>ENA-UPXC01004294-UPXC01004294.1-human-gut-metagenome-genome-assembly--contig:-NODE-4294-length-13197-cov-8.666921_pt1 | contig 13197 bp, 12 predicted proteins | sample MGYA00250047_ERZ773371 | MGnify/ENA primary metagenome ERZ773371 (study PRJEB29103, sample SAMN06111975) | human gut metagenome | biome: human gut; feature: ankylosing spondylitis patient; material... | reverse complement strand
GAGGGTGGAAACCGCAGGTGTCTACCCTCTTGTGCCCCCGCCGGGTAGGCGCACTCCCCGCTGAGGTTCAGCGAAAACCTCCCCGCCCGTTAGGGGCGAACACGCTTACGCAGTTCGCGTCCCCCGGTCAGCCGGTGCCGAAAAGACCGCCTGCGCGGTTCGCATCCCCCCGGTTGCCCTATACCGCGAAAACGAAAAAGGCACCGCTCACGCGGTGCCTCTCCCTTCTGCGGATATGTCGGCTGCTCAGCAGCAGCAGTTGCCGCAATTACCGCAGCCGCCGCAGGTATTATCACCACAGGTACCGCAGGAACCGCAGCCGCCGCTGCCCTGACCGCAGCATACCCAGATCAAGATGATCAGGATGATGATCCACCACCAGGAATTTTCGCCCCAGAAGCCGTTAGAAGAACACATACTGTCATTTCCTCCTATCAAAGATTTCATTACATTCTATGGTAAGAGGCCGAAAGTGGTTACACATTCTCCATTCTCAATTTTCAATTCTCAATTTTCGCCAATACGCCGTCCTTGTGCAGACCGATAACCTTTACGGTGACCGGATGATTTTTCTCCGCCTTATCCTCTATATATACAGGAAAGCCGTAGCGTCCGTGCGCCGCCCACAGGCCGCCGGTCGGGTGCTCAGGCAGCGCGTACAGCGTGCGGCCGACAAACTGCTTTCGATAGGCAATGCTGAGCGTTTCTGCCACCTGTTTTGCCCGCTCGGCGCGGGCGGTTTTGGTCTGCTGATCGAGCTGACACGGCATGGCGGCCGCCTTTGTGCCCTCGCGCACAGAATACGGGAATACATGCACGGACGCGAACGCGCATCTCTCCAGAAAGGCCAGCGTCTGCGTAAACTCGTCCTCAGTCTCGCCCGGAAAGCCGACAATCAAATCGGTCGTAACCGAGCAGTCCGGAAACGCACGTCTCAGCCGCTCGACACACTGGTAAAATTCCTCACTCGTGTAGTGGCGGTTCATGCGCCGGAGAACGGTATCGCAGCCGCTCTGCATAGACAAATGAAAATGTCGTGCGAGATTGGCAAAGCCGGCAAGCCGTTCACAAAACGCATCGTCCACCGCCCGCGGGTCGAGGGAGCCGAGCCGGAACTGCACGTTCGGCTGCGCGGTCAGCAGCTTCTCTAACAGTTCGGTGAGCGGCACCTGCGGCTTGAAGTCTTTGCCGTAGGACGCGATCTCGATGCCGGTCAGCACGATCTCGTGCACACCTGCGTCAGCCAGCCGCGCCGTCTGCTCGAGCGCCTGCTCAACCGGCAGAGAGCGCACCCGCCCTCTCGCATACGGAATGATGCAGTAGGTGCAGAAGTTGTTGCAGCCGTCCTCGATCTTGAGCAGCGCGCGCGTGCGGCCGTGCGGAATACCGGCAGGCAGAGTTTCAAAGCCGCTGTCCTCGCTCTCATGCACCTGTACGGCCTGTCCGCTGACGGCCTGCTCGCACAGGTCGATCACCTGCGCCCTGTCCCTGGTACCGCAGATGAGGTCGATCTCACCGGTGGCGCGGACACGCTCCGGGTCGGTCTGTGCAAAGCAGCCGCACGCCGCGATAACTGCGTTCGGATTGTCTCTCCGCAGCTTGTGGAACGCGCGGATATTCTTATGGTCGGACACCGATGTTACCGTACAGGTGTTGACGATTACGGCGTCCGCGTCCTTATCAACAATCTCGTGTCCGCGCGCCTGCGCCAGCTGACTGAGCGCCTGCGTCTCAAATAAATTAACCTTGCAGCCCAAGGTGAAAAAAGCAAATTTCACAAATGTACATTCCTTTGCTCTCAGCGGCCCGACACGCGCTCTGTGAACGCCTATATATAATAGGTAACACCGCATAATTGAACAAGAGCGATTTGCGAGGAATTTTGCGTACTAACGAGGCGTAGTTTTGCGGTAATACTTGATGTATTACCGTGAAATTACAACGAAGTTAGGACACAAAATTACCGCAAAGCGCCGCGGCAGTGCGACCGGAGCCTGCACAAGAAGCCGCAGCTTTAATTGTGGGGTGTTGCCTATGGTGTTTGATTGGGTTACAGCGTCTGTAACCTTACTCTCGTGCGCGTGCGGCCGCTGTGGATTTTCGCTGTCGATTCCTGCGTTTTTTTCGCGTTTGACAGGCTCTATTTTATCACAAAAATGCGAAATTTCAAAACAATGTTTGACAAACCTGTTCAAGCATGCTATACTGTAACCGTAATGTAACTTTGGAATGTAACCATTTTGTAACTATAAGGAGTGCAGATAATGCCTACCACCAAGAAGAATAACCTTCTGGAATACAAGGGTCACCCGCTGATGCGTAAGGAAAACATCATCTATTACGGCTCGATGAGTGACTCTCACATCATTATGATGCAGATCCTCGAATCTAGTGATTACAAGGGTCTGCCGGTTGCAAAGCGTGTATCCGTACAGCTTCAGCAGACCGATCCCAACGTACGTATGAAAGAGCGTATCGTCAAGAAAACCGAGAAGAACAGCATGTGGGCAGCGATGGATATTGCATCCATCTGGCTCGGCAGAGCACTGCACACGAAGTAAGACTTCCCCGCAGCTTGCTGCGGCAGTGTAAAGGCTGTTTTCTCCCATTTTGAAACGGAGGCTTCAATTTCATGTCTTTTTCTAAAAAACTCGCTCGCTTCGCACTTTCCGGTGCACTTGCGATGTCGATGGTCCTGCCGAACTCGCTGGCAGTATTTCAGGCCAAGGTAAACGCAGATTCGCTTTACCTGCGTCAGTCCCCCGGCGGTGCAGTGATCACGACCCTCTCCAAGGGTACCACGGTTGCGGTACTGAATAACAGCTCCAGCTGGTACAAGGTATCCGTAAACGGCAAGGAAGGCTACGTCAGCGGCGAGTACCTGACCGGCACCACCGCAACCGACGTTGCACTCGGCACCGGCACTGTAAAGTGCTCGAGCAGTGTAAATTTCCGTTCGGCGCCGAACACCTCGTCCACCTCTTACGGTGAGCTGAAGAACGGCACCAAGGTAAATGTAGTCGGCGTAAGCAGCGGCTGGTACAAGGTTACATACAATGGCAAGACCGGCTATATCCATCCGGATTATATCACGCTCGCAAGCAGCTCCGCCGGCACCGCCATCGCTCCGTCGAACACCGTTACCTCTACGACCGGCACCGCCGGTACGGTGAAGTGTTCCTCGAGTGTAAACCTGCGTTCCGAGGCCAATACTTCCTCTTCCATTCTGGCAGAGCTGAAGAACGGCACTGCAGTTACCGTTGTCAGCACCGCAAACGGTTGGTGCAAGGTAAACTGCTCCGGCAAGACCGGCTACATCAAGCAGGATTATGTATCGACCACCGGTTCGGCATCCAATAACACGTCCGCGTCCACCGGTACGGCAGCAGTAGTTAAGTGCTCCTCTACCGTAAACTTCCGCTCTGCGGCAAGCACCTCTTCCACCGTTCTCGGTGAGCTGAAGAACGGCACCGCTATTACCGTGCTGAGCACCTCGAACGGCTGGAGCAAGGTATCCTACGCAGGCACGACCGGCTACATCAGTGCGGACTACCTCGTAACTGCTTCGTCCGGTACGGCGATCACCCCGTCGAACACCGCAGCTTCTGTCTCGATCAGCGCAAAGCGCCAGAGCGTGCTGAACTATGCTGCACAGTTCCTCGGTGTTCCGTATGTATACGGCGGCAGCACGCCGAGCGGCTTTGACTGCTCCGGCTTGACCTCTTATGTATTCAAGAACACGGTCGGCTCCATCCCGCGTGTCGCTCAGGCTCAGTATGATGCAACCACCCGTGTTTCCCGCGACGATCTTCTGCCGGGCGATCTGGTATTCTTCGGCAGCAGCACCTCGTCCATCAGCCATGTAGGCATTTATGTCGGCAGTAACCAGTTTATTCACGCACCCAGCACGGGCGATGTGGTTAAGTACTCGTCGCTGACTGGCAGCTATGCGACCCGCTATCAGGGCGCAGGCCGCGTAATTTTTGAGTAAGGTTACATACCAGAAATCCCTTCGGTTTTCCGAAGGGATTTTTCTTTTGCCTGTTGAGAGCAGTTATCCCAGCAGCACCGCTTCCCCGTCCTGCCACTGTATGGTCTGCGGCGTGAAGTCCCGCTGTTCCATGCGGATATTCCACTGTGCGGCGAACGCATCGGAGAGTGCCTGAGCGGTCTGCTCGGGCAAGGTGAAGCCTTCCAGCTTGATGGTCCGGCAGGTAAGGCTGAGTTTGCCGTTTGAAACAGCTGCGCTCCACGCGCCGTACAGCTTGCAGCGCTCCGGCAGAAACAGCAGCGCCGTGCGCAGCTTGCCGGGTACCAGATTGCTTTCCGTCAGTGCTTGACGGGTTACGGCTGCCGTCACGGCAATCGTGCCGTCACGGCTGATTTTGACCGCCGTGTCCTCGACCGGAAACGGCAGCGCTTCGGTCAGCACAGACGCGATATCGTCCTCCGTGATGTGAAATTCCATTGCATCGCCCTCCTCAGGTGCGGCAGGCGCCGTTCCGGTATCCGCCCTGCCCATCAGCATATTTCCCAACATCAGCAGGCACAGGAGCAGGCATACGCCTAAGATTACGGTATAGACTGCGCTTTTTTCCTCCTGCATGGCGGGTGCCTCCTTTTTTTGCTTCTTGCAACAGCTTATGCGGGATTGGGGTTTATATGCGTGCTATCGGATACGGAATTGGAGCCAACCTTTGGCTATGAGGTTCGCCGCACCCGCGGCACAAGGCAAATTGCCCTAAGGGCAAGAGAGGCCACACTGGGGTGCCCCGCCGTGCAACCCATCTGAACATTGCTTTACCGCAGGGTCAATCTCCATTTTCAATTCTCAATCACTGCTCCGGATACGAAAAAAGCACCGCTTTCGCGGTGCTTTCAGCTTGTCGAAAAAGCAATATTCGATTTTTATGCTTCGTGCGGCAGCACGCATTCAATCGAATTTGCTTTGCAAATTCATAAATTCCGGGAGCATGTATCTCGGAATTTATACAAGGGAAGAAAAAATGTGTCCGCAGGACGCGGTTTTTCTTCGAGATTCGCTCGAAAGCGTGGTTTCAATCGAGAGGCTGTTCGGAAAACAAAGTTTTTCGACAGCCTCAAAGCACCGCTTTCGCGGTGCTTTTCGCATTTCTTTAGAAGAACTTATCCTTAATGCCGAGTGCAAAGATGATGAGCACGATAATCGGCAGGATATAGCTTACATAGAAGCGGATATTATCCTTGACCTTGAATCCGCCGCCTTCGTTGGCCTCCTCCTTGAAGTTCTTCCAGCCCCAACCGTAGCGGGAGGTGCAGAACAGCAGGTAAAACAGCGAGCCGAGCGGCAGCCAGATGTTGGACACGAGGAAGTCCTCGAGGTCGAGCACATTCGAGCCTGCGCCGAACGGCTGGAAGCCGGACCAGACATTGAAGCCGAGCACGCACGGCAGCGACAGCAGGATCATCAGCACGATGTTGATGGCTGCAGTCTTTTTACGGCTCCAGCCGGTCAGATCCATGCAGCAGGACATGATGTTCTCGAACACGGCGAGGACGGTCGAGAAGGCCGCAAACGCCATGAAAACGAAGAACAGGCTGCCCCACAGGCGGCCGAGCGCCATATGGTTAAAGATATTCGGCAGCGTAACGAAGATCAGGTTCGGACCGCTGTCCGGTGCCACACCGAAGGCAAAGCACGCCGGGAAGATGATCAGACCGGCAGTAAATGCTACGAACGTATCCAGAATCGCAACATTGACGGCCTCGCCGAGCAGCGCACGGCCCTTGCCGATATAGCTGCCGAAGATAGCCATCGCGCCGATGCCGAGCGACAGCGTGAAGAACGCCTGATTCATCGCGGCAACGATGACATTGGCGATGCCGCACTCCTGCATACGGCCGAGATCTGGAATCAGATAGAAGCGCAGGCCCTCGCCCGAGCCTTCGGTCATGATGCTGTTGATTGCCAGAACGACCATGATGGCCAGCAGAATGATCATCATCACCTTGGTAACGCGCTCCAGGCCGCCCTGCAGACCGAACGAGTTGATCATAAAGCCGATGACAACAACCGCAACCATGCAGACCGTCATAACCACCGGCTTGCCGAGCATTTCCGGGAAGGCTGCCTGCACCTGCTCACCGGTCGCGCCGACAAATCGGCCGCTGACCGTCAGGTAGAAGTAGTACAGCATCCAACCGCACACGGTGGTGTAGAACATCATCAGCAGATAGTTGCCGATCATCGCCAGATAGCCGTGGATATGCCACTTGCTGCCCGGCTTCTCGAGCGCCTGATACGCCCGCACCGGACTTTTCTGGCTCGCACGGCCGATGGCAAATTCCATCGTCATGATCGGCAGACCGAGAATGAGCAGGAACAGCACATAGCACACGACGAACGCGCCGCCGCCGTACTGACCGACCATCCACGGAAACTTCCATACGTTGCCCACGCCGATGGCGCAGCCTGCGGAAAGCAGGATGAAGCCGAGGCGCGAGCCGAGTCTTTCTCTTGGCATTGTTTATTTTTCCCCTTTTTTCTGTGCCGCGTATTGAGTAAACTGCAATATCGGCACGACTTACATACTATAATCAAGCGTCATGATTGTTCTTCGACGCGTGATTTCTCTAATTTTCGGATTTCTTTCCGTTTTTTACGCAGATCACGGAAGAAATTCCGCAGAATGTCCGCGCATTCCTGCTCCAGCACGCCGCTCACCAACGCAGGCTGATGATTGTACGGCAGTGCGAACAGGTTTATCAGCGAGCCGCACGAGCCGGCCTTCGGGTCGGGTGCGCCGTAGTACACGGTTTTCATGCGCGAGTTGATGAGCGCGCCTGCGCACATCGGGCACGGCTCGAGCGTAACGTACAGATCGCAGCGGTGCAGCCGCCAGCCGCCCAGCTTTTTGCACGCCTTCTCGATGGCCTCGATTTCTGCATGGTGCAGTGCGTTTTTCTTTGTTTCCCGGCGGTTGCGTCCGCGTCCGACAATTTTGCCGTCGCAGACAACCACCGCGCCGACCGGCACTTCGCCTTCGTCCGCCGCCTTTTGCGCCAGCTTGAGTGCGGCCTTCATGTATTTTTCCTGTTCGGTCATAAATTCCTCAGATTTTCCCGAGCAGACGCGCTTTCGCCTGCTCAAATTCTTCATCTGTCAGGTGCCCTTTTTCGTGCAGTCCAGCCAGCCGCTCCAACTGGTCGATCATATCCGCCTTTGGTGCAGTTTTCCTTGCTTCTCCGCGCATTTCCTCGAACGTCAGCAATTTAGCGAAGCTCTCCATTGCCTGCGGTTCAAAGAACAAAGTTGCAGCACCGCCTGTCGGTGCGTCAATCTCTACCGCTGTGCTGCGCTCGTCTACCTCGCGGTATTCCGTACGGTCCGGTTCACCCTCCTGCAAACTGGTCTGAATGCCGACGATTATGCCGATCACGATGCCGATTACCAGACCGACAATATTCAGCAGAAGTGTACCGAACAAGCCAAAGACAAGTGCCAGCGCCGAACCGATCGCGATCGCTCTGCCGGTCATAAGACCGCCCTCTGTGCCGTGTACCTGATAAGCCTCTCGACGCACTTCACCCGCTGCTTTTACCGAGCGAATCGAACGAACCGACAGCTCACCGCTCTGCAGGCTGCCCTTGCCCGTGTAGAGACCCTTATCCCGACGGAAAAAGCGCAGCGCATCGCCGTCGCGCCAGACCTCCAGCTTGCCCTTCGGCAGCAGTCCGCCGCCGTTTTTAACGGCAACCGTGAAGGTTTCCGCAGGCTTGTCCATCGGCTCACCGGCACTGCGGCAGTCGAATCCCCAGCTTTTCAGCACCGCAAGGTTTTCCGTGTTGTACGACACGGTGAGCGCCGCTTTCGCGCCGTTATCCCGGAATGTCAATGTCAACGCGACAGGGCGCAGCTTGTACACACGAAGCATGCCCTGCATTTCGTCCGGCTCGGTCGGTGCCGCGTCCGCGGTAAGCGTGTACGCGACCTTGTCCAGCGTGAGCGGCAGCTGCCCGCTGCCCTCGTCGGTCGGCATCAGCGTCCACGCCGCCGACTCAGAAAATAAGTAATAACGTCCCGCCGGTACGAACGGTGCGTCCTCTCGAATGGTTGCAACTACGTTTTTACTCATCAAGATTCACCTGCCCCACAATAAAGCCAATCTTAAAAATTTCAATTTGCTTGCAAATTGCATCCGCATGACAGATTTTCCTTCCGGAACTGCCTGCCGTATATAGGGGGTACCCAATCCCCCTATAAAGCGTCAGCGCGCTTTCATTTGTCTTTGCCGCGACAGATTCATCGTGCCGTCCTGCATTTTCGACAGGTTTTCCAGACAGTTGCCGGTACCGTATGCCACGCACGAAACCGCTTCGTCCGCAACGCGCGTCGGAATGCCGGTCTTGGAGGCGATCAGCTTATCGAAGCCCCAGATCAGCGAACCGCCGCCTGTCATGGTGATGCCGTTGGCGGAAATGTCGCCGGTCAGCTCGGGAGGTGTGCGCTCGAGCACCCAGTGCACCGCCTCGACAATCGCTGAGGAGACCTCCTCGAGCGCATCGAGAATCTCACTCGAGCTTACGGTAAACGTGCGCGGCAGACCGGTCATCAGACAGCGTCCCCTGACCTCCATGATCGCTTCCTCGCTGCGCGGATACACACAGCCGACCGTGCGCTTGATCTCCTCTGCCGTGCGGTCGCCGATCAGCGCATTGTGCTTGCGGCGGACGTACTTGACAATGGCCTCGTCAAACTTATCGCCCGCGACCTTGATAGACGTGGATTCGACAATGCCGCCGAGCGAAATAACCGCCACGTCGGTCGTGCCGCCGCCAATATCGACCACCAGATTGCCGTTGGCCCTGTTGATATCGATGCCCGCTCCGATGGCCGCCGCGACCGGCTCCTCGACCAGAAAAACGCGCTTTGCGCCCGCCTGCGTGCCCGCATCAATGACGGCACGCTCCTCCACCTCGGTGATGATGGACGGCACGCAAATGACCACATTCGGCTTGAACAGGTGGATACCCTGCACCTTTGCGATGAATTCCTTGATCATGCGCTCGGTCATCTCGTAATCCGAAATAACGCCCTCGCGCAGCGGACGGATGGCGACAATGTTGCCCGGTGTACGGCCAAGCATGCTCTGCGCTTCCTCGCCCACGGCAAGGATTTTGCCGGAAACCTTGTCCACCGCCACAACGGACGGCTCGTTAAGTACAACACCCTTGCCCTTTACATAGACCAGCACGGTTGCCGTGCCGAGGTCGATGCCGATATCGCTCGAAAAAAGCGACATCTTTTTCGCGATTCTTTGCAGAAAAGAAGCCATATTTCATTCCTTTCTCCGCGCTCTGTTCGCGTGGATTGACAGTATTACCATTATACAGATTTTGTGCGCCATTTGCAAGACTCCGGGGCAAATACCGAAAATTCGACAGAGAAAACGGCATCACTCCGGCAGCGTGCCCTTATACTGCTGGAATCTTTTATCGTTTTCCACCTGTTCTTTATAGGCTGCATACGCCTCCGCCAGCGTGTCATATTTCGTTCCTGTGGTATAATCCTTAAAGGTGTTGAAACTGTTGATATGGTCCGCAATCGCAACATAGCTTTTGTCCTTGTTGCTCCGGGCCGCGGTAATCGTTTCGGAGATGTAAAAGCCGCCGCTCGCCCGGCTGACAATGACCGGTATCTGCTTACCCGCACCGACGGTATCTGTATCGACCGATGTCCAGAACAAATAGCGGTTGCTCTCGTTCGTGGAACTGCCGAGAAACGCCCATGTGCCCCTGTTCAGCAGGCTGTCGCTTCCGATCTCTTTCTTCACCTGGGGCACCATAGTGGAATTGGGGCACTTCGAGTCGATCTCAAAATTCGAATTATTCTTCAGTGTCTTCAAAATACCGGTCCGATCGAGTATGCCGTGCAGATTCTCGTTCCAGTCGATCGTGCCGCCCGGTGTGCTCTTGCCTTTCCAGTCAAACACGATCACAGCCTTTGCGCTGTCATAGTACACTTCGCATTCTCCGCCCGCGGCAGGGATTCCTTTCCAGTTTGCGGTATCTCCTTGCTCCTTAGAATGGGTAATGCCTGCAATTGTAATGGGATCTCTCGACTGCCAATCATCCTGCTTCTGCTTCAGCCTGACCGTCTTGCTCATGTTGTCGCTGTCCTGCTCCGTAACCGCAGTCAGCACATCAATATACGCCGCCCGCACCTCGATAAGGTCGGATGCCTCCAGACTTCTCTCGATGTACTGTATCAGCGCCGGTATCATAAACGCCGCAAGGATCGCCAGAATGACCAGCACAACGATCAATTCCACCAGCGTAAATCCCTTGCGGGTATTTTGCTCTTTCTTCTGCATTTTATCAGCACCTTTTACTGAGTTTCGGCTAACCTAAGACGGGCTTTCAGCGCGCTGTACCGTCTGCCCTTCTGGTTGTTATTTACCATATACGCTACCACATCCTGACTGCCGACGATAACGAGCAGGCGCTTCGCGCGTGTGATCGCGGTGTAGAGAATGTTGCGCGTGAGCAGCTTGCGCGGCAGACCGTCCGACAGAGCGAGCACCACCGCGTCAAACTCGCTGCCCTGCGATTTATGTACGGTAACGGCATACGCCAGCTCCAGCTCGTTCAGCATATCGAAGGTGTAAGTCGCAATGCGGTCGTCAAAGCGAATCACCATGCACTCCTGCTGCGGAAAAATGCGGATGATCTCGCCGACGTCGCCGTTGAACACGCCGGTTCCCTGCTCGTCGTCCCCCTGCTTTTCCCACACGATGTCGTAGTTGTTTCGCACCTGCATCACGCGGTCGCCCTCGCGGAAAATGGTGTCTCCGAAGCGCTTTTCCAGCTTGCTTTCACTCGGCGGATTGAGTGCCTCCTGCAGACGGCGGTTGAGCGGAATGGTTCCGCTGCCGTGCCGCTTGGCAGGCGAAAGCACCTGTATCTGTGCAGGAGTAAAGCCGTAGTGCTTGGGCAATCTCTGGGCGCAAAGCTGTGCCACCGTTTCGATAACAGACGCCGGATCCGCCCGTTTCATGATGAAAAAGTCGCCGTCCGCGCTGGATGGCTTGGGCATTTCACCCGCGTTGACCGCGTGCGCGTTCATGACAATATCCGACTGCTGCGCCTGACGGAAAATCTCGGTCAGCTGAATGGTCGGCACCCGATGTGAGGTGATCAGGTCGCGCAGGAAGTTGCCCGGACCGACCGGCGGCAGCTGATCCGCATCACCGACGAGCACGAGCCGCGCACCGTGCGGCAGCGCATTGATGAGCGCCTGCATGAGCGTGATGTCCACCATGGACACCTCGTCCAGAATGACCGCGTCGCACTCGAGCGGATTGGTCACACTGCGGGCAAACACCGTGCGTCCGCCGCCCGCAAAGCCTGCCTCGAGCAGCCGGTGAATGGTTTTCGCCTCCATACCGGTCAGGTCGGAAAGACGTTTTGCCGCGCGACCGGTCGGCGCGGCGAGCAGCGTGTCCAGTCCCAGTGCCTCAAACACCTGCAGGATGCCGCGCACCGTGGTCGTTTTGCCGGTGCCCGGGCCGCCGGTCAGGATAACAAGACCATTGCGTGCAGCCGTTGAAATCGCAAGCTGCTGTTTCTCGGAAAAAGTGAACTCACTGCTTTCCAAAAGCGCGGAAAGCAGCTCATCCACGTCAAAATCGTACTCATAATTGCGCTCTGCCATGCAGCCGAGCATTTCGGCAAGGTAGGCCTCCGCGTCGTGCATATCGCGCAGATAGACCGCGTCGCGGCCTGCGATGTGCTCACGCACCAGCCGCCCCTTCTCCTCCAGACGGGCAATGCCGTGCAGCGCCCGATCCTCGTCCACGACCACGTCATCGTCGCTCAGCAGCATGCATACCGCGTACAGCAGCTTCTCCACCGGGATGAACGTGTGACCGTTGTTCAGGTTGAACGTCAGCGTATACAGAATGCCCGCGTCCACGCGCTCATCGCTCAGCAGCGACAGCCCCAGCTCCATCGCCAGACCGTCCGCCAGCTTGAAATCCACATCATAGTATGGGTCACACAGCAGATACGGGTTCTCGCACAGCGCGTCGATGGCGCTGTCGTGCAGGCGCTTGTACAGCAGCGGCGTGAGCGCGACCGGCAGACCGTGTTCGCTCAGAAAGTCCATCAGCAGGCGCATTTCGCTCTGTTCAGTGAACTGACGGCCGATCTCCTTCGCCTTGCGGTCGGTAATGCCGCGCAGCTCCGACAGACGCTCCGGCTCGTGCATAAGAATGTCAAACGTGTCCTCACCGAACTTTTCCGCAATTTTTGTCGCCAGCCGCGGACCGATTCCGCGAATCAGGCCCGAACCGAGGTACTCTGCGATGCCGCGCACCGAGGTCGGCAGCCGGCGCTCAAACGCCTCGGTCGCAAACTGCTCGCCGTAGGTCGGGTGCGTCACCCAGCAGCCAGTCAGAATGACCTCCTCACCCAGTCCAATGTTGGGAAACGTGCCGGTCGCCGTGACCTCGGCTCCGTTTTCCGCAGCAAGGCGCAGCACGGCATAGCCGTTTTCGTCGTTGTAGTAAACGATCTGCTGCACCGTGCCGCGCACGATCAAATATTCTCTTTCGTCCAACGTCCCACCGTCCCAACTTGTCATTCCAGATAGGTTATGTCCTGCCGTGCCGCCATGTATTTGGCGATGTTCTGTCCCTGTCCGCTGCCGATTTCGACAAATGTGATCAGCAGACCGGAAAAATACTGCCGCCGCACGCGCAGTGCCGCGCGGATCAGATGTTCACTGACGGCATCGCAGCCGTCGCCGTACAGCGTCAGCTCCGCCGAGCCGTGCAGCCGCAGCAGCCGCGCGGAGACGATCTCGTACACCGTGTGCAGCACGGTGTAAAATCCCACCGCGGCAAATACCGCCAGAACCGATTGCAGAAAAACAGACATGAGCGTTCCCTCCTGCTATCAGCCTATGCACGGAGGGAATACTTTGTTAGTATATAGTATAGCACAATTGTTCGGATAAGTAAACCGAGCAGAAAATCAGGGAATAATTGAAAATGAAGAATGGAGAATGAACGTGATGATAGAACGATAACCAAATTTCATTTTCCATTCCTAAAAAAGAGACGCTTTCGCGTCTCTTTCAGTCTGTCGAAAAAGTCGTATAGTCAGCATTTTTCAGCATTTCGCGCGGCAGCGCGCATGAAATAGCATTTGCTCTGC
>ENA-UPXC01004281-UPXC01004281.1-human-gut-metagenome-genome-assembly--contig:-NODE-4281-length-13242-cov-9.604937_pt1 | contig 13242 bp, 14 predicted proteins | sample MGYA00250047_ERZ773371 | MGnify/ENA primary metagenome ERZ773371 (study PRJEB29103, sample SAMN06111975) | human gut metagenome | biome: human gut; feature: ankylosing spondylitis patient; material... | reverse complement strand
CGAGGTAGATAGGGCAGAGGTGGAAGTGTGGCAACACATGGAGCTGACTGTTACTAATCGGGTGAGGGCTTGACCAAAACGCTGAGAGACGGAGTCACGAAGTGACCCCCGCGGAGTACAAAACTCAATCAGCAACGCAGGAAGTTAATTCTCAAGGAAATGTCAACATGTATGTAGTTTTGAAAGTATGTATAATATACTTTGTAGGGGATTGGTCAAATGGTATGATAGGGGTCTCCAAAACCTTTGGTGGGAGTTCGATTCTCTCATCCCCTGCTCGAAACCTTTGAAAATAAAGGCTTTTGCGCGTCTTCGTCTTCAAGGGTAATCATAGGAGTAATCAAAGAAATATCATATGAGTCTATTAAGTTAGATTCTATGATATTTTTTTATTTGCCAAAAACAGAGCTGTCAAGAATTTTACTCTTTATAGGAAGGCAGAAAATACTTGACAGCTCGTACACTGCTATTTCTCATAATAAATAGAAAGGACTTGACGGATTAATCCATCAAGTCCTCTTGAATACTACTCATATTTCCTGATCTGAAAAACACATCTTATTTTTTCAAAATAATTTGAACTGGAACAAACAAATTAAAGTCCCCTATGGGAGTCGGGCATAGGGGATTTAGGGGTGAAGGAATGGTACACAAATAAAATTTCCGACATCGGAATTTAACCATCATCTGCATCTATACTGATTCCAAAATCCGATGTGTCTGGTGCTATGTCCACCGCCATAATTGGCATGGCTGTCGTACCCACACTTAATATTAAACTGGAAGCCAGTAATAGTGCCCTTAATGACCTTGCCTTCATTTCTTGACAACTCCTTTCCTTTTTTAACTTTACTACTATTTTAGTGCGAAGTACCCTTGGATGAATTGAATCATAGGTAGGGTGTTTACTTCTACCTGTACATTTGGAATGTCCCAAGGAGAGTGGGCTGGGGTTATGTGGTGACTAAGAGGACTTGCGTGGATTGTGAACGCAAAAAGAAAGGACAGGCTTGCGCCTGTCCTTGTAAGGTTGGGAGTTACCATCTTTTCCACTCAATGTGATTGTTCCAAATACGGTTTGGTGCGTTTTTACTTGTGTCATAACCATGAAGTTTGAGTGTCTTTGAGCTGTAATGATTCTTATCCCCATAATCATCAAGGTTAGTTGAGCAATCCTTATCACCACAACTATAATATGGGTCAGTTGCTAAATCCTTCTTATAAAGACAATCACTAACATAACATGACATCAATGCGTAAGAGTGACCGTTTGCACCACCACTGCTAATAGTACCCCATTTAGCTCGTTGCTTCTTACTCATCTTGTAAAACCATGTGTCAATGGCTTTGTTGTAAATGTTAAGACGCTGTTTGTTGAACTTCTTCAGCTCATTCGCTAACTTCGGATTGTACTTGGACTTACCTAAAATGTAGGCATTGGTTTCATTGTACATTTTCTTAGCGTAGGCTTTGCACCTAGGTGCCCAACTTTTAGACTGGGAAAGACAAACCTTTTCATCAATGTAGTGGTACATTCTTGTCCACTTAATCCAGTAAACAAGAATCATTCGCTCGGATAAGTAAGACCTTTTCCATGTGGCTGCTGCTTTCTTCATATCAGCTTTCTGCTCGGATGTGATGCCTGGGGTGTTCTGAAGTAAGGTTGTCATCTGCCATGACCTGTATATTTGTGAATCATGAGTACCATCTACATAAAGCGGTACGTACCCGTCTGGGCGGAAAGCATATCGGTCTGTAATTTCGTTGAAGTAGTCAACGTACTCGGTGATTTCTGCCTTGCTGTGGGACTTCTTCGGTGTCAGCGTTGATGCACTGACTGGGGCTACCATTGTGGTGGCTACCGTTGCAACTGTGAGTGCTGTTGCGATAAGTTTTTTAATAGTTTTGTTCAACATATGATTTTCCTCCTTTTTTAAATTTGATATGTTGTTTTGTTGCATTTATTATACCATAAACCTTCTACTCCTTTCCTTCTCTTTATAGTTGAGTTTTTAGAGAATAAAACTTTTTCTTATTAGCCTAAAATGATAAGACTGTACTTAATATTATAGCGATATTCGTCGCGTATGCAACCTTTATTTTTTCATTTAAAATTTAGTCAAAGGAGATTGACTAATTATGAAGGACGTAAAGGTAAAGATTGATTATACTCCGTTGTTAAAGGCTATTAAGGAACAGAATCTTTCTGAAACTAAAATTTTCAAACAATGGAATATTCCAAGAAAAACATTTTATAATATCCGTCATGAACGAGGAATCACTATAGATACATTAGCTCGCCTATCCGTTGTTTTAGATAAAGATATTGGTCAGCTTGTTAATATTAGTTATGATATAATTGAAAAACCAGAATAAAAAAGACCTACCACTTGTGATGGTAAGTCTTTTTTTTGTTCCGACGTCGGAAAAGTAATATTTATTCATTTACAATTTCTTTGTACATTACAGATAATAAATACAATGCAAAACGAACGATACTTTCATCTAAATTGGGTTCATCTTCTGGTTCAATGATAATATATTTAGAAAATAGATTTCTAACGAGTGGTATTGCCAAAGCTGAATGACGTGTATTCTGATTAATGCTCTTATCAAAAGAACCATAATAATAATATAACTTTTTATCTTCGTCAGGGACTACTAGGTTGTATAAATTTTCTAAAGCGATATCAGTAATATTTTCTTTTCCATAACGATTTATTAATTCTGAAAGTTCATTATTTACAAAAGGTTGGATATTCAAATATTTTTTTACTTTTGATTCTTCAATATCCATAGATTCTTCCGAAGGAAGTACATTTAAAACATATGGCAGTTTTATCAAAGTCTCTGATGGCTTTTCATTATGAAAAATTGTTCCCTTTTTATCAAAGTTTTTACATAAAAGAGAAACGTACTGTAATAGTGATATATCCAAATGATTTTTTTCATTATATCTTTTCAAAGATTTTTTCAGATCTTCATAAAAACCATTTTTTATGAATAAAACTACATCCGTATATTTAGAATAATAACTAGTTTTTCCGTAACGCTTAGGGATAAGATTTTCACCGGATATATAGTCAGAGTTAATCTTATAAGCTACTCCCTCAATTTCATAGATTTTATCTTCAAGCTTATCTGAAATAGTCTTTTCCGGTTTATCCTGAAATTCTTTCTTTTCTATATTGGAAAAAGATGAAGAATCATCATCTTCTATATCCTCATCCGAACCTAACTTTATTGTTTTTACAAAAGAAGGTTTTGGAGAAAACAACCTGTGTAACTTAATATAACAATTTCCTAAAATATAGTCTCTAAAAGAATCCAGTTCATATGATAAGCAAATAAAAACTATCTTTTCCAGTATTTCCACATTCCCCATTACTCTTCCACAATTACAAAACTTATCTCCCATAAAGTTTATTATTGGAAGAGAATTCTTTGTAATATAAATGCGAAGCGTTTTCTCTGATACAGATTTATTTTCAAGAAAATCCTGTTCATATTTAGAAAATGTAGATACAGACATTTTTGACGGAATGTCTATTTCATTCTTATTTTCCCGATAAAATACTCCCATAAACAAGGTATTAAAAAATCGTTCAATTAATTCGTCTTCGGTTCTGTTAAGTTCACTAAATTCAAGAAAGCTGTGCTTTGGTAACAAATATTCTTCAATCTTTCGATTTGTCATTTTTGATGGAACCAAAAACACATTTCCGTTTTTTACAGCAGTTTTGTTTTGGTAAGGATTTCCCAGATTTTCTTTTTGATAGAAATAGTGAAGCCAGTTTCGCATTTCGTAATCATAATTTTGATATGCCTTTTTAAGACTTGGGGTAAATGGAATGTCTACAAAAGTATCATTATCTGAGAGAATAGGATATTCTTCCTCTTGATGCATCTTTAATGCACCGACTAACATTGCTGAAACAAAAAATGACTCAGACATTCCCCATATTTCTGCTGATTTTAAAAACTTTGCTAGGTGATTTCTTCCTAATGAAAAAGCAACGTCCATTGGTTGCTCGGAAAGCATCGAAAAATCGGTATTCTGAACCTTTCTAATGATGCTGGTATTAGAGCGCTTTCGTTCACTCATATTCTTTTCCTCCTTTTAGTAAAAACTGACCACCGCTTCATAAGTCGGCGGAACTTGAGTAACCTATAATGAAATCATCGAGAGGGACGGAGGTGAAAACGCTAAAGAAATGTAAGAGCATTAAATTCAGTGGCATCTGAATAATGCATTTAACTGTTATCTTTAAATATAACCGAAAAAGTTCAGTTTGTCAAATATTTTTTCTCGAGGACATCTTTTTCGGTTCACTAAGCTCAAAAGTTTAAGTAACTAATGATTTTTTATGGAGGTCGATTATGACGAGACAGAGAAGCATACTAATCAATAGAAGAATTCCACTTGGTGCACTTCTTCAGACAGAGACATTTGAACTGATTAATATCCGTTCAATTTTTAAGTATGATGATGCCGGAAACAAAACAAATGAAATTGTGGGATTCGTTTATAGTGTTGGGGAAACTACCAACTATGACATTTTTGACATCAAGGTAGAAGGAAAATATCCGATTATTTCTCCTGACGAATTCAAACGCAGACGTGAAAATAGAGAAAGATTTTATGTTCAGTTTGACAATCCAACTGTCACTATGTATTGGAATTCGTCTCAGAAAGATTACGCAGATTCTTTCAGGGCAGATTCAATAAAAATGTGCGATGCTAGTTCATCATCAAATCCAATTTCTGGAGATGATCTTGGACTGGATTAACAATCATCAGGGGGAAATATCTTCCCCCTCTAAATAAAATTGGAGGTTAAATAATATGGTAGAATTGTTAGTCATTTCTATATTATGTATTCTGGCAATTGTAATCGCAATTCTTATACGATATGCAATTTGTCATGATCTGAAAAAATCTGTGCAGGATGTTATGCGTTTTGTAAAAAAACTTTTCAAAGAAATTTGGGAGGAGCTTTTTGGAAGTTCTGACAATAACATTTGCTATCCAGTACGATTTGGGGCAGATGAATTTGGAATTATCAGAGCAAATTATGTAAATCACTACTTTGAATCAATTTATTCCCTTTTCGATGAAAAAGGCACATTCTGTACAAGAATTGATGAAATAACAAATCCTAATATAATCGTGTATTACATTAAAATTCAAATTCAAAAAAATAAAAACAACATAAATCTTGAAGACCTAAAAGATCTACTTCAAAACCGTTTGGAGAAAATGGTAGAAGAATCGTTCAACAAGCATGGCATTTATGTTCCTTCCTTTCAATATCTGGATTTTGAATTTGATCAGGAAAACTCTCCTCAGTTGTTATATATTCGTTTTGCGAAAAATCCTGATGGGATAGTGGATTTGCATAATCAGAAGGAACAACGACTGATTGTTAGAAGAAATAGTAAAAACATACAGCAAAATGACTTTGTGGCAGATTGGGAGGATGATGAATGCAATGAGAACAGACATTAAAATCTTGTGAGGGTACCTGTATGAATACTTTCTGCAAGATGACGTACATGTTGCTAACAGATTGGGGCTGGGATCACATCCCCATGCCCTGATCACTGGTGGGAGTGGTTCTGGCAAAAGTCAGGCGATACTTTTTACCCTTGGTCGAATGCTGAAAGAATGTCATGAACATGGTTTAAATGTTGAGTTATACCTATGTGATTTTAAATATTCAGAGGACTATCAATTTTTATCAGATGCTTCTTATCCTCATTATTTTGGTGGTTTAGACTGTTATAACGGGATTATGGGATTTTATCATAATTTTTCGGAAACCCGCAACAAGCAGGGTCAGGATAAGACAAAACATCATTTTCTGATCATAGATGAGTATCAGGCACTCATTACATATCACACAATGAAAGATAAACAGGATAAGACCAAATATTCCGCAGAGATTCTTTCTGCCATTGCAGAAATTTTGATGATGGGGCGAAATACGCAGTCAGGTGTCTGGCATTTATGGGTAGTGACGCAGGTTGCATCGGCTACGTTATTTTCAAATGGTACAAGGGAAAACTTTATGATCACGCTCGGGCTCGGGAATCTCTCAAAAGAGCAGAAAGGTATGATTTTTCCGGGACAGGAGATTCCTGACCGACGTTTTAAACCGGGACAGGGTATGCTTCTTGCAGATGGCTATGAAATTCAGGAAGTTATTTTTCCATTAATTAGAGATGTTGAACAGTGGAAAAAGAATATTCTTGATCTTCTGTTGCCGTGCGATACAGCGCTTGCGCTGGGAGCAAGGCAATAGAGGTTAGTGGGGGTACTATTACCCCACTAACCATAAACATGAACATAATTTAATTATCCTTACTCTCTCTAAGGGTCATTTGTTATTTTCCTGTTCACTATAATTTGCACAAATCGAACAATGTAATTTTTTTAAATTGCGATATCAGAATTTTTAGGAGTTTTGGATGATGGATAAATATTTTTCAGATTTAAATGCATATCAACAGAACACTTATTACATTACAATCATGAATCCAGAGGAATATGGATTTTCACATAAAAAAATTTTTGAGATTGCATTTACATATTTTCCTTCCTGTATTTATGTAGCAGTTTTGGATGAAGTAGGGGAAATATTCCATACTCATGTATTGATGATATGTTCCTCTCCTGTAAATTCTCAAAGTATTCATCAATATTTTAAGAATGTACATATCGAACAAATTAGTGACGACGTCGGAACAATTATTGACTATATGAGGAAAAAGCAATTTATTAAAAACCCATATGAAAAGACAGTGGATAATACTTTTGAAGAATGTATACATATGTACAAATCTATTACCAGAGAAAAAGGAGTTTCTATTTATGGCAACGAAAGATAATAAGAATATCCAACGTGATAAATTCTTTTTAACTATTAATTCCCCTTTAACCTATGGATATACACATCAAGAAATTTTTAAGATAGCTTTTTGGGAGTTTCCTTCTTTTAGGTATGCCGCTGTTGTGGATGAAAAAGGAAGTAACTTTCATAGTCATGTATTTTTGATATTTAATTCAAGGGTTAGATGGAGTACCGTTCAAAAACACTTCCCACATGCTCACATTGACATTGTAAAAGGCACTGTTGAGGAAGTTCTGGAATATATGAAAAAAGAAGGGAAATGGTTGAATGATGAACATAAGCAGGAGCAGAAAATAGAAGGCTCTTTTGAAGAACAGGGTGAATTGCCAGAAAAGCGCAAGGAAAAAAATACATTATTATCAGAACTTTACGCAATGATACTGGAAGGCAAGACAAATTCCGAAATCATAAATGAGAATACAGATTACATTTCATATCTTGATCTGATGGATCGGGTGCGTATGACTCTACAGATTGACCAGAATCGTACTGAAAGACGTTTAGACCTGAGAAATATTTATGTATTTGGAAAAACTGGAACTGGAAAAACACGAATGGTACTTGATCGACATGGAGATGAAAATGTTTTCCGTGTGACGGACTATAAACATCCTTTTGATAATTACCATATGGAATCTGTAATGTGTCTGGAAGAGTTCAGAGATAGTCTCCCGCTTTCTCAGTGCTTACAATTGATGGACATTTATATGGTAGAACTTTCTGCACGTTATTCGAATAAACTCGGAATTTATAAAACTTTATATATGGTTTCAAACTGGCCTTTGCAAAAGCAATTTGCAGAGATCAGACGTGAAGACCCTGAATCTTACAATGCATTCAAAAGACGTATTCATTATGTACTGGAATATGTCGGTGGTGAATCAGTATGTGCATGGACTGGAAAGGACTATTTTCTTGGACTTAATCGAAAAAATTGTGGAGCTATTCTATTTACCACTCAAAACATTGCAGATGGTGACTGGATGAAATTTGTAGATTTATTATCAACAGAAACTGCTTATAAGATTTTAAAGGGGGAAGCTGATATAGAAGATGTTTATGCCCAGGCATCTGTATTAGCGGATAAAATGGGAAATCCAAATCTTATTGCGGATATTATCTGCCGGAAGGATATTTTAGAGCATTGTGTGGCTGAAAAAAGGGATATAGGTACTTATATATCAGAACTGTTTCATTCACTTGTGCAGGATAATAAAAAGAATTTTATTAATTAATATCCCACCACTGCTACCGCATTTGAAGAATAGGATAATTGATAAAATTAATTTAAAGATAAGGAGGAACACCAAATGAGAGAAAAAAACTGGTATTTGGATTTAGGCAATAAAAAGCAGAGGAGAAAAGGAAAAAACAAAAAAATTGATCCTCGAAAAAATAAGAGGAAAACTTCAAATGCAGTATGTGAAATTAGAAAGGACATTATTATATGGAAACGGTAAAAAATGAACTCATGGTACTGGAACCCCAAAAAGATATGTTGCTTAACTTACTGTCAAAGCTTAGATATATTGAGCCTGATTTAACAATTGAATCCGCATTGGTAGACAGCTTTTTGAAGTTACTTGATAATGCTTTTAATTTTCAGAAGAACAGTCAGCTTGTCACCGCTCTGATAATAGGTTTCTGTATAAGCAATATTGACCAACTTTATGAACGGTCAGGAAATAGGAAAGGGGTGAAAAAATGCAGAAAATTACTCAAAGAAAGATATCATTTGACTAATAAACAGGCAAGCACTTTTAAAGACCTTTATAGTTTATTTGCAAAAGATTATAAAGTTGCCAAAGAATTTGCATTACAGGAACAGTTCGAAGGATATACGGCTTCAAAATTAGTAGAGCTGATTGTTGTTGCAAAAAATCATTCAGAAGATCTCGACAAATTTGATCCACGAATGACAGTGAAGCAGATTCGAGAAAAAAAGAAAAATTTATATGGAGACCCCACAACAGGAAATACTGATGTTGGTAAACCCTGTGATGATTATATATCACCTGCATTATTTGAACAGACTATCTGCATATCTTCAACAGACAATATCAATGCTGAGACAATTGAAAAATGTATTAAAAAGTTTAAAGACGAACATCCGTCATATAGTGGAAATTTAAAACTAATGTTCTATGAGTGATCTAATATGAAAGAATAATACAATTATTAAAGAAGTTTGTATTGCATAAACAAAAAGCAATTCAATAAAAAGTAATTTTGGAGGAAAAATCTATGAAAAAAGTAGCAAGCGACAAAGTAACTGTGAACAAAGCAAGAAGGGAGGATGAAACCATGAGAAATGAAACAGCAGACAAAGCAACTATGAATGAAACAAGAAGGGAGAATGAAACCATGAGAAATGAAACAGCAGACAAAGCAACTATGAATGAAGCAAGAAGGGAGGATGAAACCATGAGAAATGAAACAGCAGACAAAGCAACTATGAATGAAGCAAGAAGGGAGGATAAAACCATGAGAAATGAAACAGCAAACAAAGTAACTATGAGCGAAGAAACAACAATGAAGGTAAAAGAACTTGCACAGAAATTTATTCTGGATGATGAAGCAAAACATAATATAGGACGAAGTAAGGGGTATCTGATGAATGCACTGATTGAGGATGAAAAACTGCGAATGGCACTGATCGAGGATGAAAGCCTGAGGAAAATGCTATTAGAAGAAATAAAATTCTTGAAATCTTCAAAAGACAAATATACTTTTCGGATGGCGAGCATGGAATTTGAAGAGGAACGTCAGCTTCTTCCTAAAGTTGAAAATATGCTTCATGCAACAGAACTTACAACTGCTGATCCTAAAGGTGCTGTTATATGGTCATTAGGAATAAAATTGATTATTAATAATGCCTTATATATTGCGGCAGGATATGAAAATTCTTTTGACTATCTGAAAGAAAAATGGGGACTACATACAAAAGATGTCTTTGATCTGATAGTATTCAATGATACTTGTGTGGAATTTAATTCTGACTTAAATTGCTATACATTAAAACCTGAGTATAGAAGGTTTAATTATGGACAGTTAAGAGAATTACTATTAGTTCCCAAAGAAGACTTAAAGTTCTATAGTCCAGATATGTCAATTAGAAAAATTCGACGTATCAAAAACATTACACTCAATTATTCGAAATTCGATTTAAGTGATCTTCCTGATACTGATGACATAGATAATGTAATTTTAAGCCAGTATTTAGAACTCAGATTAAAGGCTATTGTTGGAACAGAAGGTAATCTACGGGATAATGTCCTTCTTTACTATGAGAAAGAGATTCATTTTGCACTTAATGAACATATCAGAAAGAATCCTAAGTATTACAGAGGATATCTTAATCTTGGTTACGCATTACTACAGATCAATGACCATGTACTATATGATCAGACTACGGATATACTGGCTTATAGCGTTGAACAATTTAAGATGAATATGTCCTTTGCTAGGGGATGTATCGACTTTTGTAGGGAATGTGGAAGAATATACAAGGGGGAATTACATCCTGTATTAAAAGCGGAGTGTCCAGGTGATGCAGTTCTTGAATGGGTATCTAAGTTAAACGATTTGATGTAGAAGGAAGTCATCTATGTTTGATAAAGATTTATATATTATTCCTTATTCGAATCCTCCACCATAGGTATTAAACTTCTTTAGTTTCAGACGGGAAAGAGGTGATAAATATGTCTGAGGAAGAAAAAGAAGAAGAGTTGGTTCTTACAAATGATGAATATTATCAGTATTTGTTGGATAATTATTATAGTTGTTTAGATAAGGAAAAAATAAAACGTATGCCTAAGAAAGACAAAGTAGTTGATCCAGAAGTTGTAAAGATTGGTAATCTTGAGATCACTGTTAAGAACTATAACTTCCATAGAATCAATCGAATATTGAAAAAGTATTTTGGAAATCCTGAAAAAGGTGGTTATTATCTGAAAAAAAGAACAGGATATAAACAGGGCAGATATGGACGCAAAATCCATTACAAGGTTATTGATAAAGCAACTGGTAACATTGTCGTAGAAAGTGTAACTTTAAGAGAGCTTAGAGTATATCTGTCTGGTATCGCAAGAACAGGTTTTCCACTGGATGATATGTATGATCAGATTTTTGAGTTCCGTCTGATGTCATGGCAGGAACATGGTTTTCCAGATTTTCCGGCATAATAAATAAATCTGAGATAAAATAGCGCAAATCTATACAGGAGGGATATTCAAGGCAAAACGCGCTTGCGAAGTAATGCTTTGTATAGAGAGTAAAGTTTTTGCTATATCCCTAAAAATTTAAAAAAATGCCTTGAGTTATAAATAAAAATGAGCAAGAACATTTGTTCAAAAGACTTGAAACTTATTTACGATGATGGTAAAATTGATATAGACATTGAAGACGTGCAGGAGCGGTTGAAGGAGTTGGAAAAAATTATGGATACTCAGACATACCTCTCACGGCACAACTATAAAATCTGGCAGGGAAATAAAGGGTTTTACTATACTTATTTACCAGATATCGTCAAAGGCAGAATTCTGTTGAAAAAGAAAACAGAATCTGATCTAATAAAAGCTATTGTCAATTTTTATAAGTGTCACAACACGGTTTGTATGTTATTTGAAGAATGGCTTGAATACAAAAAATTGTATCGCCTAATCAAAGAACCATCTGCTATAAGATATGAAACTGACTATAGACGTTTTATCTATGGCACTGATTTCGGAAATACAGAAGTTGCAGATGTAACAGAGGAAATGTTGGAAAAATTTATTATCTCTGCAATTTTTGATAATAATTTGACTGCCAAAGCTTTTTCTGGTTTACGGACTATCATTATTGGAATGTTTAAGTACGCAAAAAAGCGGAAATACACATCAATCAGTATAACCAGTTTTTTTGGTGATCTTGAACTTTCTCCGAACATGTTCCGACATGTAGTAAAAAATGATGAGGATGAAGTCTTCACGGATTTTGAGGTTCGACAGATTTCAAATTATGTTAAGGAACATCCAACTATCCGAAATCTGGGAGTGCTTCTTGCCTTCCACACAGGGCTTAGAGTTGGTGAATTGACAGTACTTACCCCAGACGATATTGACTGGAAAAATCATATCCTGCTGATTAATAAAACCGAAATCAAAATTAAGGACAAAACAACAGGTAAATATACCTATGCAGTTTCAGATCAGGGCAAGACAGAAAATAGCACAAGAAATGTTGTTTTTACGGATTCTGCGGAATGGGTTTTACATCAGATAATAAAAATCAATCCGCATGGGAAATACCTCTTTGAAAATCCTGAGGGCAAACGTATTCGTGGAACAACCATGAATAAACGTTTACATGGCATTTGCAGGGCACTGGGAATTAAAGAAAGGTCTATCCACAAATCTCGTAAGAGCTACGCTACTCAGCTTCTGGATGCAGGAATAGGTGATGCTCTTATAATTTCTCAGTTGGGTCATAGTGATATTCTGACAACCAGAAAACATTATTACCGGAATAGCCACACACTGGCAGAAACCAGAGATAAACTGGAATCAGCTTTAGCATTAGGATAAATTACCTGTTATCAGTAATTGAATATTATAAACCAATGATTGATTACTTAAGTAATCAGAGTAATCATTGTAAAACCTATGAAACCCTTGTAAATATGGGCTTCTCAGGGGATTGTTTCCGAGTTCGATTCTCTCATCCCCTGCTCTTAAAAACGCTCGAAAACTTTGTATTTACTGAGTTTCGGGCGTTTTCGTTTTATCTCGGATGATCAAAAGTAATCATGAAAGTAATCAAAAAGATACTATATGAATCTATTATACTGATTCACATAGTATCTTTTTCAGGAATGGAAATAGCTGCTGTTTGCTCACAATATTTGCAGACAAATACGGTGCGATCTCCTGATTAAAAATGGGACTGCCCAAATTATATTTCGGACAGCCCCGTTTTTTAGTTACTCATTCACCGGATTCACATGAACCATGCAGTGTTTTACGTCTTTAAAATTTTTCTCTATAGTATGATGAACATTCTCTGCAACGTCATGTGCCTCATTCAGTGGAATCTCACCATCTGCTGAGATTTCAATATCCACATACATCTTAGAACCAAATAATCGTGTCTGGAGAAGGTCGATTCCCTTCACTCCTTTCACTCCCATGATCACTTCTCTCATGCTCTCTTCTGTTGCCTCATCGCAGGAATGGTCAACCATCTTATCAATTGCATCTCTGAAAATATCCACAGATGCTTTCACGATCAGTACACAGATTGCAACACTGGCAAGTGGATCAAGAATCGGGAATCCAAGTCTCGCACC
>ENA-UPXC01004278-UPXC01004278.1-human-gut-metagenome-genome-assembly--contig:-NODE-4278-length-13254-cov-3.863626_pt1 | contig 13254 bp, 13 predicted proteins | sample MGYA00250047_ERZ773371 | MGnify/ENA primary metagenome ERZ773371 (study PRJEB29103, sample SAMN06111975) | human gut metagenome | biome: human gut; feature: ankylosing spondylitis patient; material... | reverse complement strand
ACCGTCTCCCCGGGGATGAAGATGTCCGTGCTGTCGGGCAGCTCCGCGCCCAGCAGGCCCTGCCCGTACTCAAATTCCAGTTTCATGGGCTTCTCCTCTTTTCGTTTGCAGTTTCCCGGCGCTGTCCCGCAGGCCGTGGAACAAAACATCGCTCTCCCCACGCAGGCGCTGGAGTTCTTTCGGCGTCTCCACCGGCATGCGTTCCGCCAGGAAGGCGAAAATCCGGTCGGCTTCCTCCGGAGTCTCCTTCAGGCCCAGCTCCTCCAGACAGGTGGGCATACCCAGCGCCCGCAGCACCCGGTTCAGCGCCTCCTGCGCTTCCTTTGGGGCCCCGTTTACCGCCAGTTGGTAGACCAGCGTACTGCCCACCAGCTCCCCGTGGAGGAATCCGGCGGCCAGTTCCGGGTGCACACAGCAGAAGTAGCTGTAGAGGGTGTGGCTCACGGCGGCCTGCTTGCCGCCGCAGGCCATGGCGGAAATCACCCCTGTCACCTGGAGGGCCGCGCAGACACAGTCCTCCAGCGTCGGTGTGATCTTTCCGGCCCGAAGCTGCTCAATTGTCTCACACCCATGCTCCAGCAAGAGCCGGTAGGTGTTTTCAGACAGGAGCTGGGCGCTCTGGGAGAAGAGGTTCTTTTCCCACTGATTGGAGAATTGAATGTTGTAGCTGATTTCCGGGTATTTCGCCATGGCATCCACTATGCCTGCCGCGTAGAGACGGGCCGGACAGTCCCTGACGATAAAGTCCAGCTCGGCTATCACGGCAAAGGGCGGGTACCGGGTCCAGTTGTTCCCCACGAACGCGCCATCGTCAGTGTACTCTACCGCCAGCCACGCTGAGGCGGCGCAGGTAGCCGCAGAGGTGGGGACGTTGATCGCCCGCACCCCCATATGGTCAGCCGCTATTTTAGCCGTATCCAGCGCGCGGCCGCCTCCCACGCCCACCACCAGCTCCGCCCCGTATGCCTGTCCGGCCTGGGCCGCACTTCGAACATTACCGGGGCAGCAGTGGCCGGAAAAGAGCCAGACCTTTGTATCCACACCGCTCTGCTCCAGGCTGCGGAGCACACGTGCCTCCACCTTGGGCCACACGGCGGCATCCGCCACTACCAGCGCGCGCCGCCCCAGCAGTACGGCGTCCCCTCCCAGATGAGAGAGGACGCCGCTGCCTTGATAGTATCTTCCTGAACAGAGCTGAATCAAATTCCCATTTCTCATATGTACGCCTCTGATCAAGCCGCAGCCCTGCGGGCCGCCAGCTTCTTCTTAATATAGGGGAAGAACAACATAAACAGCGACAGGAGGATAAAGAACAGGCTGATGGGGGAGGTAAAGAACGTCGCCCAGCTTCCCTTGGACACGATGAGCGCACGGCGCAGGTTGGATTCGCACAGCTTGCCCAGCACCAGGCCGATGACCATGGGCGTCATGGGCATGTCCAGCTTGGTCATGAAGTAGCCGAAGATACCCACGCCCACCATAAAGATGGCGTTGAACACGGAGTAGTCGATGGCATAGGCGCCGATCACGCACAGCATGACCAGAATGGGGACCAGGGTGCTGGTGGGGACGCGGGTGATGTTGACGAAGCCCCGGATGAATACCCGGCCCTGGAGGTACATAAAGATATTGACGGCGATCAGGCCCAGCATAATGGTGTAGACCCACTCCCCGTGCTGGGTGAACAGTTGGGGGCCGGCGGCGATACCCTGCATGGTAAGAGCGCCCAGAAGCACGGCCGTGTTGGTGTCGCCGGGAATGCCCAGGGTCAGCAGGGGGATCAGGGTGGCGCCTGTAACGGCGTTGTTGGCCGACTCGGAGGCCACAACCGCCTCCTCGGAACCGTGCCCGTATTCCTCGGGATGCTTGGAGGTCCGCTTGGCTTCATTGTACGCCAAGAAAGAGGAGATGGCCGCGCCGGTGCCGGGCACCGCGCCGATAAACACGCCCAGAATGCTGGACTTGAGCAGCACCATCTTGTATTTCAGTACGTCGCGGAAGCGGGTCTTCTCCTTTTCCACCTTGACCGCCGTTCCGGTGGCCTTGTTCATGTCCCGGGCCTTGGCCATGATCTCCGTGATGGCGAACAGGCCGATGAGCACGGGAATGGTATCAATACCGCCCTCCATGCGGTTGATACCGAAGGTGAAGCGGCTGACTCCATCCATGGGATCGATGCCGATGCAGGAGATCAGCAGCCCTACAAAGCCCATCAGCAGGCCCTTGATCTGGGACTTTCCGCCCACGCTGGCAATAATCGTCAGTCCAAAGAGAGCCAGGGCGAAATACTCGGCCGGGCCGAACTTCAGCGCAAAGCTGGCAATGGGCGGCGCGGCAAACAGCAGAACCGCACAGCTGAACAGGCCGCCGATGGTGGAGGCGGACAGTGCATCATGCAGAGCTCTTAACCCGTGCCCCTTCTGAGCCATCGGGTAGCCGTCCAGCGAGGTGGCAGCCGAGGCCGGCGTGCCCGGCGTGTTGATCAGGATGGCGGTGATGGAACCGCCGTAGATACTGCCGCAGTAGACGCCCAGCAGCAGCATAACCCCCGGGATGGACGCCAGGCCGTATGTGAGCGGCAGCAGCAGCGCCATGGCCATGGTGCCAGTCAGGCCGGGCAGTGCGCCAACCATAATTCCGCCGGCCAGGCCGACGTTGATCCAGAGCAGGTTCTCCAGGGTAAAAAGGCTGCTCAAAACGGATTCAATCATGCTCCTCTCCTCCTCTTAAGGCAGTCTCACGGAGAGCAGGAAGGTAAATCCCGCCCAGATGGCTACCGCCGCGGCATAGACCACCGGGTAGGCCCAGATCTTTTTCACGCGGAAAATAAGCAGAATAACGGTGGCTGCCAGAAGCGTGGAGATAAAATACCCCAGAATCTGAAACAGTGCCGCATAGACCAGAATCACAGCGGCCAGCAGAAGCGCCCGCAGCTCGTCCCGCAGGGCCCGCTTTCTCTCCTCCTCGGAGGCAAAGGTTCCCGTGCTGTCGGCGCCGCCCGCCTTGCGGTGCTTCACAATGGTGGTGAGCATCAGCGCCAGGCTGAGAATCACCATGCAGGCCCCGATAAAATAGGGGAATACGCGCGGGCCCATGACGGACACGCCCGGATCTTGAATGGTCAGCGGAACCGAGATCAATACCAGCGCTCCCAGTATCAGAAAGAAAAAGGAAGCAATCATATCCTTTTTGTATTGACTCATAAGCTCCCTCCTTTGTTAAGGTATTGTTCTCCGGGCCGCGGGCCGCCGTCGGTCCATGGCCCGGAGAGCGCTTGCTATGTGTTTGGCAGAGGGATCAGCCGGCCAGCAGCTCCTGGTTCACGGCCGCCTCCTCGTTAATACGTTCCACCATCTCCTCGGTGGTCAGGGTCAGAGGCAGGAGCTGGTTGGCGTCGCAGAACTCCTTGTACTCGTCGGTCTCGGTGATGGCAGTCAGGGTCTCGGTCACCTTGGTCACCACGTCCTCGGGGGTACCGGCGGGCAGCATCAGGAACTTCCAGACGCTCATCGTCACGTCATAGCCCATTTCCTTGAAGGTAGGGATATCCTTCAGGTTCTCACGTGGGTCCCGCTCGTCGTTGAAGATGCCGATGGCCACGGCGTCACCGGACTCCACATACTGCATGACCTCGCCGGGATGTCCGGTGCAGACGTCAATGTGGCCGCCCAGCAGGGCCGCGATGGTGGGAGAGCTGCCGTCATAGGAGATGCCGGTTGCCTCCACGCCGGCCATGCCGAAGAACTGCTTCTGGGACAGCTCCATCAGGCTGCCGCTGCCGGAGAAGCCGTAGGTCACGGAGTCCATCTCCAGCAAATCGTCAACGCTGGTGATGCCGGAGTCCTTGCCTGCAATCATAATGATGGGCTCATTGGACAGGGCCGCCACAGGGATAAAGTCGTCAATTGTGTAACTGACCTCGCGGACGAAGGGCTGAAGGGTAAACACGCCGATGGCCTCCTGACAGAGGGTGTAGCCGTCGGGGGCTGCGTTCTTGAACTCCGTGGTAGCCACGGTGCCGCCCGCGCCGCCGCTGTTCTGCACCACCATATTGACGCCGAAGTACTCGTCGCGGGCGCCGATCTCGGAGACAATGCGGCACAGGCCGTCGGAGGTTCCGCCAGCATCCCAGGGGCATACCACCGTGATAGTGCTGCTTGGATAGCTGCCGGTGCTGCCGCCTCCCTTTCCGGTTTCGCCCTGATCTCCGCAGGCCGCCAGAGGCAGCGCCAGCGACAGGGACAGGGACAGTGCAAGGACTTTCTTCAGGTTTTTCATAGGAATACCTCTTTTCTTCTTATGATTTTTGCCGCACAGGCGGCGGGTTAACAGGAATAACAGAGCGCTTCCCACAGGCCGGCCAGATAGCATACACCCATCGCCCGGTCGTAGAGGCCGTAACCAGGGCGGCCCCGCTCGCCCCACACCATCCGGCCGTGGTCGGCGCGTATCACGCCGTCAAAGCCCCTCCGGTGCAGGGCCGCCAGAATGGCCGCCATATTCAGGCTTCCCGAGGCGGTCAGATGTCCGCTCTCACAGAAGTCCTCCTCCCCCTCCCAGCGGACATTCCGCCCGTGGACAAAGGGAATTTTGCCCTCCGCACAGAGGCGGTCTGCAATCTTGACCACATCGTTGGCCCTGCTGCTGCCCAGGGAGCCGGTGCACAGCGTCACACCGTTGGATGGCAGATCCACCGCGCCGGTCAGGCGGAGCAGATCCTCCAGCGTGGATACCACCCGGGGCAGGCCAAATACCGGAAGAGGCGGGTCGTCCGGGTGGATGGCCAGGCGTATTCCCAGCCGCTCCGCCTCTGGGGCCACAGCCTGTAGGAAATAGCGCAGGTTGTTCCACAGCCCCGCCTCTCCCAAGGCCCGGTACTGGCCCAGCAGCGTCCGGATTTCCCCCTGCCGGGTGGAAAAGTTCCAGCCGGGCAGCGTCCAGACATCCCGCTCCGGGTTCATGCGCTCCAGCGCAGCCTGGTGAAAGGCCAGGGTGGCGGAGCCGTCCGGCAGGGGCTGCTCCAGCTCTGTACGAATCCAGCCGAACAGGGGCATGAAGTTATAGCAGACGGTATGCACCCCATGGCGAGCCAGCCGCTCCAGGTTTTCCACGAACTGTCCGATGTACCGCTCCCGCTCCGGGCCGCCCAGTTTGATGGACTCATGAACCGGCAGTCCCTCCGCCACCGAGAAGTGCAGGCCTGCCGCCGCGGACTGGGCGGCCCGGGCCGCGATGTCCTCCTCCGGCCACAGCGCTCCGGCCGGGATGTGATAGAGCGAGGTGACAAGCTCCGTCACCGGCGGGATCTGGCGGATATGTTCCAGCGTGACTGCGTCCTCGGGCCCGTACCAGCGGAAGCCGAAGGCCGTCATCCCACGTGGCCCAGAAGCTTTTCCAGGCCCTCCTCAATTGTCCGGCTCTCCTCCCCGCTCAGATCACGGAAGGGGAACCGGGCCGGCCCCATGTGGAAGCCCTGCAGCTCCAGCATCTTTTTGTGGGCCATGACGGGCATAACGCTCCGCACCAGCCCGCGCAGCTTCAGAAGCATCCGCTGTATCCGACGGGCCTGCTCCAGCTCACCGGCATAGTAGCAATCCCAGAGCTGCTGGCACTGCTTTGGAAACACGCTGGCCATGGCGATAATCGCGCCGTCTCCTCCGGACTGAAGGACGGGGAGCACCTGGGCGTCGTTTCCGGTAATCAGCTCGAAGCCCTCCGGAAGTTCCAGGCACTGGAACTCCTGAAACGTCAGGAAATCCATGCTGCTGTCCTTCAGGCCCGCCACGTTGGGGCAGGTGTCGCACACCTCCTGTACCACCTTGGGCGTGATGGGGTTATGGGTCATCCCCGGCATGTTATACAGATACAGGGGCATCCCCTCCGCCAGCTCCGCGGCCTTGCGGAAGTAAGCGGTCAGAGTCTCGGCGTCATAGCTGTGGTAATAGGGCGCGGTGACCGACGCCGCGTGGGCGCCCTCATGCCTGGCCCAGTCAAACAGCTCCTTCATGTCCGCCAGATTCATGGCCGTGGTGTTGAACAGAATACAGCTCTCCGGCCCTGCTCCCTCCACCGCCGCCGTCAGGAGCCTTTTCCGCTCCTCCAACGTCAGATTGACAAACTCTCCAGTGGTGCCGCAGACGAAGACGCCGTGTACTCCTGCATCCGTAATAAATTGGGTCAGCCGCGTGTATTCCCCGTAGTTGATGCTCCCGTCCTCCCGAAAGGGGGTCAATTGGGGGGCGGAAATACCGCGCAGACTGCATATTTTGGACATGGAGTCCCTCTCCTTTCCTGACTGACGCTTTGTCAGTCCAAAATAGCGCCTCTGGCCGCCGGCTCCACATTGCGGGCGTAGCGGGCCAGATAGCCCTCAGTAACCTTGGGCTGGTAGGGCGGCAGCTCGGCCAGCCGCCGGGCGATCTCCCCGTCGGAGAGGTCCACGTGCAGGGTCCCGGCATCGATGTCGATGTCAATGCGGTCGCCGTCTTGCACAATGGCGATGGGGCCGCGGCGGGAGGTCTCCGGGGAGACGTGGCCGATGCAGGGGCCGCGGGTCGCGCCGGAGAAGCGGCCGTCGGTCACCAGCGCCACCGACTCAGAAAAGCCCATGCCCACCAGTGCCGCGGTGGCGGTCAGCATCTCCCGCATGCCGGGGCCGCCCTGGGGGCCTTCGTTCCGGATCACCAGCACTTCGCCATGCTGTACCACGCCGCCGTAGATGGCCTTGACGGCATCCTCCTCACACTCAAAGCAGCGGGCAGGACCGCTGTGCCTGCGCATGGCGGCCGCCACGGCCGACTGCTTGATCACTGCGCCGTCGGGGGCCAGATTGCCCTTGAGTACCGTGATGGAGCCGTGGTCGCTGTAGGCGTCGGACACGGGGCGGATCACCTCCGGGTTGTGTTCAACCACCCGCTCCACATTCTGGCGGTGGGTTTTTCCGTTAACGGTCATCTGATCCAGGTTGATGAGTCCGTCCAGCTCGCGCATCACGGCGCCCACGCCGCCGGCCTGATCCAGATCGAGCATCGTATGGCTGCCGGAGGGCTTGATTTTGGCCAGATAGGGTGTCTCCGCCGACAGACGGCCGATCTCCTCCAGAGACATGTGCAGCTTTGCCTCGTGGGCGATGGCCGGCATGTGCAGCGTCATGTTGGTGGAGCCGCCCACGCTCAGTCCCACCCGGACCGCCAGCTCCAGCATCTCCTGGGTGACGATGTCCCGGGGCCGGATGTCTTCCTCCACCAGGCGAACCACCGCCATGCCGCTCTCCTTGGCCACCCGGTTCTTCTTGCCGCTGACCGCGTGGGCGCAGGCGCTGCCCGGCATCGTCAGGCCCATGGCCTCCGCGATGATGGACATGGTATTGGCCGTTCCCATCATAGCGCAGGAGCCGGGGGTAGGGGACATCAGCCCCTCCATGTACTCATACTCCTCCCTGGAGATCTCTCCGCGGGTCAGCTTTCCCGCCATCTCCTTCAGCTCATAGGTGCCGTACTGCTTCCCCTTGTATACGGCCGGCATCATGGGGCCGCCGGTGACGAGCACGGTGGGGAGGTTGATGCGCAGTGCCGCCATAATCATGGCCGGCACAATCTTATCGCAGCCGCCGATGAGCACCAGGCCGTCCAACTGGTGGCCGCCGGCATAGACCTCGATGGAGTCGGCGATCACCTCGCGGCTGGGCAGCACGCTGCACATTCCCACATGGCCCTGGGAAAAGCCGTCGCAGAGGGAGATGGTGTTCACCTCAAAGGGGACGCCTCCCGCCTCCCGCACGCCGTCCTTGACCAACTGGCCGATGCGGTTGAGGTGGATGTGCCCGGGATGCATCTCGTTATAGGTATTGATGACGCCGATAAACGGCTTGGCCAACTCCTCGTTGACCAGACCCATGCCCCGCAGATGGGCCCGGGGGCCCGCCATGCTCAGGCCGTTCACTACCTTGGAGCTTGGGTACTTTGGGTCCTTATAAATCAGATCCATCGGTTCACTCATGCAAATCTGCCTCCCTCATCTCTCTTTTTCGATACCCGAATGGCATAGTGCCAGCCCAGCTTCTCTGTAATGCGGGCCGCACACCGCAATATTTCCCCAGAGTAGGACAGCGCCTTTTCCAAGGAGAAGCGATAGTCCGGCGCGGCAATTCCGATGGCCGCCAGCACCTGGTTATCCACATCAAACACCGGCGCCGCGATGCACACCACGTCCGTATGGTGCTCGTGGTTATCCACTGCGTAGCCCTGAATCCGGATCACCTCCAGCTCCCGCCGCAGATCCTCCGCGTCGGTCAGGGTCTTGCCGGTGAAGCGCTCCCGTTTCACATGGGCCAGGTAGTTCTCCAGCCAGCTCTCGGATTTCCACGCCAGGATCGCCTTCCCACCCCCTGTACAGTGGAGCGGAATCCGTTTGCCCACCGCCGAGTGAAGCCCTACGGAGCTCTTTGCCCCCAGCTTTGCCAGATAGATGGCCTCCATATCCTCCTCCCCGATGAGGTGGATGGTCTCCAGGCTCAGATCGTTCAGATAGGCCATCTCTCCTCTGGCGGCCTCATAGAGAAAGTTTGTCTTTTGGAGCTGTATGGCCAGCAGGCGCGCCTCAAATCCTGCCCGGTAGCACTTTTTTACCTCATCCTTGATGACAAACCCGCAGTGCTGCATCTCCTGGAGAATCCGGTGGGTGGAGCTGGGCGGAATCCCCGTGGCGGCGGAGAGCTGGGCCAGCGAAATCTCCCCCTCGCAGTCGGCCAGCGCCACCAGGAGCTGCAGGGCCTTCATGGAGCTGTAGGTCCGCATCAATTCCTGCAATTCTTTTTTGTGATGCATAGCGATCTCCCAAACATTCTATATATAGAAAAACTAATTTATATTTGATTTTCGTTTGTATATTAACTCCTTTTTTTCGCCATTTCAAGGCGCAAAAGTTGGTCAATATTTTCCAAAAACCAGCTTTTTTTGCAACATTTCAAATATGGAAATCATATGCGATATGAGGGACGCCCTTTTGTTTTATTTATTCTATATACAAAATTTCTTTCTCAAAGTGCACAAAAAAAATTACTACTTTTCTCCCCTCCGCTCCGGGGTGCATAGCCTCTTCTCCCACCTGCCAGACCGTCCCGCCCAACAGGAGTCTCCCGCTCTGCAAGTCAAAAAAGTGACTCAAATTTTGTATATTATTTACAATTTTAAGGAATATCACAAAAAGTCCGCAAAGTGTCTTGACTGTATTTGGTCAAAATGTTATACTCACCTCGTCAAATGTAAACGATTACATCAGAGGTGAAACAGGATGCGTGCCCCAACGATTTCGGAGGTCGCCAAAACCGCGGGCGTCTCTGTCGCTACTGTTTCCAGAGTGGTCAACGGCAGTCCCTCGGTGTCCCATGAGACCCAGGCGCGGGTGCAGGAGGCCATTGAGCGGCTGGGCTACCAGCCCAACGTGTGGGGCCGGAGCCTCCGGCGGGGCGAGAGCCGGGTGGTACTGGTCATCGTACCAAACGTAAGCAACCCCTACTACGCCCCCATCATCGCCGGGACGGAGGACCGGCTCCACGAGGACGGCTACAGCGGCATGCTGTGCATCACCAATGCCGAGGCGGAGCGCCGGGCGCTTTACCTGGAATTTTTGAAGGACGGCCGGGCCGACGGCGCCATTCTGATGGAGCCGGCCCGGGACGACCCCCATGTGACCGGCATGGCCCGCCACTACCACCTGGTACAGTGCAGCGAATACTGCGACAACCAGGCGGTGAGCCATGTGTCGGTGGACAATCTGGCCGCCGCCCGGGAGGTGGTGCTCACCCTGGCCGGGCTGGGCCACCGGCGCATCGGGTTCATCGGCGCGGACAACGACTTCATGTCCACCATCGCCCGCCGGCAGGGCTATCTGGACGGGCTGCGCGTTCTGAACATCCCCCCGCGGGAGGACGACCAGACCTTTGCCGGACGGGATTACAGCTTTGCCTCCGGCGTGGAGGCCGCCCGGCGGCTGCTGGCCCGGCCGGAGCGCCCCACGGCCCTGTTCTGCATCTCCGACGTGCTGGCCCTGGGCGCCGTGCAGGCCGCCCGGGAGCTGGGCCTCCGGGTGCCGGAGGACTTGTCGGTGGTGGGGTTTGACGATGTGGAGTACGCCGTGATGGGCCACCCCAGGCTGACCACCGTGCGCCAGCCCTGCTACGAGCTGGGCCGGACGGCAGGGGAGCTTCTGCTCACCCAGATTCAGGGCGGGCCCCGTGGACGGGCGGTCTATCTCCCCCACACCCTCATTGAGCGGGATTCTACGGCACGGTGTGCCGTTGGATCATAAAGGAAATGGATCTCAATATTTAAGGAGGAAACAAGCATGAAGTTCAAGAAACTGGCTGCGCTCACCCTGGCCGGGGCCATGTCCCTGTCTCTGGCCGCCTGCGGCGGCGGCGGCGGTGACACCGCCTCCCCTGCCCCCAACACCGGGTCCCCCTCCGCCGCCACCGATACCCCCGCGCCTGAGGGCGAGGTCTACAAGATCGGCGTCCTGGCTCCCGAGGTGACCCACGGCTGGTCCGCCGGCGTGGCCTACTACGCCGAAAAGCGCTGCGATGAGCTGGTCGCCGAGGGCAAGATTGAGAAGAAGATTTTGATCAGTGGCGACGCCGCCGAGATGACCACCCAGTTGGACGAGTTGAAGACCTGGGGCGCCGACGCCATCGTGGCCTTCCCCCAGTGGGAGGGCATGGAGGTGCCCATCCAGCAGGCCATTGACGAGGGCATCACCGTGGTGAACTTCGACATCGCCATCGAGGCCGACGGCGTGTACCGCGTGTCCGGCGACAACTACGACATGGGCTATCAGAGCGCCCAGTACATCGTGGACAAGATCGGCACCGAGGGCACCGTGGTCATCCTGGACGTGCCCACCTCCGGCTCCGTGGCCGAGCTGCGCAAGCAGGGCTTCACCGAGCACATGGCTGAGCTGGCCCCCGACATGAACCTCATCGAGTACGCAACGGAATTCACCCGCGAGGCCGGCCTCGCGGACATGGCGGACATTCTGACCGCCAATTCCCAGATTGACGCCGTCTTCTCCATGGACGACGAGACCTCCATCGGCGTCCTGCAGGCCATCCGTGATGCCGGCCGCACCGACATTAAGGTCATCACCGGCGGCGGCGGTGCCCAGGAGTGGTTCAACATGATGCTGGCCGACGAGAACCAGGACATCTGGCTGCAGTCCGCTCTGTACTCCCCCGACATGGTGGAGGACGCCGTGGACATGGCGCTGGATATTCTGAACGGCAACGCCCCCGAGGACCCCGTGAAGATCATCCCCACCACCATTCTGGACCGCGACACCGTGGAGTCCCACCTGGACGAGAATTCTCCCTACTAATCAGATTTCCCGCTGATAAAGGGGCTATGGCACCAGCCATAGCCCCTTTCCCGAAAGAACAGAAATGGATGTGATCCCATGACACTGGAGATGCGCGGCATCTGCAAATCCTTCGGTTCCAACGACGTGCTCAAGCACGTGGACTTCTCCATTCAGGGCGGGGAGATCTGCGCCCTGCTGGGGGAGAACGGCGCGGGCAAGTCCACACTGATGAACATACTGGGCGGCGTGCTGCCCGCCGACCGCGGTGAGATTGTCATCGATGGCGCCGCGGTCCACTTCCGCACCCCCTCGGACTCCCTCAGCGCGGGAGTCGCCTTTATCCACCAGGAGCTCAGCCTGATCAACGATCTGGCCATCTACGAGAACATGTTTATCGGCCGGGAACTGAAAACCAAATACGGCCTGTTGGACGCCAAAACCATGATTCAAAAGACCCAGGAGGTCTTTGACCGTCTGGAGCTCCACCTGGACCCCCGCACCATGGTGCGGGAGCTGGATGCGTCCTACAAACAGATTGTGGAAATTTCACGCGCCATGATGATGGAGGCCTCCCTGATTATCATGGACGAGCCCACCACCTACCTGGATATCAACCACCAGTTTGAACTGCTGCGGCTGATCCGGGGCCTGGGCGGCCAGGGCCGGACAGTGCTGTGCGTCATGCACGATCTGGGCCAGGCGCTGGAGGTCTGCGACGAGATCTGCCTGGTGGAGCGGGGAGAGATTATTGCCCACGACACCGCAGAGGCTGTCTTTGCCTCCCATGCTATCGACCGGGTATTCGGCGTCACCTCCGAAGCGGTGACCGACTCCGCGGGTCAGCGGCACTATCTGTTCCGGGAAGCATAGCGGGACAGACCATAGAAACAGAAAAATCCCGGCACGGGTATGTGCCGGGATTTTTTGCGTTCTGTGGAATTATGCGTCCTGGGAGAAGGACGCCATGAACTGGCGCAGTTTTGCGGCCGAACCCTCGGAGAGGGTATAGGTGATGGTCTGATCCAGGTCGGAGCTGTAGAGATAATAGGTCGAGCCGCCGGGATCCGGGGTGGCTCCATAGTCGCCGTAGCCGTGTCCCCAGTACCGTACCCCCGAGTCGAACCATACCTCGACGGTGTAAAGGCTGGAGGGCATATCCGGATTCATGACGCCATCATCGACCTCCGGTGTTTTGGTGGGAGTGGCAGTGAGGTTATGCTTCAGATAGTCCGAGATTCTGGCGATCACAGCCGGATCGCTGGTATCTACTCCGCTTTCAAAGCCGCTCAGCCGGATCCGGGTGATCCTGGAGGTGGTCATGTGGGTGTACCAGTGCAGGTTCTTCTCACTCTGGGCGTTGTAGGCGCTCTCCCAGACGCTGTGGAGCGGCGAGCCCTCTCCCAGCCAGACATAGTGCCGTCCGGCATCGGTGAAGAGAATGATCGCCCGGGAGCCCGAGTCATCATTGGCTTCGGCGGCCTTTACCAGCTCGTCCATTTCCGGCTCCAGCAGCGAGAGCGGACAGTCGGCGGTGAAGTGATGGTCGTAGTCCAGCACAGCGGCCTCCAGGACAGTCTCTCCCTGGAAGGTGAGGGTGGGCTGGGCTGTCTGGGACGAGCTGCCGGATTCTGCGGGAGTTTCCGGCGCAGACCCGGGAGCTGAGCCGGGCTCAGACGGGGTCTCCGCTTCGGAGGAACTCTCCTCCGGTTCGGACGGCGCTTCTTCCGGCAGGGAAGAACTGGTTTCGGGCTGGCTGCCGGTTTCGGAAGAGGACGGCTCAGAGGAGCAGCCCGCAGCCGAAAGCATCAGCAGCACTGCCAGGAGCAGTGCGGACAGCCGGCGGATCAGTTTCATGGAAATTCCTCCTTTTCTGTGGGGCTTTGTTGGCTTCATTATAGTACA
>ENA-UPXC01004264-UPXC01004264.1-human-gut-metagenome-genome-assembly--contig:-NODE-4264-length-13296-cov-45.311824_pt1 | contig 13296 bp, 10 predicted proteins | sample MGYA00250047_ERZ773371 | MGnify/ENA primary metagenome ERZ773371 (study PRJEB29103, sample SAMN06111975) | human gut metagenome | biome: human gut; feature: ankylosing spondylitis patient; material... | reverse complement strand
GCCCTTAGTCGAAAAGGTTTTTGACCTGTGTCGAAAGGGCTTTTGACCAAGGGCGAAAAGGTTTTCGACTAAAGGCAAAAGGTCTATGAGCAGGCTGTTTGACAATAGAAGCATGCCAATTGTCACTTAAATTAGCAGATTTAAACCATAACTTACTTCAATTCCCGAATCTTGATATTGCGGAACCAGATCGGATAACCATGATCCTGCAAACCGATATACCCTTCATGGGAAATGCCTTCCTGGAAGCCTTGGAAATCTTTGAATTTGCTATTGGCAACCATATCATCCCATTCTTTGCTCCACAAGGTATACTGAACGACCTTCTTTCCATTCTGGGTATGCGTCACTTTGCCATCCTTCACCTTGATCACAATCGTGTTCCATTCGCCGGCAGGTTTTACCGTTTTCGGATCGGCAGGGAGCATATCATACAAAGAACCGGCAAGGTGGTTTGCCAGCTTGTTGTCGGTTGCATCCACATTATCCAGAACCTGTACTTCGGGAGCTGCATAATAGATCGGTTTGCCCGGAACTTCGCGTACATAATAGAAGATACCTGAATTTCCCATTTTACTGGTTTTCCAATCTACAGACAGCTCAAAGTTCTTGAACTTCTTTTCCTTATACAGGATATCGCCTCCTGCACCGTGTCCAGGTTTTTTGCCCGGAGCGGTAAAGACTTTCATCGCCTCGTCTTCGATTACCCAGTTCGGGGCCATACCGGTACTGTTACATTGTCTCCAACCGGTAAAATCTTTCCCGTTGAACAGCAAAGTCCAACCTTGTTTCTTTTCTTTTTCAGTCAACGTGTTATTCGCTTTTTGCGCAAAAGAAGGGACAGCAGCCATAACTGCTAAAAGAACCACAAACGATTTAAATAAGTTTTTCATGTTACATTTCATTTTTAGATTAGACATTGAGAATATAAAACTCAACAAAGATAAATAAAAAAAGAGCTGCTCCATAAAGAACAACTCTTTCTTTTCTGTCGGATAATCCTATTTTATTTGATGATGCCCAATTTCGAAGCACTGATGAAGTCGATGATATGCTGGATTTCGTCGCTCATCGGCACCTGGTCCTTAATCATCAGCAAGGCATCGAATATACTGGTGTTACCTTGATAGATGATACGGTAAGCATGGCTGATATGTTTTACGATCTTTTCGCTCATGCCTTCGTGCATCAGGATTACGGAGTTTACCCCGTAATAGGTCGTCGGCTCCAATGCAGCCACGATATAAGGAGGCACATCCTTGCGGAAGCGGCAACCGGTCTGCGTCATCGACCAGGTTCCGACACGACATCCCTGGCTCACCAGCACGTTACCTCCGAAAATCACATAATCTTCAATCATGCAGTTGCCGGAAATCTTGCTCCCGTATCCGAACACACTGTGATTGCCGATATGCGTGTCGTGGGAAACATGCACGCCTTCATGCAGGAAATTGCCATTACCGATAACCGTCTTCCCGCCAGAATTGGTCGCACGGTTGATCACTACGTTTTCACGGATCACATTGTCATCTCCGATTTCGACGATCGTATCATCTCCCTTATAGTTAAAATCCTGCGGTTCGGCAGCAATGACAGCACCATTGAAGATGCGGTTCCTCTTTCCCATACGGGTTCCACTCATGATACTGACATGAGGCATGATCTCGCAGTCATCACCGATTTCTACATTCTTATCGATGTATGCAAACGGATGGACGGTTACGTTCGCTCCTAACTTCGCGCTTGCATCTACATAAGCTAACGGACTAATCATAATAATCTCCTTTTAAATTGTCAATTGCTTTTTACTCTCTTCCGCCACCGACGGCACTATATAAATTGATAACAGCCTGCATACGCTGGACATTGTCGGAGACTTCCGTCAACTGCGCACTGAGCAGACTCTGCTGGGCAGAAAGAATTTCCAGATAAGTGGACTGTCCGGATTGGAACAAAGCATTAGTATAGGTTACCGCCTTTTCCAACTCTTCTATCTGAGCCTTGTCCTGGATAAGTTTTCTATTGGTAGCATCATAAAGATGCAAAGCGTCACTCACTTCCTTTCCCGCTTCCAGAATCGTCTGCTGATAGTTCATCTTGGCAATCTGTTCTTCCGCTTTTGAGATTTTCAGGTTGGCCACCAGCTTACCATTGTTAAAGATCGGCTGTGCCAACGAAGCCAACGCCTGAAACATAAACTGTCCCGGATTGGAAACCGTAACACCCGAACCATTCGTCCAACCGGCTGTCGCCGTAATATTGATTCCCGGATAAAAAGCGGCACGGGCCTTATTGGTCGTATAATAAGCGCTGGCCAATGTCATCTCGGCCACCTTCACATCCGGACGGTTTTCCAACAACTGCAAAGGAACACCAGCCATCAGCTCTTCTGGCATCACCTGGTCTTCAAGCGTACTGCGGTCGATAGGCTGCGGTGCTTTCGCTAGCAATACAGATAAGGAGTTCTCCACTTCACGCACCTGACGCTTCAGTTCGATCAACGAACCGGATACCTGATGGTACACGGCACGCATCTGGACGACTGCGGCTTCTGTTGTCATGCCGGCAACCTTCATCGCCTCCATAGCCCGCACATTTTCTTTGTAGATATCTACCGTCTTGGAAGTAATCTCCACCTGGCGGTCCAACATCAACAGAGTGAAGTAGGCATTGGCGATTCCGCCGATCAGCTGCGAGCGTATCGCTTGCTGCGTGTACTGGCTCTGCAAGTAAGCGGCTTTCTGCCCGCGGCTCGCATTCAATAGTTTACCAAACAAATCGACTTCCCAGCTGGCTGCCGCCGGCAAGGTATAGGCTTTTACATACCCCGTATTTTCCATTTTGGTTATGGTTCCTTGCGGAGCCAGATTCAAAGAAGGGAGGAAAGACAGGCGAGCGGAAGTCAGCAACAATTTGGCCTCCTCTACCCTCAGGATAGCGGCTTGCATATCCACATTGTTTGCCAATCCCTCTTCGATCAAGGCCTGCAATTTAGGATCACGAAAAACTTCCTTCCAGGGCAGGTTTCCCATATTGGCCGTATCTGTTGCTGCCAACGTGTCGGTGGCAGAGACCGGATCACGGTAGATACCGGAAGTTTCGATCGTATCCGGACGGTCATATGCCTTATAGATATGGCAACTGCTCAAAAGAGCGGTTGCACATACCATATATATAATCTGTTTCTTCATTGTCATCTCTTATTTTGTTTTTGCGTACTGTTCTATTTCCGTATTCATATCGCTGTTATCCAAATCTTCCCATTCGATAGGTTTGAATTTCTCCTGCAAGTACTGGAATACCACAAACAAAACCGGAACAATAAAAATCTGGAAGATCATACCGATGAACATACCTCCGATGGCGGCAGTACCCAAAGTACGGTTACCGTGAGCACCTACACCGAACGCGAACATCATAGGCAACAGACCGACTACCATAGCCAACGATGTCATCAGGATAGGACGTAGACGAGCGGCAGCACCTAAAACGGCAGCCCACGTGATACTCATACCCATACGGCGACGGTCGAGGGCAAACTCTACGATCAGGATGGCGTTCTTCGCCAACAAACCGACCAACATGATCAAGGCGATCTGCATATAGATATTGTTGGACATCGTACCTAAGATCATCTTCAAAGCCGGGATATTACCCAAAGCAGCCCATCCCTGTACGAACAGGAAGCTACCCATCAAACCGAACGGAATGGAAAGCAATACTGCCAACGGCAGAATATAACTTTCATACTGGGCGCTCAGCAACAAATAAACGAAGACGAAACAGAGCAGGAAGATCAAACCGGTCGTGCTGCCGCTGGTTTCAGCCTCTTCACGCGCCATACCACCCAACTCGTATCCGAAACCGGTCGGAAGCGTCGTACCGGCAACCTCCTCGATCGCTTTCAATGCTTGCCCGCTGGTGTATCCATCCGCCGGCGCAATCATCACTTTAATAGATGTATACATATTGAAACGGCTGATAATATCCGGTCCATACACTTTCTTGATAGACACGAACTGCGAGATTGGAGCCATTTCGTTTCCATTGCGGACTTTGATATTCTTCAACGATTCCAAATTGGTACGCAAAGCCGGATCAGCCTGGACCATCACACGGTACATCTTACCGAAACGGTTGAAGTTGGAGGCATACAAACCACCGTAATATCCCTGCATGGTTGCCAGAATATCACTCGGACTGATCCCTACTTTCTTACAGGCAGCCGCATCGATATCGATCATATACTGCGGGAAGTTAGGGTTGAAGGTACTCTGTGCCGACTTGATTTCAGGACGCGCTGTCAAAGCAGCCATATATTGCTTCGTCACATCGAAGAATTTTTCCAGATCACCACCAGTCTTATCCTGCATGTTCAACTCGATATCACTGGATGCGGAATACCCTGGGATCATAGGCGGAGTAAAGAACAGCACCTGTGCATCCTTCACAATCTTTTGCGCGCGCATGAACAAACTGCCATACACAATATCCGAACTCTGCATCATGGAACGTTCTTCCCAATCTTTCAACTTGATAATGAACGAACCGTATGAAGGCCCCTGGCCACCGATAAAGCTGAAACCAATAATGGCCGTACGCGATTTGACTGCCGGGTCGGCAGCGATCAGGCTATCCACCTTGTTCATCACCTCTATCGTACGTTCCTGGGAAGTTCCCGGAGGCAGCGTCACCGCTCCCATGATCGTACCGGTATCTTCATTCGGAACCATACCTGTCGGGGTCACATTCATCAAAACAACAAGCAGGACGATACATCCGGCAACGATACCGAACGAAAGCCATTTCTTTTGGATAAAGAATACAACACGTTTTTTATAGCTGTTCAGCAAAGAGTCGTATGCGGCATTGAAAGAAGAGTGGAAACGGGAGACGAAAGTCGATTTCTTCTCATGCCCTTCTTCGTGCGGCTTCAAGAACATCGCACACAGAGCCGGACTCAGCGTCAAGGCGTTCAATGCAGACAAACCGATCGAGATAGCCATCGTCAAACCGAACTGGCGATAGAATGTACCGGCCGTACCGCTCATGAAACTTACCGGAATAAACACGGACATCATGACCAACGTAATGGAGACGATAGCACCGCCCAGCTCGTTCATGGCATCGATAGAAGCCAGTTTCGCTGATTTGTATCCCTGATCCAGCTTGGCATGGACACCCTCGACGACCACGATCGCATCATCGACCACGATCGCAATGGCGAGCACCATAGCACAAAGAGTCAGCAAGTTCAAGCTAAAGCCGATCAGCGATAGCATGAAGAACGTACCGATCAATGCTACCGGGATCGCGATAGCCGGAATCAAAGTCGAACGTAAATCCTGCAAGAAGATATACACAACGATGAATACCAGGATGAAAGCTTCAATCAATGTCTTGAGCACCTCGTGAATAGAAGCGTACAAGAAGTCGTTGGCATTCATACCGACGTCGATCTTCAAGCCCGGAGGCAATATCTTTTCTGTTTCTTCCAGCAGGTTCTGGATATTATTGATGGTTTCCGTCGCATTGGTTCCTGCCATCTGATAAACGATACAGGTTACGGCACTATGACCGTTTACTTTATTGACAAAGTTATAAGTCAGACGTCCCAATTCGATATCGGCGATATCTTTCAAACGGAGCACTTCACCATCCGGCAAAGCTTTCACGACCATGTTCTCAAATTCGTTCACTTCCTGCAAACGTCCCTTATAACGGATCGTATACTGGAAACTCTGGTTACCCTGTTCACCAAACGAACCCGGAGCGGCTTCCACGTTCTGCTCAGCCAAGACGCCTGCAACGTCATTCGGAACCAGTTTGTACTGTGCCATCACATCCGGCTTCAGCCAAATACGCATGGAATAGTCTGTTCCTAACACGTTTGCATCACCCACACCAGGTACACGCTGTACTTCCGGAATCAGGTTGATCTTGGCATAGTTCTCGATAAATCGCTGGTCGTAACGGTCCTCGGCATCATAAACAGAGAACACGATCAACATGGAGTTCTGACGTTTCTGAGTCGTCACACCGATCTTGGTTACTTCGGCCGGCAGCAAACCTTGTGCCATGGAAACACGATTCTGTACATTGACGGCAGCCATGTCAGGATCGGTACCCTGTTTAAAATAAATGGAGATTTCGGCCGATCCGTTATTCGAAGCCGATGAAGTCATGTACATCATGTTCTCCACACCATTGATCTGGTCTTCCAGCGGCGCAATCACACTATTCAATACCGTCTGTGCGTTTGCCCCCGTATAAGTAGCTCTCACCGAAACGGTTGGAGGGGCAATATCCGGATATTGGGTAATAGGCAAGGACAGCAAGCCTAATATACCCAGTATGACAATCAAGATGGAGATCACCGTTGAGAGCACCGGGCGGTTTATAAATCTATCTAATTTCATATCTTCTGTTTTTAACGAACAAATGGAAGTTATTAATTAAAAGCGGTCTTCAGATTACCTTCGTTCTGGTCTTTCAAGGCCTGATCATATTTCGCTTTCTGCTGTTCCGGCGTGATCGGCTCGATAGCCTGGCCGTCATGGAGGTTCTGTACGCCTTCGATCACGATTTTGTCACCGGATTTCAAACCATTCGTCACCAGGTAATTCTTCCCGTCATCCAGATTAGAGATCTGAATCTCCGTATTCTTCACGGAATTGTCCGCCTGCAAGACGAAAACAAACTTTTTGTCCTGGATTTCGACAGTAGCGGACTGAGGGATAATAATAATCCCATCCATCGTGTATGGGAATATGATGTTGCCGGTACCGCCGCTTCTCAATATATTTTTATCATTCGGGAAAACAGCACGCATGCTGACAGACCCGGTTGACTGGTCGATTACACCGCTAACGGCATCGATCTTGCCTTCCGACTGATAGGTTGTGCCGTCGGACAGCTGCAAGCGGACAGCCGGCATCTTTTCCAGCTGTTCTTTCAAAGTGCCCCCGGCTCTTGTCAAGCGCAATAACTCTTTCTCCGTCATAGAAAAATAAACATACACGTCGTTGATTTCGGATACGGTTGTCAACGGCTGCGAAACAGAAGGGCTGACCAGACTTCCGATACGGTACGGAAATGTACCGACAACGCCATTCGACGGGCTTGTCACCGTACAGAAAGATAAATTCTGATTTGCGCTTACCAAAGATGCTTCTGCCTGAGCCAGGCTTGCCTTGGCAGACATAAGCTGGTTGACCGCTGTCTGATACTCAAAATCACTGATAATCTTCTGATCGAACAAAGCCTTTTTATTCTTTTCGGTCAGGGTCAAAGTAGCGACATTGGCTTTAGCCATCTCGACAGCCGCTTTTGCCTGTCCGACTGCAGCAGCATACTGGGTCGGATCGATCTGGAACAAAGCCTGCCCTTTACGAACTGTTGCTCCTTCATCCACACATAACTTAACGATAAAACCCGAAACCTGGGGGCGTACCTCAATATCCTGCGTTCCTCTGATCGTCGCCGGATAGGATGTTGTCTGGTCGCTCGTTGTCGAATTGACAGCAAGGACAGCAAATTCATTATCCCCTAACTTCATACCGCTTTGATTGTTCCCGCAAGCGGTTAATAAAGATACCCCTACTGCAAACAATGCAATTTGCCTTAATTGGGTAATAGTAGTTCTCAACATTTGTTTATCCATATTCATTATTATATATCTTCTATACTATTCTTGTTTTAGTCATTAGAAGGCCATCAAAAAGCCATCGCAACGGGTGAGATCCGCTGCATCCATAGTAAAAAAATTCCACAACGATGCTGTCCTAAACTTATGGGTTCATAGCCTATTCCTCATAAAAAGCGTACAAATGTAGAATCTTTTTGTTGTACTTTTTCCGTTTATACAATCTTTTATACTAAAAAATTGCTTATTTTATATTTCTGTATCAGAGATATATTGAGAATTTGACCAATCGAAAATATATTCGTTTAAATTGATACATAATTTTAACACAGAATTTGTTTATTCAATAATTTATCCTAATTTTACGGCTTATATAACCTAAATAATCAATTCATATGGAACCAAAGTTTATGATATCGGAAGTGTTCGGCACTTCATGGAAGTACACTAAATCTCAGATCTGGGTACTGGTAGGGCTGTTTATCGGATATTTTATCCTGTCATCAATCATTAGTCTGTTCGGTATGCCAGCGCAAGGTTCGATGGTCGGTAAGATCATCGTGAATCTGATCAGTGCCGTCATATCCAGTGCTTTCATGTTGGGCTACATAAAAAATCTGTTCCAGACAATGGATGGAGAAGAACCACAGTTTTCCGCATACGGGCAGCAATCCCGTAAAATCTTCACTTATCTTATTGCCAGTATCATTATGGGGATCGCAGTGGCTATCGGAATATTCTTACTGATTGTTCCGGGTATCTATCTGGCTATCCGCCTGCAATTTTATTCTGCCTATATCGTAGAGGAAGACTGCGGAATTATAGAATCACTGCAAAAAAGCTGGGACTTGACTAAAGGACAGGGGATGCCGTTGTTTTTATTACTGTTGGCCATGATCGGCACTGCGATCGTCGGTTGCATCTTGTTCTTCGTCGGACTCTTTGTCGCCGTTCCTCTTATCTATATGATGCAGTGCTACACATTCAGAAAATTAAATACGATTTCAACAGAAGAAGAAGTACAACAACTATAATATCAAATCATAAATAGACAACAGCCCGCAAAAATAAACATTCTGCGGGCTGTATAGCTTTCCGATCTATGGGTAAGACATATAGAATCAAAGACATTGCAGAGATGTCCGGAGTTTCGACCGGAACCGTCGACCGCATATTGCACAACCGAGGCAAAGTATCCGAAGAGGCACAGAAAAAAGTAGAAAAAGTTTTAAAAGAAATAGACTATCACCCGAACCTGATAGCCCGTTCCCTTGCACTAAAAAAGAACTACCATTTTATCACTCTGATTCCTTCTTTTGCAAAAGGCGAATATTGGGATAAACTTTGCGAAGGAATAGATAAAGCAGAGCAGGAACTTTTCAGCTACAACGTAGAAGTCGAACGTATGTGCTTCAATCAATACGACAAAAGCAGTTTCGACGAGCTCATTCCCCGGATCGAAAAAGCCGACTGTCAGGGAGTCGTGATTGCAACACAGTTCCATGACAGTGTCGTCAAGTTGGCATCCCGGCTGGATCAGTTACAAATACCTTACATACTGATAGACGCATTCATTGAAAACACAAATTGCGTGGCCTATTACGGGACCAACTCGTATGATTCCGGATACATTGCCGGCCGTTTGCTATACGAACAAATCAACCCGACCGAAAATATCGCAATCTTCCGCTTTATCCGCAAAGGAGAAATGCAGGTAACCCAGGTCATGAAACGCGAGGAAGGCTTCAGGAATTATCTGGCAGAAAAGAACTATGACGGACGTATCTATTCCGTACAATTACATGCCGACGAACCGGAAAAGAACATAAGCATACTGAATACTTTCTTAGAAGAGCATAAAGAGGTGAACGCAGGTATCATATTCAACTCCCGTGCCCACTTACTGGGAAAATACTTCCGCGATAAAGGAGAGAAATTCAGATTGATCGGCTATGATGTGATAGACCCGAATATCACTTGCCTAAATGACGGTTCCATCACGCACCTGATCGCCCAACGGCCGGAAGTGCAGGGATTCAATTGCATACGGGCACTGTTCCGCCATTTAGTCCTCAAAGAAAAAGTGGAACAGATCAATTATATGCCGATTGATATCCTGATGAAAGAGAATATCAAATACTATAACAATTATATTTGAAAACATAAAAAGGTATTTTTTATCCGTTTTCTTTTTGTTTGATAAATAAATACTATACTTTTGTGCCCAATGTGTGCGCGAGCACAATGAGATAGTAACAATGAAATTATCACAATCATAAACAATAAAAATATGGCTAATTTATTTTGCGTTAAAGACAAAGTTGTCATTATTACCGGTGGAGCCGGGATCTTGGGCAGAGGTATTGCTGGTCACCTTGCTGAAGAAGGTGCTAAAATCGTTATTCTTGACCGTGCAGCCGAAGTTGGTGAACAAATTGTAGCCGACATCAAAGCTAAAGGAGGAGAAGCAAGCTTCTTCCTGACCGACGTATTAAACAAAGAAATTCTGGAACAGAACAAAAAAGATATCCTGGCCAAATATGGTCGTATCGATGCATTGCTGAATGCAGCCGGCGGTAATATGGCTGGCGCGACCATCGGACCGGACAGCACGATTTTCGACCTGAACATCGACGCTTTCCGTAAGGTGGTAGACCTGAATCTGTTCGGAACAGTTCTCCCGACAATGGTATTTGCCGATGTAATGGCTAACCAAAGAGAAGGTGCTATCGTTAACTTCTCTTCCGAATCCGCCTTGCGCCCGCTTACCCGCGTCGTGGGTTATGGTGCTGCCAAAGCCGCCATTTCCAACCTGACTAAATACCTGGCCGGTGAACTGGCAATCAAATTCGGAGAAGGTTTGCGTGTAAATGCAATTGCTCCGGGATTCTTCCTGACGGAGCAGAACCGTACTTTGATGACAAATCCGGACGGATCTTACACTCCACGTGCTGAATCTGTCATTGCACATACTCCGTTCAGACGTCTGGGTACACCGGATGAATTATTTGGTACAATCCAATACTTGATCAGCGACGCTTCCAAATTCGTAACCGGAACAATCGCTATCGTAGACGGTGGTTTTGATGCATTCTCTATTTAATCTCACAATTAAAAACAAGACATTATGTATTTATGTGAACAAACATGGCGCTGGTACGGACCGAACGATCCTGTTAGTCTTTCCGATATCCGCCAAGCCGGCGCTACCGGAATTGTAAATGCCTTGCATCATATCCCGAACGGAGAAGTATGGACTGTCGAAGAAATACAGAAACGCAAGGATATGATCGAAGCAGCCGGCTTACGCTGGAGCGTAGTGGAAAGTGTTCCCGTACACGAACATATCAAAACACAAAGTGGAGACTTCCAGAAATATATCGACAACTATAAAGAAAGTATCCGTAACTTGGCTGCATGTGACATCCGTGTGATTACTTACAATTTTATGCCGGTTCTGGACTGGACCCGTACAAACTTGGCTTACACCATGCCTGACGGCTCTAAAGCATTACGTTTCGAACGTGCAGCTTTTATGGCTTTCGATCTCTACATCCTGAAACGCCCTGCTGCAGAACAGGAATATACAGACGAAGAAAAAGCAATCGCAAAAGCCCGTTTCGACGAGATGAGCGAAGATGACAAAGCACTGCTAGTACGCAATATGATCGCTGGCCTGCCCGGCTCCGAGGAAAGTTTCACATTGGATCAATTCCGGGCCGAACTGGATCGTTACAAAGACATCGATGCGGAAAGACTCCGCGCCAACTTGATTTATTTCCTGAAAGAGATTACTCCGGTTGCTGACGAAGTAGGCGCACGTATGGTTATCCATCCGGATGATCCTCCCTACTCGATCTTAGGCTTGCCCCGTATTTTGAGCACTGAAGAGGATTTCCGCAAGTTGATCGAAGCCGTACCAAACAAAAGCAACGGTTTATGCCTCTGTACCGGCTCATTCGGTGTTCGTGGGGATAATGACCTAGCCGGTATGATGAAACGGTTCGGTGACCGTATCGACTTCGTCCATATACGTAGTACCAAACGCGATGAAGCCGGAAACTTCTTCGAAGCAAACCTGCTGGAAGGAGACGTGAACGTTTATGAAGTAATGAAAGCCCTTCTTGAAATCGAGCAGGAACGCGGTTGCTCAATCGCAATGCGTCCGGATCACGGGCATCAGATGATCGATGACTTACACAAGAAGACTAATCCAGGTTATTCCTGTATCGGTCGTTTGCGTAGTTTGGCTGAATTGCGTGGTTTAGAACTGGGTATTGCCTGTTCTTTATTCAAATAATGAGTGACGAGTAATCACAAATAGTTTGGCATTGAAAGGCGTCTGATTCTTTTTCGGACGCCTTTTTCATTTTACCTCTCTCCCGTTTCACTTTTTTTCCTATTTTTGTAGTGTCAATAATTTTACAAAATGTCTAAAACACACTACAGCATATTGTCAGTCATATTATTACTAGTGTTAAGCGCATGCCATTCTTTGTGGACGGCTCAGACGCAGCCTGCCCTGCAGCAGGAATCAATCCTGGTCCTGCCAACAACGGATATTCCTCTTCCAAACACAGATTTTGCTTTTCTGTTTCCGGAAGAACCGAAACTGTACGAACAAACATCTCCCCGCAAAAATATAACAGTAAACTTCTCCAACAGAGAAAAAAATGATATTGCCGTAACGGATCCGCTCCTGATGGCAGATGAGAATTCGATGCTTATCGATTTAAGCCTGATACAGAAAGAAGACTATGCTTTCCCTTTACCCGGCGCAAAAGTAATCTCTCCATATGCCGGACGTAGAAAACACCATTCGGGTGTAGATTTGAAAACTTGCGCCAATGATACGATCATATCAGCATTCGACGGAATCGTCCGTCTAGCTAAGCCTTATTATGCATACGGAAACGTAATTGTTGTACGCCATTATAACGGATTGGAAACAGTCTATAGCCATAACTCCAAAAATCTGGTCAAGCCGGGAGACTATGTAAAAGCCGGACAACCGATTGCACTGACCGGACGCACAGGAAGAGCTACGACGGAACACCTTCATTTTGAAGTACGGGTAAACGGGCAACACTTCAATCCGAATCTGGTATTCGACCTGCAAGAACGGAAACTTAACAATCAATGCCTGGTATTCACCCAAAAAGGTGGCAAAATTGCAGTGAAGCCCGTCGAACTAATGCCTCATCAGTTCGCAGGCGACTACAGTTACTCACCTGCCTCCTGTAAAAACAAGGAACAGATAGAAAGCAAAAAGGAAACTCTGTAACCCCCTTTTTCAATGCCCCTGCAAAGCTTCTATCAGAAGATTGATATTAACGGTAAACAAACGGACTGATATCGCCAACAAAATAATACCGAAGAACTTCCGGATAATATAGATTCCGCCTTTTCCGAAAAAGCGTTCGATACGGGCTGTCATGCGAACGACAAAATAGACCCATATCATATTCAGTATTAAGGCTATCACAATATTGACACTAGCATACTCCGCCCTCAAAGATAATAATGTGGTAAACGAACCGGCACCCGCCAGTAAAGGAAAGACCAACGGAACCAGTGTCGCCTCCTTTATCGGTCCCTGATTTTTAAAGATTTCTATATCGAGTATCATTTCCAGTGATAACAGGAAAATA
>ENA-UPXC01004263-UPXC01004263.1-human-gut-metagenome-genome-assembly--contig:-NODE-4263-length-13301-cov-4.081594_pt1 | contig 13301 bp, 9 predicted proteins | sample MGYA00250047_ERZ773371 | MGnify/ENA primary metagenome ERZ773371 (study PRJEB29103, sample SAMN06111975) | human gut metagenome | biome: human gut; feature: ankylosing spondylitis patient; material... | reverse complement strand
ATTGCTTTAAAACCATAGGAATTTAAAGCAATAAAATTGACGGCGGAATTTTTTTGTAGTATGATAGGAAACATCCCTGAACGGGAGCAATATTTGGGTTAAAAGAGGAGAGAGCATTATGAAAAAGACATCAAAAATCATGTCCCTGGTCCTGGCCGGAGCCATGGTCCTGTCCCTGGGCGCATGCTCAGGAGGCGGCACCGCAGAGACCACAAAAGCAGAATTAACAGAGGCAGTGACAGCCGCATCTTCTGAGGAAGGCACAGAGGCTGCATCCGAGGCAGGAGAGGGCGCAGGACAGACAGCAGAGGGCACAACCTATAAGATTGGTATCCTTCAGCTGGTACAGCACACAGCCCTGGACGCTGCCAACGAGGGCTTCATCGCAGCCCTGGATGAGGCAGGCATCACGGTAAAAGACAACATGACCATGGACGAGTTCATTGCCCTCTGCAAGGAAATCAGGGAAAAGACAGGGTATAAGACCAACATCGCATATAACAACGGCGAGAACTTCATCGAATATTTCCTCCGTGCCAATGATGTAGTCATGTTCGAGGAAGGAAAGCTGGGCGGAACAGCAGAGGATTATGTGTCCTATTTCAAGCTCTACGAGGAAGGCATTAGGGACGGATGGGTTGTGGATCCTTCCATATTTGCAGAGAGAACCATCGGCTCCGTGGAGCAGGACCCAATGGTATATGGTTCCAATCCTGAGACGATGTCCTGGTGCGCATTCAACTATACCAACCAGCTTACAGCCATCCGAAGCGCTGCGCCTGAAGGCGTGGAGATTGCCATGACCACCTGGCCGTCAGCAGACCCTGTTAAGTCCGATTATCTGAAGCCAAGCCAGTTCTTCGCAGTTACAAAGGACAGTGCAAATCCGGACGAGGCAGCCAAGGTCCTGAACTTTATCACCAATTCAGTTGAGTGTAATGAAATCCTTTTAGGCGAGAGAGGTATTCCTCTGTCTTCATCCGTAGCTGATTCCATTGCGCCTAAGATGGATGAGACCAGCCAGGAAGTAATTAAGTTTATCAATGAAGTAGTATCCGATAATTCTTCCCAGATTAACCCGCCGGCAGCCGACGGCTCCAGCGAGGTAAACGACCTTCTCAACAAGCTGGAGGAGCAGGTGCAGAAGCTGTATCAGAATGCGTTGGAGCAGGGGAAGAAGCTTTCGAAGGACTCTGCGCAGTAGGTCGGTGAGACAGAAGAGATTTCAGGATGCACAGCAGCATAAGACAGAAAGGATTTTGAATACATGGGTGCAAGAAAATTAGCATTATCGGATGAGATATTATTATCTGTGGAAAAACCGGCGAGATATATTGGAAATGAGATCAACATGGTCAAAAAGGATCCGGCACAGGTGGATGTGCGTTTCTGCATGTGTTTTCCGGATGTATATGAGATCGGTATGTCCCATCTGGGCATCCAGATTCTTTATGATATGTTCAACCGCCGGGATGACGTTTACTGTGAGCGCGTTTATTCCCCGTGGATGGACTTAGATCCGATCATGCGGGAGCAGAAGATTCCGCTGTTTGCTGTTGAAAGCCAGGATCCGATCAAAAATTTTGACTTCCTTGGAATTACAATCCAGTACGAAATGTGCTACACCAATATTTTGCAGGTGCTGGAATTATCACAGATTCCGCTCCATGCAGAAGATCGTACCGAGGAGGATCCGATCGTTATCGGCGGCGGTCCGTGTACCTACAATCCGGAGCCGATCGCGCCGTTTTTTGATCTCTTCTATATGGGCGAGGGCGAAGTGGTTTATTTTGACCTGATCGACCGCTACAAGGAGATCAAGGCGCGCGGCGGCAGCCGGAAGGAATTTCTGGAGCAGGCGGCGCAGATTCCGGGTATCTATGTGCCGGGATTTTATGATGTGACATACAAAGAGGACGGCACGATCGAGGCGATGACGCCGAACAACCCGCACGCGCCGCAGACCGTTTCCAAGCAGCTTGTCATGGATATGAGCGATACCTGGTATCCGGAGAAGCCGGTGGTTCCGTATCTGCGCGCGACGCAGGATCGTGTGGTTCTTGAGATCATGCGCGGCTGTATTCGCGGATGCCGTTTCTGCCAGGCGGGCATGGTATACCGCCCGGTGCGCGAGCGCAGCCTGGAGGAACTGAAACGTCTGGCCCGGACGATGTTAAAGAGCACCGGACATGAGGAAATTTCGCTGAGTTCGTTGAGCTCCAGTGATTACACGAAGCTGGAGGGAATCGTCAATTTTCTGATTGACGAGTTTGACGGAAAGGGCGTCAATGTGTCCCTGCCGTCCCTGCGTATTGACGCATTTTCCCTCGACGTCATGAGCAAGGTGCAGGACGTGAAGAAGAGCAGCCTGACCTTTGCACCGGAGGCGGGATCCCAGCGTCTGCGTAACGTTATCAACAAGGGTCTGACCGAGGAAAATATTTTAAATGGTTCCGCCGAGGCGTTCAAGGGCGGCTGGAACCGCGTAAAGCTCTACTTCATGCTGGGACTTCCGACCGAGACGGTGGAAGATATGCAGGGCATTGCCGAGCTTTCGGAGAAGGTGGCGGAAGTGTACTATGACACGGTTCCGAAGGAACAGCGCCATGGCAAGGTGCAGGTAACCGCCAGCACCTCGTTCTTTGTGCCGAAGCCGTTTACCCCGTTCCAGTGGGCGCCGATGTGCACGAAAGAGCAGTTCTTAGAGCGTGCAAGCATCGTCAACCACCGCATGAAGGAGATGTTAAATAAGAAGAGTCTCCGCTATAACTGGCATGAGGCGGATGTGACCGTGCTGGAAGGTGTTCTGGCGCGCGGCGACCGCAAGGTGGCAGCTGTGATCGAGGAGGCGTACCGCAAAGGTGCAATCTACGATTCCTGGTCCGAGTATTTCAACAATGATATCTGGATGAAGGCCTTTGAGACCTGCGGCGTGGACATTGATTTCTATACGACGCGTGAGCGAAGCCTTGATGAAGTGTTCCCGTGGGATTTCATCGACGCGGGTGTGACGAAGGATTTCTTGAAACGCGAGTGGGCGAACGCACAGGCGGAAACGGTAACGCCGAACTGCCGAATGCGCTGTTCGGGATGTGGTGTCCGTAAGTACGGCGGCGGAGTCTGTTTCGAAGAACGGGCATGAGGAAGGAGCGGTCATGAAGATACGAATTAAATTTCAAAAACAGGGAACGGTGCGTTTTATCGGTCATCTGGACGTGATGCGTTACTTCCAGAAGGTGATGCGCCGGGCGGAAGTGGATATCCGTTATAGCGAAGGATTCAGCCCGCACCAGATCATGTCGTTTGCGTCTCCGCTCAGCGTGGGGCTTATCAGCCATGCGGAGTATGTGGATATTGATGTCAATTCCAGCGGAAATTCGACCGGGATGGTGCGCCGCTTAAATGAGGTCAGCGCCGAGGGGCTGGAGGTGCTCAGCTACCGCGAGCTTCCGGAGACGGCAAAGAATGCGATGTCGCTGGTGGCAGCTGCTGATTACACATTCTGGTTTAAAGAGGGATTTGCACCGGAGGACGGCAGCAGTGTAGAAGAATTTTTCGGGAAATTCCTGACATTCTGCAAAAACGAGACAATTCCGTTTGTGAAGCAGACGAAAAAGGGCGAGAGAACCGTGGATCTGCGTTCGCTGATCTGTGAGGCGCGAATCGCGGAGCGGAAAGAGTATGTTCCGGCGATGGTCGCAGACTGGTATCCGGATCTGGAAAATGAGACGGTTGAGGAGGAAAAACAGGCAGAAGGAATCTGTGTCTTCCTGCGTCTCTTATCGGGCAGTGCGGCAAACGGAAAGCCGGAGCAGGTATTGCAGGCATTCTATGAGAGCCTGGGGCTGACCTACCGCCCGTTTGCCATTCAGGTCGAGCGCGAGGAGCTGTATGCGGACGAGGGCGCCGAGGGCGCACCGGAATATGTGCCGCTTGAGGCGTATGGAAGCGAGATTGTGTAAATGCTTCAATGTTCATTAAAAGATGAAATGCGAAGCGCCAGCAAAATCCGGCTGCAGGTAGCGCGAAGTGTGAACGGCAGCAAAAAATGAGAGGAGACGAAGAGTTTGGATCAGTTAATAGTGACAAAATGGAAGGATCGAAGCCTGACGGCGCTCCTCTCGGACGGGCACTGCCGGTCGCTGACGCTGGAATCTGGCGATGAAAGCCTGTTGGGGAATATTTACATCGGCAAGGTGAAAAATGTGGTAAAAAACATCAACGCCGCGTTTATTGACCTCGGCGGTGGAAAAACCGGATATTTCAGCCTGGCGGAAAACCCGGTTCCGCTTTATACAGACGAGCTGAACCAGCTCTGTTCATTCGGATATTCTGGAAATTCTGAGAAGAAAGTAAGTCCACGGAAACTAAAAGCTGGAGACGAGCTTCTCGTCCAGGTGTCCCGCGACGCCCTGAAAACCAAGGATCCGTCCGTGACCTGCTGTCTGAATTTTCCGGGTACCTATATGGTTCTGACGGTTGGAAAACCGCAGATCGGATTTTCGGCAAAAATCAAGGATAATGCCTGGAAAGAGAAGGTGCGGGAGGAACTTCTGACACATAAGGATGAGCGTTTCGGACTGATTGTCCGGACGAACGGGGCGTCGGCTTCCATCGAAACACTCTGTGCCGAGACGGAGGCGCTGAAAGCGCAGATGGAAAACCTCTTTGCGCGCGCGGCGTGCCGTACCTGCTATACCCTGTTAGAGCAGGGTACGCCGCCTTATATCCAGAGTCTTAGGGATGCGAAGAAAGGAACCCTTTCGGAGATCATCACAGATGTGCCGGAGTATGCGAAGAAGATTGAGGCATGGCTGGAGGAAGAGAAGGAAGAGGATAAGGAACAAAAAGAAAATCAGACCCAGGCAGATAAAAATGAAAGCATAAAACAGGCGGTTCCGAACTTGTCCCTATATACAGATGAGAACCTTCCATTAATGAAGCTGTACCGCCTGGAATCGGTGCTTAAAAGTGCATCGGATCGCCGTGTCTGGATGAAATCCGGTGGATATCTTGTGATTGAACCTACGGAAGCGTTGACAGTTATCGATGTCAATACGGGGAAATACACCGGCAAGAAGACACCGGCGGAGACCATTCTTAAGATTAATCTGGAGGCGGCGCATGAGGTGGCGCGCCAGCTTTCCCTGCGGAATCTTTCCGGTATTATTATTGTGGATTTTATCGATATGGAATCGAAAGAAGATCAGGAGACGCTGATGCGGACGCTCGGGGAAGAGCTTTCCCGTGACCCGGTCAAAACGATCCTGGTGGATATGACGCGGCTTGGGCTGGTGGAGATCACCCGCAAGAAGGTGCGCCGTCCGCTTCATGAGATTTTGTAGCGGTTGAATCATAGAATGAAAAACACAAGGAGAAGAAAAGATGTTTGAAAAAGTATTTAAGCTATCCGAGCATCAGACGACCGTAAAGACGGAAGTCATGGCTGGAATTACGACCTTTATGACGATGGCGTACATTCTGGCAGTTAATCCGAGCATCCTCGGATCGACCGGCATGGACCCGACTGCGGTGCTTCTGGCTACGGCTCTGGCATCATTCATCGGTACTGCCTGCATGGCATTTATGGCGAACCTGCCGTTCGTTCTGTCCGCAGGCATGGGGCTCAACGCGTATATGGCGTATACGGTGTGCGCGGGCTATGGCTATAGCTGGCATGTTGCACTGCTGGCTGTATTTGCAGAGGGTCTGATCTTCATCGTGCTGTCTCTGACAAACGTGCGCGAGGCGATCTTCAATGCGATTCCGTTGACTTTAAAGCGCGGTGTGTCCGTCGGTATCGGTCTGTTCATCGCATTTATCGGTCTTCAGAATGCGGGACTTTCAGTAGACTCTTCCACACTGGTAACGATCATCAGCTTCCCGGAAAATTTCCATACCGCAGGTATCTGCGCGCTGCTGGCGCTGATCGGTCTGTTTATCATGGCGGTTTTATACACCTACCGTGTGAAGGGCGCGATTCTGTACGGCATTCTGGGAACCTGGATTCTCGGTATGCTGTGCCAGGTAACCGGCATTTACACACCGGACGTAGAGAATGGTTTCTACACCCTGTTCCCGACCCTGGGAATCACCGATTTCTCCAAACTGGGAGAGACATTTGGTAAATGCTTTACCGTTGACTTCGATGCAGTTGGAATTATCAATTTTATCGTAGTTATTTTCTCATTCCTGTTTGTAGATATTTTTGATACACTTGGTACATTAATTGGTGTAGCAACCAAGGCAGACATGCTGGATGAGGAAGGACGTCTTCCGGGTATCCGTCCGGCGCTGATGGCAGATGCGATCGCAACTTCCTTTGGTGCGGTATTAGGTACTTCCACAACGACTACCTTCGTTGAGTCTGCATCGGGTGTTGCAGTCGGCGGACGTACCGGTCTGACTGCTCTGGTATCGGCACTCCTGTTCCTGCTTTCCACCCTGTTTGCACCGATTTTTACGGCGATCCCGTCCTTTGCGACGGCTCCGGCATTAATCATGGTTGGCTTCCTGATGGTGGGAACTGTAACCGAAATTCGTTTCGATGAGGACAATATCACCGAGGCAATCCCGGCATATCTGGCAATCATCGCCATGCCGTTGTTCTACAGCATTTCCGAGGGTATTTCCATGGGAATTATCTCTTATGTGCTTTTGAATGTGGCAGCAGGAAAAGCAAAGAAGATCACTCCGCTGATGTATGTGCTGGCGGTACTCTTCGTTCTCAAATACATTTTCCTGTAACAACTTGTAATAATTTAACCCCTGAAAACTTGACGAAAACAGGTTTTCATAATAAAATAGTCTATATCAAAAAAAGTTTTTAAAATTTTTTTGATTAACGTGCAATAAAATGCGTATGCAGCGCATTAACTTATTGAACGGATGAAAATCATTCCCGCGCGGAAGAACGTGGACAGAGACGAACAAAAACAAATCAAGTTACTCGAAATTCCTTGATGCATTACACTCCGTTACGAACTGTCCAAGATTTTCTGCTGGGATCTTTTCGGTATCGGTTGACAACCAGCAACCGATATTGGGTAAAAAGCGCCGGACCTGCTTGCAGTGCCGGCGCTTTTTACTGTACAAAAAAAGGGTAATTTTTATCAGGAATATCTCATTGACATTTTGGCGGGCAGACGGTATAAAGGACAGAGGGTAACTGTTCACAGGTAGGAATTTTCTGAACTGAAAATTCCGTAAGATACAGTTCTGGCAGCAGATTTTGCCGATTTGGAATGCGCAGCATCGGCAAAATCCCGTTGCTGGGCACACGTGTGTGAACAGTAACGACAGAAGAGGGAGTAGACTCTGGCGATAGAAACACGCATGGAACCAGTTCTGGGAGGAAAAGTTAAGAAAACATGAAAACAAAACAGCAGGGCGGGTTTCATACGGAGGTGGGATACATATGAAGATAGAAAATGATTTGGGGCGGGACGATATCCGGCGGCTGGTGCTCCGTCTGGCGATTCCTTCGATGCTGGCGCAGTTTATCAATGTGCTTTACAGCGTGGTCGATCGAATCTATATTGGAAATATCCCGGTGATCGGGGAGACAGCGCTTGCGGGTGTCGGTGTCAGCGGACCGATTGTGACGCTGATCTCGGCGTTTGCCTATCTGGTCGGTGTGGGCGGCTCGCCGCTCATGAGCATCCGTATGGGAGAGGGACAGAATGAGAAAGCGAAAAAGATTCTGGCGAACAGCTTCTGGATGATTGTCGGGTTGTCGGCGGTTCTGACGTTGGTTCTGTTTGTGTTTAAACGTGAAATTTTGACGCGGTTTGGTGCGAGTGAGGCGATTCTGCCGTATGCGGAATCGTATTTTACGATCTATCTGCTGGGAACGGTCTTTGCACTGCTTTCCATCGGAATGAACCAGTTTATTATCTGCCAGGGATTTGCGCGGATTGGAATGATTTCGGTGGCGCTCGGCGCGGTAACGAATATTGTGCTGGATCCGGTGTTTATTTTTGTGCTTGACATGGGCGTGGCGGGGGCAGCGTTTGCCACGGTTTTGTCACAGCTTGCGTCGGCGGTCTTTGTCCTTCGTTTTCTGCGTGGAAACCGCGTGCTTCTGCGGCTTGAATTTGAATGTCCGCAGGTAAAGACAGTCTGTAAGATTGCGTTGATGGGACTGTCGCCATTTTTGATCATCGCATTTGATAATGTGCTGATCATTTCGCTCAATACGGTAATTCAGATGTATGGCGGCGCGGAGGCGGACATGCTTTTGACCTGTACGACAATCGTGCAGAGCTTTATGCTGATCGTGACGATGCCGCTCGGAGGCATTACATCGGGAACGGGGGCGATCCTGGGATTCAATTTCGGCGCGGGACGCCCGGATCGGATCCGGAGCGCACAGAAGTATATCACATTGCTGGCGGTGGTGCAGTGTAGCATCATGTTCCTGTTTTCCCGGACGCTGGCGAGGTATTTTGTCTATCTCTTTACGCGCAATGATTCCTATGTGGAATTAACTGTCTGGGCGATCCGGGTCTACACGATGGGGATTATTCCGCTGGCAGTCCAGTATGAGGTCGTAGATGGATTTACCGGAATGGGTGTGCCGTCGGTGGCGATCTCGCTGTCAATGTTCCGGAAGCTGCTGTACCTGGTCAGCGTGTTCCTGATTCCGGTGTTTGCGGGAGTTGAAAATGTTTTCTATGCAGAAGTGGTATCGGATTTCGGCGGAACGACGGTGTCGGTGATCGTGTATCTTCTTTTGATTGGGCGCATTATGGGGCGCTGTGTAGAGCGCGCTAAATTGAACGGGAAAGCAGTGGAAGCAGACACTTGAAGCGGCGCTTAAAATGGCTGAAAATGTGTGTCAGATAACGTTGTCATCAATCGATAAATGAAAAAAATAATGGATTGACAAACGGATTCTCTGGATCTATAATGCAATACAGATAATGAATGACAACAAAATAACGATATCTTCAGGGCAGGGTGTAATTCCCGACCGGCGGTAAAGTCCGCGAGCGCATGGCGCATGATTTGGTGCAATTCCAAAACCGACTGTATAGTCTGGATGAAAGAAGAGAAAACGTAAATAAAAACGGCGGTGCCGGGAAGCTTCCAGATACACTCCCCCGGATGATGGATATGGCGGATATATACCGCTATGGCAAAAGAGAGAGAAAAGTCATCGAGAATGGATGTAAAAAAATATTTACGATAATTAATATCATGAAAGATATTATAAAATAGAAATTATAAGCCCTGAGATGTGAAAATAAAAGTATTTCACATTTCAGGGCTTTTTTGTTTCAATAGAAAATTGTATCATATGAAACAAAAAACGCTCCGTGAGGATGCACACTTGCGCGAAGCAGAAATATGTCGCAGGCGACCGCGTTCGGTGCGAGAATGTGCCTTGGCACATTCTTTTGATAGAAAGGTGGGGAAAAAGATGGAACGAATCCATGTAAAGGTTCCCGGTGAGCAGCCACAGGATCGGGAATATATGAAGCAGGCGTTAGCACTGGCAGAAAAAGGGCACGGATGGGTCAATCCGAATCCGATGGTCGGCGCGGTGCTGGTAAAGGATGGACACATCATCGGCGAGGGATATCATACACGATATGGACAGCTTCATGCAGAACGGGAGGCATTTAAGAATGCGGCAGAGCGGGGCGAAGAGACGGCGGGAGCAGATTTGTATGTGACGCTGGAACCCTGCTGTCACACCGGAAAACAGCCGCCGTGTACGGAAGCGGTGCTGGCATCCGGGGTGAAGCGCGTGATTGTCGGCTGCACGGATCCGAATCCGGTGGTGGCAGGGCGCGGCATCCGGCTTCTGAGGGAAAAAGGGCTGGAAGTGGTGGCCGGAGTTTTACGCGGGGAGTGTGAACGGCAGAATGAGGTGTTCTTCCATTTCATGCGGACGAAACTTCCGTTTACGGTGCTGAAATATGCGATGACACTCGACGGAAAGACAGCGACGGTGTCGGGTGAATCCCAGTGGATCACGGGCGAGGCGGCGCGGAAGCGGGTGCATGAGGACCGCGGGCGTTATATGGCGATTCTGACTGGCGTTTCGACGGTGCTGGCGGACAATCCGCAGCTGACCTGCCGGATTCCGGGAGGGAAAAATCCGATCCGGGTGATTGCAGATACGAAGCTTCGGACACCGCTTTCATCGACCGTAGTACAGACCGCGCGGGAGACACCGACCTGGATTGTGACGGCGGTATCGGATACCGGAAGGAAGAAAGCATATGAGGACGCCGGCTGTCGTGTTTTAAGTGTCCCGGCAAAAGAGGGAGAACTGGATTTGCAGGCGATGATGCAGCGGCTGGGCGAGGAGAAAGTGGACAGCGTGATGGTCGAGAGCGGCGGGACGCTGGCATGGTCATTTTTGAAGGTGGGGCTTGTGAACCGAGTGCAGGCCTACATTGCACCGAAGATTTTCGGAGGGGCAGGTGCCCCGACCCCGGTAAGGGGAACCGGCGTGGATGCGCCGCCGGAGGCATTTCTTCTTAAAAAGCCGGAGGCAGTGTGGCTGGGAGAGGATCTGCTGCTGGAATATGAAGTGTCCGGTCGAGATGCATGAGGCGGTGTTAGAATGAGAAAAATCGCTGATTTGAAAAGGAGAAAAGATGTTCACAGGAATCATAGAGGAAGTGGGAAGGATCCGTGCGATTGAGCGCCAGGCAGTCTCGGCACGGCTGACGGTTGCTGCGTCCAAGGTGCTCTCGGATGTCCATCTGGGCGACAGCATTGCGGTCAACGGTGTGTGTCTGACGGTCACGTCATTTGGGAGAGATTATTTCTGTGCGGATGTAATGCATGAGACGCTGAACCGTTCGTCCCTGGGGGCGCTGGGTGTCAAAAGCCCGGTCAATCTGGAGCGGGCGATGCTGGCGGGCGGACGGTTTGGCGGACATATCGTCTCCGGTCACATCGACGGAACCGGAACCATCCGGGATGTGCGCCGGGACGGAAATGCCGTCTGGTATACGATTCAGGCCCCAGAACCGATTCTGCGGCTGATTGTGGAAAAAGGATCGATCGCGATCGACGGAATCAGCCTGACGGTCGCACGGGTGGATCACGTATCATTTTCCGTTTCCATCATCCCGCATACACTGCAGGAGACAGCGCTTGCGTTTAAGAGGGCAGGCGATATCGTCAATCTGGAAAATGACTGCATTGGAAAGTATGTGGCGAAGCTGATGGGAGTAGAAGAAGAGGATAAGGCAGGAAAGGGCATGACAAGAGAATTTCTGCAGCGGTATGGATTTTAATAGAGGAGGAGAACAATGAAGCAGTTTGATACAGTTGAAAAGGCTCTGGACGAGCTGAAACAGGGACATTTAATCCTGGTTACGGATGACGAGGATCGCGAAAACGAAGGCGATCTTATCTGCGCGGCAAGTTTTGCCACGACAGAAAATGTCAATTTCATGGCGACGCATGCGAAGGGCTTAATCTGTATGCCGATGAGCGCAGAAATCTGCCGGAAGCTGCAATTCCCACAGATGGTGATGGATAACACGGATAACCATGAGACGGCGTTTACCGTATCGATCGACCATAAAACGACGACCACCGGTATTTCTGCCGAGGAGCGCGGCATTACGGCGCGCGCGTGCGTGGATCCGGACACAAAGCCGGAGGATTTCCGCCGTCCGGGACATATGTTTCCGCTGATGGCGAAGAAAAACGGCATTCTGGAGCGCAACGGCCACACAGAGGCGACGGTAGACCTGATGCGGCTTGCAGGGCTGCCGGAATGCGGTCTGTGCTGCGAGATCATGCGCGAGGATGGAACGATGATGCGGTCGGAAGAATTATTTGCGATGGCAGAACAATGGGGTCTGGCGATGATTTCCATTAAACAGCTGCAGGAGTACCGCAAGAGACATGAAAAGCTGATCGAGTGTGTGGCAGAGACGCGGATGCCGACGAAATACGGCGAATTCCGCGCGTATGGCTACCTGAATCTCTTAAATGGAGAACACCATGTGGCACTCGTCAAGGGCGATATCGGAGATGGGAAAGATGTACTCTGCCGCGTGCATTCGGAGTGCCTGACCGGCGATGCATTTGGTTCCCTGCGGTGTGACTGCGGACAGCAGCTTGCGTCGGCGATGACCCAGATTGAGAAAGAGGGACGAGGCGTTCTCCTCTATATGCGGCAGGAAGGACGCGGCATCGGGCTTTTAAATAAGCTGCGCGCCTACAAGCTGCAGGATGGCGGCATGGACACGCTGGATGCGAACCTGGCGCTGGGATTTAAGGGCGATTTGCGGGAATACTACATTGGGGCGCAGATTTTAAAGGATCTGGGAATCAAGACGCTGCGTCTTCTGACCAATAACCCGGATAAGGTATATCAGCTTTCGGATTTTGGCATGGAAATCAAGGAGCGCGTGCCGATTCAGATGGAGGCAACGCCGTATGATGGATTTTACCTGAAAACGAAGCAGGCGCGGATGGGACATATTTTGAATTTTAAATAGAAAAAGTGACAGGCGAAAATAGATCGTCGGAAAGGATGGTACTTATGCGTACATTTGAAGGAAACGTAGTAGCGGAAAATAATATGAGGATCGGAATTGTGGCGGCACGATTCAATGAGTTTATCACCTCGAAACTGGTCGCAGGCGCGCAGGATGCGCTGCGCCGTCACAATGTCTCGGAGGAGGACGTAGATGTTGCGTGGGTTCCAGGTGCTTTTGAGATTCCGCTGATTGCGTCGGAGATGGCGAAGTGCGGAAAGTATGATGCGGTGATCTGCGTGGGTGCAGTTATCCGTGGAAGCACAAGCCATTATGATTATGTGTGCAGCGAGGTTTCGAAAGGAATCGCACAGGTTTCGCTGGCAAGCAGCGTGCCGGTTATGTTTGGTGTGCTGACGACGGATACGATCGAGCAGGCGATCGAGAGAGCGGGAACAAAGAGCGGAAATAAGGGATTTGACTGCGCGACGGGAGCAATCGAGATGGTGAATTTGCTGCGGGAGATCCGGAAGTAAAAATAATCAGGTAATCGGGCATCGAAAAAGCCAGGACTGCGGAATGCTGCAGTCCTGGCTTTTTTGTCTTAGGAAAATTCGTCCATGCGCCAGGTTTTGGTGTTACCTGTTTTTGTTTGCTATCATGTTACTCTGTTTTCAACAGCCCCTGTTCCGTATAATATTTCTCAGCTCCCGGATGCAGCGGAATAGGAAGCTGGCTGCATATATATTCCGGATCAGATAAGTTACTTAAGGATGGGTAGATCGGAAGAGCGTCGTGTAGGGAAAGAGTGTAGATCTCGGTGGTCGCCGTATCATTAAAAAA
>ENA-UPXC01004252-UPXC01004252.1-human-gut-metagenome-genome-assembly--contig:-NODE-4252-length-13317-cov-278.580816_pt1 | contig 13317 bp, 11 predicted proteins | sample MGYA00250047_ERZ773371 | MGnify/ENA primary metagenome ERZ773371 (study PRJEB29103, sample SAMN06111975) | human gut metagenome | biome: human gut; feature: ankylosing spondylitis patient; material... | reverse complement strand
GCCACCCTGATGACCCTGTACATCGTCCCCATCCTCTACGACATCCTCTTCAAGAAGCCGCCGCTGGTGGTCGATGTGGGTGACGACGGAATGGACGACATCCCCGATGACGCCGCCGAGTATATCGCACAGGCGAACGCCGCCGAGGCTCAGCCCGCCCAGCCGGAGGCCTGAGGCTATCTCCTATCTATAATATCTGCCCCGAAACCGCTGCACGGTCACCGTGCGGCGGTTTCTTTTTTGGGCTGGGCCTGCCGGGGGGCGCCCGGAAGGCCCTCTCCGTCTCGCTCCGCTCGACAGCTCCGGGTAGAATCATGTCAGTGGCGGGAACATTCAGCGATAACCTATTGACAAGGTAGGGGGGGGGGGGGGTACAATAGAAAAAAGGTGTCGATGCTTCGTTTGAACACCGCTATGCTATAGGGAGGAATCATACTATGAAACGACTCAACCGTATCCTGTCTCTGGCCCTTGCGGCCATGATGGCACTGACCCTGCTTACGGGCTGCGGCGGCGGCAAGGTGACCGAGCGTGCCATGGAAAAGGCCTACGGAGATTATCTCCGGGGCCAGATGGGAAAACCTGACATGAAGGTGACCTACGATGTCTCCCCGGCTGTCTTTGAGAAGATCGATGCGGACTTCCGGAAAAACAAGGCAAGCTGGTTTAACGGATCTACCGGTTATCTGGCCAACAACTATAGCGGCGGCTATTTCTGCAACTACAGAGTCGGCGGCAGTCCCGTCGGTGCTGGCTTTACCATGCTGAAAGCGGCGCTGGAGGAGTACAAAAACAGCAGCGTCGGCGTGAAGTTTTATGCGGCAAAAATGCCCGAGTCGGCGGGCAATGCCATCGCCCAGGCTGCCTATGTGATCAATCACTCCAATGACGGCGTGAGTGTTCACACCATCTATGGCCAGGATTGTACGAGCGTGAAGCTCGCCGTCCACCGTGTGCAGGACGGCGATGACACCTACTGCTACATAATCGTCATCTACGAAAAATAAGCCGCCCACCGTGGCCCGGGCTTTCTGAGCCCACATAGAATAAGTATCTGCCCCGAAACCGCTGCACAGTCTGATGTGCGGCGGTTTCTTTTGTTCCCCCGATAGCAGCAGCGTCCGGGGCGCGCCGGGCAAGCCCGGTAAGATAGAGCCGCTATGCAGCGATAAGCAGACTTTTTGTCAGAGCGAGCCATCGCCGCGCTCGAAGTTTTTTATCAGCGTCCTTGCCCTCTCAGGCGCTTCGCGCCAGCTCTCCCAAAGGGAGAGCCTTTTAAGATGAAAGGCGTTTTCGCAATATGTCCAAAAAATCTCTCGAAATTTTGGAAGATAAATCTAAAAGCATTCTCACACAAGTCTGGAAAACTGTGCTATAATCATAATTATGGACGAGGTCGGGGCTGCGCTGCCCTGACCGAAAATAATGAAGAAGGAGGCGAGCCTTATGGCACAGTTCCGCTCCAAGCCCTTTGGTGTGACCAAAAACGGCGATAAGGTGGATGAATACATCATCTCCAATCCCGGTGGACTTGAGATCAGCGTGCTGAACTACGGCTGTGTGATCAAAAATCTCTTCGTCCCTACAAAAACGGGTCCGGTGGATGTGGTCGTCGGACACGACACTCTCGCCGACTATGAGGCGGATTTCAACTCATCCGGCAGCACCTGCTGCGGTGCGTTCGTGGGCCGGTATGCCAACCGCATTGAAAATGCGGAATTTTCTCTCAGCGGCAAGACCTACAAACTGGAAGCCAACAATGGCAAAAATCACCTGCACGGCACCTTCCCCCGCAAAATTTACGATGTGAAGATGTTCGGCGACACCCTTTTGATGGAGACCGAAAGCCCGGCGGGCGAAGACGGTTTCCCCGGAAATCTGAAGGTCAGTGTGCGGTATATCCTCACGCCGGACAACACCCTGCGGATGGACTACCGTGTGTCCACCGACGAGGACACCATCATCAACCTGACCAACCACACCTACTTCAACCTCGACGGCGGCGGCAATGTGCTGGGCCAGAAGCTCCGCATTTACGCTTCCAACTACCTCGAGGGTAACAACGAGACCTGCCCCACGGGTAAGATCCTGCCTGTGGACGGTACGCCGATGGACTTCCGCACCGGAAAGCCTCTGGGACGCGACCTCGACACCGGCTTCTACCAGACCACCATGGCGGGCGGCGGCTTCGACCACTGCTATGTCCTCGACCGGCCCCGGGGCGCCAGCCAGAGCCTCTGCGCCTGGGCGTCCAGCGACAAGACCGGCATCAGCATGAAGATGTACACCACCCAGCCGGGCATCCAGCTCTACACCGGCAACTTCCTGCAGGACTGCCCCTCCCCCGGCAAGGGCGGCGTCCCGCTGGAAAAGTACGGCGGCTTTGCCCTTGAGACCCAGCACTTCCCCTGCAGCCCCTCTCACCCGGAGTTCCCGACGACGGTGCTGCGGGCAGGCAAAGTCTTCCGCGCCAACACTACGCTCCGCTTCTTCACCGGCCGTCAGTGCGGCCGATTATAAAAGAGAATCCGTTTTCTAAGCAAATATCAGCCACAGCAAAGGGCAGCTCTCTTGCGGGAGCTGCCCTTTGCTGTTTTTTGGGTGTCCTCTCCATGCCTTTCGGACTAAAAATCTTTGCAATTCATCAGACTGGCAAAAAAGATGCAACAAAAATACATTTTAATAAAAGAGCCGGTACTTGATTCTCGGTGCAAAAAGCGGTATCCTTTAGGCAGGCAGAGCACAAGGGCTCTGTGCGAAGCAACATTTGGAACAAGAGAGGTACTGGACATGGCTATTTTGGTTTCCGGCGGCGCAGGCTACATCGGCAGCCACACCTGCATCGAGCTCCTGAATGCCGGCTACGACGTCGTCGTGGCGGACAATTACTATAATGCATCCCCTGTGGTCCTCGACCGCGTCAAGCAGATCACAGGCAAGGACTTCCGCTTCTATCAGGCCGATATGACCAAACACGAGGATGTGGAGAAGATCTTCGCCGAGTGTCCCGACATCACGGCGGTCATCCAGTTCGCAGCCTATAAGGCTGTCGGCGAGAGCGTGTCCAAGCCCATCGAATACTACTACAATAACCTCAACTGCACGCTGGTCATCCTGGATGTGATGCGCAAGCACAACTGTCACAACTTTGTGTTCAGCTCCTCCGCCACCGTCTACGGTGACCCCGCCAGTGTGCCGATCACCGAGGACTTCCCCGTGGGTGCCACCACCAACCCCTACGGCACCACCAAGGCCATGACCGAGCGCATCCTCACCGATGTCTGCAAGGCTGACCCCACCCTGAACGTGGCTCTGCTGCGCTACTTCAACCCCATCGGCGCCCACAAGTCCGGCCTCATCGGCGAGGACCCCAACGGCATCCCCAACAACCTCATGCCCTACATCGCCAAGGTGGCTGTGGGCAAGCTGGAAAAGGTCCATGTCTTCGGCAATGACTACCCCACTCCCGACGGCACCGGCGTCCGCGACTACATCCATGTCGTGGACCTGGCCCGCGGCCATGTCTGCGCCATCAAGAAGCTGGAAACGAACTGCGGCCTCTTCATCTGCAACCTCGGCACCGGCAAGGGCTACAGCGTGCTGGATGTCATCCACGCCTTCGAGAAGGCCTGCGGCAAGCCCATCCCCTACGTCATCGATGCCCGCCGCCCCGGCGACATCGCCGAGTGCTATGCTGACCCCACCAAGGCCAGGAATGAGCTGGGCTGGGTGGCTGAGTACGGCATCGAGGAAATGTGCGCCGACAGCTGGAACTGGCAGAAGAAGAACCCTGACGGCTACCACACCGCGAACTGAATAAAAAACGATAAGAGCCTGTACGGCGGGTACTTCCCGGGTACAGGCTCTTATTTTTTGCACTTTTTCTGATATTCGAGGAAGGCGACATGATTTTTTTCAGAGAACAGTTCAGAACAGCCCCGTTTCTCTTGACAACGCCGGAAAGTTAGCCTATATTACTGTTGTTAACGCAAACTAACAAACGCGCTCGAGAGGAACATTCCATATGACGTTGAAAGATTTGAACATCGGCGAGACTGCCGTGGTCGGGACCGTGGGCGGCGAAGGCGCTCTGCGGCAGCATTTTCTGGATATGGGGCTGATCCCCGGTGAGGAGGTCACGCTGGTCAAATTTGCCCCGATGGGCGACCCGATGGAGCTGAGCATCCACGGCTACGAGCTGACCCTCCGGCTGGACGATGCCGCCCGCATCGGGGTCACTCTGGCCAAAGCCCCGGCGGCGAAAAAGGCAGCGGCAGAAAGTGAAAAGCCGGTGGAGCACCCGGGCCTCGGCGAAGGTGGACGCTACCACACCAAAAAGGGCGAGAACCCTCTGCCCGACGGCACGACCCTTACCTTTGCGCTGGCGGGCAACCAGAACTGCGGCAAGACGACCCTCTTCAACCAGCTCACCGGCTCCAACCAGCACGTCGGCAATTTCCCGGGTGTGACGGTGGACCGCAAGAGCGGTGCGATCCGGAATAACCCGAATACGGAGGTCACAGACCTGCCCGGCATCTACTCCATGTCGCCCTATACCAGCGAGGAGATCGTGACCCGGCAGTTCATCATCGGCGAGAAGCCCACGGGCATCATCAATATCGTGGACGCCACCAACATCGAGAGGAATCTGTACCTCACCATGCAGCTCATGGAGCTGGATACGCCGATGGTGCTGGCGCTGAACATGATGGACGAGATGCGCGGCAACGGCGGCACTGTCCGCATCAATAAGATGGAGGCCATGCTGGGCATCCCGGTCGTGCCGATCTCTGCGGCAAAGAACGAGGGCGTGGACGAGCTGGTGGATCATGCGCTCCATGTCGCAAAGTATCAGGAGCGGCCGGGCCGGATGGATTTCTGCGGCGAGGAGGATCACGGCGGCGCAGTCCACCGCTGCATCCACGGCATCATCCACCTGATCGAGGATCATGCCAAGGCCGCAGGCATCCCGGTGCGCTTTGCGGCCACAAAGCTCGTGGAGGGCGACCAGCGCATCGAGGCGGCCCTGAAGCTCGACCAGAACGAAAAAGAGATGATCGAGCACATCATCGTCCAGATGGAGCAGGAGCGGGGTCTGGACCGCGCCGCCGCCATCGCGGATATGCGGTTCCACTTCATCCACCAGCTGGTGGATCAGACCGTCGTGAAGCCCCGCCAGAGCAAGGAGCAGCTCCGCTCGGCCCGGATCGACCGGTTCCTCACGGGCCGCTATACCGCCATCCCGGCCTTTGTGGGCATCATGGCGCTGGTGTTCTACCTCACCTTCGGCGTCATCGGTCTGGCGCTCCAGAACCTGCTGGAAGTGGGCATTGATGCCCTGACCGCCGCGGTGGACTCCACCCTCACGGCGTGGAACGTCAACGCAGCCGTCCACTCGCTGGTCATCGACGGCATCTTCACCGGTGTGGGCAGTGTGTTGAGCTTCCTGCCCATCATCGTGACCCTGTTCTTCTTCCTCTCTCTGCTGGAGGATACCGGATACATGGCCCGCGTGGCATTCGTGATGGATAAGCTTCTCCGCCGCATCGGCCTCTCGGGGCGCAGCATCGTGCCAATGCTCATCGGCTTCGGCTGCACCGTTCCCGGCGTCATGGCCAGCCGCACCCTGCCCTCGGAGCGCGACCGCAAAATGACCATCCTGCTCACCCCCTTTATGAGCTGCTCGGCCAAGCTGCCCATCTACAGCCTGTTTGCGGCGGCCTTCTTCCCGGAGCACGCGGCTCTGGTGATGGTCAGCCTCTATTTCCTCGGCATTGCGGTGGGCATTCTGATGGCCATCCTGCTGAAGAGCACTGTCTTTAAGGGCGAGGCCGTCCCCTTTGTGATGGAGCTGCCCAACTACCGCCTGCCCGGCCTCAAGAATGTGGTCCAGCTGCTCTGGGAAAAGGCCCGCGATTTCCTCCAGCGTGCCTTTACGGTCATCTTTGTGGCGACCATCATCATCTGGTTCCTGCAGAGCTTCGACCTGCGGCTCAGCCTCACCGCTGACCCGCAGCAGAGCATCCTTGCATGGCTGGCCAGCGGTATCGCGCCGCTGTTTGCGCCACTGGGCTTTGCCGACTGGCGGGTGTCTACGGCCCTGATCACCGGCTTTATGGCCAAGGAGAGCGTCGTTTCGACCCTCACCATCCTCTATGGCTCCTCTGCGGCCTTTGCCGCCGCGCTGTCCCCGGCGGCGGCTGCACCCCTGCTGGTGTTCTGCCTGCTCTATACGCCCTGCATCGCGGCGGTGGCCTCGGTCAAGCGGGAGCTGGGCGGCAAGTGGGCGTTTATCATGGTGGCAAATCAGTGCATCGTAGCATGGCTGGCGGCCTTCGGCACGCGGCTCATCATGATGCTGTAAAGAAAACGGAAACAGGGAGCGGCCTGCAAGATGCGGGCCGCTCCTTTTCTCTTGACAATCGCTGCGTTTTTGTGCTATTATTACTTCAAATTTGAATGATACAATTTTGAATCACAAGGAGGCGCCCCATGAATACCCCGGGCATCGAATTTGGGCGGAAGACCTCAGCGGCTTACGCCGCCCTCTGCAAGCCCCTGTGCCAGAAGCTCCATCTGCCCCAGACGGCTTTTGACATCCTGATGTTCCTCGCCAACAACCCCGGCTACCAGACCGCCAGCGACGTGGTAGAGGTGCGCAAACTGAAAGCAAACCTCGTCTCGGTGAACGTAGACCGTCTGGTGCAGGAGGGCTACCTCGTCCGCGAGGCTGACCCCGGCGACCGCCGCCGCACCCTGCTGCGCTGCACCGAAAAAGCCTGCCCCATCATCGAGCAGGGCCGGGCCTTGCAGGAGGAATTTGGTGCGCGTCTGCTGGAACACACCAATGAAGCACAGCGAAAGGCGTTCTTCGAGACGATGGACATTATAAATGAGAATCTGAACGCCATTCTGGAAGGAGAAGCATGAACATTTTATTTACGATCTTAGTCACCTTTTTCGCCGGCATGGGCGCGGGCCTTGGCACCGGCTTTGCGGGCCTGAGCGCGGCGGCTGTCATCAGCCCCATGCTCATCACCTTCCTGCACATGGACCCCTATATGGCCGTGGGCATCGCCCTCTCGTCAGACGTGCTGGCCAGCGCCGTCTCAGCCTACACCTACTATAAAAATAAGAATCTCGACATCAAAAACGGCCTTATCATGATGGTGAGCGTGCTGGTGTTCACGGTGGTGGGCAGCTGGGTAGCCAGCCTGCTCCCCTCGGCCACGATGGGCAGTTTCTCGGTGTTCATGACCTTCCTGCTGGGCATCAAGTTCATCGTCCGGCCCGTCATGACCACCAAAGAGGCCATGACGGGCGTCAGCGCAAAGAAGCGGGCCATCCAGTCCATCGTCTGCGGCGTCCTCATCGGCTTCATCTGCGGCTTTATCGGCGCAGGCGGCGGCATGATGATGCTCCTCATCCTCACCAGCGTCCTCGGCTATGAGTTGAAAACGGCTGTAGGTACCAGCGTGTTCATCATGACCTTCACGGCCCTGACCGGAGCTGTCAGCCATTTCGCCATCGGCGGTGCGCCGGTCTGGCACGTCTGGGCGCTCTGCGTCGTCTTCACCCTGCTGTGGGCGCGCATCGCGGCGGTCTTTGCCAATAAGGCCGACGCCAAGACCCTTAACCGCGCCACCGGCATCATCCTCGTCATCCTCGGCGTGGTGGTCATGGGCTTCAACTGGCTCAGCTGACCGTATCCGGACAAAAAGAAATGCCTGTGCGGCAGATGCTGCACAGGCATTTTTAATGTTCTTTTAACGGACGAACTCGACCTCAACGTCGCCGTTTTTGGTGGCGAGGTTCAGCTTGTTGGGGGCATCTGCATTCTGCTGCAGGGTGTCCTTGCCGAAGAAGACGAAGTTCTTGTCGCTGGCGTCGGAGACGCGGATCTTGCCGCCGCCTGCGGCCAGCTCAAAGCCGTAAGAGCTGCCGCTGCCGATCACAGAGCCGGTGATGCTGCCGTTCTGCACCTTGGCATTGCAGACGTTGGCAGAGATGTTTTCCAGCTTGAGGGTGCCGCTGTTCTGGATGGTGGCGGCCACATTCTGGGAGGTGACGCCGCTCATGGTGATCTTGCCGTTGCGGGTGGTGCCGCTCAGGGTGGAACCGTTGAAGTTCGATACCTCGATGCGGCCATTGTCGGTGGTGAGACTGGCGGTCTGTGCCGAAATGCCGTCCAGCGTGATGCTGTCGTTGGTGGTGCTGACGGTGATGTTTGCCAGCGTCTGGCGGGGGACCTGCAGCGTCAGGGTGCAGCTGCGGGTGTCCTGACTCTGGATGATAAGGGAAGCGTTGGGCTCCCGGGTCTTGGTCACGGTGAGGGTGCTGCCCGCCACCGTGAAGTCGTAGAGCTTGGAGCTTTCAAAGGCGTAGCTCGAGGTGTAGGTGTAATCGGCGCGGATGTGGTCGATGTCGGCGGCCTGCAGAACGACCGCAGCGCTGTTGTCCTGCACCACGATGGCGTTGATGCCGGCCGGTGCGTCATAGCTGGCGCTGTAAGTGGCCACAGATGCTGCCGCGCCGCAGAAGAACGCAGCCGCCGTGACAGCTGTCAGAAGAGCGAGAAGAAACTTTTTCATAAGGAAAACCTCCTGTCGCAATAAAATAGATGAGCGGAATGTCCCGCAGAAGATTTTACTTTATCCGTCCGGGCCGCAGCTGCGGCTTGGATAGAATTTCTCACCCTAAAAATACCGCAGCAGAGAAAAAAAGTCAAGAGAGAAAAAATGAACAATAAAAAACGCCTGCACAGTGGTGCAGGCGCAAAAGCAGGATAAATTATTTTTCTTCGATGGTGGAATGCTCGATGACATAGTCGGCAGCGCGGCGGATGCCCTCGTTGCGGCGCATGGCCTCCACGTTGGACGCAGCCTTGACTTCCTCGAGGGTCTTCTTGGTGCGCTCAGCGCGCTCGGACAGGGTCTTGTCGATGTCCTCCTCAGTGGGGACGAGGTTCTCGTTCTGAGCGATCTGCAGCAGAGCCATCCGGGCACGGGTGTTCTTCTCCGCAGCGGTGCGGACAGCGGCAGTGAAGCTCTCGCGGGTCTGATGGATCTGGCTCAGGTAGCGGTCGAGGCTCAGGCGCTGCATCTGCAGCTGCTGCTGGACCTGCTCCATCTCGTGCTGATAGGCGCTCTCGACGAGAACGCTGGGCAACTCGCCCTCAGCGGCTGCGGCCAGCTGGGTGAGGATGGCGTCCTTGGCGCGGTTGAGCGCGGCGGCGTGTTTGTTGTCGTGGAGCTGCTGACGGATCTGGGCGCGGAACTCGTCCATGGTGTCCACATTGGCAGCCTTCTTGGCAAAATCGCTGTTCAGTGCGGGCAGCTGGCGGACACAGACGTCGTGCAGCTTGATTTTGAAGACCACGGGCTTGCCGGCCAGGTCCTTGACGTGGTAGCGTGCCGGGAAGGTGACGAAGATGTCGAACTCCTCGCCGCCCTTGTGACCGAGGATGCCTTCCTCGAAGCCAGGGATCATCCGGCCGCTGCCCAGCTGCAGGGTCTGGTTCTGGGCGGTGCCGCCGTTGAAGGGCTTGCCTTCCAGCAGGCCCTCGTAGTCGATGTGGACGATGTTGCCCTTGACGGCCGGACCCTTGTGAGGCACCAGCTCAGCGGCCATGGCGCGGCGGCGCTCCAGCACAGCGTCGATCTCCTTGTCGGTGACTTCCGGGGTGACGCACTCGGTCTTGAAGCCGGTGGTCTGGGTCAGATCCAGCTCAGGCTGCAGGGCGGTGGTGGCAGTGGCCACAAAGCCCTCGTCCTTTTTCACGCTGACCAGGTCGTAGACCGGCTCGTCCACAGCGTGAAAGCCGTGTTCTGCCATCGCTGCGTCGTACAGGGCCGGGACATCCTTGTCCATCAAATCGTTGATGGCATCGTACCAGAAGGTGTGCTCGCCGCGGTCGGCCTCGATCTGGGCGCGGTCAGCCTCGCCCTTGGCAAAGCCCTTGATGGTGTACGTTGCGCGGGTGCGCTCGTACACGGCGTTGGACGCAGCTTCCAGCTCTTCAGCCGAAGCGCTGAAAGTCATTTTGCAGACACTCTTTTCGGGAGTTTCCACGCTTACCAGTTTCATAGGTTCTACCCTCCGTGCTGCCCCCTGAAAGGGCGAAATTCAAAGCATTATAAAGTTATTATAGCACAATAAGCTCAAAAGCGGTATAATAAAAAGAAAGAAAATCTGTTCTTTTGTCAGCGAATGGGGTCCCGTGCGCTGCAAAACGGAAGGAAGTGTACACCTCATGCGTTTGTTTGACGTTCTCGGGCCGGTGATGATCGGCCCCTCCTCCAGCCATACGGCGGGTGCGGCCCGCATTGGATATACGGCCCAGAAGCTGCTGGGCGACGTCCCCGCCGAGGCGGATATTGGGCTCTACGGCAGCTTTGCCACCACAGGCCGGGGCCACGGCACCGACCGTGCGCTGGTGGCGGGCCTGCTGGGCCTCCGCCCGGACGACCCCCGCCTGCCCGACAGCTTCGCGCTGGCCGAGGAGGCCGGCATGAAGTTCACCATCCATCCGGTGGAGCTCCGTGCCGCCCACCCGAATACGGCGGTGCTTACCTTAAAGAGTAAGGCGGGCCGGACCCTCGTCCTGAAGGCGGCCTCTGTGGGCGGCGGACGCATCCGCGTGACTGAAATCGACGGTGTGCCTGCCGACTTTGGCGGTGACAGCAACACCCTTATCATCCATAACGAGGACACCCCCGGCTGCATCGCCGAGGTCACTATGTCGCTGGCCCAGCGCCGCATCAACATCGCGTCCATGCAGGTGTTCCGCGCCGCGACGGGCGGCTACGCCGTTATGGTGCTGGAATGCGACTCCCACATCCCCCACGTGCTGGAACAGCAGATGGCCGTGATGCCGGGCATCCGCAAAGTCACCTGCCTGAACATCGACGAGCCGGAAGAATGCGAGGAGGGCTGAGAAGTGTCGTTTTTATCCTGTGAAGAGATGCTGGCCGCTGCCCGCAGCCAGAATATTTCCCTTTCGGAGGCCATCCTCCGCAGCGATTTAGCCGAGAGCCGCCTCACCGAGGCCCACAGCCGGGAGATGATGCACCACCTCTGGCAGGTGATGCAGGCCACCAGCCGGGACTATGACCCGGCCCAGCGCAGCCGAAGCGGCCTTTCGGGCGGCGATGCAGCCAAGGTGGAGCAGGCCCATAAAGAAGGAAAGAGCCTTGGCGGCGATTACCTCGCCGCAGTGACTGCCGAAGCTCTCAAGACCGCCGAGTGCAACGCCTGCATGAAGCGCATCGTCGCTGCCCCCACGGCGGGCAGCTGCGGCGTCCTGCCCGCTGTTCTGCTGCCACTGGCCCGCAGCGGCGAGGCCGACGAAGAGTCTATTTGCGACGCCCTCTATGTCGCCGCCGGGTTCGGTCAGGTCATCGCGGCCCGCGCCACTCTCGCGGGCGCGGAGGGCGGCTGTCAGGCCGAGGTGGGCGCTGCCAGCGCAATGGCCGCCGCCGCTCTCTGCCACCTCAAGGGCGGCGCGCCGGAGCAGTGCGCCGCTGCCGCCGCAATGGCTCTGGGCAACCTGCTGGGCCTCGTCTGCGACCCCGTGGCCGGCCTCGTGGAAGTTCCCTGCGTCAAGCGGAATGTCGTTGGCGCGGTGAACGCCGTCTCCTGTGCGAATATGGCCCTTGCCGGGGTGGATTACGCCATCCCCTGTGATGAGGTCATCGACGCCATGGGCCGCGTGGGCAGCCTACTCTCCCCCGACCTCCGCGAGACCGGTCAGGGCGGTCTTGCCGCCACGCCCACCGGCGTCCGCATCGCCCAGACCCTCGCAGAGCAGGGCTGATGCATAGAAAATAAAAGAAAAGTGGATGAAAAGACGTTCTTTTTCGGAAATCTCGAAAATATTTCCGAAAAAGTGTTGACAAAACCCCGGTTCAGTGATAAAATACATCATGTTCCGAACGGAACGTATGCGTTGGTAGCTCAGCTGGATAGAGTGACTGACTACGAATCAGTAGGCCGGGGGTTCGAGTCCCTTCCATCGCACCAGAAAATGCCGTGAAATCGAAAGATTTCATGGCTTTTTTGTTTTGTAAGCCATGGGTGCACGGTTTCTGCACGGTTTTTGCACGGTCGGTGTTTTCCATGTCCGATTATGTAGGGCGCTGTATTGCATTGCAATCAGTGCCCTTTTTTGCATCAGGTGAGCAGTGCTAGGCGGAGCTTTGCCTTCATTTCCGGGTCGGCATCCTTGAGCAATTCCAAAAGAGCCGTCATGGAGATGGTGGGTTCGCCTGCGGCGGGTACAGCCTGCGGGCTGGGGGTGTCGGGTTTGGCATAGAAGCCGCTTTCAAACTTTTTGCCCAGCTCCACACGGGAGGACTGCTGGATGTGCGCGTAGGTGTTCACCAGCATATCCGCGCTGGCGTGTCCTGTGGTCCCCTGCACCGCCTTGATGTCGCCGCCGGAGATCATCAGCTGATAGGTCGCACTGGAATGCCGCAGACCGTGAAAGACGATGCGTGGAAACTCCGGGTGTGCATCCTGCCATTTCAGGAACTTTTTGCGGATGAGCACCGGCTCCACCGCCAGACCGTTGGGCAGCCGCAGCAGCATCCCGCTGTTGCGGTACCGCTCCGGGTCGAGGGCTTCTTCCCTTTTCAGCCGTTCCAGCCACTGCTTCAGTTCCTCCCGCAGGGCAGCGGTCATAAAGATGGTGCGGCAGGAGGCTTCGGTCTTGGTGTCCTTCAGGATAAGAGAGGTCTTGCTGCCCTCCAGCTTGTCCGGGAAGATGCGGAGGATGCAGCCTTTGTCCACCTGTGCCAGCGTGTCCTTCTGCACCCGCTGCATGGAACGGTTGACGGTGAAGGTGCCCATGCCGTTGGCAGCATCAAAGTCGATGTCCTCCGGGGTCAGTCCTGCTACTTCCCCTTCTCGCAGTGCACCCACCAGCGTCAGGTGGACAGCCAGATGCAGGATGGGGTCCTCCATGCTGTCCAGTGCTGCCCGCATCTCCTCTACCTCCCAGATGCTGCGCTCTTGGGTAGTCTTTTTGGGCGCTTCCACCGGGACCGGGCTTTTGATGAGGATGCCCCACTCCACCGCCAGCAGAAAGGAATTGTGCAGCAGTTGGTGGACCTCATGGAGGGTAGTGCCGGAGAGGGTGCGCTTCTGCTGCTTGGGCGAGAGGTCTCGCCGTTTGCCGCCTACATACTGACCGCAAGGGGTCTTGCTCAGGGTGTCGTACAGGGCTTCGATGTGGTAGGGACGCAGCTTCTGCATCTGCATCTCCCCGATATAAGGGATGATGAGGTTCTGGATGAGCGCCAGATTGGACTGGTAGGT
>ENA-UPXC01004248-UPXC01004248.1-human-gut-metagenome-genome-assembly--contig:-NODE-4248-length-13334-cov-3.733952_pt1 | contig 13334 bp, 10 predicted proteins | sample MGYA00250047_ERZ773371 | MGnify/ENA primary metagenome ERZ773371 (study PRJEB29103, sample SAMN06111975) | human gut metagenome | biome: human gut; feature: ankylosing spondylitis patient; material... | reverse complement strand
CAACGGCATCGTACACGTGATATACTTGTACGCGGAAGATCCCAATCTGTACCACAAGTTCGCCGTATTCGCTCAGAACGACGCCAACCCGATGACGCGCCGCCAGCTTTTTGCGAAACTGCGCCGACCTGTGGCTTAGTCCTCAGCACCCGGAGTTGTAAACGTGAGAAAGGAACTCTTGACCCTTGCCGTAGCCTGTCTCCTGTGTGTCCCCGCTTTCGCCGCCGATGACGAAGAACCCAAAGGCGTCAGCGATATCAAGGAGGTCGGCAAAGTTATCCGCAATCCCATCACCATTGAGGCGACCGGCGGAAAGCAGAAGATGGATGTCGTGTTCAACCACTCGTCGCACCGGCGCGTCCGTTGCCAGACCTGCCACCACGCGCTGCCTTCCGACATCGACGCCAAGTACGTCTCCTGCGGCGCGAGCGAGGAATGCCACTCCGTGCCCCGTGGCGACGACGGCGTCGCCCCGAGCCTCTTCAAAGCGTTCCACGCCAAGGACAGCGATCATTCCTGCTACGGTTGCCATATGAAAAAGCGTAAGCAGTACACAGGGTTCCAAAAGGGTTGCTTGCCCTGCCACGAAAAGGCTCAGAAGGATCCCAAGGCTCCGGCCGTTGCTGAAAAGACGCTGAACTAACCCCCCGCCATAGCGGGTTCCCGTCTATGGACAAGGCGGCTTTCCACAAAGGGAAGTCGCCTTTTTTCGGAAAAGGCCGGTGTATCCGCTCTCAAGAGCCTTTGCCACGTCCGCCGATGTTTGCCGATTTCCATCTCCGCAACGGATTCCGCCCCTTGTCCAAAGAAACTTTTTTGGGAAAAATACTTAGCCAGCCCCTGTCTGTTCCCTTTGTCACGAGCACTCCCTTTTTTCCGCAACCGTTTTGCCTCCAGCCGAGAATATGATACAAAGAGCCAGACATCAGCGCATTCCCATCCTCTTGAGAGGTACCGCCGGGGAGGCATCGTGTACGGAATAGTCATGGCGGGTGGCCTGTCGTCCCGCATGGGGCGGAACAAGCTTCGTCTCTCGATTCACGGCGACGGCAAGGACATGCTTGAGCGCACGGTGGAGCTGCTCGGCGGCTTCACGGACGACGTGTTCGTCTCCTGCCGCGCCCCCGAAGACGCCGCCCCCTTCAAGGCCATTCCCGACGAGGTGGATCGTCAGGGGCCGTTCGGCGGGGTCTATTCGGCACTGCGCCGCCTGCAAAAGCCCATATTGGTCCTCTCCTGCGATCTGCCGTTCATGGACGGCCCGACGCTTCGCCGCCTGCTCGATGCGCGGGAAGCCCGTTTGCCCGGCACCATCATGACCACGTATCAGCAAGAGGAAACGGGATTCATCGAAGCGCTGGTAGCGGTGTACGAGCCCGCGTGTCTGCCTTGGTTCGATGCCGCATGGGAACAGGGTATCCGCAAGTTCAGCGTGGTCATCCCCGAAGAGCTGCGCACCCATGTCCCCTACTCGCGCTCGGAAGCCTTGCCCTTTTTCAACATCAACTATCCCGCCGACTTTGAAATCGCCCGACGCCTCGCGGAGCTGATGAGGAGGGACGGGATGTAGAGACGGGAAGGAAGAGAAGACTTGGAGGGGAGAGGGAGGGGCTTTCTGGAGAAAGCCCCTCCTTCCCCCTCCAATATTTTCTAAAACAGCTTCATCTGCGTAGCTTTCGTCTGCACATGGCGGACAAGCCGGGTGTGCCGGAACAGCTCGGGCAGCGCGGAGAGGAAGCGCGAAGGAGGCAGTTCCAACGCCTTGCCGTAGAGATGGCGCTGCGCCGCATGGCTGACGAAAACCGCATCCTGCGCACGGGTCAGGCCGACATAGAACAAGCGCCGCTCTTCCGCGAGCGCGTCCGGATCGATAGCGCCGCCGGGGTCGCCGTGAAGCAGCGCATCCGCGCCGGGGAAGGGCAGGATGCCCTCTTCTAGGGCGGGCAGGAATACGGCCCGGAACTCAAGCCCCTTGGCGGCGTGCAGGGTCATGATCTGCACCTGCTCCGCCTGTTCGCGCACAAGATCCAGATCCTGCCGCAGGCACACCCAATCAAGCAGCCCTTCCCATGTCTTGCCCTGTTCGCGGAACGCCCGGAGCAGGGCATTGCAGGCCGCCGATTCGGTGAACAGCGGGGCGAGGAGCTTGGCGGCATCCAGATGGGAGGCCAGCGCGGACGGCCCTGCCTGCCAGAGCTGTTCGGGCAGGGACGCGGCCAGCTGCGGCACATCCACGTCGAGGCTGCCGGGGCCTTCCGGCGCGGCAAAGGGACGCTGGAAGCGCAGCCCCGCCAATTCAAGGATGAGGGCGGCGGAAGGATCGCCCCAGAAGGGGGCCGTTTCCGGTGCCGAGCAGGGGACGCCCCGGCGATCCAGAGCGGTTTTCAGAGGCGGGATGAGCGCTTTCATGCGGACCAGCACGGCCACTTCGCCGGGGCTGCACGGCGTGGCAAGCGTGGCATCGCGGCGGCGGGAATCTTCCAGCGTATGGGAGGTTCCACCGAGAAGAAGCGCAACCTGATCCGCGACCCATGCGGCTTCCTTGCGGGCGTCCGGGGCGCTGAACAGGTGCAGGCAAGCTTCCATATTCCGGGTGGGGATAAGTTTTCCACAGGCTGAGGACGGTCCGAGCAATGCCGAAGCCGAAGTCAGGATTCCGGCGGCGGAACGGTGGCTCGCGGCGAGCGTGACGCTCTCCAGCGAAGGCCACGCTTCACGCAGGGCGGACTGAACATCGGGATGCGCCCCACGGAATCCGTAAATAGCCTGATCGGGGTCGCCGATGCCGAAGAACCCATGCCCGTCTCCGGGCATCAGCGCCCGCACAAGGGCAACCTGCAACGGCGAAAGGTCCTGTATTTCGTCGACCAGCACGTTGGTCCACTGGCGTTCCGGTTCGGCTTGCAGGCGGGCCAGCCAGTGCTCCAGCAGATCCGTATAGTCCGCAAGGTTCCGCTCGCGCTTGGCGGCGTGGTAACGCTCCTGCAAGGCGGACTGTTCGTCCGTCAGGGTGTCGAGGCGCTCCCGGGCGAGGGACAGCTCATCCCATACGCGTCTGGCGTCGGCGGCGGACAGGGCGTTAGCCTTGGCGAACACGCTCCGGGCCGTTTCTTCGGGCAGCACGGCTGGCAGGGCCTCCTCAGCGGTGCCCCAATGGGATAAGGCCAGAGCGTGCAGGGTATCGGCCTGAGGCAACGGGACGCCTTCCCCAAGGGCGCGTTCAAGGCGTTCCCGGAGCTCGGCGGCGGCGCGGCGGGTAAAGGTAACGGCAAGGATGCGTTGAGCGGGGATGCCGTCCTTGAGGAGGCGCTGGACGCGGCCCACAAGGGTGCGGGTTTTGCCGGAACCGGGGCCCGCGAGTACCAGCACGGGGTTTGGCCCGGCTTGGATGGCTTTCTGCTGCGCCTCGGAATACGGGAACGCCTTCGGATCGGGCGGCGTCTGAGGGGCCGGGGGCGTCATTGCCGCGAACAGGGATACCTGTTTCGATGCCGGTTCCTTGGAAGGTGCCGCTTTGGGTTTTCTGCCCGGTTTTTGGGCTTCGGGCAGAGCATCCAACAAGGATGAAGAACGATACCTTCCGGTCACAAACTGTTTGCGCTCTTCTTCCGAGAACACTTTGACGACCCCGTATTCGCCGTCAAAGCCCGCTTCCTTGATGACGTCGCCCCGGCGCATACGGGCCACGGCCTCGCCGAGGGCGTCCCAGTGCTGGCGCAAATCCGACTCGGGGACCGTGTGCAAAATATCCATTTCCGAACCGAACACGCGGACCAGTTCGGACTGCCTTTCCTGCACTTTTCGGCTTTTGGGGCCGACGGAAAGCAGTTCGCCGAGCATTTCCGGAAGCGGGAACAGCGAGACGAATCCCGGATCGTGCTTGGGCATGACCGGGGCCTTGCGGTCGGCCAGCGCCATGACCCGGTGGAGTACGCCGACGGTGAGCGGCTTGCCGCATACCGGGCAGATATTCCCGATTTTCATGGATTCTTCCGGCTCAAGGACAACATTGCAGGCGCGGTGCCCGTCAAGGTGGTACTTTCCTTCCTCAGGGAAGAACTCGACCGTCCCCCGGTAGATGCAGCCTGAGCCTTCCTCGTCCCGGGCGGCCCGGCGCAGCGCGTCGAATATGCCGTCATAGGAAGGCGTGCCTTCAAAGAGATTGGCTTCGCGGCCGAGGTTTTCCCCGGAATGCGCGTCGGAGTTGGAAACGAGCGCATAACGGTCGAGCGCGGACCAGAGCCGGTTCATGTCCGGATCGGAGGAAAGGCCGGTTTCCAGGGCGAAAATATGTGAGGAGAGCGATCCGAAGCAGTCTTCCAGCGCGTCAAAGCCGGATTTGGAACCAAACAGCGAAAACCACGGCGTCCAGATATGCGCGGGAATGAGCACGCCGCGCTCGTCGGCTTCAAGCACCATTTCAAGGAGATGCTCGCAATCGAGGCCAAGGATCGGACGCCCGTCGGAAGTGATGTTGCCGATTGCGGCGAGCTTGTTGGACAGCTTGTCCGCACTCTCCAGACTGGGCATGATCACGACGTTGTGCACTTTGCGTACGGAACCGTCTTTCTTGTAGATGGAGCTGATTTCCGCTTGAATGAGGAACTGCGGCTCGCTGGCGCCGTCCGGACGGGAAAAGCCGGGGATTTCCGTTTCCAGCGGCGTCTTTTCGCGGACGCGGTAGAGGCCGCTGTTGTCGTCATAGACGAGGTCACGCCGCAGCTCGTCCCGCCATGCCGGATGGGTGAAATCGCCCGTGGACATGACGGAAAGGCCTTTGATCATACTCCATGCCGCAAGATTGCGGATATTGAGCCTGCCGCTGGTGGCGCGGGAAAAGCGCGAATGGACATGCAGATCTGCGCGAAAGTATTTCATGCCTTCAGACTAGCGCAAAAAAGGGCAGAAAGCCAGTGATTCCAGTGTGAAAAAACGTTCCGGGCCGTACAGGGCGATTGGTTCGGCGACGGATGGTTTGGCGTGTGCGCCTTTACGGGCTTCTATGAGCACGAACGTGGCCGGAGAAGTTTTTTGCTTGTGGATATATTGTAACAAGTAGGGGGTGAGCCCCGCCCCATTCAGCGCCGCCAGCATATCCTGAAGCCTGTCCGGGCTTATGATGCAGGCGAAACGTCCATCTTCTTCGAGCAATGAGGAGGCTGCGGACGCGAACAATGGGAACGTTCCTTTATCCCCGAATAAGGCTTTTTGGCGGGCCTCTGTTGCGGGTAAGCGTCCGGAGCCGACAAGACGCCACGGCGGGTTCGCCATGACCAACTGGACCGGGGAGGCTTCCATACGGAGGTTTTCTAAAAACCGCGTGTCGGCAAGTTCTCCGGTATGCAGAGCAAATCGATCCGAAAAACCAAGCTTGGCAGTATTGTTTTGAGCGGCGGCAATCAGCTCGGGATTACAATCCATACCGAAGCCTTGGCAAATGTTTCGTTTAAGTAACAAATAGGCAAGGCCAACAACGCCGCACCCTGTTCCAAGATCTATAAACCGTATGGTAACATCGGTTGTACGGCTTGCCGCAAAGGCCGCGAGCAACAGCGCGTCGACGCTGAATCGGAAGCTGCCCTCGGGCTGTTCCAGTCCTGCGGGAAAGGCCCGCCGCGCTTCCGCGTGAGGAGATGGGGACTCTCCGATCGGCGTTGTTTTTTCAGGTTGGGTCATAAACGGTATGCGGTAGGAAAGGAGGGGAGTGGCCGGTTGTGGCCTGATGAGAAGAGACTTGGAAGAGAGGGAGGAAAGGAACCGCAGGGCATTTCCCCGGAAGGCCCCTTTCCCTCCTCCGGTGCAGTTTAGAAAGTATAGTCGATGGCCTGGCGGGACTCGGTCACGAGCTTGATAAGTTCCTTGCCGACGGCGACATGCGCGGGGTGTTCGGCATAGGCCTTGAGCCCTTCGGCGTCGTCATGCGTGGTCATGAGGATCACGTTGACCGGCATGGTGCAGGTCGGGAGGAAGTCATAGGACACTTCAAGGGACTTGAGGGACGGAATCTGTCCCATGAGGGCTTCGAGACGCTGTTTGATGAGCTTGGCGTTTTCGGCGGCGGTACGGCCTTCAGCTTCGGGTTTCAGCGTCCACCAGACGATGTGACGAACCATGATGCGACTCCTTTTGAACAGAGGTTGAATCAGCGGAGAACGTGGGACGCCCACGCGGCCTGACCATAGGACAGCCCGCCGTCTCCGGGCGGCAGTGCGTGATGCGTGAGCGGGACAAGCCCGCGCCGCGCCAGCGCTTCCGGCAACAGCAGGGCGATGGTCCGGTTGTGGAAGACGCCGCCGGACAGGGCCACGGTGCGGACGCCGCAGCGCCGCGCCCCGGAAAGCGCCAGATCGGCAAGCCCTTCCGCCAGTCCAAGGTGAAACCGGCGGGCCAGATCGGGGACAGAAACGCCTGTCCGCCGCAGTTCCAGCAGGTGCAGAAAAAAGGCTGCCGTGTCAAGTTCCAGAAGGCCGCCCCGCTCCTTGATGGAGAAGGGCACGGCCATTGTTACCGATAGGTCTTGATGCGCTTCCAGACGGATGGCGGCCTGCCCTTCGTAGGTGATGGACGGGCACAGTCCCAGCAGTGCGGAGACGGCGTCGAACAGGCGGCCGCAGCTTGAAGTCATGGGCGTGGCCTTGCGGCGGACCATCTCCAAAATGGCGTCGTGTATGGCGTGCTTTCCTTCCACCCCAAAGAGGGCGTCCATGTCCTCCGCAAAACCTTCCAGTCCTTCAGCCTCGGGGAGCCCCATGAAGCCGCTTGCGATGCGCCACGGTTCCCTGATGGCGGCTTCGCCTCCGGGCAACGGGAACGGCGCAAGGCGGCCGATGCGTCCGCCATAGCGTTCCTCGCCAGCGGATTTGGGATCGACGAAGAGGAGTTCTCCGCCCCATATGGTTCCGTCCGTGCCGTATCCGGTGCCGTCCAGCGCCAGCCCGAGCGCGGGGGCGTCATGCCCGTTTTCCGCCAATACGCCGTACACATGGGCGAAGTGGTGTTGCAGGCGCAGGACGGGCAGGCCGGAATCCAGCGCATAGCCCGTGGAAAGGTAGTCGGGGTGCAGATCGCAGACGATTGCCTCGGGTTTGACTTCCAGCAGCCCGCCGAGGTGTTCCGCCATGTTTTGAAAGAACTCGAACGTCTCAAGGTTTTTCAAGTCGCCCACATGCTGGCTGAGGAAAGCATCCTTGCCGCGTGTAAGGCAGAGCGTATTCTTGAGTTCCCCGCCTGTGGCCAATACGCAGCGGCCCGCGTCGCGGGGGAGTTCCAGCGGCCTCGGAACGAACCCTCTTGCCCTCCGGAAGAAATGGAGCGGAGGAGACTCCCGGGGGAGGGCGTTTTCCGAAGAAAGGTTTCCGCCCCCGGCCCCCCATCCCTCAAGGTTTTTGGCTGACGGGGAGGGAATCCCCGCAGAAGTTCCGTTTGGGCGGGAGGGGGAACTGGCAGAGGGGATGCTGTTTTTTTGTGGATAATATTGTGGATTGTTGCCTGTGGAAAAGCATTCTCCCGGCAATGATTCCACCCGCACCACCGAGTCGTCGGCACGGATCAGGATGTCCCGATTGTGGAACAAAAAGAGGTCGGCGATGTGCCGCAAGCGGGCCAGTGCCTCGCGGTTGCCGAGCGAGATGGGCTCGCCGCCCGCGTTGCCGGAGGTCATGACGAGGGCCGGGAGCGGAGAAAGCGCGGCGAATGCTTCGAGGAGCAGGTGGTGCAGCGGGGTGTAGGGCAGCATGACGCCGATGCTGCCCACGTCCGGCGCAATGGCGGGCGGCAGGGCGCCGCGCGATGCGAGCACCACGATGGGCCGTTCGGAGGAGGCCAGGACGGCGGCTTCCGCATCGGAAACACAGGCGACGCGCCGGGCCGTTTCAAGATCCGGCACCATGATCGCCAGCGATTTGTGCGGGCGGCATTTGCGTTCGCGCAGCAGGGCGATGGCTTCGGCACTCGTTGCGTCGCAGACCAGATGAAAACCTCCAAGCCCCTTGACCGCAACGATGTTTCCGGCACGCAGGGCGGCGGCTGTCCGCTCAATGGCGCGCTGCCCTTCGGCAAGCTCCGGGCCGGGGATACGGGGATCGCCTTCGGGGGCGGAGGCCAACCAGACCTTCGGCCCGCAGACGGGGCAGGCGTTGGGCTGGGCGTGGAAACGGCGGTCGAGGGGATCGTTGTATTCGGCGGCGCAGTCCGGGCACAGTGGGAAGCAGCTCATGGACGTGGTGGCCCGGTCGTAGGGGATGGAATGGGTGATGGTGTAGCGGGGGCCGCAGTCCGTGCAGTTCGTGAACGGGTAGCGGTAACGCCGGTTCGCCGGATCGCGCATATCCGCGAGGCAGTTGCCGCAGGTCGCCACATCCGGGCTGACCAACACGGCGTGGCCGTGGTGCCCCTCGCTGTGCGCGATGGCGAAGGCCGCCTCGCCGTCCGCAAGGGGCAGTTCCTCGCGGCGGAGGGACGTGATCTGCGCGAGCGGCGGCAGTTCGTGTTCGAGGGCGTGGGCAAAGGCGGCCAGAGCCTCATCGGTTCCCTGCACCTCCACCCTGACGCCGTCCGACGTGTTGCCCACATGCCCGGTGAGCCGGAGCCTGGTTGCGGCACGGTATACGAAAGGCCGGAAACCAACCCCTTGGACCTGTCCGCCGATGATATAGCCGTGTCGTTTCATGTTGCGCTCCCGTTGTGTCCGAAAAAAGAGGCGTTGCGTCCGATTTCTGTTCTACCGCCGGAAAAACGGGAGAAAGCCGCGGGTGCACCGCCCATAAGCGTTTTCCGGCACCATAGCCGCCCGTGAGAAGCGCGGCAACCCCCAAAGCTCTCATGACGGAACCCTTGCGGGCCGGGTACTTCGTTTGGTATGATCCCCGTTTGCTTTTCATGTCTGCCAATTTGTTTTTTCGGAGTCCTCACATGAGCGATTTTACAGTGCAGGAACTGACGCTGGGCCAGCTTCTGGAGAATACGGCGGCCCGTTTTCCCGATACCGACGCCGTGATCCACGCGGACCGCGAGTTGCGGCAGACGTGGTCCGAGTTTTCGGCGTGTGTGGACGATATGGCCAGAGGCTTGATGGCCATCGGCGTACAGAAGGGCGAGAAGGTTGCCGTATGGGCGACCAACGTGCCCCACTGGGTGACCCTCATGTTCGCCACGGCCCGCATCGGGGCCATTCTGGTCACGGTAAACACCAATTACCGCGAAACGGAATTGCGTTACCTGCTGCAGCAGTCGGAATGCGAGAACCTCTTCATCATCGACAGCGTGCGCGACCACGATTTTATTGCTTCCACGTATGAGGTGCTCCCCGAACTGCGCCGCCAGCGGCGCGGGATGCTCGAAGTCGAGGGGCTGCCGCACCTGAAGCGCGTGTTTTTCCTTGGTACGGACAAGCACCGGGGCATGTATTCCCTGCCGGAACTCTTTTCCCTCGCCGGAGATGTCTCGGATGAGGAATACGAAAGCCGCAAGGCGTCCATTTCGCCCTATGACGTGGTGAACATGCAGTACACGTCCGGGACGACGGGCTTCCCCAAGGGCGTGATGCTGACGCACGTGAACATCGTCAACAACGGCTATTGGATCGGCTACCATCAGAAATTTTCCTCGCGCGACCGGGTATGCCTGCCCGTGCCTCTGTTCCACTGCTTCGGCTGCGTGCTCGGGGTCATGGCCTGCGTGAACCACGGGGCCACCATGGTGCTGCTCGACGCCTTCTCCCCCGTGCAGGTGATGACCGCCGTGGAGCAGGAGAAGTGCACCGCCCTGTACGGCGTGCCGACCATGTTCCAGGCCATTCTGGATCACCGCGTCTTCTCGCGTTTCGATTTTTCCTCGCTGCGTACGGGGATCATGGCAGGGTCCGTGTGCCCCGAGCCGCTCATGCGCCGGGTCATGGATCAGATGTGCATGAGCGAAATCACCATCTGCTACGGCCTGACCGAAGGTTCTCCGGTCATGACCCAGACCCGCACCGACGACACCGTGGAGCGTCGGGTCAAGACCGTGGGGCGGAGTATGCCCGGCATCGAAGTCACCATCCGCGATCCTGAAACCAACGAGGAAGTCCCCCGTAATGCCGTGGGCGAGGTGTGTTGCCGTGGCTACAACGTGATGCAGGGCTACTACAACATGCCCAAGGACACGGCCGAGGCCATCGACGAAGAGGGCTGGCTGCACTCCGGCGACCTCGGCATCATGGACGAGGACGGGTATGTCAGCATCAGCGGGCGAATCAAGGATATGATCATCCGGGGCGGCGAAAACGTATACCCCCGCGAGGTGGAGGAATTCCTCCTCAAGATGGACGGAGTGGCCGACGTGCAGGTCGTGGCCGTGCCGAGCCGCCGCTACGGCGAAGAGGTGGGCGCGTTCCTAATCCCCAAGGAGGGGGCGGACGTCGCTCCCGAGGATGTGCGCGACTATTGCCGCGGCAAGATCGCGTGGTATAAAATTCCGCGCTATGTGGCTGTGGTGGAAGGTTTCCCCCTGACCGCCAGCGGCAAGATCCAGAAATACAAGCTCCGTGAAATGGCGGCGGCGTATTTCCCCGAGGCCATGCGCGAGCGCAACGGACTCCCGTCTAGGGGACGCCGGGGTACGGCGTGATATTTGATTTTGGGAAAAGGCGGCGCGGGCGTCCGCACTGGGAGCCATGTTGATGAAGACCATTGGCCTTATCGGCGGCATGAGCTGGGAAAGCACGGTTACATACTACCAGATCATCAATCGGCTGGTGCAGGAGCGGCTCGGCGGGTTCCATTCCGCCAAGTGCATCCTGCACAGCGTGGATTTCCATGAGATTGAGGCCTGCCAGCGGGCAGGGGACTGGGAACGCAGCGGCGAACTGCTGGCGGAGGCCGCTCGCGGTCTGGAACGCGCCGGAGCCGATTGCGTGCTCATCTGTACGAACACCATGCACAAGGTGGCGGACGCGGTGCAGGCGGCGACGTCCCTGCCGTTGCTGCACATCGCGGAACTGACCGCCGACGAGCTGGAGGCCGCCGGAGTGTCCACGGTCGGGCTGCTCGGCACGCGCTACACGATGGAACAGGATTTTTACACGCGCAAGCTCGTGGAACGGGGCATCACCGTGCTGATCCCCGAAGAAGATGGGCGCGCGTTCGTCAATCGCGTCATCTTCGATGAGCTGTGTCTCGGGACGGTCTCCGAGTCCTCCCGGCGGGCGTTCGCGGCGATCATCGGCGGCCTGACGGCCCGGGGCGCGCAGGGCGTCATCCTCGGCTGTACGGAAATAGGCCTGCTGGTGCGCCCCGGGGACACGTCCGCGCGGCTGTTCGACACGACGGAAATCCATGCCCGGCGCGCTGCCTTGTATGCGCTTGGCGAAGCGGTCCCACGCGACGGGGGAGAGTGATGAACACGATTTCTTCAATGAAGGTTCCCGGCCTGACCGAGGACAAGTGCGTGACCCTTATCGGCATGGCTGGAGCCGGCAAAAGCACCGTGGGCCGCGCTGTGGCCGAACGCCTCGGCTGGGCCTATGTGGACACCGATCATCTGATTGAATCCACCTATGGGGCGCGCCTTCAGGACGTGACGGACGCTCTGGACAAGGAACGTTTTCTGGATGTCGAGGCCAGAGTCATCCAGTCCCTTCGGATGCAGCGCGCTGTGCTCGCCACGGGCGGCAGCGTGGTCTATCGGCCCGAAGCCATGCGGTATCTGACCTCCCTTGGTCCGGTGGTCTTCCTTGATGTGCCGCTTCCTCTCATTTTGGAGCGCATTTCGCGCAAACCGGATCGCGGGCTTGCCATTGCGCCGGGGCAGACCGTGGAAGACTTGTTCCGTGAACGTGAGGCCCTCTACCGTCAGTGGGCTACCTGCCGTGTCGCGGCTGGGGACATCGACGTTTCCGAAACTGCGAACGCCGTTTTTGACGCCATTGCCGGGTGCGGACAGGCTCTATGAGTGAACGGGCTTGCGGCGTGCGGCTTCACCCTGCGGCCCGGTTGCTGCGGTGGATGGGACGCCATGCCGTAGGAGTATGCTTTCTCCTGATCGGCGTCTGGCTGTTCCGCGCGGTGCTTGCCGGAGCGGACGGCATTTCCTATGACTGGCAATGGTATCGCGTCTGGCGGTATCTGGGGCGCTGGACGGACGGGCATTTCATCCCCGGCCCGTTGCTCGACGGGCTCGGCATGACCGTGCGTATCGCGCTTTTCGGGCTTGCCCTTGCCGTCGCTGCCGGGCTCGGCGCGGCGTTGCTGCGGCTTTCCCCGTGGCCTGTGGCGCGGGGCATGGCGCATGTCTATGTGGGGTGTTTGCGAAATACCCCGTTGCTCCTTCAGTTGTTTTTTGTGTATTTTCTGTTCGCTCCCGCCATCGGCGTGGGGCCTTTCGGCGCGGCCGTGCTGGCCCTCGGCCTGTTCGAGGGGGCGTACATGGCGGAACTGTTCCGGGCGGGCCTGCAATCCGTGCCCCGGGCGCAGTGGGAAGCGGGCATCAGCCTCGGCCTCGGCGTATGGAACACGCTCCGGCTCGTTATCCTGCCGCAGGCCGTGCGCCGGATGTTGCCGCCGCTGACCAGCCAGCTTGTTTCGCTCATCAAGGACACCTCGCTCGTCAGCGCCATCGCCGTGGCGGATCTCACCATGCAGGCGCAGGTGTTGATCGCGGATACGTTCCTTGCGTTTGAGATATGGCTGATCGTCGCGGCGCTGTATCTCGCGCTCACGCTCTGCGTGGCGCTGCCCGCCCGCTGGATGGAGCGCCGGTACGCTTGGCGGTAGGCTTTGGGCGGGGGAAGGGGAACCTTCCCGAAAAAGGCTTCTACCTTGCTCCCCCTCCGCCTTCCAAGGCGTTCGGCTTGTGGGAGACGGCGCGGCGGGCGTTTCCGTTGCGGAAAAGAAAAGTTCATAGGAGGCGTTATGAAAAAGTTTTTTGCTGTGTTGATGCTGGCGGCGGCCTTGATCCTGCCCGGTCTGGCGCAGGCGAAGGACGCGCAGACGTCCATGATCGACGATGTGGTCAAGCGCGGCGTGCTGCGTGTCGGGTTTTCCTCGTTCGTGCCGTGGGCCATGCAGGACAAGAACGGCGAATTCGTGGGCTTTGAAATCGACGTGGCGAAGCGCCTCGCCAAGGATCTGGGCGTGGAACTCCAGCTTGTGCCCACGAAGTGGGCCGGGATCATCCCCGCGCTGATGGCCGGGAAATTCGACGTCATCATCGGCAGCATGAGCGTTACCCCCGAGCGCAATTTGAAGGCGAATTTCACGGTTCCCTATGATTACGCCACCATCGAAGTAGATCGGAAGAGCACACGTCTGAACTCCAGTCACAGTCAACAATCTCGTATGCCGTCTTCTGCTTGAAAA
>ENA-UPXC01004243-UPXC01004243.1-human-gut-metagenome-genome-assembly--contig:-NODE-4243-length-13350-cov-3.351993_pt1 | contig 13350 bp, 21 predicted proteins | sample MGYA00250047_ERZ773371 | MGnify/ENA primary metagenome ERZ773371 (study PRJEB29103, sample SAMN06111975) | human gut metagenome | biome: human gut; feature: ankylosing spondylitis patient; material... | reverse complement strand
CATTGCTCACGTATCTGAGTGCGAGGCTATCCGCGTCGGTGTAGATTTCCTGACCGACAATGCTGTAGCGCGGCCCCTGATACCGATATGCCCATGTCTGCACTTCTCCAGTGTCACCATGACGTCTCACATCAAGAACGCGCATACAGTCGCCGGGGAGCTGATACGCATATCGGTAGCCGAAAGGAGGAGCATCAGCGGACTGTGCCAGCACCGCGTACCGCAGCGCGAAAGGCCATGAATACAGAGAGAGGCAGAACTCAAGGCTCCGATCATAGGCCTCTTCAGCAATTTGCGCTCCGGGGGTATCCTGAAATGCCAGATTTACGCCATCTGCTCCAACGCGCATCAATGCGGAATTGATAATGGTCGTTCTATTCATACGGCATCAACAATCAACGGCTTGAGCAAATGCCGGAAGAGTTTTCAGATACTCATATGCTTGTGCAATAAAGTTTTTCGCCCCATCGTCTATTGATGGCTTAAAGATGTATGTTTCAACGTTTTCGATCACTTTATTGTTACTCATATTAAAGTAACTTACAGTTACAATAATATTTTCTTTATTTCCATTGATATTTGTCACTTTTGCATATGCAGAAAAACAATATCCCGGAACAGAAATTGTTTCAGGTATAGACTCTTCTCTATATCCTTCTAGAGTGTATGTATACTTTTTTTCTTTTTCTATAATGAAAGCCATAATTTACACCTCTATTTTGTTCCGTAAGTAAGGATTATACTTGTCCCATCATTTCTTAGATGAGAATCAACTGAATTAGGAGTAATTCTAGCTATAGTTTCGTTGTATAGCGTTAATGTATTTTGACAAGCAGAAAATGATTGGTTAGAGCTCACAGTTAAATCACTGGAGTATATTTTACCAGCATACAAATGATTATAAAAATAATTTGGAAGCGTAAGATATATATCACTGCGATTAGCAACGATTGCTGAACTTTTTTCTACATCTCCATAAAAATTACAATTCCTAAAATCAACAACACTATGTTCAGCATATACATTATTATAATTATTTCCGGGATATCCAACAAAGCTAACCCCTGCAACCCTAATTGCAGAACATGAATACATGTAAAGAGAGTGGAGTGTCCCCTCTCGTATATACAAAAACTGATCAAGAGCATTGATAAATACAGGCCCTTCACTTGAAAAATTTCCTGTCAATTGAAGGATCAGCATCGAATATTTTGTCTTTGCGTTTCTAATTGCCTGTATTGCATCTTTAATTCGTTTGAAAGGACGCTCTTGAGTGCCATCTCCGAGTGCTGTTGCTTCTGAGTCACAATAGATTGTATGCTCTTTTGTCGATATAGTATAAATATTGTATTGATCGGCTTGGATACTTGCCAAGCTGTTTGGTTCCCAAGCCGCTCTCGTATAGTCTGCTTCATAAAAAGTTACATTGGTTTCATAGTCAGTATTGAAACCGAATGTTATTTTTTTTGAATCAACCTCGATATCTTCCAGTTCTCCGTATCCCCCACCAATATACCAGTAATTAAGAATAGAACCTGATTGATTATATGCTACAACCGAATTTGTTTGTACGATTCCTTTCCTGCTTGATATAGCTGAATACGGAACATAAAGAACACCAGCATAATATGCTAGACCCTGAGTTGTCTGTTTCGCATCTTCACTTGAAGGGACAGGAATTTTTCGTTTAGATATTTCAGAAAAATTATAATCATATATATAAAATTCATTACCAGCGACAGCAAACCTATCAGAAATGGGATCGTAACCAATACGCCAAGCATTATATGGAAGAGTAAATATAGAATCTTGTACAAGTGTTTCTGCATTAATTTTTACAATGGAGTTTCCCATTACCGATATATAAAGATAACCATTTCTATATGCTATAGAATTCGCATGTCCGAGATTCGTAAAATCAGCAGATTTGACAACTGATTGCGTATAAATATTGAAAGATACAATCCTTTGTTTGGTATCATCAATAATCATAGAAAAATATATGATATTGGCATGTCTGCATATACCCTGAAGAGCTTTATACTCCGAAGAAGATATGCTATAATCAACAATTTTTTTGATATCCAAAGAAGACTGAAACTTGTTTGCGGCCAAAGAATTGAGATTGTCGATGGTGACCAAACCATCATTATATTCGATTGGTTTATCAGACCAAAAGTCTCCACCATCGATATGCCCAGTCAGTACGTATGAACCCGAGGGCACAAAGATAGTACGCCCCTGTGCCGCAGCCACGGCTGCACGAAAAGAAGCGGTATCATCAGAAACGCCGTCCCCCTTGGCTCCGTAGTCTTTGATATTAACGAAATCTGAGAATCTATCTTTCAAAGGTCGAGGTTCAGTGCTTCCGGTTGCGAGCACAGGAATAGCACCGGTAATCGATCCAGTATTTGCAAGAGAATCAACAATATCACGATACGCTTTGAATATTGTTTCAAGAAGCTGTTCAGGAGTCATGCCGCTAGTCACATTGACTTTGATACAACGAGAAAGCGTATCGCTAAGTTGCTGAATCATCTGAACCTGACGATCCAACTCCTTTTCAGTAGATGCTGTATCAACTTTTGATGTGTGAGACAGAGCAAGCTCTTGGGTTTCAGGAATGTTTGAGACTATTGCAAGAGTTGCACCGATAGGAACCCGATCTTGTTTAAGTGTTACCGTTCCACCATCTCCAGCACTGTTTATTGATACGCCATAATCAGAGCCAAAAATCAGTGTGCGTTCATCAAATCCCTCACCATCGGATGACCAGACGACAAGAACATCTCCAGACTCGTAAATGGGGAAAGGAATACCATAGGTGAGGACGCCCGCAGTGACTGTATATTTTTTGACCGTCTGTTTTCTCGTAATCATGGCTGTCTCGGAAATGGCTGAATGAAGAGGTGAAGGGGGCAAAGCCCCCCACACTTATCGGGCGAGGTACGACAGAAACACGTCGACCTTTCCGGTTGCCGCGCCGTCAGTCGTCAGTTTGATCTTGGCGTACCGCTGCATATCTGGAAGCACCAGCTTTCCGATGATGTCGCCGTCAGCAAAAGCGGTTGCAGCACTAGCCCCCCCGCTCACGCTCATTTCGGGGGCCCCGGGGATATCGGCAAAAGAGCCGTCTTCCGTATCCGCTCCCTGAATCGTCACGGTGAGCTTTTTCGTGGAGGGGATGCTCACAGCACCTTTCGCGGCGATGGTCACGGCAAGCGCCCCGTGATGCTGGCCTACAGCCAGAGGCGTGTCGCACACCGTGCTTGTGGTGGAAGGAATGGTCACGTCTTTGCCGAAATACTGGTCATGCCAGCGATTTTCAGAACCGAATTCAAAAGCCATATGTTTTCCTCTTACGCCACGGCGGTTTCAGTGCCGTCAGGCAGGTTGTAGGAGCCGATGATCTTGATGCCGTTGATCGCACCGATAATAGTCTGAATGCTATTATCTCCGTTGACATACATGATGTCAGCTTGCTTGATTGCGCTGAATGTCTTCTGCACGATCTTGTGGTGCCCGAAGATGTATGTATTCGCAGCCGTTCCACGTACGGAAGCAATGGCATCTTCGATCTGGCTCAGCGTGGGCAGATTTGCGGAATCAACATTGACAATAGCGTGAACGGCACGAGCCGGATTGAGCAACTGCCAACCGAAACGCCCGCGGTACTCAACGCCGTAGCCGGATACTCCGGGCTGACTGCGCAAATGGTAAAGAGCGCCACCATTGAGCGGTTCAGGATCGAGCAAACGTCCTTGATTGAATTGCGTAGGGTCATAAATGCCGATGTTGTTTTCCTGATCGAAACGGACAATCAGGATGGTATAGGCATTCGCCGTTGCGCCGCATTTGGTGATCAACTTGTTCTTGAGCGCCGCCTTACGCCAGTAGTCACGCCAGATCGCCAGCTCCGTATCCATACCCGCCTGTTTGTAAAAGGCATTTTCACGGCGGGCGAAATAATTTGCGGCCCCCCCGAATTGCGCAGCCTTATCCTTGCTGACTTCCACCTCTCCGCCGAGCAGATTGACGTAGGTTTGCCGGAGCTGCGTTTCCGCTTTCATGGACGGAAGAGGAGCGCCCAAGTCCGTGAAGCTTGCGCCTTGGATGGAATCCAAAATTTCTTCCACGTTCCAGAGGCCGTGTGTCGCCGGAATCCATTTCAGCATCTTGAGGATAGGAGCTTCTTCGGTGAGGAAGTCCACCAGCTCCGGGCGCTTCTTTGCTTTGTCGAGTGCGATTTCATGAAGTGTTTGTGCCACTGCCATAACTTACCCCTTGAACATGTCCTTGTATGTGTCTTTCGCGCTTTCAGCCGTATCGGAGGCGGATGCCCCGCTTCCTCCGGAAAGCGTATCCTCGGAAAGCAGCTTTCCGATTTCATAGAACGCCCGGACGAAAACCGGATCGTTCGCCATTCCGTGCCCGGATACGGTTCCGGACAATTCCCCGCCCATACGCCGATCCAGCGCCGTGAACGCTTTCAGCGCGGCGCCACGATTTTCATCAAACCGAGAACCCCACGTTTCGCGCAACGTATTCGTCCCGTCTTCGATGAGCTTGTCCCTGATTTCCTTGTCCGCGCCGAGTTGCCAGTCGAGCAAAGCCTGAGCTTGCCCCGGCGTGATGCCCTGTTTGACGCAGAAGTCACGGAAACCAGCTTCAACGCCCTCGTCGACTTTCCCTTTGAAACTTTCGGGGTACTTGAGCGTGATGTCTTCGGCTTTTTCGGCTGGCTTGTAGCCAAGGCCGCGCTCAAGCGCCTTCATTGCGTCATCGGCGCTTTCGACGTCTTTCAGCTTGTCCGCCCATCCTTCCGGCAGGCTGGCTCGCCAATCGGAAGGCTGCACAGTTTCCTGCGTACCAGCCGGAGTACTGGCCGGAGCTTCCGAAGCCGAGCCGCCATTGCCGGAAGGCACATCGACCACGTCCGTATGTTCTTGAACTTGTTCCTGTCCGCCAACGATAGGATCATCCATCTGTAAACCTCCTAAATATTTTTCAATGCCAACATTAACCGGACGTAGGCATTGGGATTTGCTTTTGCAATCCGGTCGAGAATTTGATCCGCCATGTTGCGCATCCGCATGTCGTTCTCTGTCACCATCACCCGATTTGCGCCCATTTCATCGAGCAGCCCGAGGAATACCCGAAACGCGGCCTCACTCTGCATCATCTCGAACCAGTCCCGGCGCTCCTGCTCATCCTGCGCCATCCGTTCGGCTTCCGCCTCTTCCCGCGTCTGCATTGTCACTACACGCCCCCCTGTTCAGCACCCAAGACAGCCCCGGCTACCGTCCCTTGTGTCTTGACGTTTCCAAGTTTCGCCGCCTGTTCAGCTTCCATCATTGCGGCGGCCTGCGCCTGTTGCGCCGCCTGCGCTTCCGTCCGCTGTTGCCTGATTGCCGCAACGGTTTCGTCAGACCTGATGATCGAGGCCGGAACGCCCATGCGCTGCGCGAGCTCGTCAATCATCTGGTCAACGTCAATCTTGTCCATAATGTCAGGTGAAATCTGAATGAGCGGAGCAATCTGCTCCATGAACTGTGCAGTTGCCACGGCCCCAGACTGCTCAAGCATCTGCGCCATAGGCGACTGATACGACACGTCGAGCGTCGCCCATTCGGAAAGTCCGTCAGGAGGGGGAGGAAGGAGCCCGGCCTCATCAAGCAGCATGTAGACTCGCTCGATCAACGGGTTCAGAACGCGAGGCTCATAGCTTGAAACCGTGGGGCCCATAAGTTCAGCGGAACGGCGACGGCGATCCATGTACTCGGTCATCGTCATGCCTGCCGGGCGCGTCTCCAAAGACATGTTGGCAAAGATGTTCGCCATCATCACGTCTTCAAGCCGCATGGAGATCTGGTTGATCTCTTCCTGCACATACTGAACGGCCGTACCGAAATTGACCTCATAAAGAGGCCGGAGGCCGTTGCTCTGTCCGAAAGCCGTGTCAGAAATCGTTTCGCCCGGAGCAGCCCGTACATGCCGCTTCAACGTCCCGGGAGCCAGCAGCGGAGGATCAATCATCTTCTCGATGCCTACGGCCTTGCGCCGTTCCCACGCTTCAATGCCTTTCTGATCGGCCAGCGCATCGTCACCGGGCCCGGTTCCGTAAATGCCCCGTGCATCTTCCCATGTCGTGAAAAAAAACGGCATGGAGCGGAACCCGCTTTCAGTGAGCAGCCCTTCCCCGTTTTCCTCGTACCAATACGAGGCAAAAGGCATATTCCGGGCATCTTTCTTGCGTACATCCCCGTCCTCACGCTTCCGCACGACATGCACGACTTCAACGGGCCCATACGGTTTCGTCTTGAGCAGTTCCCGAGTTACAGACGAAAGTTTGTCTTCCCCGAAGCGCTCTTTCATTTCTGTGGGAGTCATCCTCAGACGACGCACGACGCACGACAACATCCTGTCTGCATCCAGCGCCACGGCATAGGTGCCGCAGGTCTGACAGGAGAAATGCGCCACGGTTCGCGGGGATGATTCGCAGTAAAACAACGCGCATCCGAACCCCAACAGCTCTTTGTTGAAAGCATGGATACCCTGATAGAATCCCCCGGCTGACAGCACGGAGCGAATGCGGGAATCCACGGAATCGACGTATTCGTTGGCGTAGGTAACTTCCCTGTCGTCACGGGAAAGGAACGCATGACGAAACCAAGGATCGGACGCTGGCGTGATAGCTTGCGTCATCCCGGCGGCGGCCTTTCGGAGAGCCCTTTGCGCTGCGGGATTGAAAAGATTGGCGTCGCGCAAGCATTCCGTTTCTTCGCCTTTGAACAGACCGCGAGAGGGAAGGATCAGCTTGCCGATTTCAAGCTGTTGCGCGAGGCGCTTTTCCCGCAGCCCCTCAAGGTGCGAGACGAGAGCCTTGAGTTCCTTCATGTCGACGGCCGCCATACTATCCTATCCTTCCGAGCAGGCTTGAACCTGTGCTTGAGACGGCACCAGATTGCCCGAGCGGAGAAGAAAGCATGGTACCGCCCATAAGCCGCCGTTGCCGCAGCTTGCGCCGCTCTTCATCCCGTACACCGGAAGCCACGGCCTCCTGTTCAGACTCACGCGGGGCCTGTTCAGCCTCGTATGTGACGACAGATGGAGAAGACTTTCCGCCGCCAAAGAGTCCACTGACTACACCGCCCATAGTTACCTCACTTCATCACGACGCAGGAGAGCCAGCGCCATGTCTTTGCAGCGTTTCGGATTGCTAGGCGTGGGCATGAGGCAGGCTTTCGGCAGACGCTCAGGCCACGGCGTGAATCCAAGCGCCTCCATGAACGCCCACAGGTGCCGATAGCCAGCCGGGAACGCAGCAAGCAGGGCTTCAAGCGTCCACGTCTCAAAAATCCAGCGCACAGCCTCGCGCCCAAGGCGCACCTTGTCGGCACGCCACTCATTGAAAATGACGAAATGCACCGTCCCGCACAGCCCGGAGGGAACAACCCACAGGGCCCCCGCCAGCTCTCCGCCCTTCTCATCGTCGAACGCCAAGCCCATGAGCGTAGTTGAAGGAGACACCAGTTCCAGCCAGTCCAGCAGCGTCGGGCGCAGGCGGTTCCAAATGATCGCCCGCGTGAGCCCTTCCGCTTCCATCTTCTCCCACGGCCGGCGGCGAAGCTCCGGGGTATCGGCTATGCTGAAACGGTACGCCATTATCCCCTCCATCCGTACAAAAGGCCGTTGTCGTCGCGTCGGTCCTGTTCAGCGATGCGGGCAAGCTCACGCTCTACGGCGCTCATGCCGTCCACGGCTTCCGGGAAGCCCACGCCAAGATCTGGTTCCGCAAGACGCGCCAGACAGTCCAGCATGTCGTCATGCGCACATACGGGGAACGTCTCGTACTCTTCGCTCACGAATTCAGAGGTGAAGTTGCGGATCGCCCCTTCCGTGTCCCTGAAAGAGGACTCAACGGGAAGGAAGAGCCGCCCTTGCTCGAACCACGGAATCAACCGTCGAATACGGTCGGCTTTCGGCGTCTGACCGCCCATTTCCCGGATCGAGAAGAAGTAGTTGACGCGTGCCATTTCGTTACCGATGTGCTCGATGTCAGCTTGCATCCCATAACGCTCGTACCCGACGAAAATCGGATTGTACTCGCGCACCAGCCGAAACAGCGTTGCGGACCGCTCAGTCAAGTTCGCCCGGACACGCTCGCCGTGGATAAGGTAAATGTTCCGGTCAACATTCCAGCCCACGACACAGAACACTGAGTAGTCGCTACCCTTCTTCTTGCTTCCGGCAGGGTCGACGAAAATTACGCGGTTCATCGGTTCCCAGAATTCCCGGCGTACTTGCCAGTAGCGCAGCCATTCAGGACGGAAGCCGTCAGCCTTGTCCGCCATCGGGTTCTGGAGCATCTGACACGCGAAGACGAAGGGCCCCATGTCCCGGCGGTTATCTTTGAGCCTTTGGAGAGAAAGAAGCACGGGATTGCCTTCAAATGTCCCGTCATCGGTAGCCGGATGGAGGCGCACCTTGACGCTTTTCTGCTTTATCAGCTCCGCGTAGGTGTCGTTCGCGTGGTAGCGCGTCCCGATCATGCGCCGCCTTCCTCCATGCGCGCCAAGGTTGAGCGACAGCCTCCATGCATCAGTCGTCTTCTTGATCTGCTCAGGCGTTGACACAGACTCAAGCGTCACCACGTCGTCATAGACGAGCACGGAGAAGTGCTTGCCCGTGGGCTGTCCATCGACCAAGCCCCAAGCCTCGATCGTGTTCTCTTTGGGGTTCGTGGAGCGCCGGACGACGATTCCGCCGTCTTCCGACCATGTACGTGTCTCGCCCTTGGCGGGCGGGCAGATATGCGGGAAAAGCTCTTGCAAAAGCCTATTCGTCTCAAACTCGCGCTTGATCTGGCGCAGGAAAGCTTTTGCGATGGGCCGCGTGTGACTAAAGATTCCGACTGTGAGTTCAGGATCGTTCAGGATGTTCTGGATCGTCAGCCCGACAGTTATGATTGTGCTCTTGTAGTGCTCACGAGCCCACAGATCGAGATGCCCGTCAGGTTCCCGCTGTACTTCCCGGCACCGTTCATAGAGCCAGTCCCGATTCATATCCTCGCGCTTCATCCCGAAGACGAGCAGAAAGAAGAGGTCCCCCGCGCAAAGAGCCCGCAGGTCCTCAGCAGACTTGGCAGCTTTATATCCCTCGATCGCTTCTTCCCGTGTCATTCCTGTACCGCCTTTACTTTTGCCAACATGCCCGTGATTTCGGCACTCACCGACTGCACTGCTGCAGCTACGCCCGGGAGTTCTCCTTCCACCTTGTCAGCGATACCCCACGCTTTGCGCTCACCGTCTTGGATAAGTCGTTCAGTCTCAGCAGAAATCTTGGCAAGCTTGGCAAGATCAAAATCGTTTTCGGCGATGGCACGACGATTCAGTGCTTTAATGTCAGGCCAAGCATCCCTATGCCCCTGAATTACGGAGGCTTTCCTATCGGCGGCGGCTTCAACGGCAGCGGCCTTTTTTTCAGGGTTGCAACCCGCAACCACTCCCGCAACCTTTGCTTGCGCAAGGCGGTCAATGGCGTCAGAGACGTCTTGAACCCATCCTTCACGCTCGATCCTTTTCTGAATCGCGGTACGGCTGCACCCGTGCTTTCGAGAGAGTTCAGACTGTGTAGCCCCAGTTTCGTACTCTGCCCGGATGGTTTCCCAATCGAATCTTGACGCCATGCTCACAACTCCAAAAAATTGACCCCCCGAAGGAGAATTTAATTGCAGTACATCACGCGATATATCGGCCCTGCCATGCTACACCGCCCGATTCCCCGTGAAGGGCGGCTATGCTCCGGCGTCGATATGCATAGCCCTTTTCGAAGGCGACCGTTTATCCTGTACCCCGCTGCAGCGGGCGATAGGCGACCGGGGGGAACGTCGCCGCGTGACTCTCTTCTCTCTCAAACCCTCCCGCGCCGAATCCTGCGCAGGAGTATGCCTATGACCGCATCAAGCACTGAACCGCCGGAATATCCGACCATTCCAACGATAGCCCCCGCAAAAAGGGGAGGCACATCTTGATCGTATAATGCGAGGATACAGAGCAATCCGGAAACGCCAGAGCACAGCAAGCCGCCGATGAACTGCTTTACCGAGTGCACCCCAAAACGGCAGGCTCGGGCGAGGCCTCCCAAAAGTGCCAATCCGACATAAGGCCACGAGAGAGCAACCGAGTCGACTACATGCTGAGAATCTTCTGGTGAAAGTCCCATCACCCACCTACCTACCTACCTGCTCTACGTTTTCGATCCACTGTGCCAGCGTTGCCGCGTCTCTTTCATCGATCCACCACCCCCTCACCCCGTCCAGCACCACGATTTTCTGACTTGTTAGAGTGGGCGTAGACGGGATCGGAAGACTTCCCCCCGGTCTGCTGCATGAGCACGCGCAGAGGGTCATCACGCAGAGAATCGCGGAAAGCCTGAGCCCTATCCGCATCCAGCTTTTCAAGCCAGCGGTAACCGAGCGAGAGAGCGATGGCGAGGACTTCAACGACACGGGACACGCTCACGCCTTCTTTTCTTCTTCGGCATCAGAATTTTTGCGGTTATTGCGCCATGCGGAAATGGCGGCGACAACCGCACCCCCCACCGTAGCAATAGCGGAAATGCCGTTGACGATAGCGGTTTGCGTATCGCCGGACACATCGATGCCGAAGATGCTGAGAAGCCCGGCAAGGGCAGTTACAAGCCCCGCCCAAAAGGTTTTTGTCGTGGTCATCACTTCACCCCTTCGTACTGAAAGTGCGGCATATCGACGAAAGACTTCCAAGAGCCGCCCCATGTGATGCGGATGCCGAGCGTATCGGCGGCGGACTGCATAGCGTAAGCGATGCCCCGGAAAGCCTCTTCCGGCGCTTCTACTTGTACTGAGCCGTCAAAGTAGGGATAGAGATCCACGGCATGACCAAAACCGTCGTCTTGCTTGAGATGACGGGAGTTCATGGTCTGAGATACGCCCTTGGCGACGTTCTGACGCTGTGTCTCAATGTCCCGCAGCCCTTCCACCACGGTAAAATCCACAACGCTCTGAGAGAGCGCCAGCCCAACCACGGCGATCAGATTCGGATGAACCCCGGAAAGGTTGCGGAGGGATCTGGTGGAAAAATGGAAATTGCCCATAAAAAAACGCTCCTGACTTTTGCCGGGAGCGTATCACATCCAGAAAAAAAATGTAAAGAATGAAAGGAGTTGAAAGGCGTTGCAACGATTTGAAAAGGGATGAAAAAATATTTGAAAAAAGTATTGCATTTTTCAAAATAAAGGCGCATAGTGTTTTCAACGAAAGGGACAAAAGGAGAGGTCTCATGATAACCATCACCACAGCCAACAACGAAACAACTCTTGAAAACGACAAGGCTTTCTGTGCATATCGTATCGAAACAGAAATCGATTTTGATGAAGATGGTTATGAAGTGGACGGAGAGCAATATGTGCTCATCGAAAAGCTTTTTGTTCCCTCAGAGAATCGCGGAAACGGCATTGCTCGCCGCCTTCTTCGTGAAGCCGTCTCTCACGCTCGCGCTACTTACCCCGGAATGGCAATTCGGTTGGTAGCTGAACCTCTGGATGCCGATACAGATATGGATCGGCTGGTGGCCTTTTATGAAAGCGAAGGTTTTGATGTGATCGAAGCTGGCGAAATCGTAGTAATGGAACACTAAACAGAACAAAGGAGTAAGACATGATCCGCTATTCTATCCTGCTCACGACTGGCACCACGGGAACCATCGATACCGAACAGCATCTTGAAGAGGGTATGGAAGCAACTGTTACCTTGCACGATGAAAACGGAAACAGAACGCAGGAAACCGGACTCATCGCTGAAATTCTTGACGAAGAATTTTTAGGGTAGATGAAGAGGAAGACGAATAAAGAGAGGGGAGGAGATGGAAGAAAAGAAAAAGCGAGGCGGCCGCCGCAAGGGAGCGGGAAGGCCGCGAAAGGAAAATGCCGCTCCGAGTAGAACGATCCGTATCCCCGACAGTTTATGGATACCTGCTAAAGAGGAAGCTACCAAAGAAGGAAAGACGATCGCAAAATGGATCATTCAACTCATGCAGACTGAGCTTGATCGCAGATCGTCCTCTGCTCAAGACTGATCTTGTGCTTTCTGAGTTCCTCAGCATACGCAAAAACGCGGCTTCCCCTCGAAATCTGATACACGGGGAAGCCGTGCTTGATAAGCGTCGGGCGCGACCACCCCACCAAGGCACATATCTCTCCCCACCCCTCAAGCTTTTTGACCCGTTCCTTCTTTTTCCTCATCACATTACCCCCACAATTTTCAGAGCGTCCTCGACGCTTTCGACCACGGCGACATGCCCGCGCCAAGAAGCGTGAAAGGCTTCCTCATCCGGCGTCAGGCGTCGCTTGCACGGCGGCTTGGAGCCGTCTTTGACTTCGAGAAAGAGATTGCGGCCCCGGAACCCCACAGCGAGATCTGGGAAGCCTTTGCCAACTCCGGCGAGTGACCAGACAGAGCATCCCACACGCCGGAGGGCGTCCACGATCTGGCCTTGGTTGTCGTCCACGCGCGCCGCCCTACGCATACCGGGCCCCCACCACATCATCCCGTTCATCCTCGCTCATGACCCGGAGACGGAGCGGATCAAGGCGCATGTCCCTTTTTCCTTCCCCTTCCGTAGCAGAAAGGAATCTCTTTCCGCATCCCTCTGGTGTACCCACAGGCCATAGGGCCCCAAGCTCAGAATCCCGGTCAAACTGTACCGGGCCCCCTGCATAGCCGACAGGCATCACGACGACGCCGCGCTCACGCAGCTCACGCATCGAAGGCAGAGGATAGTCAGCTTTCCGACACGCCGGGCAGGGAGACAAAAAGTGCTGATACTTTCCCGTCTTCTCGTCTTGCTTCCAGCACCAGAAAAAACCATCTCCTCCGCACACGTCGCAGTGGATATGCACCATGCGCCCAGGGTTGTTCGTCTGCCAGCTTTCCCATGCCCGGAGTATCGCCCGACCCACGTTTTGAGGCATTCTCTCATCGTCCGCGATCTGGTTCACGATGTACGGGACAGCTTCATCCGGGACATGATTCACTCTTTCCCAGACCGACATGACGAACGGCGAAGAATCGGAAGGGACAATCTTGTTGAAGACAGCGTAAATATTTCTCATCATGCCAAAAAAAGTATCTCCGTTCATCATGCACCCCCTGTCGTTTTGTACCTGTTTTTCCATTGCTCAGCGGCCTTGGCAAAGCGCTCAGGATCAAACTCGTCAGCAGGAGCCGCGCGCTGAGGAGGCGTATCGAGAAATCGCCGCTTGCTGAGAAAGTTGGATGCCAGCGGGATGTACTGGCCGTTGTCTTTCTGCCAC
>ENA-UPXC01004238-UPXC01004238.1-human-gut-metagenome-genome-assembly--contig:-NODE-4238-length-13357-cov-3.834036_pt1 | contig 13357 bp, 13 predicted proteins | sample MGYA00250047_ERZ773371 | MGnify/ENA primary metagenome ERZ773371 (study PRJEB29103, sample SAMN06111975) | human gut metagenome | biome: human gut; feature: ankylosing spondylitis patient; material... | reverse complement strand
TTTTTCAAGCAGAAGACGGCATACGAGATTGTTGACTGTGACTGGAGTTCAGACGTGTGCTCTTCCGATCTGGAATGAAATTGGCGCCGATGCCCTGGATCTGGTGGGGGCCCGCCTTTCCGCCGGAGAGCAGGGGGGAGGCGTTAGGCTCCACCGCTGCCACGTGGAGGGCGGGGTTTTGTTCCTTCAGATAGCGGCCGGTACCGGTGACGGTGCCGCCGGTGCCTACGCAGGCCACCAGAGCGTCCACCTGCCCCTGGGTATCCTCCCAGATCTCTGGGCCGGTGGTGCGGTAGTGGGCGGCGGGGTTGGCAGAGTTTTCAAACTGGCCGGCGATGATGCTGCCGGGGATCTCTTTTGCCAGAGCCTCGGCCTTGTCCACCGCCCCCTGCATTCCCTGGGCGCCGGGAGTGAGCACCAGCTGGGCCCCGTAGGCGGCCAGCATGGCCCGGCGCTCGGCGCTCATGGTGTCGGGCATGGTGAGGATCAGTCGGTAGCCACGGCTGGCGGCCACACAGGCCAGGCCGATGCCGGTGTTGCCGGAGGTGGGCTCGATGATGGTGCCGCCGGGAGCCAAACGGCCCTGGGCCTCCGCATCCTGAATCATGGACAGAGCAGCCCGGTCCTTGATGCTGCCGCCGGGGTTGAGAAACTCCAGCTTGACCAGAAGTTTGGCGCCGGTCTGTTCGTTGGTCTCCAGGTGGAACAGGGGAGTGCCCCCGATTAACTCCTCTACGGTATGAAAGATCTTGGCCATATGGATCGCCTCCTGTGATTTTGTTGTCTCCCATGATACCTCCCCGTTTGGTAGGTTGTCAATGTGCCATTTGCAAAGGCGGATGGAAAAGGGTATAATAGAACCCGTAGAATCATCCTGTATGGGCTGATTCAAGGCGTTTTGTTCCGGAAAGGAGTTAAGACCATGAAAACTGGTTTGGTACTGGAGGGGGGCGCTCTGCGCACCATTTATTCCACCGGTGTGATGGATGCTATGCTCTCCAAGGACCTGATGGTGGACTATGTGATCGGCGTGTCGGCGGGGATCGCCTACGGGGTGAGCTATGTCTCCAAGCAGCCTCAGCGCAACCTGGAGATCCTGACCCGGTTTGTCAATGACCGGCGGTATATGGGGCTGAAAAATCTGGTGGATAAGCATAACCGCAGCTACTTCGGTCTGGAGTTCTCTTACGAGACTATCCCCAATGAGCTGGTCCCCTTTGATTATGAGACCTTCGCCGCGTTTCCCGGAAATGTGGAGGCGGTGGTGACCAATCTGGACACCGGCAAGGCGGAATATATGGAAGTGCCCCGGCGGGATGAGAAGTTCCTGCTCCTTCAGGCCACTTGTGCCCTGCCTCTGATGTTCCCCATCTATCATCTGGATGGGAAACCTTATCTGGACGGCGGAGCGTCGGACGCCATTCCCTTCCGCCGGGCCTTCGACCAGGGATGTGACCGGGCCATCGTGATCCTGACCAAGCCCCGGAACTTTGTGCGCAAGGCGGAGAAGCTCCAGCCCCTGATCGAGCGGAAATACCGCCAGTACCCCAACTTCTGCCAGACGATGCGGGAGCGGGCGGAAAAGTACAATGCGGATAAAGAGGAGCTTTTTGAGCTGGAGCGTCAGGGCAAGGTGCTGATCTTTGCCCCCGACTCCCTCCACGGAGTGGGCCGCATCGAGCACAACGTAGAGAAGCTGCGCCTGCTGTGGGGCGAGGGCTATCAGCACGGCGTGGAGCGGATGGAGGAGCTGGAGTCCTTCCTGGGCCGCTGAGAGAGAATACACAAGGAGAGAGTATGAAGAAAATCGTGATCATTGACGGTCAGGGAGGCCGTCTTGGAAAGCTGCTGGTGGAGGAGACCCGGGCCCGGATGCCTCAGGCCCATATTTTGGTCATCGGCACCAACGGGGTGGCCACCTCCACCATGCAGAAGGCGGGAGCAGATCAGGCGGCCACCGGAGAGAACCCGGTGGTGCGGGGTGTGCAGGACGCGGACGCGGTGCTGGGCCCCATGGGAATCGTGGTTTCCGATGCCATTTTGGGTGAGGTCACGCCTGTCATGGCCCAGGCAGTGGGAAGCTGCCGGGCCAAGAAGTTTTTGGTGCCCATGAACAGCTGCGGTGTGTGGGTGGCCGGCACCCAGGAGATGGGACTGGCAGGCTATGTGAAGCTGGCGGTGGAAGAGGCCGCCCGCTATTTGGAAGAGGAGGACGCTTGATGGACTACCGCATGGAAAAGCCGGGGATGGAGCTGCGGCCCTCCCTGCTGGGCTACGGCTGTATGCGCTTTCCCCGAAAGAAGGACCGAACGGTGGATGAGGAGAAGGTGGCTCAGTTGATTCACCGGGCCATGGAGGCCGGGGTCACCTACTACGACACCGCCTGGTTCTACCACGATGGGGAGAGCGAACCCATTTTGGGCCGCATCCTCTCCCAGTATCCCCGAGAGAGCTATTATCTGGCAACCAAGATGCCCTGCGCGATCATCGACAGCCTGGAGCAGGCCAAGGACATCTTTGCCAAGCAGATGGAGCGGCTCCAGATGGACCACTTCGACTTTTATCTCCTCCACAGCCTCAGCGGCCGCAGCTGGAAAAAGATGCTGGAGCTGGGAGTGGTGGACTTTTTGGAGCAGTGCCACCGGGAGGGAAAATTCCGCTGGTTTGGCTTCTCCTTCCACGATGAGTATGAAGCCTTCGAGGAGATTCTCCGGGCCCGGAACTGGGACTTCTGCCAGATCCAGCTCAACTACATGGACCGGGATATCCAGGCCGGCCTGCGGGGCCATGACCTGGCCCTGGAGCTGGGGGTCCCCCTGGTCATTATGGAGCCCGTGAAGGGCGGCCTGCTGGCCCAGCCTCCCGAGGAAGTGTTGGAGCCCCTGCGGGCCCTGGACCCCAACGCTACGCCCTCTTCCTGGGCTATGCGCTGGGTAGGCAGTCTGCCGGGAGTCAAGGTGGTGCTCAGCGGCATGGGCAGCATGGAGCAGCTGGAGGACAACCTGAATACCTTCAGCAACTTCCGGCCCCTGTCCGAGGAAGAGCGGGCGGCGGTGGATGAGACCGCCCACCGATTGGCACAGCGGGTGAAAAACGGATGTACCGGCTGCCGGTACTGTATGCCCTGCCCGGCAGGGGTGGACATCCCCAAGAGCTTCCGGATCTGGAACCGCATGGAGATGTACCAGAATTACCCCGTTACCCGGTACAGCTGGAGGGAGATGCCCACTGAGGCGCGGCCCGATCAGTGCTATCGCTGCGGCCGGTGTGAGCGGCTGTGTCCCCAGCACCTGCCTATCCGAGCCCAACTGGCCCAGGCTCAGGAGGAGATCACCGCATTTGTGGAGAAGCGCTGAGCAGATAAAAAGCACTGTGCGACAAGGGAAAAACTTTACATAGAAATAGACAATATTTTATTTCTATATACAAAAATCGACAATAAAAATCAAAGAAAAGACGGACTGTTAAGTTTAAAACTTAACAGTCCGTCTTCCGTTTTTTAACCTTGCAGAACCACGTCACAGCACTCGCGAATGGGAAATGCATGGAAATAAGCGTCTTCCAAAGGAATCCACAGCTTTTCAAATCGCTCCAGCCCCTCGGCGCCGTTTCGGTTTAGCAAACGGGCGCGCCGGGTGGACCAGGGGACCTCCAGAAAGCACTTCACATGGTAGTAGGACTCCAGATCAGGCCGCAGGGAATAGACTCCCTCCACCACCGCCAGAGGAGTGGGCGGGACGACGAGCTCTGGTCCTAAGGTGCCGGATTGACAGCGGTAGGGGCGATAGCGGACGGTCTCGCCCCGAGAGAGGGGGGAGAGCACTTCGGTAAAAAAGCGCTCCGCGTCCACGTTGCCCCCCGGCTCAGCCAGCCGCTGGGCGGTTTTGCGCTCTGGGGGCAGATAGAAGTCGTCCATGTGGAACAGGGGGCATTGGTAGAGGCGGGAGAGAAAGCCACCCAGGGTGGTCTTTCCCGTGGCGCAGGGGCCGTCCAGTGCCACCAGAGTCTGGGTATGGGTGCGGCGGTGGCGGTCAATGGCGGAGAGCAGCGGCAGCAGCCGGGCCAGGTCCTGTTCCACTACCCGGTAAGCAGGGGCATAGGCCCGGCGGTAGCGGGCGCTGTGGTGGACCGCCGGCATCCCGGCTTTGCGATAGTCCTCCAGCGCCTTGTCTACATCCTCCCGGGGGAAGGGCAGGTGATAGAGCAGCTTCAGGCCCTCCTCCAGCCCTTGGCGGTCCGGCGTGACTGTCTGAGCGGTGTGAAGGAAGAGGGCAGCCAGGGTGGAGGGTTCCAGCCCCTGTCCCTTGCAGGCCGCCAGAGACAGGCGGCACAGACCGTTTCCCAGCGGTTCTGTGAGGGGCGCATCGGCGTCCCCTTTCACGTTGGCCCACTCCGCCTCCAGCCGTTCCAGAACGGCCTTTGGGTCCAGGACCAGATGGCCGGGGCCCATGCAGCTCTGGTAGAGAAATTTAATGGCGTCCTGGAGCTCCAGCTCCGGATGGTTTTTGACGTGCTGTTCCAGCAGAGGGGCCAGTGGGTTCATGGAATCACTCCTGAGGGATAAGATTGGCTTTGTCCAGAGCACGGACAATGGCGGGCAGAGCCACAAGCTGCAGAATAATGCCGGGGATGGCGTTGGTAAAGGCGCCCGCCACAAAAGCGGCAAAGGTGAAAGCGCTGCCGGTGGAGGTGAGCAGGATCACCTCCACAATGCCCCATACGATCCGGCCGCCGATCATAGCCGCCACCAGAGAGGCGTAGGTGCCCACCCAGGAGTGGGGCAGACGGCGGTAGAGCAGACCGGCAAGGAGACCATAGGCGGCCAGCTCAAAGGCCATGGCCAGGGCAGTGGGGAACATGGGAGGGAAGCCGCCGGTGAGAACCGAGCGCATCAGGGGAGCAATAAAGCCCACCAGAGCACCCCAGGGGCCGCCGCAGAGAAAGCCGCACAGCAGCACCGGCAGGTGCATGGGCAGCAGCATGGAGCCGATCTGGGGAATGTTTCCCGTGAAGAAGGGGAGTACATAGGCCAGAGCCAGCATAAGGGCGGCCAGGACCAGGCGCTTGATGCGCAGACGAGAAGAGGTTGCAGTTGCGTGCATGAACAAAACTCCTTTACAAAAAATACCGCAAAGGCGGCCTCGCCCTTCGGGGCGGAACATACCTTCGCGGTATTGATTGCAGGAAAGTGCGGGGACAAAACAGGTGCCGGCTTCTGCCAGGCGATTATTGGTATGATACCATAAAAGCACATGCGCCGTCAAGAGCGGCGGCTTTTCGCCCGCTCTATGGCGTGCTGTATGGGACGGGAGGGGGTACTGGTGTTGTTCTGCTGCCGAAGCAGGGCGGAGATCTCTCCGGTGGCTTGCTCTACCTCGGCGTGGAAGGTGGTGGCGGACAGGCGTAAGGCCCCGTGGCCCAAGATGATGAGCTGCTCGGCGTAGTCCGAGGTGGCCACCCGTACCCGGTACTTTTTCCGGCTGAGCTCATAGGTGGCCTTCTCGATGTAGGCGTCGGCGGTCTCCGCCTCCTTGGTGTACACCACGTGAATGTTGTGGTAGTGGACCACCTCGCCCACCCCCCGGGGCACCCGGTAGGCGTCAAAGACCAGGATGACCTGGCACTTGCGAAACCCCTGGTAGTTTTCTAAAATGTCCATCAGCCGCTGCCGGGCGGCGTCCAGGTTGTCTTGGGCAATGGCTTTCAGCTCATCCCAGGCGAAGATGATGTTGTAGCCGTCCACCAGCAGGTACTCAGGCCCCAGCTGTTCCGGGGTTTTGATGGCCTGGTACTCGGGCAGTTCATCCCGTTTCCGGGGCTTGGGCTGGGGGCGCAGGTCCCGGGCCTTGATGGGGCCGTAGGTGCGCTCAAAGATGGCCTGGAGCTCCTTGTCGGCCTCCAGAGAGCCGGAATACACCGAACCCTTCCGGGGAGCGGCGGGCCGGACCTCCGTTTCCTCTGGCTTTGGGGCGTCAAAGGAGAGGCCGCTGTCCACGTGCATATATTGGCGCACCTGATTCCATTTCACCACAAAGCCTGCCCCGTGGTCGCAGAACACCGAGTCGGCGGGGTTTTCCACATCCCGGTCGCTGTCGTAGCCGATGGCGTCCACCACCGCCTGCTGATCGGGGCAGGGCCGGTAGCCGTCCAAGGTGCAGAACAGCCGCCCCTGGCCCCGGGTGTAGGCGGCCACCTCCAGGGCGTAATCCCGGGCCTGGGAGACGGGGGCGGAGCCGGTGAGGACGGATTGGTCTCCCACGGTCTCGGAAAGCTCCAAGCTGCCCCCCATCCGCTGCACATCGGACATAGCCCGGCCCACCTGTTCCTGAGGCAGCTCCAGCCGCAGCTGGTACCAGGGCTCCAGCAGCACGCTCTGGGCCATCTTCAGCCCCTGGCGCACCGCCCGGTAGGTAGCCTGGCGGAAGTCGCCCCCCTCGGTGTGCTTGGCATGGGCCCGCCCGGTGAGCAGGGTGATGCGCAGATCGGTGATGGGAGAGCCGGTGAGCACACCCCGGTGCTCCTTTTCCATCAAATGGGTCAAGATGAGCCGCTGCCAGTTCCGGTCCAGTACGTCCTCGCTGCATGCCGTGTCGAAGTGGAGGCCGCTGCCCCGGGGGGCGGGCTCCAAGAGGAGGTGGACCTCGGCGTAGTGGCGCAGGGGCTCAAAGTGGCCCACGCCCTCCACCGGCTCTAAGATCGTTTCCTTATAGATGATGCTGCCCTGGCCGAAGGAGACATCCAGTCCAAAGCGGTCAAAAATGAGCTGTTTCAGCACCTCCAACTGGACCTGGCCCATGAGCTGCAGGTGGATTTCACGGCTGTGCTCGTCCCAGGCCACATGGAGCTGGGGGTCCTCCTCCTCCAGCTGGCTGAGCTGTTTTAACGCGGTGTGGACGTTGGCCCCCTCGGGGAGCTCCACCTGGTAGGTGAGCACCGGCTCCAGCATAGGCAGGGGGGAGGCACCCTCAAAGCCCAGGCCTTGGCCGGGGAAGGTGCGGCTCAGGCCGGTGACGGCGCATACCGTCCCCGCCGGAGCTCGGTCCACCGCCTGGAACTGGGCGCCGGAATAGATGCGCAGCTGGTCCGCCTTCTCCTGCCACACCTGATCGGGGGGTAGGTTGCCATCAGGGCGCTGGTTGGTGAGCAGATCCTTCACCTTCAAACAGCCGCCGGTGACTTTCAGGTAGGTGAGGCGGCCGCCCTGGGGGTCCCGGGCGATTTTGAATACCCGGGCGCCGAACTCTTGGGGATAGAGGGGAGAGGCGGTGTAGCGCTCCAGTCCCTCCAGCAGCTCGTCCACTCCCTCTAGCTTCAAAGCGGAACCGAAATAACAAGGAAACACCTTCCGGTGGCGGATGAGGGAGACGATGTCCCGGTCTTCCAGGGTCCCGGATTCCAGATACCGCTCTAAAATCCCCTCGTCACATACTGCCACATTTTCCCCGAAGGCGTCCCGGTCCTGGGCGGGGTCAAAGTCCACACAGCCCTCTCCGAAAGCAGCCTTCAGCTTATCCAGAAGCTCCTGCCGTTCGGTGCCGGGCAGGTCCATCTTGTTGATAAAGAGAAAGGTGGGAATATGGTAGCGGGCCAGCAGCTGCCACAGGGTGCGGGTGTGGCCCTGGACCCCGTCGGTGCCGCTGATCACCAGGATGGCGTAGTCCAGCACCTGGAGGGTGCGCTCCATCTCGGTGGAGAAGTCCACATGCCCCGGTGTGTCCAGCAGAGTGAGAGTGAGCCCGTTCAGGGGCAGTACCGCCTGCTTGGAGAAGATGGTGATGCCCCGCTCCCGCTCCTGCCGGTCGGTGTCCAGAAAAGCGTCCTGGTGGTCCACCCGGCCCAGCTTGCGCAGCCGCCCGCCGCGATAGAGCAGGGCCTCCGACAGCGTGGTTTTCCCTGCGTCAACATGGGCCAGCAGACCCACGGAAAGTTGTCTCTCGTCCATTTGCAACATCCTTGCTTGTTCAAGTATCAAAATTGTACCATGTTCTCGGGTGGGAATCAATCCGTGGAAAATTCGGGATTGTAGGAGAAGGGCGTGGTGTGATAAAATAGGCCCAGATATCACCTGCCCCGCTGCGGCAGAGAAAAAGATGCAGGAGGAAAACCGATGAAGCAGGATATGATCCTTGTTCTGGACCTGGGCAGCCAGGAGAATCCCCGTCTGGCCCGGGAAATTCGTTCCCTGGGCGTGTACAGCGAGATCCATCCCCACGACATTACCTTGGAGCAGGTGCATGCACTGCCCAATGTGAAGGGCATCATCGTCAACGGTGGCCCTAACCGGGTGGTAGACGGTGTGGAGATCGATGTGGCCACCGAGATCTACAACTGTGAGCTGCCCGTGTTGGTGGTGGACCACAAGGGCGAGGATGCCTGGCCGGAGGATGAGGCGGACCGGAAGGAGGCCCTGGCCAACTTTATTTTCGGCCTGTGCCAGGCTGAGCCCAACTGGAACATGGAAAACTTCATTGCCGACCAGGTGGAGCTCATTCGCCGCCAGGTGGGAGACAAGAAGGTGCTGCTGGCCCTCAGCGGTGGCGTGGACTCCTCCGTGGTGGCCGCCCTGCTCATCAAGGCCATCGGCAAGCAGCTTACCTGCGTGCATGTGAACCACGGCCTGCTCCGCAAGGGCGAGCCTGAGCAGGTGGTCCAGGTGTTCCGCCATGAAATGGACGCCAACCTCATCTATGTGGATGCGGTGGACCGCTTTCTGGACAAGCTGGCCGGAGTCAGCGACCCGGAGCAGAAGCGCAAGATCATCGGCGGGGAGTTTATCCGCGTCTTTGAGGAGGAGGCCCGGAAGCTGGAGGGCATCTCCTTCCTGGGCCAGGGCACTATCTACCCCGACATCATCGAGTCGGGCACCAAGACTGTGAAGGCGGTAAAGAGCCACCACAACGTGGGCGGCCTGCCTGAGGACCTGGACTTTGAGCTGGTGGAGCCTCTGAAGATGCTCTTCAAGGACGAGGTGCGCGCCTGCGGCAAGGCCCTGGGCCTGCCCGACAGCATGGTCTACCGCCAGCCCTTCCCCGGCCCCGGTCTGGGCGTGCGCTGCCTGGGCGCCATCACCCGGGACCGCCTGGAGGCGGTGCGGGAGTCCGACGCCATCCTCCGGGAGGAGTTTGCCAAGAACGGCTTGGAGGGCAAGGTGTGGCAGTACTTTACCGCTATCCCCGACATCAAGAGCGTGGGGGTGCGGGACGGCGTGCGGGCTGACGAGTGGCCGGTCATCATCCGGGCTGTGAACACGGTGGATGCCATGACTGCCACGGTGGAGGACGTGCCTTTCGCCCTGCTCCAGCACATCACCCAGCGGATCACTCATGAGGTAAAGGGTGTCAACCGGGTGCTCTATGATCTCACGCCGAAGCCCACGGGGACCATCGAATGGGAATAAGCAAAAAGTGGATATGAGGGCCCGCAAACCCTTGAAAACACTGACTTTTTGATTTTCAAATTCCCCATTTGATAGCAGATTGATAGCACTCGTCAAATCCCGATTTATTGAGTTTGAAAAGAAAAATCGGGTGGCTTGCGAGTAGCCTAAAAATCCTTATCTTTTTATTCATAAGTAAAAGGTCTAACTGATTTTTGCTAATCAGTTAGACCTTTTTTATTTTGTTCTCATTTATCTGAATTTTCTGATTTTGCGCAACAAACGGCCTCTCCCGTGGCCTACAAGTGAGAGGGTCAGAACAGACCCTCCGGCGGCATCTTGGCGTGGATCTGGCTGCTGTCGTACTCCGGGTAGTGGTAACGCCAGCGGTCGTACTCCTCCTGGGAGATCTCACCGGCCTCCAGTTTGGCGGCCTGTTCCCGCCAGGTCCAGAGCATCTCATGCAGTCGGGCGGCATCCTTGTTTTTGCGAAAATCTACCTGCAAGGAAAGCTCGCCATCCTGCTCTGTGACTTTCAGCCCGTAGTTGTCCTCCAGGGTAAACAGGGTGTGCATCAGCCCTACATAGGAGTCTATGTCCGGGACAGAGAGTGCATGAGGCGAAACATCCAGCACCTCAGCCAGGGCAGCGGTCAGGTCTGCCTTTGGGGTTCTTGATCCTGTTTCGTACTGTGCAAGGCGCACATCAGCAGACTTCTCCGGGAAGCCCAGTGACATGCCAAGATATTTTTGTGTCATCCCCCGCAGGAGACGGAAAAAGTGAATTCGTTCACCAATCGCCATATCATCAACTCCAATCGTTGGTTGTCTTTATAAAAAGCGTAGCAGAAATGCTTAGGAAAGTCAATAGAATACTAAACACTTTTATTTAATTTATTTTGTGTGCGCCGATTGACATAAGCTATTATGCTTAGTATAATGACAATAAACGAAGCATATTTGCTTAGTTAAAATAACTGAAGAAACTTTCTTCAAAATTCTTGGGTGCAAAATCTGAAAAAAGTGGCAGTAGAGAGTAAGGAGGTCTTTATGAAAAACAAAATTGGCAGGCAGAAACAATCAACAAGGAAAGGAAGGTATTTTATTTATGCAGAAACAGAGTTTTATGCGAGCAGACGAAGTTGCTCAGGAATTGGGTATCTCCAAATCCCACGCCTACAAGGTGATCCATGGGCTTAATGAAGAATTGCAGGAGAAAGGGTATCTGACCATCTCTGGCCGTGTCAATCGAGAATTCTTCAGAGAGAAGTATTACTATACCAAAACGGTAAAGGAGGAATCATAATGGCCGTTTACAAGGAAGAAAAAACCGGTACTTGGCGGGCAGTTTATCGCTATACCGATTGGAATGGTGAGCGGAAGCAGACCCAGAAGCGAGGCTTCAAGACCAAGCGAGAGGCACAGGCCTGGGAGCGTGAACAGGTTCATAAAACCAGCGCTGATTTGGATATGAACTTCAAAAGCTTTGTGGAACTTTATACAGCGGATATGAAGACCCGGCTCAAGGAAAACACTTGGGCCACAAAGGAGCATATTATCCGCACAAAGCTACTCCCATACTTCGGCAAGCTGAAGATGTGCAACATCACTGCCCAGCAGATTATCACCTGGCAGAACGAGATGCTGAACCACAAGGATGAAAAGGGGCAACCTTATTCACCTGTGTACCTTAAGACGGTTCACAATCAACTCAGTGCCATCTTCAACCACGCGATTCGGTATTACAATCTCCGGGATAACCCTTGTAAAAAGGCAGGTAGCATGGGAAAAAAGAAAAACCGAGAGATGATGTTCTGGACTAAGGAGCAGTATTTGAAATTTGCCGAGGTGATGATGGATAAACCGCTATCTTTCTATGCCTTTGAGATGCTTTACTGGTGCGGTATCCGAGAGGGAGAACTTCTGGCTCTGGCCCCGGCAGATTTTGACTTTGAGAAGCGCACTGTCACCATCAACAAATCCTATCAGCGGCTAAACGGGCAGGATTTGATTACCACTCCAAAAACCGAAAAGAGCAATCGTGTTATCACTATGCCGCAGTTTCTGGCAGAGGAAATTCAGGATTACCTCAAAATGCTCTACGGAATTGGAGCAGATGACCGAATGTTTACCGTCACCAAGAGTTATCTCCATCGGGAGATGGATAGAGGCTCCAAAGAGGCCGGAGTCCCGCGCATCCGAATCCACGATATTCGTCACAGCGCGGTTTCGCTTCTCATCGATATGGGGTTCTCTGCCACAGCCATCGCGGACCGGGTGGGACATGAGAGCATCGACATCACTTACAATTATGCACACCTGTTTCCGTCCAAGCAAACGGAAATGGCAGATAAATTGAATATGGAAAGGGGCAATTAAGAATGTCAGCAAAGAATTTGGATAAGCACAACCGTTGGAGGAACAAGGCCGTATTTTTCCGGGTCTCCCCGGAGGAGGATGCCCAGATTGAAACAGCAGTCAAGCTCACAGGACTGACCAAACAGGATTATATCATCCGTCGGCTGCTCTGTCGGGATGTGGTGGCTCAGGGCAATCCAAGAGTCTATAAGGCACTGCGAGATCAGCTGGTTGCTGTGCTGGACGAGCTGCGCCGGATCGAAGCCGGGCAAGGCGTAAATGAGGAACTGTTGGACACCATTCAGATGATCACAACCATTATGAAAGGAATGCAGGAGGATATTGCCTATGATCGATGAAAAAAAGAAAATGACCACCTAGGACTCATCTGTTGGCGCAGACGATGGGCAGTCAATCTCTAAAAACTCTGACATCAGTATAACCACTTCCAAGGAAGAAATCAACGATGAAGTTGTAAATCCGCAGGAAAGTCTGGAGGAAATGTACCGCAGGATACAGCGCATGAGCGACCCAGCTTACCTGCACACTGTAACCCTGGATGAGGTGATGGATAATGTATTTGAGGTAAAGTCCGCAGTGATTGAAAACCTGCTCTATACTGGAGCATATATCCTTGCCGGAACGCCCAAAATCGGCAAATCCTTTCTGGTGGCGCAGATCGCACACCATGTCAGCACCGGGCAGGATTTGTGGGGCTACAAGGTTCATCAGGGGACGGTACTTTACCTTGCACTTGAAGATGACGAAAGCCGTTTGCAGCGCAGGATGTTCCGTATGTTTGGTGTGGAAGGGACAAGCACCCTCCACTTTGCTACCAGCGCCAAGATGATCGGCAGCGGTCTGGATGAACAGCTGGAAAAGTTCGTCCGGGAACACAGTGACACCAAGTTGATTATGGTGGATACCCTGCAAAAAGTCCGGGAGATGGTAAGCGACAATTACAGCTATTCCAGCGATTATGAGGTGATTGGAAAACTGAAACAATTTGCAGACCGGCATGGAGTTTGCATCCTGATTGTCCACCACACTAGAAAGCAGCCTGCGGGAGATAGCTTTGAGAAGATTTCCGGCACCACTGGACTGTCGGGCTGTGCAGATGGGGCACTCATCATGCAGAAAGAAAAACGAACTGACGGAAAGGCTACACTGGAAATTAGTGGACGGGATCAGCCGGATCAGCGGCTGTATCTAAGCAAAGACCAGGAGCGTTTGGTATGGCTTCTCGACCATGCAGAAAATGAGCTTTGGAAGCAGCCTCCGGACCCGGTGCTGGAAGCGGTAGCGAAAATCGTATCTGACGAGAACCGCGAATGGGAAGGCAGCCCAACAGAGCTTGCCGAAGCCCTTCGGTTGGATATGGCAGTGAACCGCCTTACTAAGCATCTGAATGTAAATGCCAGTCGTCTGCTGGAAGAACATCAGGTGAAGTATGAATACAAAATCAAACACGAAGGGCGGCGTATCCGGCTGACCTACGTGGTGATAGAAGCACCTATGTTGAAGTAATCAAGTAAAGCGCGACGCTTGCAACGGTCGCGACGGTGTTTTGAGGGGTACTCCCAGCACCGTTGCGACCGTCGCCACCGTCGCGGAAAGAAAAAGA
>ENA-UPXC01004227-UPXC01004227.1-human-gut-metagenome-genome-assembly--contig:-NODE-4227-length-13395-cov-51.072083_pt1 | contig 13395 bp, 11 predicted proteins | sample MGYA00250047_ERZ773371 | MGnify/ENA primary metagenome ERZ773371 (study PRJEB29103, sample SAMN06111975) | human gut metagenome | biome: human gut; feature: ankylosing spondylitis patient; material... | reverse complement strand
TTGATCCCGGCCTACACCCATCTGCACAACCGGGCTCCGCAAGAGGTCAAGAAACTGAAAGCCGAATGGACTGCCCAGGGCTATATGTTGCACTGGCAGGCGGAACAGAGCAAGACCAATCCCGAATTGGCAAGCTATTTCGTCATTTACCGCTTCGAAAACAAGGAATCGGTCAATCTGGACGATCCTTCTAAGATCGTAGCGGTCACACGCGAGACGAACTATCTGCTACCCTACGACGACGGAAAGCGCAAATACCGTTATGTAGTCACAGCCGTAGATCGTTTCCATAATGAAAATCAAGGTAAAAGCAAAAAGGTAAAACTTTAAATTCAGCCACGGATGTCAGATTTTATCTGTCAGAAATATACAGACTGTTCTTCTTGCTCCCACTATCAGAAACAGATATTCAAATACCGTTCTTTCCCGAAAGGAATGATGATCCCGAAAGAACGGTGTTCACAAAATACGATCTATTTTCTGATATCCGGCTCCGTTCGGGTAACCAGCGACGAGCATCCGGATACGGTATTTCACGACGGGCAGTTCATCATGCAGCCGATCGGTTCACGTGTAGAGTTCCACATCCTGGAATCCACGGAATGCATCCTTTACCTGTTCGAGACTCCGCAAAACATTTGTACCGACCGTTTCAACAAAGGACTGGAACTGGCGAAAGAGTCTCCCATGCTCCCTGTCGTCATGGATATGTGTTTCCCTTTGCGCCTTTTTATCAACGGGCTCAAAATGTACCTCAACAACGAACTCCTGTGTGTGGAATTCCTGAAAGCCAAGCAGACGGAGTTGTATTTCCTGCTCAACTGCTATTATACTGAAAGAGATCGCCAATTTTTATGCACCCATATATAGGTATAGCCAAACATTCCGCTACTTTGTCATGCAAAATTACCTGAAAGCGAAAGATGTCGAGTCTTTTGCTCAATTAGGAGGATACAGCACTATCACCTTCCGGCGTTTATTCAAAGATACGTTCGGAGAGCCAGCTTACCAATGGATGACCAAAAAGAAATGCCTGGATATACAAAACGACCTGATAACCACGAATGCAAGCATATCCGAGATCTGCTATAAGTACGGTTTCGAATCCTTGTCTAACTTTTCCCATTTCTGCCGGGCCAACTTCGGCAAATCTCCACGCGCCATCCGCAACGAAAGAGACGAAAACGTGTAGAAATCAATCTATTTCATACATTCCAACCTTTTGATTAAAAAAGCAATTCATCCGGAATCTCCCACCCTCGCGGAACAACTAATCCGAAACATACCCTAAACTAACTCGGAAGTCATAGTAAACTAAATCAAGACATACAGTATATTATTTATATGTAGTACTACTTATCGCAAATTGGTAGCACTACATATCGTCTATAGGTAGTACTACATATAGGCAATAGATAGTGACTACCAACAGATACTTTACTATATGTTATGAATTAGTTCTTGGGGTGTTTTGATTTAGTTGATGGTATGAAACGGATTAATTTACCGGTCATCCCAGGCCGATTTCTCAGAGTACCGTATATCGGAACCGACACCATACTGACACCACACCGACACCTATTTAATACGCTGTTTATCACACATATAAAAGCACTTAGTGTCAGATGCCAGTCTTTTTCAAATTTTTCTATCCCACATTATAGATTTGCTAGCATAACCATCCGTATCTACCGGGTGCAGACACACCAGCCGTCAAAAGATCAGATTATCCGTCAAAATATTTATATAGACCTTCTTCGTAACGCCATCATAATTTTTCAGTTCGCCTACCAACACAAGTTCCGCCCCCTTCATCCAAGACTCGAAAGGAACCGTCTTCCGATAGGTAATCTCTCGAAGCAAGGTCGGTTGATTTTTCACAACCAGATAAGCCCCGTCATCAGCCACGGCTTTTCCTCTAAAGGCAAGGGTTCGTTCGTACACCTTCTGCTTATTAGTTCCGTTCACAACAATCGGTTGAAGTCTCAGCGAGTCACGGCCTTCGCGAAGCATCGGTGCTATCGCCAAGCTTTCGTAACGGCCTACGGACAATCCGGACAAGTCGATTTGCAAGTCCAACATCAAGTTATCTCCCTGCAGCCCGATACTATTTTCTCTAACATACACCATTCCCCGGTAATCGGACAGAAGTTCCTGAGCAGGACAGGACAAGGCGGTAAAAAAGAAAAACAGGATATATCGAATTGTTCTCATAAAATTCTTATTTAATGATATACATAATACTAATCCCCAACTTGGTAGGTCCGAAATAGTCATTGCGGTAACTGCCTGCCACTTCCCGGCCCGCCGGGAAAGGTGCTTTGTCGTACTCGAAACGAACATATCCGATTCCGGCAGCAAACTCGATATTCCAATGGGGGGAAAGATACAACTGGTAGCCATACGAAATACCGCCTCCATAGGCATTGCCATCATAAGCATAATCGGACTTCATCACATTCAGAAGTGTCTTGCCTGCCACTTCATAATCGGCATATAGGACATGAACACCCAAAAAATGTCCGTTAAACCGTTCGTGCAGCCAATAGCGCAACTCCGATTGTACGAGCCAGTGCTTAATGGATTTATCGTCCGAAAAGGTCCAGGGATTGTAATTGCCGGAAATATCCAGCGAAAGATGTTTATTGCATGCAACTTCAACTCCCAAGTTGAGAGTCGTGGTTGCATCATACAACGTATTCGTTTTGACGGCAACCACCTGCGACCGGGCACAGAAAGCACAACACAGACAGATAAGGACGAGACAGGCTCTATTCATCGATATTTATTGATTTACAATATGAATTTAAAAACAAAGATATGTAAAATCTATATATTTATAAACAGAATCGATACTGAATACACATTCGGACAGATTTATTGCATATCTTTGTAGAATAAACTATTTAGTATTGGGGGTATATGAAATTTAAACTTATCACTCTGTCTATCATTCTTTGCCTAGGATTCACAAGCTGCTCCGAGAACGAGACTCCGGAACCCCGGACAACCCGCACCATATTAGTCTATATGATGGCCAATAACAGCCTCAACAGCTTCGCCTCGAAAAACATAGAAAGCATGATAGAAGGGGCGACCAGCAAAAATCTCAACGGAGGAAACCTGATCGTTTATTATGCTCCCGCCGGTTCGCCCCCGGAACTTCTCCGGATAAAAGAAGAAAACGGTGTTGTCAAGAAAATCCATCTGAAGGACTATGAAAAGCAGAATTCGGCTGATCCGGACGTGATGCGGAGCGTGATCGGCGAAGTGGTTTCACAATATCCGGCAGACAGTTACGGGTTGGTGTTATGGAGCCATGGGACAGCCTGGCTTCCTTCCGACTACCAGAATAAGCTGAAAGCGTTCGGACAGGACGGCAACAACTGGATGGAGATCGACGATCTGGCAAAGGGACTGCCAGATGATCTATTTGATTTTATCCTGTTCGATGCCTGCTACATGGCAAGCGTCGAATGCACTTATGAGCTTAGAAACAAAGCTGAATATATCTTAGCTTCTCCCACCGAAACAATGGCGGACGGATGGCCTTATGAAGAGATGATGCCGCAACTGTTCGCTACTGATCTGCAACTGGAAAAGGTTGGTGAAACATTCTACAACCATTACTTGAACAATACCTATCCGTATGCGACCGTATCGCTCACGAAAACAAGCGAACTGGATAATCTGAAAAGCGTAACACATGATATCTTGGCAGATAAGACCGAAAGCGATATTTACAGTCTCGATCCAAAGAAAATGCAAAGACTGGAATATTTATACCGTAGCCCAGGAATGCTTTATGACTTCAATGATTATATCAAGCAGTTGGCGACAGCCGAACAATACGATCGTTTCATCAGTTGCCTGGATAAAGCAGTCGTCTACAAGGCCCATACGCCCAAATCCTACTACGCCGCCATAGGAAATGCGTTGCCGATCAAAAGCTATTGCGGCCTGACCATTTTCGTTCCGCAAGAATCTCTACCCAAAATGCTCGAATGGTATAAACAAAGAGTCGGCTGGTATAAGGCAGTTTATGAATAAATCCTCTATCACCGGATCAAGAAAGCCTTTTTAAAGCGTTTCACCGTACCTTCGGGGTGGTATATTTCAGCATAAAAGATATAGACACCTGTTTGTAGCGGACTTCCGTTGTTGGCTACGCCACTCCATGTGATCTTACCGGAAATGCCTAACAACTCATGATTGGATATATCAGCTACACGCAGGCCGGAGGTATTGAAAACGAAAGCGCGACAGCTATATCCCGGACGGTCGAGCAGGTAGGACACCGTGTAACTACCGGACTCTTCTATCCACACAGGAGGTTCTATACCCGTGGCACCGCCCGATGAAGCGTCTTTGTATTGGGAGTTCTGATAGCCAGGTGTGCCATAGCCAACTGTTTCGGAAGCGGAGGTCCAGTTTGCCGCGTCTTGTGTAGCGGCATCCGGATCGATACGCTCAAGGGCAACTCCTTTTTTATTTTTGACTGAATGAGCATGCCATTTAGACGAATAGGCGACTTCATCTATTATTATTTCATCCGCTGTACGAAACAATACCAAGGTAGAAGATGTATTGGCAAGAATAGGAAGCTTGGCCAATCCGCAAAGAGCAGACGGATCGGCTATATCATAAAAAGAAGTCACACCTTCCAAGTTCTTGGTCAAGAGGAGGTAACTCTTTGCCTTCAGATTATGCAGGACAGAAGTCAAAGGATAGCGAGTGCTAAGTGTTCCGTCCGATTTACGGATGGCGACAGAAAGGGCGGACAAAGACAAGGAATGCTCCGAACGATTATACAATTCGATATATTCGCTGCCTCCGACATATGGGTCGGGGAGCAACTCGTTAATGATGATTTCTCCGGGTTGGATCGGTTCTGTGACTCCCGGAATGTCGGGATCATCCGGATTATCCGGGACATCGGGTCGGTCTGGATCTACCGGCGGATCTTCCTCCTTATCGGGAGAAGAATTAACGGCACCGGGAGTTCCACCACGTGGATCAGTAGAAAGATGCCAGCCTGAAGTGCCTCGTTCCCACGACACTCCGGAGGTAGCCGCTTCATACGCCACTTCTTCTATCTTGCCCCCGGCAGCATCCCACAATTGCAATACAGCTCCTTTGTCATTCAAAGCCGGAAACTTCTCGATAGGAATCAGCAACGTTTGGACAGGGAAGGACAACGCATCCTCCTGGTCCAGTAAAACTGCATATCCGCCAGCAGGCAAATCCATCTCTGGCAGGGCTTTTGTCTTCTTCCCCGTCACATTCTTGTACACCCATCCGTCCAACGAGACGGTAGCAGCAGTCGTATTATGTAATTCGATATATTCCACCATTCTTCCATCTCCCGGCTTTGCCATGACTTCATTGATAACGACCGAACCTGCTGGATAGCTCTCCGGTTCATCCGGATCAGGCTTCGGTTCCGGCTTATCCGTCCCAGGTTCTTCTTCCCCTCTCAACACGACTTCGACAGCTTCATCCGGCATCGCCTTTCCCGACAAAGAGCGAAGACCGGCATAAGAGATTGTATATGAACGGTCCAACTGCATCTCTTGATCGAAAAAAGTGCTTACGAATTGCTTCGTCCCTGCATCTACATACTTTTTGAGGTAAGCGTCTCCAATATCCGAAATACTGAAGACAGCCTTATCAATATCAACCAGCTTATCAAAAGCGAACAGCAAGTTGGAGGCCGATAGCGGCTCGATCTCAAGCAACTTTGGCGGACTTTCTGATTCTCCCGGTTCTTCTTCAGGCTTGTCCGGCTCGATCGGTGTCTCCGTCACCCGATTAAGCACACACACATTATCTATGCTGAAAAGAGAACTTCGTGTCTTCGTGTAATAAAACGTAAATACCAAGTTGCCTCTCTCAACCGGCTCTTCGATCGTGTACATGGCTGAACCTTCAAGGCGGTATCCCTCCATATCGTCTGTCTTGTAATACAAACTCCACCGGAGATTATCTTCAAGCGTCACTTTCACATGTAACAACAATGGCGACTCTTCAAAATCGGTCTGTGGCAGAATCAAATTCCCGTTTCCGTTACGCTTCAGTCCTAATTCCTTGTTGCCGGTATTCCCGAGACGTACATAATAATAACGTTCTTGATTTTCCTGATACAAATAGATGCATAATTTGTTCTCGTCGCTCGGTTGGTTTTGCATATAAACATCGAACTCCCATTGCATATCGGGCGAATAGGCGATTTCTTTGCCTATGGAAGCAGTACCTGACTCTGTCGGTTCGATATTCAACTGAAGCCTGCCATCGGCATTGACTACAAACTGCCCTCTGTCTTTACCGATCCAGTCGGCCCCCAACATCGGGCCGTCAAACGTCTCATTCACCTGTGAATTCACACAAAAAGGAAGTAATATGAAGAGATAAAGAATAAATTGTTTCATAGCATTCTAGTTTTGTTTATAATTTGCATATCTTTGCACCCCAAAACGTTGTAATGAAGGAAATGCAAAGCTTTCCGTAAACGTTGTAAAGTTATACTATTTTTTTTATAAACAAATTAATTAGTGCTCAAAATGAAAGTAGCAATTGTTGGAGTGAGTGGAGCGGTAGGACAGGAATTCCTGCGCGTACTCGACGAGAGAAACTTCCCAATGGATGAGCTTGTGCTTTTTGGCTCATCTCGCAGTGCCGGACGTGTTTATACTTTCCGTGGTAAACAAATTACCGTCAAGGAGCTTAAGCATAACGACGACTTCAAGGGAATCGATGTTGCTTTTGTTTCGGCCGGTGGCGGTACTTCTATCGAATTCGCAGAAACCATTACGAAATATGGTACTGTGATGATCGACAATTCCAGCGCATTCCGCATGGACAACGATGTACCTTTGGTAGTTCCCGAAGTGAACCCGGAAGATGCACTGAATCGTCCGCGCGGTATCATTGCCAATCCGAACTGTACCACCATCCAGATGGTCGTTGCATTGAAGGCAATCGAAGGCCTGTCGCACATCAAGCGTGTACACGTATCGACCTACCAGGCTGCCAGTGGTGCAGGCGCAACAGCAATGGCCGAACTGGTAAAACAATATGAACAACTGCTGAAAGGCGAAGAACCGACTGTGGAAAAGTTCGCTTATCAACTGGCTTACAATGTCATTCCTCACGTAGACGTATTTACGGATAACGGCTACACGAAGGAAGAGATGAAGATGTATAACGAAACACGCAAGATCATGCACTCTGACATCGAGGTGAGCGCAACTTGTGTACGTGTTCCGGTTATGCGTGCCCACAGCGAAGCGACTTGGGTAGAGACAGAACGACCGGTCAGCGTAGAAGAAGCTCGTAAGGCGTTCGCCGAAGCCGAAGGTGTCGTTCTGCAGGACGAACCAGCGAAGAAAGACTATCCGATGCCGTTGTTCATCGCTGGAAAAGACCCAGTTTATGTGGGCCGTATCCGTAAGGATATCACGAACCCGAACGGCTTGACATTCTGGACGGTAAGCGACCAGATCAAAAAAGGGGCAGCCCTGAATGCTGTACAGATTGCAGAATATCTGTTGAAAGTAAAGAATATCGGATAAACGATATACGATATTTGGATATAAAGAGAAGGAGATGTCAAAACTCCTTTATCAGGATCTTTTAGGCACGGATTTACACGGATAAATTTATTTTCTTTCCGTGTAATCCGTGCCTAAATTATATCTTCATTTCTTTCAGTCCTTCTTCCAGCGTATGCGGGCGATAGCCCAATTCGCGTTTTGCTTTTTCGATGGACAGTCCGCTATTGCGTGGACGTGGCGTTGCCTCCTTCATCTCTTCCGTTGTGACCGGACAGATCAGTGAACGATCCAGTCCGAAATAATCGGCTACACGGTATGCCATTTCTGCGATAGAAAGATATTCCGCGCCACAGATATGATAAATACCGGAATCATCGGTATGCACAAGCCGTTCCACTCCGTCGGCAATATCCTCTACCCAAGTCGGTGTGCGATATTGATCGGCGACGACACGGATCTCTTGCCCTGCTTCCAAGCGGTTCTTGACTAATTGAAGGACATTGCCATGCTGTCCCGGCAACGCTTTCCCATAGACGACAACCACACGGACAATAGCATAGTTGCGGCAAATACTCGCTACCGCCTGTTCTCCCTGATACTTGGTCACGCCATAGTAATTGAGCGGAGCGGGCAGATCTTCTTCCGTATAAAGACGGTCACTTCTCCCGTCAAACACAAAGTCTGTCGACAAATGGATCAATCGGCTCCCCTGATGCTCGCAACAATACGCCAAGTTCTCTACCGCCGACACGTTAATGGCATACGCCTCCTCACGGTGCTGCTCGCAATAATCTGGGACGGAAAGAGCCGAACAATTGACAACGACATCAGGACAGATATGGTCGAACAAGGCCTCCACCGCCGGATAGTCGTTGATGTCCAACCGGACGGAAGTATGGTTCCCTCCCGGACGGATATCCGGATGAAGGGAACAGCCGAATACTTCGCAGGCCCCGTTCTCCGAAAGGTTATCCAGGATTCTTCTCCCGACAAACCCATTAGCACCTATAACCAATATCTTTTTCATCAAAACATATAGATCAGAACACCCAACACACGGTGGTTCGTCACCGAATGCGTGTTTTCTATTTTACCATTTTCTGCATTCATATCTCCATACCAGGCAAGAGAAGGACTGTATTCCACTCCCAGCTTCCAGTGGGGCAGATTATAAGAGAGTTGGAGGTTGGTAGTAAACACCTGATCCACCTCCAATCCGACACCATAGGTCGGCCCGGCAATCGTCTTTCCCGTTCCTAAGTTCTTCAGATAGCCGACAAAGATTCCCGGTTTCCATTTCTTGCCATAGACTATATTCAGCCAAGTCATGGAATGACGGTAAGGCGTATACTCCTGTTCACCTGTACGCGGATCGACAGAGGTAACCGCATAACCACCCAACATACAGGCTTGCGTCAGATTGGAAGCCAGCAACGTCTTACCTGCAATCACCCAATCCTGAGTCATATATTTGGCATGTGCCTCAAAAGACAACGAAGTGACCCGCTCGTTCACTTTATACACCCGGTCGTCCACCGTCGTTTGCTGTCGGGGTTTCAAGGACAGCACTTCCATGCCGACGCCGGCAATCAAACCATCAACCTTATAATCAGCCGAGACGTAGACTTCCGGGATGCAGCTGTTCTTGATATATTCCTCGCTTTTTCCGTTCGGGCCGGCAGACAAATACTGCAACTGCCACAACACGGCTCCTGTCAGCTGCAACCCTTTGCCCGACGTGTACCGGTAACGGATCTGAGGGCTACGGTTAAACGGTTGGAAAGGCGCACCGGTCGAAAGGTTCAACATTTGCGGAGATACATCGCCGAACAACGGATGCCAGGTTTGTCCTACCAGTACCGCCGATTTTCCCCAATCTAAGTTGACATAAGCATGGCGAATACGCAAGACCGCCCAGTTGCTTCCGGAGCCGCGAAAATCCGCCTCTAACTTGGCTGTTGTCACGGCTTTCCCGATATTCGGTCCCGTCACGTCTACTCCCAAACGGGAATAGAGCAGATAGAAACTCCCGTTTGCCGTGGCATTCAGGTCATTACCATCGGCATCCAAATTCTTGTCTTTAGGATAAAGGTGGAATAGCCCATCCACAATTTCAGCATTGGCACGTGAATTATAAAACAGGTCGCCACGCACCTGTCCATAAAATTTATAAGAAAAATTCTTTTTCTGAGCATGACCGGCCGTAACCATGTATAAGGCCGCGAAGAGTAGCAAATATCTTTTCATTTCTGTCTTTTCAAATTGATTGCAAAGGTAAGGAAGTTTGGGATTACTGCAAAACAGGAAGAGTCTTACTACACCTTAACCTTATCCGAAAAACAGGAAATATCCTGGTAAAAGCACCCCTGACACCCATACAAAAAACGGAGAGGATAACATTATTAATACATCCACACCAAGCAAGTCATAGTTCCTATTTTAGGAACCATAGTTTTATTCAAGGATAATCTCTGAAAAACGCTTGGAAAAAGGAACAGGGAAATTCTTCGAACCTTTAAAAGTAATACATCACAAGTCCCAATATACGATGGTTCGTGACACTATGCGTATTTACGGTCTTGCCGAAGGCTTTGTCCGTATCACCATACCAAGCTGTCGTCGGCATATATTCCATACCGATTTGCCAATGGGGCAGATTGTAGGAGAAAGCGATATTGGTAGAGAAAACCTGGTCTATATCCAATACCATACTCGGTGGCGGAAACTAATACGTCGGCCGTTCCCAAGTTCTTGGTATAACCGGCAAAGAAGTGCCCCTTCCATTTCGTCCCGCAGGTGAAATTAATCCAAGATGTGGAATGCCGGAAAGGCGTATATTCCTGCTCGCCGTTATCCGGATCGATGGAGCTGATACCATAACCGCCGATCAATGCCGTATGATCCAGACAGGAAGCCAACAGACTCTTGGCGGCAAAAGTAAAATGACGCCCGGTATATTTGACATGAGCCTCATAAGAAAGCGCCGTCATGCGCTCGTTCACCTTATAAGTCTTTTCATTCCAGACCGAAGACGTACGGGGCTTCAAAGAAATCAGATGCACACCGCCACCCGTCAGCCAGCCACTGGCGGAGGCATAATCGGCTCCGACATAGAATTCTGGCACGCAGCTATTCTTGATATATTCCTCGCTCATGCCGTTCGGACCGCTCGACAGGTACTGCAACTGCCAAAGGGCAGAAGCCGTCAACTTCACATCCTCTACTTTATATTGGTAACGTATTTGCGGTTCGCGGTTAAACGGCTGGAAAGGGGCGCCGGTAGAGAGGTTCAGTATGTCCGGACAGACACTCCCGAACAAAGGATGCCAGGTTTGCCCGATCAGGATTTGGCTCTTTTCCCAATCCAACGCCACATAAGCCTGCCGGATACGCAGCATCGTCGTACTGGACGAGAATCCTCCGAAGTCGACTTCGATCTTTGCAGAAGAGCGGGCCGTACCGATATCCGGTCCGGTCACATCCACGCCAAGACGCGAAGTAAAGGTGTAGAAACTGCCGTTGGGACCGGCATTCAGATCCTTACCATCCGCATCCGGACGCTTGTCCAGCGGGTACAGGTAGAAATTTCCGTCTACCGGAGCCATATTGACACGTGTATTATAGAAGAGGTCTCCACGGACAAAACCGTAGAATTTGTAAGTAAAGTTCTTCTTCTGAGCTGTCGCCGGAAAGACCATGCAGATGCCGGCCAGCAGTAATATCAGCTTTTTCATTCTTATAGTTTGTTACCAGTTTAACAGAGTTGAGCCACAAAGATATATATTTTCCTGTATTTCATTTGAAGAACGAAATATTATTTGTTACTTTGCTTCCAAGTTGTAAGCCTTAAAGGCCAAATCGATTAATAATGTAAACTACATAACAACATCATGGAAAGTAAGAAATTTTTACTGCAGGAGAAAGATATTCCTACAGCCTGGTACAACATCGTAGCAGACATGGAGAATAAACCGCTTCCTCCGCTCAACCCCAAAACAAAGGAACCGCTCAAGCCTGAAGATCTCTATCCTCTATTTGCCAAAGGATTGGTAGACCAGGAGATGAACCAGACGGATGCCTGGATCGAAATCCCGGAAGAAGTTCGCGACATGTATAAAATCTGGCGTCCGACTCCGTTGGTCCGCGCTTACGGACTTGAAAAAGCACTCGACACGCCGGCTCACATCTACTTCAAGAACGAAAGTGTCAGCCCTGTCGGATCTCATAAACTGAATTCCGCTATTCCGCAGGCCTATTTCTGCAAAAAGGAAGGCGTGACCAATGTCACGACCGAAACAGGCGCCGGACAATGGGGAGCTTCCATGGCTATGGCCGCCAAACATTTCGGATTGGAACTGGCTGTCTATATGGTAAAGGTCAGCTACAACCAGAAACCCTACCGCCGTTCTATCATGCAGACGTTCGGAGCCGAGGTGATCGCCTCGCCCAGTATGAGTACACGTGCGGGCCGCGACATTATCACCAAGCACCCGAATTATCAGGGAAGCCTGGGAACAGCCATCTCCGAAGCGGTCGAGTTGGCTATGCAGACGCCCAATTGCAAATATGTATTGGGTAGCGTGCTGAACCATGTGATGCTCCACCAGACAGTTATCGGCCTGGAAGCTGAAAAACAAATGGAGATGGCGGGAGAATACCCGGACGTAGTTATCGCTTGTTTCGGTGGTGGTTCAAACTTCTCCGGTATTGCATTCCCATTCCTGCGTCATAAGCTGACACAAGGAAAAAATATCCGTATCGTGGCTGCCGAACCGGCCTCCTGCCCGAAACTGACACGTGGACAATTCCAGTACGACTTCGGTGACGAAGCCGGCTACACGCCACTGCTTCCGATGTTCACTTTAGGGCATAACTTCGCCCCGGCCAATATACACGCAGGCGGTCTGCGTTATCACGGTGCAGGTTCTATCGTCAGCCAATTAAAGAAAGACGGCCTGATGGATGCTGTAGATATCCAGCAGCTTGAAACATTCAAAGCTGCCACGTTATTCGCTCAGAGCGAAGGCATTATACCGGCACCCGAATCTTCCCACGCTATCGCTGCCGCTATTCGCGAAGCAGAGCAGGCTAAAATCGAAGGCAAACCACGTACGATCCTGTTCAACCTGTCCGGTCACGGCTTGATCGACATGGCCGCTTACGACCAGTATCTGGCAGGCGACCTGACAAACTACGAAGTCACAGACGCCGATGTAGAGAAGAATCTTTCGGAAATAGAGAAGATCATTAAATAAAAACAAGATAAACTCCGATCATTTTCGTGAGATCACGAAAATGATCGGAGCAAATGAAAATGGCGCTAATAACAGGGACTCACGTCTTTTGTTATTCGCGCCATTTTCGGTTGTGTCTATGAAATATTCTAAAATAGGTATTATGAGAAAATGTCGTTATAACTTGTTGCCGGAGCAACCATATTCTGGACATTTAAGCTAAAACTTTTCTTCTTTTTATCCCACATTCCGTATGTGGTGTTGATTTCCCCTGTTTCTGCATCGTATGAATAAGTCGTCAGATAATAGGGAACCCACTCATCCTTACTCTTATTCCAGCGATATGCCTTCTTTTCTGACACTTTGCCGTTTTCATTGTAAGAAAATTCATATTTAACTTCTTTATTCAAAAGCCCATTGTCATTTAAGAAAATGACTTTTGAAATAACCTTACCATTCTCCTCCTTCGTATCATACATGTACTCTCTGGGAGAGGCTGCGCTCATTGCAAGATTACACAAGAACATAACTGCAAGAACAAGAATGCTTTTACTTAAAATCGAAGTCTTCATATAATTATTACTTTAAGATTACTTTCAAATTGCGGT
>ENA-UPXC01004217-UPXC01004217.1-human-gut-metagenome-genome-assembly--contig:-NODE-4217-length-13419-cov-3.639185_pt1 | contig 13419 bp, 11 predicted proteins | sample MGYA00250047_ERZ773371 | MGnify/ENA primary metagenome ERZ773371 (study PRJEB29103, sample SAMN06111975) | human gut metagenome | biome: human gut; feature: ankylosing spondylitis patient; material... | reverse complement strand
CCAAGAACCTGTCTGACAAAATCATCTTTCCTGAATTCTTCCACTGCCTGGTAGAGATTCCGCGGCAGTCTTTCAATTCCTAACTCTTCCACTTCTTCTTCGGTAATTTTATAATTATTTTTATTAATCGGCTTCGGACACTCCAGTCTATTCTTAATTCCATCAAGTCCTGCTGCCAGGCAGACAGCCATGGTCAGGTATGGATTGCACGAAGGATCCGGACTTCTTAATTCTACTCTTGTTCCCTGTCCTCTTGCTGCCGGAATGCGAATCAGCGGCGTACGGTTTGTTTCCGACCATGAAATGTACACAGGTGCTTCAAATCCCGGTACCAGACGTTTGTAGGAATTGACCGTAGGATTGAGAATCAGCGACATTCCCTTGATATGTTTCATAATACCCGCAATAAAATAATATGCCTCTTTGCTGAGTCCATTCTCCTGATCGGCAAATATATTGACACCATCTTTCGACAATGACATATTCGTATGCATTCCGGAACCATTTACCCCTGCCTTCGGCTTTGCCATAAAGGACGCATGCAGCCCGTGTCTTTTTGCAATCGTCTTGACGGTCAGCTTAAATGTCATGATATTGTCCGCCGTACTCATTGCATCCGCATACTTGAAGTCGATTTCGTGCTGTGCCGGTGCCATCTCATGATGGGAGGATTCAATTTCAAATCCCATCTCTTCCAGATTCAGTATCATGTCACGTCTTGCATTTTCTCCCAGATCCAGCGGACTTAAATCAAAGTAACCGGCATGCTCATGGGTAATGGTAGTCGGCAGTCCGTTATCAACCGTATGAAACAGGAAAAATTCACACTCGGGTCCGACATTAAAGGTATACCCCATTTCTTCTGCTTCTTTTACCACTTTCTTCAAAATATATCTGGAATCTCCTTCAAACGGTGTTCCGTCCGGTTTATACACATCACAAATCAGTCTTGCAACTTTTCCCTGCTGTGGTCTCCACGGAAATATCTCCAAGGTGTCAAGATCCGGCTTAAGATACAGATCAGATTCTTCCAGTTTTACAAATCCGTCAATCGCTGCCCCATCAAACATACAGCCATGGTCAATCACCGATTCCAGCTGGCTTCTGGTAACTGCCATATTTTTCATCGTTCCAAATACATCCGTAAACTGCAGACGGATAAATTCCACATCTTCTTCTTCCACAAGATTCAATACATCATTTTTTGTATACATTTATAACCTCTTTTCTGCGAAAAAAGGACGCAATAATCCCGGTTTCCCGTTCTTATCACGCCCCATTGCATGCCATTTGTTAAATTTTTATTTATTCTACCACAAATTATTCATTTGTACAAGTGATATTTCTACAAATATTTCTACCCAATCAGCACATGCTTTGCTATTCTACATATAATTTGCAAGAAATTATTAACATATTTCCTTATAACTTGCTATTGCATTATTTATTGTTCTCATTATTATACTTTAAGAATTATTATAAATACATTAAGTATAACATTAATATTGAGGTTTTCTTTTTATTATATTTTTCAATTCACTTATCTTAGTATTATACAACCCTAAACGATGTACCATACTATGACAATTTGAGCATAACATTACCAAATCTTCAATTTTGGTTTCCGATAAATCATCCATATTAGCTATCGCTTCTTTATTATGGTGCGCTTCAATAAAATCTTTTCCTAATTTACCATATGTTTGCTCAAAATTCATTCCACATATTTCGCAAAATAAAAAGCCATTCTTTTCTTTAAATACTTTTTTAGCATCTCGTATTAATTTAGGATTACGTTCTTTTCTCAAATGTTCTTTTAATACACTTTTCCCCTCAGGATAATTTATATCATCTTGTGTTTCATCCATATTTTCATCCGGAATATAGTTATTTAATCCCCATATCCCCACCCCTATACCTTCAACACTATAAAATATATTTTTCTTATCATCATTTGTACTTTTTCCTTCATAATTTAAAGAATCTTTTGAGAAACGTTCTAATTCCTTTTGCAAAGTTCTGACAAATTCTTTTGGAATATCCTTATTTGTTATTTGCCTTATATATTCAAATAATTCCTAACGATGCGCCTCTCCTTCAAAGTGTTTTAATCCCCTAATTAATTCATCCTTCCATGTAATTTTAATCATCCCACAATCCTCCATTTTGTTTATCATTGTCTAATTATTTATCTTAATATGTATTTCAACCCATAAATCAACCAAGTATAGAGCAGTTTAAAGTTTCCATTTCTATCCCACATGGTATATATGCTAATGTTGTTGAGTCAAACACTAATTTCCCATCAATCTCTCAAAACAAATTATTTCACCCAATCAGCACATGCTTTCCCTCAAAAGCAAATCCATAGTGCCGGATTCTTTCTTTCGGAATCCCCAGTGCCAGCAGTTCCGCATCATAGTTTTTCTCTTCTATCTGACGCAATGCCATCTGCACCGTTTCTTCCAAATCTTTTTCTTTTGCCCGGCGGACTTTAAATTCCAGAATCACTGCCGGCAGATTTTCTTTTTTCGGTATCATCATTACATCATACCGTCCGAATCCACTTTCCCGGTTGGATTTCAGCACATAGTTCTCCGCCTGCTCCGCCATCAGTCCCAGTACAAATCCATGATAGAAACGTTCCGTTTCCTCCAGTCCGGTTTCCCCGCTTCCTACATCAAAATAACTGAAGGTTTCCTGTGTCACTCGGTTCATGTAATAATTCATGATTTCCAAGTCATTTTCCATCATTGCTTTGATAAATTTATGATATGCCTGTTTTGTCATATCAAACCATGCCCGGAAAAGTCTCGCAAACATGATTTGTGTTTCTTTGTTTGTAATTTTGAGATGATACCACGGTTCCATTTCCTCGCCCCTGTATTCCACCTCGACTGCTTTCAGATATCCACTTGCCATCAGCAGACTCCATATCGCACTCTCGTTCACATCCAGCTGGTTAAACACGATCTGCTCATCGAAATTTTCCACAATTCCACCGCCCTGCAGCAGTTCTTCCATCTTCGTTTTCACCTCGGAAGATGCCGTCTGAATTAATTTGCTGACCATTCCGTTGGAACTTGTTGCCACCCAGTAGGTCTGATACTCCTTTTTCTTTAAAAAGTTTGTAATCGACCATGGATTATAGATATCCTTTACCGAACCAATCACAAACCCATCATACCATTTTTTTACGTTTTCCTTTTCTCTGGATATTCCATAATTGTCCAATGCCATAAATACTTCTTCTTCCGTAAATCCAAAAGCTGATGCATACTCCTTTGAAGTCATGGTCACTACATTTAAATTATTTAAATCACTGAACATCGATTCTTTAGAAACCCTTGTAATTCCTGTCATTATGGCACGTTGCAGATATGGATTTGTCTTAAATGTTGCATTAAATAAACTTCGCATAAATCCGGTAAATTCTTCCCAGTACCCGTGAATATATGCTTCCTGCATCGGGGTATCATATTCATCCAGAAGAATAATTGCTTTTTTTCCATAGTACCGGAACAAACAGGCAGACAGACTGTTCAAAGCACGAAATATAGATTCATTTGTTATTTCTTTATCCGGTGCGGTTGTGTTAACATAAGTATTTAATTCTCTAAAAAATAGTTTTTCTGACTCTGCGATCCCATTTTCCTGAAAAAGGCTGTAATACTCCTGATATGCCCCGAAAACAGCAGAAATAATTCCATCCCTTGCATCTTTGTAATTATTTGCCTTTATCGATGCAAAGCTGACAAAGATCACAGGATACTGCCCCTGCAGTTCCCTGTATTTTTCTTCCTTCCAGATGGAAAGTCCCTCAAATAAATCCGCTCTTCCTGCATACTGGTTTGAGAAAAAACATTTCAGCATATCCATATTTAATGTTTTGCCAAAGCGGCGCGGTCTGGTAATTAATGTTACATCATCACCTGCCTCCCACCATTCTTTAATAAATGCTGTTTTATCCACATAAAAATAATTATTTTCTCTTAATTTATCAAATCCCTGATTTCCGATACTGATTACTGGATTCATATCTTCCGCCTCCATTTATCTTTTGGTAGTGTCAAAAACTACCTCTTTTTTATTGTTCTAAATTTATTAAAACCTTGTTTTTTCGGAGGTTTGCAAATAAAATGAGCATTGACCTCCCTTTTGTGGTATAATTGTCCGTGACCAAACTTCCAATTAACGAAAGGAGCCAATGCTCATGAACATTATACTATACTTATTGAATTTTATCAAATACCAACAGAAAATAATCTGCCAGCTTTTAAATTTTATCTGTAAATACATCCCACTCAAGCAGTGGGCTTTTGATGATTCTCATTCCCCAAATATCAGAAATTCAAAGTAGATGTACTTCCCCGCACCATTTCCTATGAACAGGATTGGAAATGGAACGACCTCATTCCTTACTACGAAACGCGTTACGGCAAAACCATAAAGCCTATGTTCCGCAGAACCGAATGTGATATACCCGATGACTGCACCTGCCCTGTCTGCAATGCTCCCAAACCTTATCTGTCCTGGAACGATGGCAGAAAGAAAAGTCAGATACGTTGTAAGGTTTGCCTCAATCTTCATTCGCCTTCGAAGGATAACAGATTTTCCAAATCCAACAAACTCCGCTGTCCTCATTGTTCCAACATACTTGTTCCAAAGAAGAACCGTAAGCACTTTGTGATACACAAATCACGAATCCTAAATGCCCTTACTATCTTCACAACCTTAAGAAGGTTGATAAAAAGGAGCTCGCTGAAGATTATGGCAAAAATAAATACAAACTCCACTACATCTATCGTGAATTTCTGATCGATTTCTTTCAGATGGATTTAAACAGCTTACCTAAAAACGCATCCTCACTTAAGTTCCGTAAATTTGACCAGAACATCTTAGGATTATGCCTTTCCTACAAGATTAATCTCGGCCTGTCGCTCCGTAAAACTGCCCAGGCACTTCATGATATACACGGAATAAAAATATCACATCAACAGGTTGCAAACTACCTCAAAACCGCTGCTGTCTGTATAAAACCTTTTGTCGACAACTATAACTACGATGCCGGAACTGTATTTACTGCTGACGAAACCTATATCAAAATCCGTGGTATCAAAGGATATATCTGGTTCATTATGGATGCAGCCAGACGTTCCATCATTGGTTATCAAATCTCTGATAACCTGGGTGTTGGTCCCTGCATAATGGCAATGCGTATGGCATTTAAATTGGACTTACCAACGACGATGAAGTTTCCAAAGAATTTCGTCCTTATAAGCAGATGATTGAACGGTTAAACCGTACCTACAAAGCTTCTTACCGGCCAACAAACGGATTCCATAACATCGACGGTGCCAACTACGACCTTGCCCTCTGGGTTGCATACTATAACTTTTTAAGACCACACCAGCACAATAAATACAAACCGCTAAACAATGTAGAAGAATTAAATGGTATTTCCAACATGCCGGGCAAATGGCAGCTGCTGATTTATCTGGGGCAACAGACCATACAGCGGCTCAGCCAGACCTCTGACTATTCTTAGATTCTGAGCCTGAGGTAATACAAACAGCCACCGCGTAAGCGGCATGCCCTTGATGGCTCATAAAAGAACTGCTATCCTGCTGTGAGCGACGGAAAAGAACGAACTGTTCTCATCATCTTCGCCGTCGGTAACTGACTCCCAGCAGTTCTTTTCGTGCGGTCAAGGGTGGCGTCTGCATCCACAGCCTATCATATTTACAGATTTTCAAGGTACAAAAGTGTCTTTTTCTTTGTTTCATTTTTTCATACGTCACTTGACACTATCTATCTTTTTCCTGATTCATATACATTTTTATAATTAAATTGTAACATAAATCCGGCGGAGATACAAGAATGTTATTCCCCTGCCATCTGCTTTCCCTCATGGTTAATCACATAACCGTCCCTCAGGATCAGCTCTGACACGGGTACAAACTGGTATCCTTTATTTTCCAGCCCATCTATGATTCCCTGCAATGCCTGTGCCGTATATAACGTCCCATTGTGCATGAGAATAATCGCCCCATTATCGAGATTCTTATTTTCCACCACCTGTCTGGTCATCTCTTCCACTCCGTAATTTTTCCAGTCCAGACTGTCCACACTCCACTGTATGGGATAATATGCCATCTCCAGTGCGGTCTGAATTACGGTATCATTGTATTCCCCATAGGGCGGACGGAACAGTTCCATCTCCACTCCTGTCAGTTCAAATACTTTTTTATGGATTTCATAGATTTCTTTTTTACATTCTTCAGCCGACAGGCTGTTCATATGCCTGTGCTTATCTCCATGACTTGCCAGGTCATGCCCTGCTTTCTGTATCTTTTTGACGGCTTCCGGATATTGTTCCACCCATTCCCCTGTCATAAAAAAGGATGCCCGGATATCATTTTTCCTCAGGATACCCAGAATACTGTCCAAATCATCAATATTCCATGCACAGTTGAACGTTAAAGCTGCCAGCCTATCCTTTGTATCTACAGAATAAACCGGCAGCTTCTTTTCCTCTTTTTGTATACGGGTGCTATTTGCCACCGTTCCTGCAGCCAGTGAGGCACACAGCAACAGCAGCAATAAAAGTCCCCAGAATATGTTATATGCTATCTTCTGAAAAATAATTCCCCTCAGATAATTTTTCATAAATAAGACACTCCATTTTTTTACGGCTGATTACTATCCGCTTTTACAATAATACTTACCTTCAGTTCATTACTGCTTACTCCGTAACTGTCCGTTAACGTCAGTGTCAGTGAATAAGTTCCCGGTGTGTTGATATCCACCGGCTGGCTGTAGCTTACCTGTGAAGCTGCATTACTCATGCTCTTTCCTCTGGAATCCACTGCCGCAAGTCCCATCTTGCTGAAAATATCGGTCACTTTCTGATACTCTCCCGCCGTTACTTCAATGCTTGATTTCACAGCAGTCAGACTGACCGGATTGACATACACCTGAACACTTACCGATACATCCTGGCTGGTAATTCCACTGCCATCGGTATAACGGTATGTTATGGTGTACTGCCCTTCCTTATTCAGGTTATAACTTCCGGAGGACACTATTACATACTCCGAAGCATCACTGATTATTGTACCATCGGAATAAACTGCCGAACAGCCCACTGCTTTCGCAATCTCTTTCGCGGTATTGTATTTTCCTGCCGCAACACGGATGGAGCTTCCCATTTTCAGTGTTACCGTCCTGCGCGTTGTTGGTGCCTGCGTCGGCTGTTCCTGCGTTGGCTGCACCTGCGTCGGCTGTGCCTGTGTTGGCTGTGCCTGTGTCGGCTGTTCCTGCGTTGTTGACTGTTCCGTTGACGACTGCTCCTGACTTGTGGTTTCTTCTTCCGGCAGAGTTGTCATTTCTTCCGGCAATGTGGTATCTTCCACGGTTGACGACTGTATCGGCTTCTTGGTTGTAGTCGGTTTCGCCGTTGTCACTTCTGTATTTTCCACCACAACGGTAATAATCTTTGTATCCGTTTTTCCAATCGCATCCTTGACAGTAAGAACCAGTGTATTCTTTCCTAATTTATTGAAATTCACGGAACCGCCTGCCTTGATTCTGTCGGTAATATCATTGCCACAGGTATCTGTCGCAGTTGCTCCTAATCTCTCCACGATTGTGTCCATGGAATATTTATTAACGGCAATGCTCACCGTACTGTCCACGGTAATCTCCGGTTTGCAGCTGTTCCATGGATTTTCCGGATCCGGATCGGTCGGATCCCACCCGCGGTTCGGACTGTCTTCCGGTATCTTTATCATTTCTGGTTTTCCAAGCGGTCCCGGCGAAGTCTCATCATCATATACGACGACCTGTGTCCCGACCGGACAGTTTTCAATCAGCCAGATGGCATCTCTTACGCATACACGCACACAGCCAAGGGAGGCTGCCTCGCCGAGCTTATTAAACTGCTTATATTCCAGATCGCCCTTATTCTTTGAAAAATACGGAACGGAATGGAACAGAATAGATCCATAGTAACGGTAAGCAAACTGTCCGTAAGAACCGTCCACCATTAACAGCCATTCATAACTTCTCAACGTGGTAAATTCACCCAGGGGGGTATCGCCCACATATTTTCCGGTGGAGCAGATAATTGCCCTGTACGGAACGGTATATTCCCCGCCTTTATCCTTTTTATATACGGTAATACAGTTCTGCACACGGTTTACCTTGATCAGATATGGAAATTTATCTGCTTTCTGTACCTCATTCTCGGCTACATTATCATCAATGCCTCCGACCTCCTGATCCGCTGTGGCATCTTCCATGGCTATCGTTTCCTCGTCTGCCAGTGTCGTGATCTCTTCCGTTGCGTCTATGCCAGACTCTTCCTCCTGACTTTTTTCCATGTTTTTTACAAAATTTTTAATCCCGTCCTTTATCGTATTGTTTTTTCCTGATAATACGGCTACAAGCACAAAAATAATAACAATAGTTACTAAAATTGCTGCTAACATAATCACCCTGTTCTTATTTTCTGATAAGAAATCCTTTAATTTACTCATTTTATTCTATGCCCTTCTTTTGCATTTCATTATATTTATTTATCCGGTTACTCCTGCTGCCTGCTTTGCGAGCATATCGGCAATATCATTGTATTTATCCCCCGAATGACCTTTCACTTTGGTAAATTTTATTCTGACATCTTTTTTATAAGTATCATATGCCATTTTATAGCGTCTGGTTTCCTCTTTGTTTGTTTTCCATTCTCCAAGGCACCAGCTTGCAATCCCCTGATAATCGTGTACGATTTCAATCGATCCATACCCGTGTTCCACGGCATATTTCATCGCCATCTCGGAGGCTGCGATTTCTCCTGCCACGTTCCGCATGACTGCCATTCCCGGATCGTTTCCCTTTTCCTTTAAGCAAATCTCTTCCGTTCCATCTATAATAATCACACCACTTCCATATTCTCCGGTTGCGATATTATAACTTCCATCGACATATGCTACCAGATCGCACTCTTCCTCAGGCTCACTGTTCGCTGTCCATCCCATATATTCTGCTGCCTGGGCGGCAGTCGGAAAGCTCTTGTAAATTGCTCCGGGATATCCCGCAGTCTGCGCTTTACATTCCTCCCAGGTATGAAAAATACCGGTTGCTCTTCCTTTTTTTACTGCATAAAATTTTACGGCCATTTTTATCTCCCTTCTGAAACCTATTTATTTTACCACAAATACATCTTATTTCAATGTCTATCTTGCATTTATTTCCAAAAAATAAGTATATTTTTTCTTCTTATGAAATAGGATTTATAAATTATCTGAGGAAATCCATCTTATGTCTGAACCATGTTCCCAGGAAATCGTCCTGTCACAGGACTATACAGAATTTCTTACCGTTGCCCTTTCCATTACCCCGGAATTATTAAATCTGTTCCGTGGCGTATGTTACCAGCAGATCGATCCGCGCTATTTTACCATCTACACGCCGGTGAACAATGTAAATACCATTTCGCTGAACCAGTTTTCCTATAATCTTTTTCCGAAATTATACGGGGAAATGTCCACCGCCGCACTTGAAATATCGGGGATTACAAGGATTGCCAGCCAGCCCGTCCTGAACCTGAAGGGACAGGGCGTTCTGATTGGAATTGCGGACAGCGGAATTGATTTTACCCATCCTGCTTTCCGCGATGCCTATGGACGTACCCGTATCCTGCGGCTCTGGGATCAGACAGATCCGACAGGTCCTGCCCCGAAAGGAATCTCCTATGGTACAGAATACACAGAAGATGACATCAATCTTGCACTGGCTTCCTCTTCGCCTTCTTCGATTGTAAGGGAAAGAGATTCGAGCGGTCATGGCACATTTCTTGCTGGTGTTGCCGCAGGTTCACAGGATCTGACGAATAATTTTTCCGGAGCAGCACCGGAATCCCGGCTGATTGTGGTAAAGCTGAAACCCGCCAAAAATTTTCTGAGAGATTTCTACTTTATTTCCCCGGATGCTGCCGCCTATCAGGAAAATGACATCATGCTTGCGATTAATTATATCCGCAGATGCGCCAGTGAACTTGGGCTTCCGCTCTCCATCCCCTTTGGTCTCGGCAGCAATCTCGGCGGTCATGACGGATATTCCTCTCTCTCCAATATCATCAACAGTACTTCAAGGCTTCCGGGTTTCTGCATCACTGCCCCTACCGGAAATGAAGGTAACAGCAGACAGCACTGTTCCGGTGTCATTACGGACACTTCCACTCCCTCTGTCATCGAATTTTCCGTGTCCCCCGATGTACCTGGCATTTTTATGGAATTATGGGGGCAGGCACCCGCACTCCTCTCCATTTCTATTCAGGCGCCAACCGGCGAGAGTACCGGACGTATCTTTGCAAGACCCGGTGATTTCCGCAGATTCCGTTTCATCTTTGACCGTTCCAGAATCACGGTTTACCACGATCTGACGGAATTTGACGTGGGCGACGAAGTAATTGTCATCCGCATCCAGGATCCGACCGAAGGAATCTGGAAAATTTCCGCCTACTCTAATACCGGATATACCTCCTATGATGCCTACTTTCCCGGCAGCAGCATGATTGGGGAAAATGCTTACTTTCTGACACCGGATCCTGACATAACCCTGACCGATCCTTCCGGAGCTGACAGTATTTTATCTGTTTCCGGCTACGACCCGATCAGCGGGGCATTCTATCCCGAATCCGGACGCGGCTTTACCCGGGGCGGCAGATATAAACCTGATATCTGTGCTCCCTGTACCGCCATCACCGGTCCGAATCTGCACGGCGGATATGAAATGCGAAGCGGTACGAGTGCCGCATCCGCCCTGACCGGTGGTGCGTGCGCCCAGCTTCTTACCTGGGCTGTGACAAACGAAAATCTTCCCCTGATTACTTCCTCCGGCATCAAAAGTCTTCTAATCCGCGGAGCAACACGCATGCCCGGCACCTCCTATCCATCCCGTCAGTGGGGATATGGCACACTTGATGTATACAATGCCTTTGAAGTTCTGCGCCTGGGTGGCAATAACCTGTAAAACTTTCTTGCACACACTGCCTGATTATGTTATTATAAAGAAATGTAAAAAATACTCAGGAGGATATTTCATGAATAAGAAACGAATTGTTCTTTCCCTGTTTCTCTGTGTTCTGCTGTTTTCATTTGCAGGATGCTCCAGCAATAAGAATCAGGAAAATAACAAAACTGCAAAAGTAACCAGCGTGGATGACCTTTCCGGAAGTAAAATCGGAGTACAGATCGGTACTACCGGTGATATTTATGCCTCCGACATGGAGGATGATGGTTCCGGAACTGTCGTTGAAAAATACAATAAAGGTTCTGATGCTATCCAGGCATTAAAACAGAACAAAATCGACTGTGTCATTATTGATGACGAACCTGCAAAAGCATTTGTCGAGAAAAATAGGGATTTAAAGATTCTTCCCGAAGAATTTGCCGTGGAAGATTATGCCATCTGTATTTCCAAAGACAACAGTGACTTAAAAAACAAGATTAATGCTGCATTGAAAGAACTTCAGGAAGACGGTACACTTGACATGATTAAGAAAAACTACACCGGAACAGATGCAGAAAAAGGAAACTATCCTTATGTCATCCAGGACGTGGATCGCTCTGCCGGCAAGCTTGTCATGGCAACCAATGCCGCATTCAAGCCTTATGAATATTATGACGGCGGCAGCATTACCGGCCTTGACGTTGATATGATGCATGCTATCTGTGACAAACTTGGTATGTCCCTCGAAATTGAGGATATCGAATTCGATGCGATTATCAATGCCGTCCAGTCCGGAAAGGCAGATGTGGGTGTTGCCGGCATGACCGTTACGGAAGATCGTTTAAAATCTATTGATTTTACAAATTCTTACACCACTTCCAAACAGGTTATCATTGTAAAAGATGAAAATGCATCTGTCCAGAAAATGTCTTTTGCTGAAAAGCTCAAAGAAAACTTTATTACAGACAACAGATGGCAATACATTGCAAAAGGTCTTTTAAATACTATCATTATCACTGTATTTGCAATTATTATCGGTATTGTACTCGGTTTCCTGATTGCAATTATCCGTACCAGCCATGATAAAAACGGCGGCTTTACCATTTTGAATTTCATCTGCCGCTTATATCTTACGATTGTTCGTGGAACACCTGTTATGGTACAGCTGTTAATTATTTACTTCGTTATCTTCGCTTCCGTCGATATCAGTAAAATTATAGTTGCCATTATTGCTTTCGGTCTTAACTCTGCCGCTTACGTTGCAGAAGTGGTCCGTTCCGGTATTATGGCCGTTGACGAAGGACAGTTTGAAGCCGGACGAAGTCTCGGACTTACTTACCGCATGACCATGACAAGCATTATTCTTCCACAGGCAGTAAAGAATATCCTTCCTGCACTTGGAAATGAATTTATCAGCCTGTTAAAAGAAACTTCCATCAGTGGTTACATCGGACTTGCCGATCTGACACGAGGCGGTGTCATCATCCAAAGTCTGACTTACGAGGCATTTCTTCCATTAATTGCCGTTGCCCTGATTTATCTTGCGATTGTATTACTGCTTTCCGCAGGTGTAAATAAATTGGAAAGGAGCCTGAGATCAAATGAACGATAATATACTGATTAATGTTACTGATTTGAAAAAAACTTTTGGGGATCACGAGGTTTTAAAAGGAATCAATACTACCATTTCAAAAGGCGAGGTAATTGCCATCATCGGTCCTTCCGGCTGTGGAAAATCAACTTTCCTGCGTTCCCTGAACCTGCTGGAAGTTCCTACTTCCGGTACAATTACATTTGAAGGTACTGACATTACGGACAAATCTGTTGATATCAATAAAATGCGCCAGAAAATCGGCATGGTATTCCAGCAGTTCAATCTGTTCCCTAACATGACCGTAAAACAGAATATCATGCTTGCCCCGGTAAAACTGGGCATCATGAACTCTGCGGATGCAGAAAAGAAAGCCATGGAACTTCTCGGCAGAATCGGACTTCCGGACAAAGCGGATGCCTATCCTGCCATGCTCTCCGGTGGTCAGAAACAGCGTATCGCCATTGCCCGCTCCCTCGCCATGAATCCGGACGTCATGCTCTTCGACGAACCAACCTCCGCCCTCGATCCGGAAATGGTCGGCGAAGTATTAAACCTCATGAAACAGCTTGCCGCTGACGGCATGACCATGGTAGTCGTAACACACGAAATGGGATTCGCCCGCGAAGTAGCCAGCCGTGTCATCTTCATCAACGAAGGAATCATCCAGGAAGAAAACAAACCGGAAGAATTCTTCAAAAATCCAAAAAATCCACGACTCCGTGACTTCCTTTCACGGGTATTATAAATAGGTAATTGCGAAACACTTAAATTTTTGTAAATGCATATGCAAATGAAACATTACACGAAGGCACGCT
>ENA-UPXC01004210-UPXC01004210.1-human-gut-metagenome-genome-assembly--contig:-NODE-4210-length-13437-cov-6.879716_pt1 | contig 13437 bp, 10 predicted proteins | sample MGYA00250047_ERZ773371 | MGnify/ENA primary metagenome ERZ773371 (study PRJEB29103, sample SAMN06111975) | human gut metagenome | biome: human gut; feature: ankylosing spondylitis patient; material... | reverse complement strand
TTGGCGGCGTCCTTATAGTCGATGCACTCCACCTTGTCCACGCAGAAGGCGCAGACCTTGCGGCGCTTGCGGCCGCGGGGAGCCCGGTTTTCACGTTCCATAGCCATGAGAGTAACCTCCTTTTACGACCATATACGGTCTAAGATTTAAAACGGCAGCTCGCCGTCGTCGTCAGAGAGCTCGGCAAACTGGTCGCCGCCCATGGAGGGGGCGCCGTAGCCGGAGGGGGCCGCAGGTGCGGCCGGAGCAGCGGGGGAAGCGTAACCGCCGGAGGCATAGCCGCCGGAGTATCCGCCGCCGGAGGCGTAGCCGGAGCTCTGATAGCCTCCGTCGCCGTCCCGCTTGGAATCGCCGAAGTAGACGTTATCCGCCACGATTTCGGCGCTGCGGCGCTTGCCGCCGTCTTTATCGGTCCAATCCCGGATCTGGAGCCGGCCCTCTACCACGGCCATGCGGCCCTTGGTGAAGTAGCGGCTGACAAACTCACCGGTCTGGCGCCAGGCTACCACGTCGATGAAGTCGGTGGAGCGCTCGCCAGTGGACTTGTCCTTAAAATCCCGGTCCACCGCAAGGGTGAAGGAGGCCACAGCGGTCCCAGTCTGGGTGTGGCGCAGCTCCGGGTCACGGGTCAGGCGACCCATGATAATGATTCGATTGAGCATTTTAGCTCCCCCTTACTGGTCCTTGCAGACGATGAGGGAACGCATCACGCCGTCGGTGATCCGGAAAATACGGTCCAGCTCGGCGGGGATAGCGGCAGCGGCGTTGAAGGTCATCAGGACGTAGTAGCCCTCCATCAGATCGTTGATGGGATAGGCCAGACGGCGCTTGCCCCACTCGTCGATCTCGGAGACAGTACCGTTAGCCTCCACGACGGCCTTGAACTTCGCAACCAGGGCGGCGATGGCCTCCTCGCTCAGAGCGGGGTCCAGGATATACATCGCCTCGTAGTTCGCATTGATCTTTGCCATGTTTCTTGCACCTCCTTATGGTCTTGTGGCCCCCGGTCCTTTGCCGGGAGCAAGGATAAGGCCCGCCTTCTCAGGAAGACAGGCCTAATTATTATATCTGATTTTGTCCAGAAGTCAAGGGGTTACCTCTATATAATTTAAAATTTTTCCACCTTGAGGTCGTCCCGCTGGAGCTTTTCCCAGGAAAAGAGGGGGATAAGCTCCTGGGCGGTGATGGGCGCGGGCTCCGGGATGAGCCCGGCCAGATGGGCCAGGCGGCCCAGAAGCTCCGGGGCGGTGTACCGGCTCTGGAGCTCCCCCAGCTCCTGGTCCCGGTCCCGCTTGGCCAGCCGCCGCCCGTCGGCGGAGAGCAGCAGGGGCACGTGGCCGTACTCCGGCTCCGGCAGCCCCAGCAGCCGCTGGAGGTAAATTTGCCGGGGGGTGGACGAGAGCAGGTCGCTGCCCCGCACCACCTGGTTTACCCCCATGGCAGCGTCGTCCACCACCACCGCCAGCTGGTAGGCATACACCCCGTCGGAGCGGCGCAAAATGAAGTCTCCGCAGTCCGTTTTTAAATCCTCTTTGTATTCTCCCTGTAAAAGATCGCAGAATGTAATGGATTCCTCCCCCACTTTTACCCGCCAGGCGGGGCGGCGGGTCTGGCTGAGGACCTCCCGCTCCGCCTCGGTCAGCCGGGAGCAGCGGCCGTCGTAGATGGTCTGGCCGTCGCTGCGGTGGGGTGCCGAGGCGGCCAGGCGCTCGGCCCGGGTGCAGTAGCAGGGGTAGATGAGGCCCTGCTCCTCCAGGGTGTGGAAAGCCTGAGCATATACCTCTGTTCGCTCCGACTGGTACACCGGCTCATTGTCCCAGGTAAGTCCCAACCACTCCAGATCCCGCATCACCTGGTCGCACCAGGCCCGGGTACACCGGTCCGGGTCCAGGTCCTCCAGCCGCAGCACCATCTCGCCCCCGGCGCTGCGGGCACTGAGCCAGGCCAGCAGGCCCGACCAGATGTTGCCCAGGTGCATCCGTCCGCTGGGGCTGGGGGCAAAACGGCCCCGTACTGTTTTCTGCTCCATGGTCCGCCCCTCCTCTCCTTGTTGTGCCAAGAATACCACACCCCCCGCGCCCCGCGCAAGGCTCTTGCCAGAAAGCCCCATGGACGGGTATAATGGAGGGCGAAAAAATCCCAGAAATTTTTTCGTCTCCATGCAATAAAATGACCCCGTTTTTCATTTCTTAAGTGACAGGAGAAATGCGCCATGCTGATGCTGTTGGCAGCACTGCAAAGTGAATATGGCGTCCCCGACCCCCGGCAGCTGGAAGAGCTGATGGCGGGCCTGGCCGCCGGAGACCGGGAATCTCTGGCTCAGCTGTACCACCGCACCCGGGCGGCGGTATACGGCCTGGCCCTGTCCATTCTGGGCAGCGGACACGACGCGGAGGACGTGACCCAGGACACCTACGTGACCGCCTGGGAGAAATGCCACCTCTACCGCCCCCAGGGCACTCCCATGGCCTGGCTGCTCACCATCACCCGGAACCTGGCCCGCATGAAGCTGCGGGACCGGGGCCGCACCCAGGACCTGGGCGAGGAGCAGTGGCACGCCATCCCTGCCCAGTCCCCCTCGGTGACCCCGGAGGACCGGGCGGTGCTGGAGGCCGCCCTCAGCATCCTCAGCGACCAGGAGCGGCAGATCGTGATGCTCCACGCTGCGGCCGGTCTCAAACACCGGGAGATCGCCAAGCTGTTGGAGCTGCCTTTGCCCACTGTGCTTTCCAAGTATCGCAGAGCCCTGTCAAAACTCAAGACCAAACTGGAAGGAGATGACGCCCCATGACAGACCATGAGTTGGAACGCCGGCTGCGCACCGCCCTGGATCACGCCGCCCCCAACGACCTGGAGGGGGTGCTCTCCCGGTGTGAAACGGGGAAAGGAACTGTGATCGACATGACAAATGCCGTGGAAACGAAGAAGAAAACCAGACGCTGGGCTCCCCTGGCGGCCGCCGCCTGTCTGGCCCTGGTGCTGGTGGGCGGAGGCGGAGGCTACTACTATTACACCGCCAACAACGCCGTGGCCTCCCTGGTGTCCCTGGACGTGAACCCCAGCATCCAGCTGGAAGTAAACAAGAACGAAAAAGTCCTCTCCGCCACCCCCATGAATGACGACGGGGCGGAGATCCTGGCCGACATGGACCTGAAAGGCACCCAGGCCGACGTGGCCATGTACGCCATCATTGGCTCCCTCTTGCAGCACGGCTATGTGGATGAGCTGGCCAACTCCATTCTCATCACCGTGGAGGACGATGACCAGGCCCGGGGCGAGAAGCTCCAGCAGGAGCTCACCGCTCAGGCTGACGCCGCCCTGGAAAACGCTCAGGTGAGCGGCGCGGTACTGGCCCAGACCCTCCAGCACACCGAGGAGCTGACCCAGAAGGCCCAGGATTACGGCATCTCCACCGGCAAGGCCGCCCTCATCCAGGCCATTGTGGAGGGCAGCAACAACACCAAGACCTTTGAGGAGCTGGTGGGCCTGTCCATCAATGAGCTCAACCTCCTCTACACCGCCCAGGCCCCTCTGGAGGGACAGACCTCCGACGGCCAGCAGAGCTCCGGCGCGTCCAACACCGCCCCCATCACCACCTCCGGCTCTGCCAGCCAGAGCGCCTACATCGGCCTGGAGGCCGCCAAGCAGGCCGCTCTGAACCACGCCGGGGTCTCCTCCTCCCAGGCCACCTTCCTGGAGGCTGAGTACGACTACGACGACGGCCGCATGGTCTATGAGGTGGAGTTCCACGTAAACGGCACCGAATACGAGTATGAAATTGACGCCCAGACCGGCGAGGTGGTGAAGTACAAGACGGAGCAGAACGGTACCAACACCGGCGGCTCCTCCGCCAACACCTCCTCCTACATTGGTGAGAGTGCCGCCAAGGCCGCCGCCCTGAAGCATGCAGGGGTCAGCGAGAGCAGCACCAAATACTGCAACTCCTGGCTGGAGTATGACGACGGCCGCCCCGAGTGCTACGAGGTGGAATTTATGGCGGGCAATACCCGTTATGAGTACAAGATTGCCCTCACCTCCGCCACCGTGCTGGAGAGCGAGCAGGAGGGCTACGGCGGCTCCGGAAGCTCCGGCGGACAGACCGGCAGCGGCTCCAGCACTTCCTCCACCGACATCGGCGCGGAGAAGGCCAAGTCTATCGCCCTGAACCACGCAGGCGTCAGCGCCAGCCAGACCACCGAGCTGAAGGTGGAGCGGGACACGGATGACGGGGTCCTGGAGTACGAAGTGGAGTTCAAGGCCGGCGGGAAGGAGTACGAGTACACCATCCACGGCGGAACGGGACAGATTTTGAAGTACGAGTCCGATTGGGATTAAGCAGAAAGCCCTGGCTGTCAATGACAGCCAGGGCTTTGTTATGTTTGGAAGAATTACGCCCTGCGGGGCGTCCTACTTTGCCCGCGGCGGCAAAGTAGGCAAAACGCCGCCGGGGGCCGCCTTCGAGGAACACTTTGCCTGCGGCAGTGTTCCTAGGCGGCTTGCCCCCGGACCCCCCGGTTACGGGGGACGCCCTCCTGGTTTCTTAGCGATAACCTTCCGGCGGGCAAAGACAAGACCGTCTGGGCCTTCTTGCCCCGGGGACACAGGCCCCTGCCCGGTGTGAAGTTTGAAAATGTCTGCGCTGTACGAACTCCGCCTACGCTGGCAAAGCCGTGGCAGCTGGGCAGTTGTTGGGCGCGTTTATACGACCACCGCCGCACCCAACAGGTAGGCAGGCACCAGGCGGTGTGCAATAGAAGCGCAGCTTACAAATTTTGTTGGCAGAAAGGCCCTGTGGCCTGAGAGTAGGACGGAAACAGGTCTTGATTTTGCCCGCCGGGGTTTACCAAAAACCCAAAGTGACCCGCCCCCGTAAAATGGGGGTCTGGGGGCAATGACTATGAGCGCCCGCTGCGCGAAGGCGCTCACCGGAAGCGGCCCCCAGCGGGTCTTTGGTTCCTTTCTGACCGCTCAGAAAGGAACCCGCCCAACAGGGCGGAACCCCGCTACTCCTCCTCTCTGGCCTGCCTTAAAAACTCCGCATCCTTATCATCCAGGGCGTGCAGCCCCGCAAAATCCTCCATGTGGTGGGTAAACTCGTGGGCCACGGTGGCGAAAATCTCGTCCTTCCAGGTCTCCTCGTCCTCATCGGAGAGCAGGGCGGCAAAGGAGCCGTAGTAGAGTACGATATACCGCCCCAGCATATCATTGCAGTACTCCCCCATGATGTACATCTCTCCCGGGGGGAAGTCCGGGTCGGGCCGGGCCTCCTCCTCCAGCTGGATGCCTCCGTCCAGCTCCTCAAAAAACGCGTCGGGAAATTCTTGGGCGATCTCCTCCAGCCAGTCCCCCATGGTCTCGTAGCTGGGCACCATGGCAAACACCTCCTTTTTTCGTTTTTCTCAGGATACCAAAAACCATGGGCTCGTACAAGGGGGAGAAAACCTTCGGAAAAACTTAAGAATTATTCCATACCAATTTAATCTTTCTGGGGTATGGTATAGAGGACATCCCTTGGATAGAAAAGAGGTTTTTCCTATGCCATCCCGCTCCCGCGAGGCTGCCGCCTCCACAAAGAAAAAACACCGTCCCTCCCCTCTGCTGTGGCTGCTTCTGGTCCTGGTAGTGGCGGTAGGGGGCTACCGTCTGTTTACCGGCTACTTCCCGTTTCAGCCCCGCCAATCCCTGGACGGCCAGACCATCAGCAGCGAGACTCTCTCCCAGCTGCGCGAGTTGGCCAAGGAGGAGACCCAGGCCAAATATATCCTCAAAAACCTGGAGGATTATCCCTCCGGCCTGCTTTCCCTGCTTACCCGCAACACAGAGACCCTGGACTTTGTGGCGGGCTACCCCCAGCACAAGAATGACGCCCCCGCCGACACGGTGGGCGAGGTGACAAAGGGGGAGTTTCCCCTGCTGATGCAGTGGGATATGCGCTGGGGCTACGCCACCTACGGCGACGGCCTGATGGCCCTCAACGGCTGCGGCCCCACCGCCCTGTCCATGGTAATCTGCGGTCTCACCGGGGACAATACCATCACCCCCTACACCGTGGCCCAGTATGCCGACAGCCAGGGCTACTATGTGGACGGCGTGGGCACCAGCTGGGATCTGATGCGCACGGGAGCGGAGCACTTTGGCCTCACCGCCAAGGAGCTGCCCCTGGACGAGGGCGTGATCACCCGCGCTCTAAAAAACGGCCAGCCCATCATTTGCAGCGTAGGCCCCGGTGACTTCACCACCAGCGGCCATTTCATCGTGCTGGTGGGGATAGAGGACGGCCAGATCCGAGTCAACGACCCCAACCGCCGCTCCACCAGCTCCCAGCTTTGGGACTACGACACCCTGGCCGGACAGATCAACAATCTTTGGTCCTATTCTCTCTCCTGACCCTTCCCTGGCAGCGCGGAACAGGGTATAATAGAGGTGCAAATCCGTCCTTTTGTTTGGAACCCTTCCCCTGGGTATTCCGTCTAAACAGATAGAGAGGAAACACCGGAAAGGAGTGTACTGCCATGAAACGAACGGTATCCATCCTGCTTGCCTCCGCCCTGCTTTTATCTCTGGCCGGCTGCGGCCCCAAGGGGGAGTCCTCCGACCCCCAGGGCAGCCAGAGCTCGTCCCAAAGCCAGGCCCAGGCCGTCTTTACCACCTTGAAAGAGCCCACCTACCCCACCTTCCCCCAGTTCCCCCAGGCCCCGGAGGACGGCCCGGACGCGGACTGGCAGACCTACTACAACGCCTACGACGAGTATTACAGCGCGGTGATGGAGCTGCGGGGGGGCGGCATCCCCGAGGGCACCCGCTTTGCCGTGAGTGACTTTGCCGCCAAGAGCACTCCCCTGGCCCTGGCGGGACAGGAGGGGAAAAACGCCGCCTTCTCCCCCGTCTCCCTGTGGGCCGCCCTGGCCATGCTGGCGCCCTGCGCCCAGGGGGACAGCCAGAGCCAGCTGCTTTCCGCCCTTGGGGTGGCTGGTCAGCGGGAGCTCACCGATCAGGTCAGCCGCCTGTGGAAGGGCCTGTACACCAACGACGGGGTGAGCAGCCTCATTCTGTCCAACTCCGTGTGGCTCAATGACGCCCAGCAGGGCGAGTACGTCCAGGCCACCCTGGACACCCTGGGCCGGGACTACTTTGCCGGGGTATACACCACCCCCATGGGCACTGCCGGTGCTGACCAGGCCATCACCGACTGGGTCGCCAAAGAGACCAACGGTCTCATCGGCGGGGACGGCCCTGTGGTGGATACCATGCCGGACACCCTGCTCCTGCTGGCCTCCTCCCTCTACTACAAGGCAGCCTGGATTCTTCCCTTTGATGCCTCCCAGACCCAGGCGGACGACTTTACCACCGCCAGCGGCGAGACAGTATCCGTCGACTTTATGCATACCTCTCAGGATTGCAGCTTCCTCCGCCGGGAGAACTATCAGGCCGCCGCCCTGGAGACCCAGCTGGGCGAGATGTTCTTTGTCCTGCCTGAGGAGGGCACCTCCCCCGAGGAGTTATTGAGCGATACCAGTTTCCTGTCCAGCCTCAGCTCCGGAGCCGCCGATGTGCAGTACGGCACGGTGGAGTGGTCGGTCCCCAAGTTTGACCTGTCCGCCGACCTGGACCTGATGAGCACTCTGAAAGCCCTGGGCATCACCGATCTGCTGAACCCGGATCAGGCGGACCTGAGCGGCCTGACCTCTATGGACACCTTCCTGACCCAGGCCGAGCAGATGACCCGGGTGAGTGTGGATGAGGAGGGCGTGGAGGCCGCCGCCGTCACCATCATTGCCGACGGCAAGGGCGGAGCCCCCGACGAAACCTGTGTGATGAACCTGAACCGTCCCTTCCTGTTTGTGCTGCGCAGCCAGGGGGTGCCCCTGTTTGTGGGCGTGGTGAATGAATTCTAAATCCTTTTCCAATACATCAAGCGCCCCCGCAGGACTGTGCCTGCGGGGGCGTTTTTTTGTGTTTGGAGGGATGTTCCGCCCTGCGGGGCGGGACGGGGAGGCGAAACGAAGTTTCGCACAAAGCTTTTTTGCCTACTTTTTTCTCGAAAAAAGTAGGTTATTCGACGGTTTTCAGCGACTCCACCATGTCCAGCTTCTTGAGCTTCCGGTGGGCTCCCAGATTGACCACCAGGGAGAACACCGTAGTGAGCAGCACCGCCCACAGGTAGCTGGTGGGGGCCACGGTGCGGCCGAACATGAGCAGGTCAATTTCCACCGTCAAAATGAGCCACTGGTGCAGGAGCTTGCCCATCACCATACCCATGGCCACACCAAATACGGTGAGGATCACGTTTTCCCGGTAGATGTAGGCAGACAGCTCTCCGTCGTAGAAGCCCAGCACCTTTAAGGTGGCCAACTCCCGCATGCGCTCGGTGATGTTGATGTTGGTCAGGTTATAAAGCACCACAAAGGCCAGAGCGGCGGCACACACGATGATCAGGGCCACGGCGTAGTCCACGCTCTCCAGGCTGGTACCAAAGGTTCTGCGGGTATCTTCGATGCGGGTCAGGGAGCTGATGCCGTCCAGGGAGACCAGCTCCTGCTCCAGCTCCTCGGCCCCATCGGCCTGGGTGTCGTAGGAGACCAGCACGGCGTTCTCCTCCGGGGCCTGGCCGAAGACCTGCTCATAGTAGGCGCTGGACATGTACACGCTGTGCTGGATGTAGTGCTCGGTGATGTCGGCCACACGCACCTCCACCCGGCTATCCCCGTCCAGGGTGATGGTGTCCCCCACCTCCACGTCCAGCAGCTTGGAGAGCTTTTCGGTGAGAATGACTCCATCATCGGGCAGAGTAACGGTGTCATTGTCGGTGCGGTGGCGCAGGTTGACAAACCGCTCCAGCACGTCGCTGTTTTCCACCACCTCCAGGGTGGCGTCGGCGGTGTAGGTGTCGCTCTCGGTGGTGACCGTCTCGGTGTGCTCCTTCGTCCAGTCCTCCACCAGGTCGCTGCCGTCCAGGGCCTTTTCCACCTCGGACCACTCGCCGGGGGTGATGTGCTCCACCAGCCCCAGCTGGGCGGAGTAGCGGTAGATCTCGTCATACTGCATATCCATCACCGCAAAGATGGAGTCCCGCAGGCCGAAGGCGGTGACGATGAGGGCGGCACAGCCGCCAATGCCCACCACGGTCATCCAGAACCGCTTCTGATAGCGGAACAGGTTGCGCAGGGTGATCTTATAGTTGAAGGACAGCCGCCGCCACAGGGGGGTGATGCGCTCCAGCAGGATGCGCTTGCCCATGGGGGGCGCCTTGGGCCGCATGAGCTGGGCAGGCACCGCGGCCAGGGTGTTGAAGCAGGCCCCCAGGGCAGCCAGGGTGACCGTCCCCACCGCCGCCAGACAGGCGGTGACCGAGGTGGCGGGCTCGATACCGTAGTGGATGGGCCCGAAGGCGTAGATGATTTTCCAGGCGGTACAGATGATCCAGGGCAGCAGGGTCAGGCCGACGGCCAGGCCCACCAGGGAGCCGATGGCGCTGGCCAGGAAGCCGTAGCCCACATATTTAATGGCGATGGCCCCCTTGGAGTAGCCCAGGGCCTTCATACCGCCGATGGCCACCCGCTGCTCCTCCACCATGCGGGTCATGGTGGTGAGACACACCAGGGCCGCCACTAGGAAGAAAATCAGGGGAAATACGCTGGCCAGGTTGCCCATGCGGTCGGCGTCCATGGAGTAGCTGACAAAGCCCATGTTGGTGTCCCGGTCCAGCAGATACCACTCGCAGTCGTCCAGGTCATCCAGGTCCCGCTGGGCCTGCTCCACCTTCTTTTTCGCGTCGGCGATCTCTTCCTCCGCCTCCGCCTTGCCGTCCAGATACTCCTGGTAGCCGTCGGCGTACTCCGCCTCGCCGTCCTCCAGTTCTTTTTTGGCGTCGGCCAGTTCAGCCAGTCCGTCGGCTCGCTCCTGCTCCAGGGTCTCCTTGCCGTCCTGGAGCTCCACCAGGCCGTCCTCGTACTCCTTCTTTCCGTCCTGCCAGTCCTTCAGGCCCTGGGCGTAGTCGGCCTCGCCGTCGTCCAGCTCCCGTTTGGCGTCCTCCAACTCCAGGCGGCCGTCCTCCAGTTCCGCCCAGCCGTCATCCAGCTCCTTCTTGGCGTCGATGAGCTCCTGCTCGGCGTCTTCCAGCTCGGCCTTCCCCTGCTCATACTCCTCCTCGCCTTCCAGCAGCTGATCGTAGGCGTCCTCCAGCTGCTCCTTGGCGTCTTCCAGCTCAGCCTCGCCTGCGTAGATCTCCTGCCAGGCCTGCTGGATCTGCTGGTTGGCGGAGAGGAAGACCGAGGTGGACACGGGCACGGTCTGCCCGTTGGATGTAGTATAAAGCTGATCCAGCTGAGACTGGAGTTGGGACTGGGTGGCCTTGGCCTGACTGATTCCGGCCTCCAGCTGGGGAATGGATGCCTGGGCCTGGGCCAGACCGGCCTCCGCCTCGCTCTTGCTCTGCTGGTAGGCAGCCAGCTGGGCCCGCAGGGCGGTGGTATCCTCCCCTGCCGCGTCCGCCGCGTCGATCTGCTGCTGCACCTGGGCGATCTGCCCCTCCAGTTTGCTGATCTGTCCGGGCAGGGTATTCACGCTGTCCTGGGCAGCATTCAGCTTGCTTTGCAGGTCATCTATGGTATCCTGTGTGGTAGAAATACCCTCCTCCAACTGGCTGCGTGCCCCGTTGAGGGCGGCGTCAATGACCGCGCCGTCGCTGCCTGCCATGGCGGAGAGCAGGGCGCTGTTGCTGGAGTAGGAGAGCTGGAAGTTGGATGCCAGCTGATTGCGGAACTGGGTCAGACCGTCCTGGAAGGTGGCCTCCTGCTGCCGCAGCTCCCGCTTGCCCGCGTTGAGCTCGGCTACGCCGTCCTCATACTGCTCTACGCCGTCGTAGTAGTCGTCCCAGCCGTCATCCAGCTCCTCTCGGGCATCATTCAGTTCTTTTAACCCGTCCTGATACTTCTTAAGGCCGTCGTCATACTCCGCCTTGCCCTCCTGCCACTCCTTCACGCCGTCCTGGTACTCCGCTAGGCCGTCATAGTATTCTGTCCAGCCGTCGTCCAGGTCCTTGCGGGCATCCTTGAGCTCGTTCTCGCCGTCCAGCAGCTCCTGCCACGCGTCGTCCAGCTCCTTCTGGCCGTCGGCGATCTCCTGCTCTGCGTCGGCAATTTCCCGGTTAAAGGTGTCCTCCCCGTCCCGGTACTCTGCCCAGCCGTCGTCCAATTCCTTCCGGGCATCACTGAGCTCTGCCTCCGCATCGGCCAGCTCCTGGGCTACCTCCACCTCCGCGTCGGCCAGCTCCTGCTTGGCCTTGTCGATCTCCTCCTGGGCCTCGTCCCGGATGGAGTCGCCCCGCAGCTGGGCCCGCTCTTCGGAGAGGGGTTCCAGCTGGTCCACATATCCATCTACCAATTCCTCGTAGGCGTCGCTGTAGGTCATCAGCTGAGAGGCCCCCTCAAACAGGAGGTAGGCGTCGGTGTAGGTCTCCATATCGAAGGATTCCATGGGCAAAAGGATGAAATAGCTCACCTTTCCGGTGCCCAAGGTAGAGGAGCCTCGCTCCACGCCGATGTACAGCGGGGAGTTGGCGCTTCCAACTATGGTAAATTCTGACTGTTTTAAAGCATCCTCATAGTCCCCGGTTCCTGTGTCCAGAGTAATTTTATCCCCCAAAGAAAGGCCGGTTTCCTGCAAAAATCGGGGTTCTACCAAACATTCCCCGGCGCTTTCCGGCAGGCGGCCCTCCTGGAGGTCAGGAATATTGACATCTTCTGTGAAGGATAATGCCTTTACAGTAGAATCCTTATCGTCCACCTTCACCGTCGCGTCGATGGTATAGGCCCCCTGGGCCAGCTCCACCCCGTCCTGGGCCTGGAGCACATCGATGTCCTCCTCCGTCAGTCCCAGGGTGGAGGCCACCCGCAGGTCCATGAGACGCTGGGCATCCAGATATTGGTCCACGCTGTTTTTCATGTCGGGCTCGGTGACCCGCAGGCCGGCCAGAAAACAGACCGCCAGGGCGGAGAGGACCAGGATGGAGAGAAAGCGGCTGCGGGTGTTCTTGATTTCCCGCAAGGTGTCGGTGAGCAGGCGGTTGGGGGTGTGTTTTCTTCTGTTTTTCATGCCGCTGCCCCCTTTTTTAATTGCAAATTGTTATGTTTCTGTCTCATATTGCCCACAGTATCCTTATCTGCTGCCCAATTACCACTCGATCTCTTCCACCGGCATGGGGCTCTCGTTGTACACAATCCGGTCCACCCGGCCGTTTTTCACGTGGATGACCTTGTCGGCCATGGGGGCAATGGCGGTATTGTGGGTGATGACCACCACCGTCATCCCCTGCTGGCGGCAGGTGTCCTGGAGCAGCTTGAGGATAGCCTTGCCGGTGATGTAGTCCAGAGCGCCGGTGGGCTCGTCGCACAGCAGCAGCTTGGGGTTTTTGGCCAGGGCCCGGGCGATGGCCACCCGCTGCTGCTCGCCGCCGGAGAGCTGGGCGGGGAAGTTGTTGAGCCGCTCCCCCAGCCCCACGTGGCGCAGCACCTCCTCCGCCGGGAGCGGCTCCTTGCAGATCTGAGCGGCCAGCTCCACATTTTCCAGGGCGGTGAGGTTCTGGATCAGGTTATAAAACTGAAAGACAAAGCCGATGTCATACCGGCGGTAGGTGGTGAGCTGGCGGGAGTTGCACTTGCTGATCTCCTTGCCGTCCACCAGGATAGTGCCCTCGTCGCAGGCGTCCATGCCTCCTAAAATGTTCAGTACCGTGGTCTTACCCGCCCCGGAGGGGCCCACAATGATAACAAATTCCCCTTTTTCGATCTCAAAGGTGATATCGTCCACCGCCGTGATGGTGACCTCGCCCATCTTATAGCGCTTGACCACGTGCTCCAAGGAAATATATGCCATAACCGTCCTCCTGTTGATTAAGGAACATGTGTTGATTATTTTTATATCTTATATTATAGTGGTTCCAACGGGAGACGCAAGGGACAGTTTTTCCCGCTCCTGTCTGAAACCCGACAGTTTTCCACATTCTGTCCGGAAATTGTGCAAAGTTTCTGTGAATTTTTCAGGAGGATCGTCTATGACCCATTCTCAACCGGACCGCCGGGTGCGGCGCACCCGGGCCCGCCTGGAGCAGGCCATGCTGGAGCTGCTGCGGGAGAAGGACGCCCGCTCCATCACGGTGCGGGAGCTGACTCAGCGGGCCGATGTGAACCGGGGCACCTTCTACGCCCACTACAAGGACGTCTTTGACCTGCTGGACCAGATGGAGCAGGCTCTGTTTCAGCGTCTGACCCAGCTGCTCTCCTCCTACTCCACCCAGGACCTGCAAAAGGGGCTCACTCCCCTGCTCACCGACGTGTTCCGCTTCGTCCGGGATGACCCGGTGCTGCGGCTGGCCTTTCAGGACCAGCGCACCCAGGACTCTTTCTTCCGGCGGCTGGACCAGCTGATCTATGAGAAATG
>ENA-UPXC01004208-UPXC01004208.1-human-gut-metagenome-genome-assembly--contig:-NODE-4208-length-13438-cov-37.167652_pt1 | contig 13438 bp, 8 predicted proteins | sample MGYA00250047_ERZ773371 | MGnify/ENA primary metagenome ERZ773371 (study PRJEB29103, sample SAMN06111975) | human gut metagenome | biome: human gut; feature: ankylosing spondylitis patient; material... | reverse complement strand
TCTGATTCCGGTAATTATATGGAGTTATTGTGTAAAGAAAAATCCTCTGTTAGCTGGTGAAATCTTATTGCTGTCTGGTCTTACGGATCTTGCTGATGGATATATCGCAAGAAGATTCCATAGGATTAGTAATTTAGGAAAAATACTTGATCCGGTGGCTGATAAGCTGACACAGGCAGCGATGTTAATCTGTCTGTTTACTCGTTTTCCGCATATGCTTCTTTTAATCGTAATAATGGCAGGTAAGGAGCTGTATATGGTAGTCAGTGGATGTCTTGTGATACGAAAGACAGGAAAAGTACATGGTGCAGACTGGCATGGAAAGATAGTAACATTTTTATTATATGGAACTGCAGCGGTGCATATTATATGGTTCCACATTACACCGATGGTATCAGATCTGTTGATTGGTTTGTGCGCTATAATGATGGTCATATCGGTCGCTCTGTATATTATCCAGAATACCAGGACTCTTAAGGGAGAGACTGTATAAGCAATTTTATATTGCAATGACTAGAAAAATATTTAGGAGAAGATAGATATAAACAGTAAGTCAAACACACAAACTATGGAGTCTTTAGTCGGTTTAATAAAATTTTAGATAGAAAATAAATCATTCAATGTCATTTAGATAAGGTTTTTTATGACAAAAAGACAGATTGCTTATCTGCCTTATAATGCAGTATAATGGTAACGAGATTTATGCAACCCGATACATGAAATCCCTATTTCTCTTTGGACGGAGGTGGATAGGATATTTTCGATTGTACTTGACAGGTGTCAGATACTTTTGTATGAGAAGCATGGACTCTGTTTCGTTACCATCGTGTTTGAGATATGCCCTGCATATGTTTACTGCATTTGAAACGGATTTACTCTGCATCTGGAGCATAAACTGAATATACTCGCGGAAAGAAAGTTTGCGGTTCCTAGTAAAATCACTTTCCGGATTACGGCAGAACATGGAGTGAATTTCATCGAGTTCTGTGATGCAGTTGTCGAGTGTGGATTTTAAATTAGATAAGAAAAAATCAGCCATAATGAGCCTCCTTGAAATATGTTTATAATCAAGGCTTACGCAACATATATTGGCTTACTTGTCAACTGCTTTTTGTAATATTTTTAAAGTTTTTAGGTATAAAAACAGTGGCTTTCTATGACAGAAAACCACTAAAATGATGCTTAACTGAATGGCATTGCTTTATCACCACTTTGAAAATGGTTGTTTTATGGCGGATAGTCAGACAGTTTTGGATATAAGAGATGATCTGGGAGCAACCATGAATGAATGCAGGGAAGTGACCGAAAAGTACCGCACAGGACGGAGTGCATATTTACGGCTCGGACAGTTGTTTATGAGATTGTTTGCAGGACTATTATAGCAGAAAGAAGAGGTGTTCGATATGTGTACAGCAGCAACTTACAAAACAAAAGATTTTTATATGGGCAGAACGCTTGATTATGAATTTTCCTATGGGGAACAGATCACGATAACGCCAAGAAATTACGAATTTGATTTCCGGTTTGCCGGGAAGATAAAAAGCCATTATGCTTTGATCGGAATGGCATTTGTTGCAGAAGGTTATCCGCTTTATTATGATGCTGTTAATGAAAAAGGCCTTGGAATGGCAGGTCTTAATTTTGTCGGCAATGCGGCATATGAAGAGGCTTTGCCGGAAGATGAAACAGAAGTCAGCCAGGTGGCACAGTTCGAGTTCATCCCATGGATCCTTACACAGTGTGCTACTGTAGCAGAGGCGAGAGAGAAGCTGGCAGCAATGAGACTGACAGGTACAGCATTCAGTGAACAGCTGCCGACAGCACAGCTTCACTGGATCATTGCAGACAAAGACTCCTGTATCGTTGTTGAGTCTATGAAGGATGGGCTGCATGTATATGATAATCCGGTAGGAGTGCTTACCAATAATCCACCATTCCCGAGTCAGATGTTTGCACTGAATAATTATGCCGGAGTATCCAGAAAACAGCCGGAGAGTACTTTTGCAGGAGTATTACAGCTTGATGCATATAGCAGAGGAATGGGGGGAATGGGAATACCTGGAGATCTTTCCAGCCAGTCAAGATTTGTGAAAGTTGCCTTTACAAAATTAAATTCGATCTCCGGTGAAGAAGAGGATGAGAGTGTAAGCCAGTTCTTCCATATCTTAGGATCCGTAGATCAGCAGCGTGGATGCTGTGAGGTGACAGAAGGCAAATATGAGATCACGATATACACGTCCTGTTGTAATACAGCAAAAGGTATTTATTATTATACGACTTATGATAATCATCAGATCACAGCGGTTGATATGCATGCGGAAAATCTGGATTCAGATCAGCTGATCTGTTATCCGCTTCTGTCCAAGGGCGAAGTCAGATGGCAGAATAAATAATACGAAAATGCACGGAGAAAGCATAACGCAGAACAACAGGAGGAAAGACCATGAAAGAAGTTAAAACACCGAAAAAAACACTGGCATATTATGTTGTGGTCAAGCTTTTTTGTAACACTTGTGACTAAAAAATAGCGCTTATCAATTTATGCTGCCGTCCTTGCTTCATATGGGGTTCGATAACCATTATAACTGTGTGGACGAATATGATTATAATCAACGTATGCAAATTCTTCTACCTTTTGAAACTATTCGAATGATACGATGTCTTGGGGTTCTTGCTATGGGTGCTCTGATACTAGTACAACATTTTTTGGGGATCACTCATTTGATGGAGAAACCTTTTTACCCAAGGAATCCTTTTATAATGGTGAGGCTGCGTATTTGTTAAATCAGTCATCTGCTACATGGGGACAGAATTTATCTTCGGAAAATTCGCTCCCAAATCCCTGTGCATCTGACAAGTATAAGGTTTATAAGGGGTGTACCGGATATACCAATGATGCAAGCGAGGCACATCACAATATCAAGAATGGCTTCTGTACCAATGCCGGATGTGATTATTATGAAAAACCATATTACAATGAAACAGATGGAGTCTACGAGATCAGTAATGCCGGACAACTATATGCCTACGCAGATAATGCACAGACAGTTTATACAAAGGGTGCAAGGCTTACAGCAGATATCGTAGTAAATGAAGGAACATTGATTCAGGAGGATGGTACTCCTGTTGCGAGGACGGATGACATTAGGATGTGGGACGAGGTGTTCAGAACATCTGGATATCCATACAATAACCAAAAGCTTGTATTTGATGGTAACAATCATTCTATCAGCGGACTGTATGCGAACGGAAGCGGACCGCAGGGTTTCGCGTTATATAATTATGGAACGATAAAGAATCTGCAGATTAAGAATTCGGTATTCATATCAACGGATGGCAACGCAGGAGGCATTGTTGCAGGTTTTCCTATTGGACCGGCTGACTATAAGGAGTGTTTGTTGGCGTTTTTACGGTTTGTTTTGGAATTTTGTCGACCGCGAGGGTCAAAAAAAGAGAGGTGTTTTTGTTGCGCAGCAAGGTGCTTTTTGCAAACAGCCTTTGCTATTTCAACACCTGTGTCTTTCCTATGTATTTTCCCATCGTTTTACCTTGTCGTTAAGGAACGGCAGGGCGCCGTACCTATGGCAGAGCGTTATTTTGCATTTCTTCGAATTCTTTTTCCGGAAGATACATCGGGGTCACCTCCTGTATGGATTTATTTGTTCGCGAGAAACAAAAAACGGCCGCACTATGCTTTGTGGCATAGTACGACCGCTTGCGGACGCAGACAGAAAAACCGTCTTGTTATGACGGCTGTGTGCCTTATGTTTTGAAAGTGTACACGGTTGTTAGGGACATCTCCTTGTTTTCATAACTACCTCGCTGTATGGGGGATTCTTTGATTTTATTCTATCCGATGCAAGAGCAACTGTGAAGAGCGCATAAGTTTGATATACACAGTATACATTGCATTCGGTAAAAAATTTGTCGGTTAGGTAGAATGGAGCAAATTTTGTCTGTTTCAGGCGCCGAATGCTTACCCATGGCGGAATTAGGCCAAAAAAGCACAGCGAATGAATATCCGCTGTGCTTAAAAAGGATAGTTTATTTCTGCCGAGAACCTTGTTTAGATGACAAGGCTTCTCCTTATCGGGATTGCTTGTTGTGATTTCATATTTGACTGTTATTACGGCATTGTCAGCCGGCAATTACACCTTCTCGAATTTCTTAATCGGCACAGCGATTTGAGTAATATAATCGGCACTGTTATCGCCTCGGTTGGGTGGTCCCTCTAAATAAACGGAGCGCAACCGTCCTGCGGGTTTAATGCCGTTTTTGCTCACATGTTCCATCAGCACCCGCATGGCCTCGCCGGTTCCCTCATACGGCCCGCGGTAATAAATACACAAGCCGGGGGTTTCCGCAAACTCCATGCGCTCGACCCCGTCAAAGCTCTCGTCCACCGGAATACAGCACATCAAATCAAGAATACCCAGGTCATCCGTCATGCGCACGGTGAACATACGTGCCACCATGGACATTTTTTCGGTTCTGGCGGCGGCAATGTAGGTGTCCCGCAGTTTAATAGCTGCCTCGGCAACATCTTTACACCGATATTCCCGACAAAAGCACACCTGACGCGGCAGAACGGTTTTATGCACTGTGAAATCGCCTTGCTTTGCCGAACGGACCTGAAGCATCTGAATATTTCTGTCCAGCATTTTCCGCAGCTCATAAAGCTTATCTAAAAGCTTATCCATATTTTCGGTGTCGTAGTAATATTCCGCTACCTCCTTTAAGGAAAGACCGAGTGCCTGTAGCGAACGGATAGAGCGGATCTGCGTCATGTTGTCTGCCGAATAATAGCGAAAGCCGTTGGTTTCGTCCTTTACCGCCGGTGTCAGAAGTCCCATATTTTCGTATACAAGCAGTGCCTTGCGGGTGACTCCGAGTATTTTTGTAACTTCTCCGATTTGAAATAGGCTGTTATCGTGTTTTTTCATCATTATTTCACCAAATTTCTGTAAAAGTTATTGACTCGTCCCCTAAGGTACGATTTACAATATAATATATCGTAGAAGAAAGAATAATGCAAGTTCAATGCAAAAAGGAGAATACCGCTATGAAGAAAAGATTATTAAGTGTATTTCTATGCTTGTGCATGGTGTTTGGTTTAGTTCCGGCCACGGTGTGGGCGGAAACAACAAACGGGCACACCCACTACCTTTGCGGGGGCAGCACCTGTAACGGCAGCGGTCACGAAAACGAAACCTACAAGACCACATTTGAAAAGGAGATTAAGCAGGAGGGCAACACGCTGAAAATAGGCGACAAATCCTGGGCACCGACAAAAGTCAGTAACAATACATTCTACATACTTCCTGCGGGCACTTACTACCTCGGCAGTGACATTAGCCCGGAGTATACCATTAAGATTGAGAACAATGTCACCCTCTGTCTCAACGGGCACAAAATCACGGCCGCAGACGGAATGGATGCCATCTATATGACCGGCGGCAGCTTCACCCTCACCGACTGCAAGGGCATCGGCACGATCACCCATGCAAGCAGCAAGACCGGCAGAGGCGTGTATGTGAGTTCCGGCACCTTCAATATGTACGGCGGCTCTATTACCGGCAACAAAGCCCAAGACGCCCAAGGCAGAGGCGGCGGCGTGTATGTGTACAGCGGCAGCGGCACCTTCAATATGTACGGCGGCAGCATCACCGGCAATCGTGCCACCGGCGATGGCGGCGGCGTGTATAAGAGCGGCAGCAATTCATCATTCAATATGTACGGCGGCAGCATTACCGGCAACACCGCCAACAGCTATGGCGGCGGCGTGTATGTGGACGGCGGCGGATTCACCATGTCCGGCGGCACCATCGGCGGCACGAAAACGGGTGAGACCAACACGGCCACCTATGGCGGCGGCGGCGTATATGCGAAGGCCAACTTCGAGATGACCGGCGGCAGCATCACCGGCAACGAAACCAACAGAGGCGGCGGCGTGTATGTGACCGGCAAAGGTAGCTTCACCATGTCCGCGTCCGCCGACGGCCAAAACATCCCCTCCATCACCGGCAATAATGCCACCGAAAACGGCGGCGGCGTGTATGTAATCGGCAGCAGCAGCACCTTCAAGATGACCGGCGGCACCATCGGCGGCACGGATGCGAATGATGCCAACACCGCCACCAACGGCGGCGGCGTGTGTGTTAGCAAAAACGGCAGCTTCGAGATGTCTGGCAGTTCCTGCATCACCAACAACAAAGCCACCTCCTACGGTGGCGGCGTGCATATAAGCTACGCCAGCGCCACTTTCACCATGAAGGGTGGCAGCATCACCGGCAACAATGCATACAAATCTGATTACATATCAACCTTCGGCGGCGGCGTGTGTGTGGGCAACGGTACCTTCACTATGACCGACGGCAGCATCACCGGCAACAATGCCGCCTATGGCGGCGGCGTGTATACGGTCAATGAATTCAAGATGTCCGGCGGCAGCATCACCGGCAACAATGCATACAAATCTGATTACATATCAACCTTCGGCGGCGGCGTGTGTGTGGACAGCGGTATCTTCACCGTCAGCGGCGAGGTGACCGTCACCGACAATACCAAGGGCGGCACAAAGGGCGCAGACGGCAAGTTCACCGGCGACACGAAGAACAATGTCTATCTTCCCACCGGCAAGAACATCACCATTGGCACCGACAAATTGTCCGAGGGTGCGCAGCTCGGCGTGACTGTGAGCGGAGACTATGGCGATTACCCGTTCACCTCCGGCTGGAATGCCAATATGAGTGACAAAACCCCATCCGACTACTTCATCTCCGATACCGACGGATATGTGGCCAAGTTGAACGGCAGTGAACTGAAAATGGTTACCCATGTGCATAACTGGACTTACACCGCAAGCGGTGATACCATTACCGCAACCTGCAAAAATTGTTCGAATAATAACGGTAACGATTTCAGCGGCGGCAGCGTGACCATTCAGAAACCCGAAAAAACAAAATTTAACGATGGAAAAGATGAAAATGCGAAAGTAGAAAGTGTAGGCTGGTTCGGCAAAGCCCCATCCGTCGCGTATGCGGTCAAGGACGGCAATGCACTGTCGGCTGCCCCTGTGAATGCGGGCACATACACGGCCGGCATTACCCTTGGCAATGTCACTGTCAGTGTGACCTATATCATTGATAAGGCTACGCAGACGGCTCCTACCGGTCTGACAACAAAAGGGGATATTAAGAACAGCGGCACCGGCGAGATTAAGAACACCGCCGAGGACATGGAGTATAACATTTCTGCCAATGCCACCACCGGCTGGATCACTTGCGACAATGGTAGCACCAGGGTCGCCCCCGGTACCTACTATGTGCGCTACAAGGAAACCGACAACTACTTAGCAAGCGCCGTTTCTGCCGCGCTGACAGTCAAGGCGCACACACATTCCGGCGGCAATGCGACTTGCCAAAAAAAAGCGGTTTGTGATGGATGCGGGCAGGAATACGGTGAGCTTGGCAACCATAAGTTTACCGAAACGGTTAGCAAAATGTATCTTAAATCGGCTGCGACCTGCCAAAGCCCCGCAGTATATTACAAAAGCTGCCTTGTTTGTGATGAAAAATCCTTCGAGACATTTGAATACGGTGAGAAGGATTTTTCAAATCATATCGGCAATACATATTTAGTGGGACAAAAGGAAGCCACCTGCTACGCAGAAGGCTATACCGGCGATACTTATTGCTCTACCTGCAATCATGAGATAGAAAAAGGAACGCCCATTGCGAAAAACGCTCATAACCCTGCGTCGGTTTGGACAACGGATGAAACCGATCACTGGAAAGAGTGTCAGACTGTCGGCTGCGGCAATATCATTGATAAAGCACATCATTCCGGTGGAGAAGCCACCTGTGTGAACAAGGCTATCTGCGAGGTATGCAAGATTGAGTACGGTGATGTAGACGCAACCAACCACAAATACACCGAAGTGCGTGGTGCAAAAGACGCCACTTGCTGCGAAAAGGGCTACACCGGCGACACCTACTGCACCGATTGCAATGCCTTGATTTCAAGCGGAGCTGAAATTCCTGCAACCGGTAATCATACCGATGTTGACGGAAAGTGGGAAAGCGATGGTGAAAATCACTGGCATACCTGCTACTTTGGAACCAAGTTTGATGTAACGGCACATACCGGCGGTGAGGCCACCTGTGTGAACAAGGCTATCTGCGAGGTATGCAAGATTGAGTACGGTGATGTAGACGCAACCAACCACAAGAACACCGAAATTCGCGGCGCAACCGATCCCACCTGCTGTGAAGCCGGCTATACCGGCGACAAATGGTGCACCGACTGTAACACTAAAATCGAATCAGGCAGTGAAATTTCCTCAACCGGCAATCATACCGATGTTGACGGCAAGTGGGAATCCGACGGCACAAATCATTGGCATACCTGTTATTTCGGCACAAAGTTTGATATTACGGCGCACAACGGCGGTGAGGCAACCTGCAAATCCCCGGCCGGATGCTCTGAATGCGGACATTCTTACGGACCGCTTGACGCAAACAATCATAAGGGCACAACATATCTAAAGAACCAAAAGGAAGCCACCTGCTTTGAGGAGGGCTATACCGGAGATACTTATTGCAGCGATTGTAATGAGAAAATCGCAGACGGACAGTCCATTGCGAAGAATGCTCATAATCCCGCATCTGTCTGGACTACCAATGAACACGATCATTGGAAGGAGTGTCAGACTGTCGGCTGCGGAAATGTTATAGACAAAGCGGCACACAGCGGTGGTGAGGCTACTTGTGTAAGTAAGGCAGTTTGTGAGGTTTGCAAGGCGCAGTACGGTGATGTAGACGCAACCAACCACAAGCACACCGAAATTCGGGATGCAAAGCCCGCTACCGAGCAGGAAAAGGGCTACACCGGTGACATATGGTGCATCGATTGTAATAAGAAAATTGCAACCGGTTCGGAAATTGCCATGCTTGAGCATAAACTTACATTAGTAGAGGCAAAGGATGCTACCGTAACGGAGCAAGGCAATATAAAGTATTATTATTGCGAAAACTGCGGTAAATATTTTGCGGATGTAGCCGGCGCAAAAGAGATTTCTCTCAGCGAAACCGTTATTAAAAAGCTTCCCCCTGAGATTATAGAAGGCAATAATGCTACCGTAAACAACGGAGAGAAGAAATCCTTGACATTCCGTTCCAATGCGGCATTTGCCGATTTCATTCGTGTAGAGCTTGACGGCAAAACTCTTGATGAAAAGGATTATACAAAGGCAGAAGGCAGCATTATAGTTACCTTGAATAACAATTTTGTTTCTACACTTTCCGTCGGTGAGCATACGCTCGGAATCGTTTCGGAAAGCGGAACGGCAACTGCAAAGTTCACGGTGAAAGCGTCCGAGATTCCGAACGAATCTCCCAAAACAGGAGATGACAACATGGTTGCCGTCTGGAGCTTTGCGGCGGTGCTCTCACTTGCTGTTCTCGGTTTCACTACCGTAGTATCAAAGAAAAAGCGAGCAAAATAAAAAGAATTGCGGCGGCAACGTAACTATACGCTGCCGCTGCAATTTTATATGGAGAGGGTTTTTATGGCAAAAGAATATTTATATAAAGCCTACGGCAGCAAGCTTGCTGCGCTGAATAAGCGGCGTAAAAAAAAGCGTAATACCATGAAGAAAGCAATGCTTTCGGCGGCGATAATAATCACTGTTGCGGTAGCTGTAATTTTAATTATTGCCCAATTCCGTAAAAAATCAAATGAATTGGTCGGCACCTGGAGATATGATGAGCATACGCAATATGTTTTTGAAAAGGACGGTACAGGCAAATTACTTGCCGATGATGTGACATATTCTTATGCCTACACCGTCAAGGGTAAAAAGCTCATCCTCGATTTTACAGAGGATATTGTCCGCGATTGCGATTATACCTTTTCGGTAAACGAAACCGCCTTAACACTTATCGGCGGTACAGAAACCGATGGCGGTAGCTACAAACTTAACAAAGAGTAAATGAGCAAATAACCAAAGGAGCCTTCAAACGGAACAAACGGTCAAAAAAACAGCACAAGCGGTAAAAAAATAATTTGATTTAACTCTTTCACAGCAGAAAGAAAAAAGGCAGCGGCGGTGAATGTGATTTCGCCGTTGCCTTTTGATAACAAGCTGTTTGTTGCGGCTTAATGGAACATTACTGTTTTTCTTTTCTGCTGATATATCTTTTCAGTTGGGTAGTTCACTTTCTCCTTCCACCGTGACAGGTGGCACCTGTCACCGAATGGGCGCAGTTGCCCCTTGGCGGAAAAATTCCTTGAAAAACTGTTCTTTTGAAGGTTATGTAAAAGGAGCAAAGTATGCAGGGGGAATCGCCGCAGTCGGCCATAAAATAAGCAATTGTTATGTTACTGTTGACTATGTAGAATACAAATAATTTGTAGAAGAGAGTTTCAGAACCCTGAAATGATTTTAAAATTGATAGGGTTTTGGAGCTTTTTTTCTGTATTATTTGCATTTTTGATTTTTATTTACGTAGACAAAGATAATTGACGGTGTTAATCTTCAAGTAAAGATTATTTTAATAACGGAGGAAAAAAATGGCTAAAAGTTGTTGTAACAAAGCATGTATTGTTCAGGGGGGAAAATATCGTTTTTCGGTGCTTACGCCGTTTATGATGAGAATGGAATATTCAGAGACTGGTGTGTTTGAAGATTTACAGACGCAGACTGTGCTTAACAGGGAATTTCCGGTACCGGAATATTCAGTGACACAAAGTGACGACCGCCTTGAGATAGAGACAGAAGCATTTCATATGATATACGATAAAAAGAAATTTAGTGAAGAAGGACTTTTTATAGATGTAAAATATGATTTTACCAATTACGGTGGAAGGTGGTATTTTGGTGCAAAGACGTATAGTTTTCCGCCTCGGGAGCATAATCTCAAAGGCACAATGAGAACTCTTGACAGGGCTGACGGGGAAGTTGAACTTGAATATGGGCTTATGGATAAGAGTGGAAGGACGTTTTTTGATGACAGCAAATCGTTTGTGTTTGATGAAGAAAATATGCCATCAAAAAGGAAACATGAAGAGATTGATGTTTATTATCTTGCATATGGGCGTGATTATTTTGCGTGTCTGCGTGATTTTTATAAATTATCGGGGGCGGTTCCGCTTCTTCCAAGATACGCTCTTGGAAACTGGTGGAGCAGGTATTGGAAATACAGTGAAGAAAGTTACATTGAGCTGCTGACGGAATTTGAAAAAAGAAATATACCATTTTCCGTTGCTGTTATGGATATGGACTGGCATATAGTCGATGTGCCGATGGAATCTGGCGGCGGATGGACAGGATATACATGGAATAATGATTTATTTCCGAATCCGGAAAGATTTTTGTCATGGCTGCATGAACATAATTATCATGTAACACTTAATGTCCATCCGGCATCAGGTATTCGGAATTTTGAAAAAATGTATAAAGATATGGCAGAGTATCTAGGAATTAATCCTGACAGTAAAAAAACTATAGAGTTTGATATGACTAACAAAGAGTTTGTTGAGGCGTATTTTAAGTTTGCACATCATCCACATGAAAATGCCGGAGTTGATTTCTGGTGGATAGACTGGCAACAGGGCAACAACGGAGGAGCAAGCGGAATTGACCCATTATGGATGCTTAATTATTTTCATTTTAAAGATATGGAAAAAAGAGGCAGAAGAGGACTTATTCTTTCGAGGTATGGCGGACTTGGAAGCCATAGGTATCCGATAGGATTTTCTGGAGATACGATAGTTACATGGAAATCGCTTGAATTTCAGCCTTATTTTACAGCAACGGCATCAAATGTGGGATATACGTGGTGGAGTCATGATATAGGCGGTCATATGAACGGATATAAAGACAACGAGCTTGCATTAAGATGGTATCAGTTTGGTGTGTTTTCACCGATAAACAGGCTTCACAGCAGCTCTAATCCGTTCTGTGGAAAAGAACCATGGAATTATCCTGAGCCATACTGCAGTGATATGGAAACGATTTTAAGATTCAGGCATGCACTTATTCCATATATGTACACACTTAATTACAGATGTCATTGCGAGCATATTCCTGTAATAATACCAATGTATTATTATTATCCATTTGAGGAGAAAGCATATAGTTATAAAAATCAATATTTTCTTGGTAGTGAAATGCTTGTGTGTCCTGTTACAACAAAGATTGATGAAGATTCACAAAAAAGCGGTGAGGAATGTTTTATACCAGCCGGAATATGGACAGATATATTTACCGGTGATGTATACAATGGCGGTAAAAATGGAAAAAGTCAGATTTTATGTAGAAATCTTCAAAGTATTCCTGTGCTTGGACGTGCAGGTGCAATAATACCGCTTGCTTCGGAATGTGGCAGTAATGATATTATTAATCCGAAAAAAGTTGATGTGGTTATATGTCCAGGTGCATCAAATACATTTGTTATGTACGAAGATTCTGGAGATGGATTTGACTACGAAAAAGGCGAATATGCTTTGACAGAGTTTGTGCTCGACTGGAATGAAGATAAGGCAAAAATAAGCATAGATGTAAGCGGTGACTTATCGGTAATTCCACGAAACAGAAAGTACCGTTTTATATTAAGAGGATTTGCACGTGGTATAAGATTTGAAAATGCAGATAATGCCAAATACGATATAAAAACAAATACATGGACAGTTACATGTAACTGTGATGGTGCGTCAGAGCTTGAAATATTTGCTGATAATGAAGAAAACAATCTTGTATACAACGGTGAAAATGTTAATGATAAAATATATGATTTTCTTCTGCAGGCACAGATGGATAATAATGACAAGAGAAGTATTTACAGATTATTTACATCCGGTGAGGACAAAAATGTTATTATATCAAACATTATGTCTATGAAACTTAATGATAAAGTTACAGCTGCAATTATAGAATATCTTTTGAGATAATGTATAATAATGCAAAAATAAAGTAAAATCTGAGTAAAATTTTATTTTTCTGTTGACATTAAAAAATGATATATTATAGTAAAAAAAGATTTGGATAAGAGTTATCCAACATGCAGACCACATGGTTATATTACATGTTAAGCCTTGCGGACGGACGGGTCGGTTGCCGAGTGTGACAAGGGCACACATTATTGATTGGGTTAGAAGCCCAAGTTTTATAAGTTGATTTTTAAAATTATCATGCGAAGGTGCATATCATCTTGTGAAACGGTCAATAAGAGCGGTAACAGTGACTTACTTGGATAAACTCTGAAAGGTCAGAATCTCAGTGCTTTGTATATATGAAGTAATATGTATACGTACATGTACAGGGATTAATAAAAGAATGATTGAATATACCACGGGGCTGTGGGAGTATCCCAAAGTTTGTGTAAACCTCCAAACTGATGTAAGATAAAATTACTCAGTTTGGAGGTTATTTTTATGG
>ENA-UPXC01004199-UPXC01004199.1-human-gut-metagenome-genome-assembly--contig:-NODE-4199-length-13463-cov-99.775288_pt1 | contig 13463 bp, 7 predicted proteins | sample MGYA00250047_ERZ773371 | MGnify/ENA primary metagenome ERZ773371 (study PRJEB29103, sample SAMN06111975) | human gut metagenome | biome: human gut; feature: ankylosing spondylitis patient; material... | reverse complement strand
TTTTGCTTGGCAAGGGGTGTTGAGAACAAATATTGCTATGACCGATTAGGAAATGAGTCGGTCAGGTACATAGCCATAATGCGGTGGCTATGAATTTTCAGAAAGGAGGGCAAAAAGAAGTGTCAAACTGTAAAACGATTTCCGTATGTAACCAGAAAGGCGGAGTCGGAAAGACCACCACAACAGTTAATCTCGGAGTCGGGCTTGCAATGCAGGGCAAGAAAGTATTGCTCATAGACGCAGACCCGCAGGGCGATTTAACGACTTGTCTTGGTTGGCAGGATACAGACGGTTTGGGTATCACGCTTGCAACGAAACTCACAGATGTAATCAATGAAACGATGACAGACCCTATGGTTGGTATCCTGCACCACGAAGAAGGTGTTGACCTTGTTCCGGCAAACCTTGAGCTTTCAGCAATGGAATTTAACCTTGTAAACGCAATGAGCAGAGAAACTACACTCAAGAATTATCTGAGTCAAGTGAAAAACAGATATGATTATGTAATTATAGACTGTATGCCTTCACTTGGTATGGTTACTCTTAATGCTTTATCGGCGGCAGACAGTGTTATCATTCCGGTTCAGGCTCAGTATTTGCCGGCAAAGGGTATGACACAGCTTGTGCAGACTATTTCAAAAGTAAAGAAGTATATCAATCCGGATATTAAGATAGACGGTATGCTGCTTACTTTGGTGGATAGCCGAACAAACCTTGCAAAGAGTACGGTTGAAGCACTCAGGGCAAACTTCGGTAATCAGATAAGAATGTATCGAACACAAATCCCGATTGCCGTAAAAGCCGCTGAAACTTCTTCCAAAGGCAAGAGCATTTATGCTTATGAGCCAAATAGCACAGTGTCTAAGGCATACGCTGAATTTACAAAGGAGGTGTTAGCCGATGGCAGGAAGAAAGAGCGACTTCACTCTCACGAAGCTCGATGATTTATTTACCACTCAGGCACAGAGAGATGAAGAACAGCTTTCAAAAATCCGAGATATTCCGTTAGAGCTGATTGATGATTTCCCAGACCATCCGTTTAAGGTCAGGGACGATGAAGATATGATGCAGCTTGTGGAGAGTGTCAAGGAAAGAGGGGTTATTACTCCGGCAACGGTAAGGCAGAAAGAGGACGGCAGATATGAACTTGTTTCAGGACACAGACGAAAGCGAGCTTGTGAACTGGCAGGATTTGAAACACTGAGAAGTGAGATTGTAGACCTGAACAGAGATGAAGCGACCATTTTAATGGTTGAGAGTAATTTCCAAAGGTCAGAGATATTGCCGAGTGAAAAAGCCTTTGCCTATAAAATGCGTTTAGAAGCATTAAGCAGACAAGGGAAAAGAACAGATTTAACTTCCAACCCACTGGGTCGGAAGTCGGATGGCAAAGAAACTGCTCAAATAATCGGAGAACAATCGGGCGACAGTCAAACGCAAGTTCGTCGTTATATTCGTTTAACAAACCTTGTTCCCGAACTGCTTGAATTTGTTGATGAGGGGCGTATCAAAATGCGTCCTGCCGTAGAAATTTCCTATCTTGATGAAGATTGCCAGCGTGATGTGGTTGACGAAATCGACCTGAATGACGCTACCCCGTCACACGACCAGACAATCCGTATGCGAAAGTTATTCAACGAGGGCAACCTTACAACCGAAGCAATCCACGCTGTTATGTCTGAGGAAAAGCCGAACCAAAAGGAAAAAATCGTGTTGAGGGGCGACAGAGTAAGACAGCTTATCCCGAAAAATATTCCCGTCAGTCAGACGGAGGATTTTGTCTGCAAGGCATTGGAGCATTACAACAAGTTCTTGCGTAATCGTGCAGAGCGTGACAGCAGATAGCCTGTTTTACAGTTCCCCTTTCTCACACTCTAACCCCTTAGTTATACTTTTACCTACCGAAAATGATATATACTATCTCACTTGAATATAACTATCTCAAAGTATATGTCTATCTCTAAGGGGCAATCGCACAGTATGAACGGACAGGAGGTGTATGGTAAAATGAAAAATTAACGAAAAATCCGCATTTGTTTTTCGGCAGGTAAATCTTGTCGTAAGAGAAAATCCACAAAGGCACATCGTAGAGATACGGTGTGTTTTTCAATTTTTACAGGAGGAAACGCAATGATAAAGTCAAAATTCAAAAGAGTCACGTCGCTTTTCTTGGCGACCCTTATGTGTGTGACCACTTTTGCAGGCATTGGCTCGACAACAGCATATGCTGCTTCGGGAGAAAAAGCCGATGTTTATATGGTCGATTTCCCTCGTGATGGCGATGCTAATTACGATGGGGTATGGGGACACAGTAATTTGACCTTGAAAAATGGTTGGCATACCGGACGTTCTAATTTTACCAATCTTAAGGCTATTGGCTCATACTCAGGCAATGTTGCTTATTGTATTGAGCCGGGAATTTCGCTCAAGGTCGGTCAGACAATGAATAAGTATGACGAAAATTATTTTAATAACCTTGCATCCAACGGGGTTATTTCCGGAGATGAAATCCGTCTTTTCGTTGGTCGTATTTTACAGTATGGCTACCGTGGGACAATCTCGACATCTTGGAGGTCACAGAATGAAGCAGCAGCAAACAGCATTGCACAGGCTTATGCCACACAGCTTCTTATCTGGGAAACTGTTATCGGAGAGCGTGATGTGAACTTCAATCATGTAGCAGCCAGTGGTTGCAGCAATGTGAAAGATGTCATCAATGCAAAGCATCCGCTTCGCAATAAGATTTTCAGTTATTACAACAGTATGGTGCAGAGTGTACAGAACCATGCGACCATACCGAGTTTTTGTAATAAATCATCCGGTTCGGCAAAGACAATAGAACTTGAGTGGAACGGAAGCAAGTACACAACTACTCTGACAGATTCCAATAATGTGCTGTCCAAATATAATTTCAAGGCAAGCATCAGTGGAGTGAGCTTTTCAGTGAATGGTAACAAACTTACGGTTTCTATGGATACAGCACCGAGTAAGGAATTTACCATTACCGCAACCAAGAAAAATGCAGTCCGCAGAGGTGTGGTTGTATGGTCAGAGGGCAAACACGGTCAGAATTCCAGTGTGCAGGATGTTGTCAGCTATGCTCAGGAAGTAAGCGACAGTATCAACGGTTATGTGAAGATGAAAGTCAGCTATGGTTCTTGTCAGATTGTAAAGACCAGTGAGGACGGCAAGGTTGACGGTATTAACTTCACGATTACCGGAAACGGTATCAATCAGACGGTTACAACAGCTAATGGCGGTAAGTTCCAGATTGATAACCTTATGCCGGGTATCTATACTGTAACCGAGCAGGCATACGATAAGTACGAGCCGCAGGAAACACATAGAGTTACTGTTGTAGCAGGACAGGTTGCAAAGGTCAATTTTAATAACAAATTGAAGCGTGGCGACCTTCAGGTAGTGAAGTCCTCAGAAGATAATCTTGTTGAAGGTATGAAGTTCCATCTTTTCGGTACTTCTCTTTCCGGTGCTGCTGTTGACCAGTATGCAGTTACAGACAAAAACGGTGTGGCAACTTTCAAAGATGTGCTTATCAGTGGTTCTGAACCATATACCCTTGAGGAAGTAGACACGGCTATCCGTTATGTTGTGCCGAAAAATCAGATTGCACCAGTGAAGTGGAAAGAAGTAACCACAAGAAACTTCAATAATATTTTGAAGAAGTTTACTGTAACAGTAACAAAGAGCGACGCTGAGAAAGGCGAAGCACAGGGCAATGCCAAACTTTCGGGAGCAATTTACGGTATCTATAAGGGAGAAACGCTTGTAGATAAGTATGTTACTGATGAAAACGGTCAGTTCACTACCAAAGAATATGTTTGTGATACCGACTGGACAATCCGAGAAATCACACCGTCAGAGGGATATTTGCTTGATAAGACTATCCATGAAGTAGGTGCAGACCCGAAACTTTATGAGGTGGAACACAACCTTACTTCCAATGATGTAACCGAGCAGGTAATCAAAGGTAATGTGGCTATCATTAAACACACTGACGATGGAGAAACAAAGATTGAAACACCTGAAAAGGGTGCTTCCTTTGAGATTTATCTGAAATCTGCCGGAAGCTATGACGCAGCCAATAAAGACGAGAGAGATACTATCGTTTGCGATGAAAATGGCTTTGGTCAGACAAAAGATATGCCGTATGGTATTTATACTGTACACCAGACTTCTGGTTGGGAAGGCAGAGAGATGATGGACGATTTTGATGTGTTCATTTCACAGAACGCACAGACGTATCGTTATCTTATCAATAACCGTAACTTCGAGAGCTTTGTCAATGTAGTTAAGGTGGACGCAGAAAGCGGAAAGAGTATTCCGTATGCAGGAGCAGGATTTAAGATTTACGACCCGCAGGGTAATCAGGTCAAAATGACCTTTACTTATCCGACACCGACCACGATTGATGTGTTCTATACCGATGCAAATGGTTCTCTTGTCACACCTGAGAAACTGGATTACGGCAAGGGGTATTCTATCGTAGAGGTACAAGCTCCATACGGATATGTACTTGATGATACTCCGGTATATTTTGATATTACCGAAGAAAATTCCACAGAGGAAGGCGGCGTAACTGTTGTGAAAGTCAATAAGCCGAATATGGCACAGAAAGGTACTATCACGGTTGAAAAGACCGGAGAAGTATTTAGTGGTGTCAATGTAAGTGGTTCTGAGGACAGTGATGTTATTTATCAGCCTGCTTATGAAGTGGCAGGACTTGAGGGTGCAGTTTATGAAGTCCGTGCTGCGGAAGATATTAGCACACCGGACGGTACACTCCGCTATTCAAAGGGCGAAGTGGTAGATACTATCACAACAAGCTCCGATGGATTTGTTAAGAGCAAAGAACTTTATCTCGGAAAATACGAGGTCAAGGAAATTACCGCACCTGATGGAATGGTAGTGAGTGGCGAAACACATACGGTTGAGCTTACTTATGCAGGTCAGAATATCTCTGTTACCGAAACTTCCACATCATTCTATAACGAAAGACAGAAAGTTCAGGTAAGCCTTGCAAAAGCCATTGAAAAGGATAAGACATTTGGTATTGGCGACAACGGAGAAATCAAAAACATCAGCTTTGGTCTTTATGCCGCAGAAGATATTGTATCTGCAAGCGGTACCGTTATTCCGGCTGATGGACTGATTGAGATTGTCAGCATAAATGAAAATGGAACTGCTGTTATGAAGTCAGACCTTCCGTTTGGCAAATACTATGTCAAAGAGAATGCAACCGATGAGCATTATATTCTCTCTGATACGAAGTATCCGGTTGTGTTTGAATACGCAGGTCAGGATACCGCAACGGTTGAAATTAAAGTAAATGACGGAAAAGAAATCAAGAATGAACTTATCTATGGTTCTGTATCAGGTAAGAAGATTGACGAGAATGGAGAAGCACTTGAGGGTGCTGTTATCGGTATCTTCAAAGCCGAAGAAACAGAATTTACAAAGGATACTGCACTTATGACGACTATCTCTGCAAAAGACGGTAGTTTTTCTTTTGAAAAAGTACCTTATGGCAAATGGATTGTAAGAGAAATCGAGCAGCCAAAGGGATTTGTTCTTGATGAAAAAGCGTATGAGGTCAATATTAGCAAAGCCGAGCAGGTAGTTGAAATTGAGATTGTCAATGAGTATGTTCACGGCAATATCAGACTCACGAAGGTGGACGCTGAATATCCGGATAACAAGCTTACGGGTGCAACCTTTGAGGTATATAAGGACACCAATGAGAACGGAAAGATTGATGATGGAGATGAACTTATCGGAAATCTTGAAGAAACTGAAACCGGAATTTATGAGATGAAAGAACTGCTTTACGGAAAATATATTGTCCGTGAAACAAAAGCACCGGAGGGCTTCCTGCTTGATAAGGGAGAATACTCTGTTTTCATTGAGAAAGACGAAACAACTTATTCCGTTGAGAATAAGGCAGGTGTCGGATTTATCAATGAAGCTATGCGTGGAACACTGAAAATCGTTAAGACATCTTCAGACGGTAAGGTCAAAGGTTTTGCGTTCAGAGTAACCGGAGCAAACGGCTATGATATGACATTTGAAACAGATAAGAACGGCGAAATCGTGATTGAGGGACTTCGTATTGGCGAATATACCGTATCCGAAGTGGCAAACAATGCCTCTGCCGCATATATCACACCTGCCGACCAGAATGTTACTATCAAACTTGATGAAACAGCCGTTGTAAAAATGCACAATGAGTTGAGGGATACTCCAAAGACAGGAGATGATACCAATATGAAACTTTGGTATGTCCTTGCCGGACTTTCTGCTGTCGGTATCGCTGTAACGTCTGTTGTTGCACACAAAAAGAAGAAAAAGGAGGGTAACGAGTAATGGAAGCAAAGACAATTATCGCTATCGCATTAGTCGCCGTTATTGTCGGCGGCTTTATCTTTCTTCAGGTTAAAAACCGTAAGAAGTAAGTAACAAGCGAACATTAACCAGTCGGGGCAGAGCGTAAAAAACTCTGTCCCTTTAATTTTTGGAGGAACATTATGAAACAACAGAAAACGGTGGAGAGCCGAGTGCTTGAAATCTTAAAGAAATGCCCGATGTCGAGGTATGATGATATGCTTCTTATTCTGCATTATTACAATCGGTACGGATATATACCTGCTGGAAATCTTCCGCTTGAGGATATTGTATTTAATTACCGAGCATACGGACTTCCTTGTTTTGAAACCATACGCAGGGCAAGGCAGAGAGTACAGTCCCTTTTTCCTGAGTATTCACGTAATCCGCAGAAAGAAGAACAGAGCGGCAGTATTTCTATTGTAATCAACATTAGCTAAGGAGGTATTTTCGTGAAAAACAAAGCAACTTTTCAGAATAAGGTTAAGGTGCTGAATAAACTCTTTGACTCCGGTTGTGATACGGAGAAAAAGTTGCAGCAGCTTGATATGGAAGCAATCCTGAAAATTCCGAATATCACGATTCCTGATATGGGTGTGATTATGGAGCTTCAGAAGAATACAAAGTCCGGTAAACTCTTTTCGTATTTGGGCGGCGGTTCTGATGAAGCAACAAAAATGAGAGGTAAGGAAAATGAAGCAACAGGAGAATAGAGCAGAGCCGCAGGAAAAGCAAATTCGATTTATAAACAGTCATTACAACTTAAAATTCTATATTCCCGATGGTGGAAAAATCAGGATTACTTTTCGTGATGGACACACAGCAGACAGAGTGTGCAAGTATATTGATGACTACCATTTGTATGTCGGAAATTGCTGCTATCATATATGTGAGTTTGCTGAAAAAATGGAGCTTAATGGAAGCAAAGTTGAACCTATCAATCAATCCGAACCGTCAAAAAACAAGACCAGAAACAGAGAAAAACAGCGATAAGGAGGTGCAAGAGTAATGGCACGAAAATATGACCTTATTTCTGAGCTTTACAACCGCACCTGCAAAACGGTTGTGTCAAATCCTCAGAACTGGCAGGCATTCTTGGCTTCGGCTTGCCGAAATTATAAGTTACGTTATGACGAGCAGCTACTTGTATATGCACAGCGACCTGATGCAACGGCGGTTCTTGAGATAGAGCAGTGGAACAAAATTTTTGGCAGATGGGTCAACCGAGGTGCAAGAGGTATTGCTGTTTTTGCTGATGAAAACCGTTCACGGCAAAGACTGACACATTACTTTGACATTTCAGATACTCACGAAAGCAGATATTCAAGAACAGTCCCGATTTGGGATATGCGTCAGGAATACGAAGCTGATGTGATTGAAACATTGGAAAGCACTTTCGGAGAGATTGAGAATAAGAGTAGTCTTGCCGAAGCAATTATGGGAGCAGCAAGAAATGCGGCAGAGGATAATATCCCTGATTATCTGCAAGACCTTTACTATGCAACCGAGGGCAGTTCCTTCGAGGAAGTGGAAGAGGATATTGTGGCTTTCATTTATAAAAATGTCGTGACAAATAGTGTGGCATATATGATGATGTCAAGGCTTGGCGTTGATACGGACGGTTATTTTGAACTTGATGATTTCAGAGATGTTACCAATTTCAATACGCAGGAAACACTCAATGCACTTGGATTTGCTACCAGTGATATTGCAGAAATGGGATTGACGGAAATATCTAAAACAATTACTGCACTCAACCGTCAAAATCGCATAATTGTCGGTCAGGACAGAAATGAATACAATAAGGTTGAAAATAACGACGAAAGGAGTTTGGACAATGAACGAACTGACCTACACGATGGTGGGCGATTACAGCCTTCCGAACCTGAAACTTCCACAGCAGCCGGAAGTGACTTTGGGCAGATACGCTCAGATGAGGAGAGATTTTCTGAAGGAACATCACAGAGTCCTTTACTACAATCTCCTGACGAGGGGCGAACTGACACAGCACTTGGCGGAAGTGGAACAGAGAGCCAGCAAGATGGAGGAAACAATCCTGAGCCAGATGGCACAGAAAGAGGGAGTGAGCGAACAGATGAAAGCGGAGGATATGATGAAATGGGTTCGTCTGATGAACTCCCTTCGCAGCTCGGCACAGGAAATCGTGAAAGCGGAAGTGATATTCGCTTAGAGTATTACGACAGAACACACGAGGATAAAAGCCTTCCGTTCTTTGGGCGTGATGAAGTAATCAATGAAATTCTCAGAACGACACCACATTTATCAGCAAGTCTGGAAGAAATCAAAGATTATTATGAACGTAATCCTGATAACAAAGACCGCACAGCGTATATAAAGAGTATTTTCAATAATGATTATACCGAGCTTACTTTAGAGGATGGCAGGACAGTAGGGTACAAGACCTTTGAAAACGTTCTGCATTTGTGGGAGGGCAAATACGACAGCAGAACCGCACAGAGTTTTTATGATTGGGCTGTTATTGCTCGACATTTTGAAGCTATGCGATTATTGGGAGAATTAAGTGACAGCATAAAACCATTACCGTCAATGGACGGTCAGATGACATTCATATTAGACGGTCGGGCAGAGGAAAAGAAAACCTCTGCCTTTACTTTTTCTCAGGAGATTATCGACGCTGTTCTTGCGAATGGAAGCGGATTTTCTGAGGGTAAAATGCGTATCTATGAGCAGTTTGAAAAAAGCCTTTCAGCAAAAGAAAACGCAGACTTCTTAAAAAATGAGTACGGTTGGGGCGGCTCTTATCCAGTAATAATCGGAGCAGGAATTGATGAGAGTCACGATGGAAAAGGTATTACGATTACGAAAGGTATCGGTAAAGAAAATCCACATATCACGCTTTCGTGGTCGCAGGTGGAGAAACGTATCGGGGAACTTATCCGAATGGACAGATACTTAAATCCAAAGGAAAAAGAACGCTATCCTCAGTGGCTTGAAAGTCAAGAGGAACGCAGAGCCAAAATCGAGGAAACGAAAAGAAACCGTGAGATACTCTCTAATGCACCACCGGAGCAGGAACTAGCCGAAAAAGAACCTGAAGAAGCGGAAATATCGCAAGATGTGAAATATGAATATCATCTTGGCGATAAGGTGTATATCGGTGCTTCTGAGTACGAAATCTTATCTGTTGATGATGAGAGAGTAATGCTCTATGACTATGATATGCCACTGTTCAATAAGGAATTTTCACGCACAGAGTTTGACAGAAAAGTGCGTGAGAATCCGATGAATGAGCATTTGATTGTAAAGGAAGAACCTGCCGAAGAAAGAAATGAAACGGAAGAAGTTCAGACCAATATGGGCAGTATGCCGATTGAAGATTATCGAGAGATAGTAGCTTCGCAGTCAGGTTTTGACAGCTATGATGAGATGTATCATCAGGGGTATCGCATAGGAAACGGTTATGATAAAGAGCCTGAGCCGGTAGTTCCCGCTTGGGAGCAGAAGAAAAAAGTCAAAGGCTTTGACTTGCACCCTGATGTATCTATGGCAGAACGCCACACCTTTAATCTCAAAGAAAATGAGGTTGAAACAGTTGGTAAAAAGGAACGCTTCCGCAGAAATATTATGGCGATACAGCTTCTAAAAAAATGTCAGGAAGAAAACAGATTTGCCACTCTTGAAGAACAGATTATCTTATCAAAGTACGTTGGTTGGGGTGGGCTTTCAGAAGCCTTTGATGAAAATAATTCAGCGTGGGCAACGGAATATCTGGAACTTTCTTCGGTATTAACACCGGAGGAATATGCTTCGGCAAGAGAAAGCACGTTGACTGCGTTCTACACGCCGCCCGAAGTTATCACAGCCATTTATAAGGCAATGGAGCAGATGGGCTTTAAGGAAGGCAACTTGTTAGAGCCGTCCTGCGGTATCGGTAATTTCATCGGTATGCTGCCGGACACAATGCAGGACAGTAAGATTTACGGTGTGGAACTTGATACGATTTCCGCAGGGATTGCACAGCAGCTTTATCAGAAAACAACCATTGCGGCACAAGGATTTGAAGAAACCAATCTGCCGGACAGCTTCTTTGATGGAGTGGTTGGCAATGTGCCTTTTGGAGATTTTAAGGTGTCGGATAAAAGGTACGACAAGCATAAGTTCCTGATACACGATTACTTTTTTGCCAAGTCCCTTGATAAGTTAAGACCCGGCGGTGTGATGGCACTTGTAACGAGCAAAGGCACAATGGATAAGGAAACTTTAGCAGTACGAAAGTATATTGCACAGAGGGCAGAGCTTCTTGGAGCAATCCGATTGCCGAATAATACCTTTAAGGGTAATGCAGGAACGGAAGTCATTTCGGATATTCTTATCCTGCAAAAGCGTGACAGACTGATAGATATTGAGCCGGATTGGGTTCATCTTGATACCGATGAGAACGGAATTAAGATGAACTCTTATTTTGTGCAGCACCCCGAAATGATACTCGGAGAAATGAAAATGGTATCGGGGCGTTTCGGTATGGAAGCAACTTGTGTGCCGTATGAAAATGCAGACCTTGCAGCACAGCTTGATGAAGCAGTAGCAAACATTCACGGAGAAATCACGGAATATGAAGCCGAGGAAGAACTGGAGGAGGAAGATAATTCTATTCCGGCAGACCCGGCAGTGAGAAACTTTTCATATACGGTGGTAGACGATAAAATCTATTATCGTGAAAATTCCCGTATGACTCCGGTGGAAGTGTCGGCAACCGCAGAGAACCGAATTAAGGGTATGATTGCTATTAGAAATTCCGTCAGAACGCTGATTGAATTGCAGACAGAAGATTACCCTGACAGCGAAATCAAAGCGGAGCAGGAGCGATTAAACAGACTTTATGATACCTTTTCAGGTAAGTACGGACTCATTAACAGCCGTGCAAATACCTCTGCTTTTTCGCAGGACAGTTCATTCTCTTTGCTTTCCGCATTGGAGATAATCGGAGAGGACGGAGAACTGGAACGTAAGGCTGATATGTTTTCTAAGAGGACAATTAAGCCGCATACTCCGGTTACTTCTGTTGATACGGCAAGCGAAGCGTTGGCGGTATCTCTTGGAGAAAAAGCCACGATTGATATGGACTATATGATGGAGCTTTCCGGTAAATCGGAGAATGAAATCTTTGAGGACTTAAAGGGTGTTATCTTCCTAAACCCGCTTTATGAGTATGGAAATTCTTACGAACCGAAGTATCTGATGGCTGATGAATACCTTTCGGGTAATGTCAGGGAAAAGCTGAAGATTGCAAAGAACTCGGCAGAACTCTATCCGGAAGATTATAAGGTCAATGTGGAAGCACTTCAAAAGGTGCAGCCGAAAGACCTGACTGCAAGTGAAATTTCCGTGCGACTTGGTGCAACTTGGCTGCCACCGGACGATGTGCAGGAGTTTATCTTTCATTTGCTTGAAACACCACGCTATGCACAGTGGAATATCAAAGTTCACTTCTCTCCATTTACGAGTGAGTGGAATATTGAGGGCAAATCTTACGACAAAGGAAATGTAAGGGCATATAACACTTACGGAACTTCCCGCATCAATGCCTATAAGATTATTGAGGAAACGCTGAATTTAAAAGATGTGCGTATCTTTGATTATATCGAAGATGATGAGGGAAAGAAAAAGGCTGTCCTGAATAAAAAGGAAACAGCGATTGCTCAGTCGAAGCAGGAAATGATTAAGCAGGAATTTCAGGACTGGATATGGTCTGACCCAGAACGAAGGGAAAGGCTTTGCAAATCCTACAATGAGAAATTCAATAGCGTCAGACCTCGTGAGTATGATGGAAGTCATATCATCTTCAATGGTATGAACCCTGAAATTGAACTCAGGGAACATCAGAAAAATGCGGTTGCCCATATCCTTTACGGAGGAAATACGCTTCTTGCACACGCAGTCGGAGCAGGAAAAACTTTTGAAATGGTAGCGGCAGCACAGGAGTCGAAAAGGCTTGGACTTTGTAATAAGTCACTGTTTGTTGTACCAAATCACTTGACCGAACAATGGGCGGCTGAGTATTTGCAGCTCTATCCGGCGGCGAATATCCTTGTCGCAACAAAGAAAGATTTTGAAACCAAGAACCGTAAAAGGTTCTGCGGCAGGATTGCAACCGGAGATTATGACGCAGTTATCATCGGACATTCACAGTTTGAGAAAATCCCGATGTCCATTGAAAGACAGAGGGCAATCTTAGAACAGCAGCTTGAGGAGATAACCGGAGGAATTGCAGAACTCAAGCGAAACCGAGGGGAAAACTTCTCCATAAAACAGCTTGAAAAGTCAAAGAAATCCATCAAGCAGAAACTTGATAAACTCAATGACCAGACGAAAAAAGATGATGTTGTAACCTTTGAGGAACTTGGTGTAGACAGGCTTTTTGTTGATGAAAGCCATTATTACAAGAACCTTTATCTTTATACAAAAATGCGTAATGTGGGCGGTATCGCACAGACGGAAGCACAGAAATCTTCCGACCTCTTTATGAAGTGTCGTTACCTTGACGAGATTACCGGAGGGCGAGGAACCGTATTTGCAACGGGTACACCTATCTCAAACAGTATGGTGGAACTCTATACGATACAGCGATATTTGCAGTACAACACGCTTGTGAAAAATGGGTTGCAGCACTTTGATGCCTGGGCTTCCACTTTCGGAGAAACCATTACGGCAGTGGAACTTACACCGGAAGGAACAGGATACAGAGCAAAGACAAGGTTCGCAAAATTCTATAACTTGCCGGAACTAATGGCGATGTTCAAGGAGATTGCGGACATTAAAACAGCAGATATGTTGAACCTGCCAGTACCGGAAGCAAAGTACCATAACATTGCAGTAAAGCCGTCGGAAATGCAGAAGGAAATGGTTGCTTCCCTTGCAGAGAGAGCCGAGCAGGTGCGTGGCGGCGGTGTGGATTCAAGCGTAGATAATATGCTGAAAATCACGAATGACGGAAGAAAACTGGCTCTTGACCAGCGTATGCTAAACGATATGCTGCCTGATTTTGAGGGCAGTAAAATCAATGCCTGCGTCGATAACATCTA
>ENA-UPXC01004196-UPXC01004196.1-human-gut-metagenome-genome-assembly--contig:-NODE-4196-length-13475-cov-5.903792_pt1 | contig 13475 bp, 13 predicted proteins | sample MGYA00250047_ERZ773371 | MGnify/ENA primary metagenome ERZ773371 (study PRJEB29103, sample SAMN06111975) | human gut metagenome | biome: human gut; feature: ankylosing spondylitis patient; material... | reverse complement strand
AAAAGCTCTGAATCGTTCCATTATACCCGCTTTTCCTCCTTTACTACCGTGAACCCGCTTGCCTTACAGCTCAGACGATACTCGGTTTCTCCTTTCAGCCGATACCACTTGCCGATGAAATCCTTCACATCTGTAATCTTGACATGAGCTGTAGGAGAATTCTTAAAGAAATCCGGCTCAATTAACGCTGCTCCGTTTACAGTCAACCTAATCTTCTCAAAACGGCGGCTCGGGATTGCCACCTCATAAGTATATCCGATCACGGCACCGGCTTCGCCGGTGCTGTGATCTCTCGCCTCGTTCATATTAGTTACAATGCCTTCCCCATCCGGGGAGATAGAACGATAATCCGCAATATGAATATCTCTCGGTGTCAATGTACTGATTCCTCCTTTGTGTCTTCGATAAATTCCGTAAAGATCGCTTCAATATCCTCCATAATTCCGCAGGTCTTGGCTGCCTTTGCAATCTCAGTGATCAAGTTATCATCATGAAAACGATGCGCCTTATAACCAATATGCGTATCAGAATCACGGAAATAAACCCTCAGACCGGTCTCCTCAATATAAAAATTACAAACAGGCCGATTGCCTACGGTAACATTTCCCTTCAAGGGTTCGCTGCCGTAAACCTGTACATTGCCCACGAACATACCGGCCTTGCCGCTGCGCTCATAAGTATTCTTGATTGCTTCTTTAACTTCAAAAATTTTATACATAATATTGCTTCCTTCCTATAATTTCCTAACGAGGCTTGGTGCGCTCTCATGGTCATCGCGATCACTTCGCCGCCTCTACGGTGTTTTTTGTTGCTATGTGATTTTCAATGTGCTGTAAGCTGATCAACTTATGTGTCCATTATAGCGAACTTGCGCCCTCCTGATAATTCCACATAATTTCTATAATCGGATTTTACTTATATTGCAAAGAACCAAATTCTTGTGAATATCAATTGAATATAAAATATCCTTATGATATTATAAGAATAAATAAGTATGAAAAGGCAAAGGAACATTTAAACCATGCATGACATACAAAAGTTAGAAACTTACTCCCAGGATTTTACAAATACCCTTTTTCAAGTTTTTACCAGGGAAAGAAACAATAGGAATATTACACTAGATGATGTCTATTCTAAATTAGAAATTCATCAAGCAACATACTATCGTTGGAAGAATGGGCAGACCCCCCTATCAAATTCAATTATTGAAAAGCTTGCAAGCGCCTTAGATCTCAGTGAATACGAATTAAAGGCTCTTACCAAGTGCCAAATGGATTTAAATGAAAATGGTATCATTCATCCTAATACGGCTCTCAACTTAGAAATTTCAAAAATATCAACGAGTGTGAACCAGCTAAGCGAAGGCGTAGCGAGATTTGAGACAAGTTTCTTTCGTTTTTTCCAAGGATCGGCAAAATCTCTTCTTCTTAAAGAATTTGATGAACTAGGGAATGAAACAATAAACAATTATTCTTTTCCCTATTATTGTCTTGAGAAAATTGCCGATAATGTCAATAAAAACGATAAAGACGCTAATGTCAATAAAGACGATAAAGGCGATGTGTTCTTTGAATTTACCCTTGCATTAAATTGGGCTTTTTCTGAGTTTTCAGATGACATTGATATGAAAAAGGATATAGAAAAACTCATTACAAAACACCTTAAAGCAGCTACGATTCCATCCCGCTTTAAAAAATGGACGACACTCAACATATTGGTTCAATTAAGAAATTATTATATATATTATGAGCCTGTAGAATACAAAGCTGATTCCTTAGATCCAACATCTATAAAAAGCAAAGTTAATTCCTCAAATTATAAGTCTGTAGAATGTGTAATTAAGCCCTTTAAGCATAAGCTTTACAAATGTAATAATGCCATAGTAGACGAATTACCTTCTACCTCCAAAAAGGAAATTAAATATGAGTTACTATTGCTTGCATTTTATTTCAGCCAATTTTCTGAAAAAGATTTAGAAATTATATTTAATTGCCTATTTGGTTTTATACTGTTATCTAAAACAAAACAGGAAAAATTGACCTCAGAATTATTTTCATTTTGTTCAGACAAAATTGGTTAAGAATCAACGGATTCTTCTGATGAATCTACTACCTAAAAATTAAAGGAGGAAACCCAAATGAAAAAGAGAATCATTATCACAGCATTATCCGTAATGCTCGCATCATCATCAATCATCCCAGCTTATGCTGCGGAACCGATGAAATGGAATATCGACCCAAATACATACAATCCCAAGGATCATGGTGGTATAAACTGGATGTTAGCTGAATCTTTAGTCGCCACTGAAGTCTGGGCAGAAGGCTATAGAGAGCAGCTTACTGGACTGACTACCGATACGGATAAATTTGATGCCGTTGTTAAGATTGTATGTGATACTATTACATACGATGAGACATACGCTACACTTGTGGATAATTACACTTATCGAGATGGCAAGGGTGTGTGCGAAGACTACGCCCGCAGTGTTATGGCGCTGTGTCAGGTAGCAGGTATACCTTGTACTTACGAGACTGGATATGCCTATGGATATGCCCATGGCTGGAACAAGGTAACTCTGAATGGTACTGATTACTATAGTGACATCACTAGCTACGATAAACTTGGAGATGCTTCTTTAAAGATGTCGACAACCTTATGGAGTGATCATGTGTACAGATCTAGCATTACTGAAATTGATGTTAACACTGTAGCCAACTCATTCAATACTACCTACACCGATGGCGGAGATATGCCTGATCCTGGAAGCAACCTCACACGCGTTACTACAGCTTCCGGTAGGGAAGTGTTTATAACAATGGAGGACGCAGAGGCACTAGGTTATGGCACTATTACCTGGGATGCACTTTGCGCTAAGTATCCTGAACTTAAAGGATGATTAAGCGTTTTGTAGCATTTACGCTCGCATTTGCGCTAGCGGTAATCTCACCGCTCAGCGCACTTGCAGAAACACCTGGTGGCTGCTCTACCATTGGCAGATATCCAACGCCTAATAGTTCCTCAGCAGGATATAAGGCAGATCATGGTACTTATAAAAATATGGGATTCAGAGTGACGATTACTACACCATTTTCTACACCATTCTAAATTCTTTTGACACATTTTGACACTCCCAGATAAAAAGTAAAAATGCTGCAAAGCCCAGTAAATACGGCTCTACAGCATCAGATAACACAAGACAAAAGTCATACCTTTCTAACAAGTGTTGAGTGCTAATATTTTCTAAAATATTTGTGAAGTATCATTAGATCATACAGCTCCGCTTACTCAAATATGACTAAAACAACGCCATTTTACTCAATTTCACAGAACACCTCATAGGAAGGCTTTTCATTTCCATACAGATCCGTCGACCCATGGATCCGCTGCTTCATTTTCCCCTCCCCATATTCCCCATAGTGAGTTCGATAGTCATTTAAGGAAAACCATACATAGCCTGCCATTTTTTCGAGGCTTTTATATACCGGGATCCGCTCTCTTAAAATCTGCGCCCTTCTCTCATCGCCCCCTTCAAAAGCTGGCTCACACAATCCAAATTCCGTAACCATGGACGGCATACCGCCAAACTTATCATACGTCCTTCGGAGCACCCCTTCTACATCCTCACAGGGCTGCCAGAGACCCAGATACTCATTCCACATGGCAATATCGCCATACATGGCCGCATCATCCAAATCAACATTTGCATCTCTGGAAACCGTATTGGAAACATAATTCACCAGCCTGCTGCTATCCAGTTCTTTAAAATACCGGTACATCTCCTTTACATACGCAATGGTTTCCGGAAGTTCTCCCCCAAGCTCATTTCCAACGCCCCAGCAGATAATGGACGGATGGCTGCCGTGATAATGCACCATTTCCCCGGCCTGCTGCTTTGCCAGCGCAAGCTGCTCTGATCCGGCTTTCTTTGGCTGTCCCCAGAAAGGAATCTCCTCCTGAACCATAAGTCCGTTTTCATCGCACCAGTCCAGGATCTTTCTGTCCTGCTGCCAGTGGAAACGGGTAAATACGCAGCCCGCCTGTTTTAACTGAGACAGGCATTTTCTGCTGTGCTCAAAGGGCTCTGGCTGGGGATGTTCCGGCGCCCATAGCTTAAGGCCCTCAAAGGGGATACGGACCAGCGTGTCTGTATGGATCGTTTCAGACAGCACTATGTGTCCGGTTTTGTACTCCGACACCTGAACCAGGGCCTCTTTCGCTGTTCCTTTTATATAAAACTCCAGATAACCGCTGCAGGTCTGTCCGCTTATGGATTCAATGGCATACCCTGTTTTCATTTCCATAATATCGTCCTTTTCCATCCGGATCAGACATACATCCCGGAGCAGCCCTCCGTCATCCGCCCAGTCATAATCCAGTCCATGAGGGAGCATATCCTCTTTTTTACTGTTGTCTGCGACTACACAGATCTGGTTTTTCCCCCGTACTGCCAAATCAGTTATATCCAACTCAAAGGGCGTATATCCAGAGCCTGTATGGCCTCCTGCCGCTATTCCGTTTACAAATACCCTGGCCGTATGAAATACACAACCAAAATACAGCACTGCCCTGTCCCATGGCATTTCATCCAGTTCAATTTCTGTTGTATATTCTGCCGGTCCTCTGTAAAGCTGTACCGGCCGCTCATTTTCCACATTCCATGTATAAGGAAGCGTCACTCTTTTTTCAAATCCAAGCTCCGGGATTTTAAAATCCCAATCCTTTAATTCTGTAATACACTTCATCTCTGCCACCTCTGTTATATAGACTTAAAGATTCACAGGCTGATTGATTGACCCCTGTTCTGTTTTAGTATACAATGAAGCAGTGGAAATTTCTTTTGAAATACCGCCGAATAATTTCAAAATCCTGCTGTATGGCAGAGTAGGAGGAATATGCAAAAAGGTATCTTACAGTCATCCGAGCTTTTTTCTATTCCGGCGCTTTTAATCCCAGGCTCTTTTTTTACCCTTTAAGCGCAGGCCATTTTTACTGTACCAGGGGATACCGGATAGACCGTAGCTCCTTTGACAGTATTTTAATCGCTTACATCGTCCGCGGTACCTTTTCTTTTTTATATCAGGGACGTGAGCTCATGATCAAAAGAGGCTGCATTATTTCCCCAGCTTCTGTAATTCCTGCCCATATCTGTGAGCTTTTTGAGCTTATAAAAGCCAGAGAAGCCATAAGCATCAGCCGCTTATCCTCCAGGATATATACACTGATCACAGGCCTGTTTGAAGAAACCATGGATTCTGAGGGAGAAAACAGTTTGTCCTTTGCAGCGGTCCGCTATATGAAGGCACATTATTCCGAAAAAATAACGGTTGAACATATGGCAAAGGCAGTCAGCCTGAGTCCTTCCCAATTTTCCAGACAGTTTAAACGCCAGACCGGTGTTCCGCCCTATGAATACCTGCTGTCTCTTCGTCTTTCCAAAGCAAAAGAGCTTTTAAAAACCACCGAACTTCCCGTTCACGAAATCGCCTGCCAATGCGGCTTTGGAGGAGAATCCAGTTTTATCAGCTTTTTTAAAAAACAGGAGGGCATTCCGCCTTTAAAATTCAGAACCGTTTTATTCTGATAAAAATTTTCTTTCTCCGGATGATTTTCCTGTAATTTAATATTTTTTTTATGATTTCATGTTTATTTTTTTCCCCATTCGTATTACAATAATAGCAAACAGTCATAATCAGACAACTTATCAAAGAAAGGGGAATTTATATGGCAAAAAAAGGTTGGGGAAAACTGGTCGCTTTAGCCGCCGTATCCGGAGCTGTGGCAGCCGGTGTTTCCTATGTACTCCAGTATAAGACCTATCACAAAGAGCTGGAAAAGGATTTCAGGGAATTTGAAGAAGATGAGGATAGTGAATTAAAAAAAGATGGATCTGAAGACAGTACCTTTGAATCAGCGAAAGTAAACCGCAATTATATTTCTCTTACCTCCAGCAAAGACGAATTTAAAGTAGCTGCCAAGGATATGGCTCAGGCTACAAAAAATGTGCTCCGGGACGCAGGAAGCCTGTTCTCTGATACGGCCCATGAGGCTGTATCTGCCGCTGTGGACACCGCACATATAGCACTGAATTCCATGAAGTCAAAAAAAGAGGAATGGAAGGAGGAGCATGAAAAGGAGGATGAGCCCGAAGAGGTACACATGGAGGAGGACGGCTTCCTGGATGACGATTATGTAGACGATGATGATCTCTATGACTATGAACGTCTGGATGCCGAACCAGTCTATGCGGAAAAACAGCCTTCTGAGACCGAAGATGGGGGTTCTTCGGAAGAAGATGATGATGAAACAGAGGATGTAGTTTCAGTGGAACTTGCAGAAGATGAAGAGGGAACCATTCTCACTGAGGATGATGAGCCGCTGGTTTAGGTTTATATACGGGACAAAGCTATTTTCAGGCTTTGTCCCTTTATTTTCCCCTTATACTTCCCACCCCAGCAGGTTCATCCACATCACTTGACCAGCCTGTTCCTCGCTGATCAGATAGCCATGGCTCTGGGCATCGGCAGACATAAGCTGATACTCTTTCTCCTCCTCCATCCAGGTCCAGCGGGTATCGATCACTGTCGCCCCTTCTGATGCCGCCATATACCAGTGGGATACCGTTCCGTCTGCACCAGTAGTTTCATAGGAAATTTCCCCTTCTAATAAATCATTTTTAAAATTCCCCTGCTTTACTGTTTTAGCCATCTCTCCCTGAGGCACATTTTCATAATAACAGTATCCTGTGCTTCCATAGCCCGTCATCCTGCCGTTTCTCCAGATTCCATAGGAATAATTGTAACGGGGGCTGTCTACATTGATAAACTGAAGAGCCAGACATTCCCCCCTGGGCTTTCCATCTTTAAAATAACCATAAAATACCGTTCCCGGCATGGTAAATACCATTCCTTCTCCCTCGATCTGAGCAGTAAAGCCGGATGGTGTGTACAGATACCGTGTTCCTCCCATTGTCTCATAAAACAGGTCTGCCAGAACGTCCTGCTCTCTGTCCATGAGCCGGGCCGCCTGTTCCAGATCCAGGCTTTCAAGGGAAGAAAAAACCGCCTCTGCCGCGTCAAGCTGCTCTGCCGTAAGGCTTAGTTCTCCAAAAACAGTCTCCGAACCGGTCGGATTTTCTTCATTCTCTTTCACTGCGCCCTGCTTATTTACCGGCTCCACCTCTCTGACCGATTCGCTTTGCATCCGGGCATTTTGGCGATTCTCTGTCATTCCCATCAGTCCGCTTACCGGCAGCACCACTGCATACAGCACTGCAACAGCAGCCCATAACCTGTATCGTTCCTTTCTCTTCATCTTGCGCTCCTTTCTCTGCTTTCCTCAGGCTCTCTGTCCATGTACTCATTTCCAGGCTCTTGCCAGACGCATACAGCCCTCCTGTATTTCCTTTTCCTTTAAATTGGCATATCCCAAAATCACTGTAGACGGCACCAGATCCTTATTTTCCCCTATCACGGCTTCCGACATGCCATAAACCCGTACGCCCTCACCGGCAGCCCGTTCGATCAGCTCTTTTTCCGGCATCTGCCCTTTATGTGTGAGAAGCACATGGATCCCCGCATATTCTCCCCTGATCCAAAACATATCTTCCAGTTCTTTAAGGCCGCTTAACAGAACATCATGCTTCCCCTTATACACGGCCCGCATCCGGTTTAAATGGCGCTCATAATACCCGCCTGTAATAAAATGATACAGCACCTTCTGATCGATCCGTGAAACCGTACAGGCATAAAATCCGGCCTGGCTCCGATACCTTGAAAGGAGCTCTCCAGGAAGCACCATAAATCCCACGCGGATCGCCGGGGCAATGGAACGTGAAAATGTCCCCATATAAATGACCCTCCCCCCCTGGTCCATGCCCTGAAGTGCGGGGATCGGACGTCCTTTATAGCGGAATTCACTGTCATAATCATCTTCGATCACATACCTGTTTTCTCCTCTGTAAGCCCAGCTTAAAAGCTCCTGTCTGCGCTTTACAGGCATGACTATCCCTGTGGGATACTGATGGGACGGCATTACATAAGCAGCCTGAGTTTTGCTCTGTTCCAGATCCAAAACATCCATGCCATACCGGTCCATTTTTACGGGAACAACTAGATGTCCCAGGCTCTTTAGTACCCGGTAAGCCTGACGATAGGTTGGATTTTCCAGGGCAATTCCCGTCTCTCTCCCCAAAAGCTGCGACAGCAGCATGAGAAGATACTCGCTTCCTGCTCCAACCAGGATCTGCTCCGGACGGCAGCTTACCCCTCTGGCCGAGTGAAGATAATCGCGGATCGCTGCTCTGAGCTCATATTCTCCCTGCGGATCCCCCACGGCAAACATTTCCTTATTATCGTCCACCAGCGTATTGCGGCTTAACCTGCGCCAGGTATTAAAAGGAAAGCTGTCCAGATCAATACCTCTGGTGGAAAAATCCACAGCATACGGCATTTCTTTTTCAGACCTGTTTTCCGCAAATTCCTCATCTGCGTTTTTTTCCACCCGAACCAGTTCTTCGATCCTGCATACAAAGTATCCTTTACAGGGCAGCGCTTCGATATACCCCTCAGAAAGAAGCTGTTCATAAGCCATTTGAGTGGTACTGCGGCTGACCTTCAGATTTTCTGCCAGAATCCGTGTAGAAGGAAGCCTGCTTCCTGCAGGAATCCGCCCGCTCTGTATCTCTTCCTTCATATATTGGTAAATCTGTTCATACAGAGGAAGTCTGCTCTGATTATCAATAGGCACCATCAGTTCCATCATTTTCTCCTTTCATCAGGGACGTACAGAAAAAGGCCCCCTGTTTCCAGAGAGCCTCCTCCTGCTTTTTCCGGCAAAGCCGATTTTATTCTTTTTATAAAATCTTATCGTTTCTCACACAGCTGCTGCATTATTTGGGAAGCTTAAAGGAGCTCTTTAATGAAACAATCCGGTTAAATACAGGCTTTTCCTTTGTGCTGTCCTTGCAGTCCACGCAGAAGTAACCATTGCGCACGAACTGGAAGCTGTCATAGCTTTCTGCCTCTCCCAGTGCAGGCTCTACATAGCAGTCCGGCAGTACGGTCAGTGAATTGGGATTTAAGTTCAGGCTTCCGTCTTCATTTAACTTGCCCTTTTCCTCATCCACAATATTTTCATACAGACGGCACTCTACCTTCTTTGCAGTAGGAACAGCTACCCAGTGGATGGTTCCCTTTACCTTTCTTCCCTCAAAACCGGAACCGCTCTTTGTCTCAGGATCATAGGTTCCATGTACCACTGTCACATTTCCATCTGCATCCTTCTCACAGCCGGTGCACTTTACAAAATAAGCGCCCATCAGGCGGACTTCATTTCCGGGGAACATGCGGAAATATTTCTTCGGAGGCTCTTCCATAAAGTCCTCTCTCTCAATATAAAGCTCACGGCCAAAGGGAACCTTACGGCTGCCAAGCTCAGGATTTTCCAGATTGTTCGGCACATCCAGCTCTTCCATCTGACCCTCAGGATAATTGTCGATCACCAGCTTTACAGGGTCAAGCACAGCCATCATACGGGCTTTTTTAAGCTTTAAGTCCTCACGGATGCAGTATTCCAGCATCGCATAATCTACCGAGCTGTTTGCCTTGGAAACGCCTACCAGCTCCACAAAACGGCGGATAGACTCCGGTGTGTATCCTCTTCTTCTTAACGCTGCAATGGATACCAGACGGGGATCATCCCAGCCGTCCACAATATGATCCTCAACCAGCTTCTTGATATAACGCTTACCTGTAACTACATTTGTAAGGTACAGCTTGGCAAACTCGATCTGGCGGGGCGGATTCTCAAACTCGCACTCCTTTACGACCCAGTCGTAAAGAGGTCTGTGATCCTCAAATTCCAGTGTACAGATGGAATGGGTAATATGCTCAATGGCGTCCTCAATGGGATGGGCAAAGTCATACATGGGATAAATGCACCACTTATTTCCCGTATTGTGATGCTCCATATGAGCCACACGGTAAATAACCGGGTCTCTCATGTTGATATTGGCTGAAGCCATGTCGATCTTGGCACGGAGCACCTTTTCACCGTCCTTGTACTTTCCTTCCTTCATCTCCTCAAAAAGGCGCAGGTTTTCTTCAACGGAACGGTTTCTGTAGGGGCTTTCCTTACCGGGATTGTTAAAGTCGCCGCGGTACTCTCTGATCTCCTCTGCGGAAAGATCGCATACAAAGGCCTTTCCCTTCTTAATCAAGAAGACAGCGCATTCATACATCTTTTCAAAATAATCGGATGCAAAAAACAGACGGTTCTCAAAATCAGCACCCAGCCACTTCACATCCGCCTTGATGGATTCTACAAACTCTACCTTTTCCTTTGTAGGATTGGTATCGTCAAAACGGAGATTAAAGGTGCCGCCGTACTTCTGAGCCAGTCCGTAATTTAAAAGAATGGACTTAGCGTGTCCGATATGAAGATAGCCGTTTGGCTCCGGCGGAAAACGGGTATGGACATTATCATAAACGCCCTCTGCCAGATCTTTGTCAATCTCCTGTTCTATAAAATTCTTGGAAACAGTTTCTTTCTCCTCTGTCTCCAATACCATGTCTTTTTCTGCCATGATTGCTCCTCCGTACATTTCTCTTCCATCATGGAACCCAAATGATTCCCGTGTATTGAATAATCATATCACATTTTTTTCAGGGAGAAAAGAGGGAAACGTTAAGAAATAAGAATCCCTGACACTTAAGACTGGAAATTTTTTCTTTCGTCTGCTATACTAAATCAACGTGCAAAAGTGATTGAACTATTTCAATCCGGAAAGGAGCATCTATGAAAAAAGCAGCTGGATTTGCCCTGATAAAAACAATCCCTGTTTTTCTGGGATATATTTTTCTTGGAATTGCCTTTGGCCTCCTTCTCCAAAAGGCCGGTCTTGGAGCCGGCTGGGCCTTTCTCATCAGTCTCTTTGTCTATGCCGGTTCCATGCAGTTTGCCCTTGTAGGGATTCTCACAGAAGGGCTGAGTTTTGCCGCAACAGCCATCATGACGCTTTTGATCAACAGCCGACACGCATTTTATGGCCTGACCTTTATTGAACGTTTTCGTAAAATGAAAGCAGCCGGCCCCTATATGATCTTTTCCCTTACAGACGAAACGTATTCCATCCTGTGCTCCGCCAAAAAGCCGGATGATTTTACAGACCGTGAATGGAAGCTTTCTTCCCTTTTTATCTCCCTTTTTAATCACTGTTACTGGGTGGCCGGTTCGGTGGCAGGAGCCCTCATCGGACAATTTCTTCCATTTGACACCACAGGCATTGATTTTGCCATGACTGCTCTCTTTATTGTAATCTGTGTCAACCAGTGGCGGGAAACAAGCTGTCATCTGCCGGCTAAAACAGGTTTTTTCTGCGGTATGCTCTGTCTGGCTCTTTTCGGCCCCTCCGGCTTTATCCTGCCGGCCCTTATTGCCGTATCAGCCCTGCTTCTTATATTCAGGCATACCATACAAAGAAATATGGAGGATTTCTCATGATACATTCTTCGCAAAATACTTCCTATATAATCATCACCCTTTTAATCTGTGTTCTGTGCACCCAGGCAACCCGCTGGTTTCCTTTTCTTCTTTTTGGAGGGAAACGGCAGCTTCCGGAACTGATCCGCTATCTGGGAACCGTGCTTCCTCCGGCCATCATGGCGGTTCTGATCGTCTACTGCTTAAAAGGCGTCACTCCCCTAACCTGGCCCCATGGGCTTCCTGAGCTGATTGCATCCGCTGTGACAGCAGGTGCACACCTTTGGAAAAAGAATACTTTAATCAGCATTTTTACAGGAACTTTATGCTATATGATCCTGATACAAAAAATTTTTTAATTTTTTTTTAAAAAGTATTGCAAAATACAAAAACATATGATATTATATCGAAGTCGCGTGAGACAAGAGTTCTTACGGGACAGAAAAAGAAAGTTGCTACTGTGGCTCAGTCGGTAGAGCGTCGCATTGGTAGTGCGGAGGTCACGGGTCCGATTCCCGTCAGTAGCTCTCTCTAAAGTGTGCCAGAACCTTAATTTTAAAGGGGTTCTGGCGTTTTTTATTTTTGTTGGTTTGGGGTCGAGCAGGGTCGACCTCTTTTTTATTCTTTTATATAGCTAATGCCCTTTCCATATCTGCCTCATTCTGCAACGGATCCACACGATTAAATGCATAATTGTGCAGCGTGGTGCGTTCATCTTCATGCCCTACCTGCTTTCGGATCTCATTGATATTGATTCCGGCATCCAGCAAAGCTGAGATATAGCTTTTGCGGATTTTATGTACCCCCTTCTGCTTTGTATCAATATGATTACAGTATTTGCGGAGCCGAGTGATAATAGCTGTAGGAGTGATATGTTTACCTCTTTGGAAAAATAGGAAATCATCCTCATGCAAATGATTTTCTGCATTGTAATCCATAATAATTTTGATGATCCTCCGTGCTTCCTTTGTCAAATATACATACCGATCCCCGGCAGATGATTTTACATGATCTACCGTAGCCCATGAAGTCGGATACCAGGTTCCATCTGGCCGCTGGCGTTCCACCTTCTGGGCCATGCGCTGAATATGGATATACTTTCCATCTCTGCAAAGATCTGTTGTCTTAAGCGCTGTTAATTCCCCTAACCGTACTCCGATCTGGAAAGCAAGAGGAATTGCCAACGCTGTTGTATACCCGTTCTCATAGAAATCCTTCCAAGCCTCAGCCTCAATCATTGGCTGCTCTGTGATCAAAAAAACCTGTGTTTCATCCTCAGGCTTTTTTACCTTGCGAAATAACTTTCCCTCTATCTTGAAGGACTTATAAAGATTTGTCGGAATCCACTCATTTTCTACTGCATATTCCAGTATATGGCGAATGATTACCGCCATATTATAATACTGCTTCTTTGTAAGAGATTTTTCGCGGATCTTTGACAAAGCCCATTCTTTCAGATATGCCTTTGTAAATTTTTTTATATCTTTATCAATAATGGGATCCGCTTCATAATAGCGCTTCCAATCATTATCTATTCGCCGAATATAAGTAGAGGCCGTGGTTTCCAATGATTTAATTTTTAACCACTGAGGATACAGCTTACGCAAAGTAATTGCCCCCTGTTCCTCTTCCTTTTTCTGTTCAAGATAAAAATCTATGATCTTTCGTTCCAAACGCTCCTGTGTGGAAGCAGATACGGCTTTTCGGCCCTTGGGCTTGTCTTTTGCCGGAAGATAGGTTAAGTACACACCCTTATCGTTCTGCCAGATATGGTAAAAATTTTCAATGTGCTCTTTTAAGATCGCTTTCTCTAATTTTTGCTGTTTTGTCATTTCTATCAGTTCGGAAAGCTCTCCCGTATCAAGATTCATTATACCACTCTGCTCTAGGAAAGACCATATGGTTTCAGCTTTTTCATTGCTAATTTTATGCACAAAAAAAGTACCATCCTTTCAAAGATGATACAGCTTGCGGATAATTCTAATAAAAGTTTTCTT
>ENA-UPXC01004194-UPXC01004194.1-human-gut-metagenome-genome-assembly--contig:-NODE-4194-length-13477-cov-36.153209_pt1 | contig 13477 bp, 8 predicted proteins | sample MGYA00250047_ERZ773371 | MGnify/ENA primary metagenome ERZ773371 (study PRJEB29103, sample SAMN06111975) | human gut metagenome | biome: human gut; feature: ankylosing spondylitis patient; material... | reverse complement strand
ATCAGATCGCGGCAGATCAGGTAAAGGTGCCGGAGTGTAATGTCACCACCGGTAAAAAAGTAGCTATCGTAGGAGGAGGTCCTTCCGGACTGACGACTGCCTATTATCTGTCTCTGATGGGACATAAGGTAGATGTATATGAAGAGAGAGAAGCGCTGGGAGGAATGCTGCGATACGGTATCCCCAATTACCGTCTGCCTAAGGAAAGACTGGACGAAGATATCAATGCGATCCTGTCTACCGGTAATATTACAGTGCATTACAATACTGCCATCGGCAGGGATATCACTATGGAGCAGCTTAAGGAGCAGTACAATGCGATCTATATTGCTATCGGTGCCCAGGTAGGTAAATCTGTAAACGTAGACGGCGTGAACAGCAACGGAGTCTATTCCGCAGTGGAAATGTTGGGCGAGATCGGTAGAGGCAACATCCCGGATTATACCGGCAAACGTGTGGTGGTCGTAGGCGGCGGAAACGTAGCCATGGACTGTGCCCGTTCTGCCATCCGGTGCCATGCAAAAGAGGTAACGGTGATCTACCGCAGACGTCAGATCGACATGACAGCACTGCCTTCCGAGATCCAGGGAGCCATTGAAGAGGGCGTGGAACTGTTGACACTGAATGCACCGGTGAAGATCAATGCGGATGCGGAGGGGAATGTCTGTGGATTTGTGGCACAGCCCCAGATCATCAGTGTGTATGACAAACAGGGAAAGCCTTCCGTAACGGTGGCAAATAAACCCGAGATCGAGGTGCCCTGTGAAGTGGTACTTATGGCCATCGGTCAGGATATTGTCTCTGCACCTTTTGCAGAGTATGATGTGAATCCCCGAAGAAAGACATTTGAGACATTAGATACCACCAGACTTAAGAGCTATGACAAGATTTTCTCCGGCGGTGACTGTGTATTCGGTCCGGCAACCGTAATTAAGGCTATTGGTGCCGGCAAAGTAGCAGCGCTGAACATTGATGAATACCTTGGGTATCATCATAAATATCTGGAGGATATTAAGATCCCGGAGCCCAGAGAAAATGACAGAACCCATTACGGCAGAGTGCATCTGACAGACCGTTCCGCAAGAGAGCGTAAGAACAATTTCGAACCGGTGGAAAACGGAATGTCCTACGATGAGGCGATGCAGGAATGCGGTAAGTGCTTAAGATGTGATCACTTTGGATGCGGAGTGGTAGAAGGAGGCAGAGTATAATGGTAACGATCACCATAGATGGAAAACAGATTTCCGTAGATGAGAATTTATCCATACTGGAAGCTGCACAGGAGGCGGACGTCAAGATTCCCACACTCTGCTACCTGAAGGATGTCAATGAGGTAGGAGCCTGCAAGATGTGCGTGGTTGAAGTAGAAGGCAGCAGACATCTGGTAACCTCCTGCAATACAAAAGTAAAAGAGGGAATGGTGGTGAACACTCATTCCGAGAGAGTGGTGAACAGCAGAAAGCAGGTATTGAACATGCTGCTTGCCAATCATGATGTCAGATGCTTCTCCTGTAGCAAATCCGGCGACTGCCGACTGCAGGATCTGTCCAATGAATACGGCATTACGAAATCCTGCTATCCCGGAAGTGCAGCCAAATTTGAAGCGAAAAAAGAGAATCCTTTTCTGACGTATTATCCGGAGCTGTGCATCAATTGTCAGAGATGTGTCAGCACCTGTAACAAGGTGTCCTGTAACGGCACCCTGCATAACAGCAAGATCGGTACGAGAACGCTGATCGATGCTCCGTTCGGACCGGACTGGAAGGAGACAGACTGCGAGTCCTGCGGTAACTGCGCGGCAGTATGTCCTACCGGAGCACTGGTAGCCAAAAACCGTAAAAAGTACCAGGTCGGCAAGGTGAAAAAGGTTCTGACGACCTGTCCCCACTGTGCTACCGGCTGTCAGTATTATCTGGTGGTAAAGGATAACGAGATCGTGGATGTGGAACCGGCAAACGGCCCTTCCAACAAGGGACTGCTGTGTGTTAAGGGCAGATTTGGCTCGTTTCATTTTGTACATTCGCCGGAGAGATTAAAATATCCTCTGATCAAGAACCATGAGACCGGAGAGTTTGAGCGTGCTACCTGGGATGAGGCACTGGATCTCATCGCGGCGAAATTTACAGAGATCAAGAAAAAGTATGGTTCCGATGCACTGGCAGGTTTCGCCTGCTCCCGTTCTCCGAACGAGGACTGCTATATGCTGCAGAAGATGGTCCGCTGTGCGTTTGGTACCAATAATGTAGATAACTGTGCCAGAGTCTGTCATTCCGCAACCGTAGCCGGACTTGCCATGACACTGGGAAGCGGAGCCATGACCAATCCCATCAGTGATATTACGAATGATGTGGATGTGATCATGCTGGTAGGTTCGAACCCGGAGGAAGCACATCCTGTCATCGGTATGCAGATCCGTCAGGCAGTGGAACGGGGTACCCGGCTGATCGTGGTAGATCCCAGAGATATCGGTCTGTCCAGACAGGCAGATATTCATCTGAAATTAAAGCCCGGTACGAACGTTGCATTTGCCAACGGTATGATGAATGTGATCATCCATGAGGGACTGGCAGACGAAGAATTCATCCGCACCAGGACCGAAGGCTTTGAAGAATTGAAAAAGATTGTAGAAGAATATACTCCGGAGCGTGTAGCCGAGATCTGTCATATCGATGCGGACCACCTGCGGGAGGCGGCACTGATGTATGCCAAGGCGAAGAAGGCTCCGATCATCTATTGCCTGGGCGTAACGGAACATTCCACCGGAACCGAAGGTGTTATGTCCATGTCCAACATGGCGATGTTAGTAGGAAAGTTAGGACGCAGCGGCTGTGGTGTGAATCCCTTACGTGGACAGAATAACGTGCAGGGTGCCTGCGATATGGGTGCATTGCCCGGTGATCTCCCCGGTTATCAGAAAGTGACAAATCCCGAGGTTATTGCTAAATTTGAAAAAGCATGGGGAGTGGAGCTGAACAAAAAACCCGGCGTACATGCAACGGATGTATTCCCTGCGGCAATCCGTAAGGAAATCCGCGGACTCTTTATCTTCGGCGAAGACCCGGTCGTAACGGATGCAGACCAGCATCATATCCGCAAGGCGCTGGAAAGCCTGGATTTCCTGGTATTGTCCGACCTGTTCATGACAGAGACCGCGCAGTATGCGGATGTGATTCTGCCCGGTACCAGTTATGCGGAGAAGGAAGGCACCTTCAGCAATACGGAGAGAAGAGTACAGCGTGTCCGTAAAGCGGTGACACTGGAAGGCGAGATGCGCCTGGATACCGATATTTTTATCGACCTGATGAACCGTATGGGATATCCGCAAGCCCAGCTTACTTCCGAAGAGATCATGGATGAGATCGCGTCCCTGACCCCCAGCTTTGCAGGTATCAGCCATAGAAGACTGGATAAGGGTGAGAGTATCCAGTGGCCCTGCCCGGATAAGAAACATCCCGGCACACCGATTTTGCATGTGGGTAAGTTCTCCAGAGGTCTTGGATGGTTCTACCCTGCAGAATATGTGCCCAGTGCGGAACTGCCGGATGAGGAATATCCGTTTATCATGATGACGGGACGTATCCTGTACCATTACAATACCAGAGCTATGACCGGAAAAACTCCGGGACTGATGGAGAAGGAAGGTCATTCCTTCATCGAGATGAATACGGAGGATGCAGTGCGCCTTGGCATTGAAAATGGAGAAAAGGTAAAAGTTACATCCAGAAGAGGTACCCTGATCACGACTGCGAGAGTGGGAGATAAAGTATCCCCGAAGGAGACCTGGATGCCGTTCCATTTCCCGGATGGCAATGCCAATATCCTGACGAATGCGGCATTGGATAAATATGCGAGAATCCCGGAATACAAAGTCTGTGCGGTAAAAGTGGAAAAGCTTCCCGCAGAGGACAGACTGGCGGAGAATTTTTAGAATTTTCTGAACTTATAAGAAAACGTAGCATGGAAGATAAAAATAGGGTATAATCAGAATTCAGAGACTTTGAGAAAGTAGGAAATGCTATGTTTTTTAAAAATAGATGTAATATCACCGCGGTATTGGTGGCGGGAGTGTTGGGAGTAAGTATGGTAACGGGGCTGACCGCCTGTGGCGGGGATGACGGCACGAAAGTAGTCTTCACCACGGGATTCGGGAAAAATGAAGTCTTCCGTATCGGAGATGAATCCTGCTCTAAGGCAGAGATCATGATCTATCTGACTACGATACAGAATCAGTATGCGAATGTCTACGGAACGGAGATCTGGAACACTTCCTTAAACGGTGTGACACTGGAGGATAACGTCAAGGAGACGGTACTGGCTCGGATCGCGCAGATCAAGACCATGTATCTGCTGGCAAAGGAAAAAGAGGTCACGTTAGATGAAGCCGAGGAAGCAAAGGTCGTCCAGGCAGCGCAGGAGTATTATTCTTCCCTGAATGACACAGAGATCGAGACCATGGGTGCCACGGAGGAAATCGTGGAAAATCTGTACCGGGAATACGCCATGGCAGATAAGGTCTATCGGCTGATCATTCAGGATATCAATCCGGAGATCAGTGATGACGAGGCGCGCAAGATTACGGTGCAGCAGATCTTTTTCGCAACAGCATCCACAGATATGGACGGTAACTTAAAGCCCTATTCGGAAAGCTCTATCCAGAAAGCTTACGAAAAAGCCTGTGAGGTGAGAGCCATGGCGGTGGACGGAGAGCATGATTTCACGGAGCTGGCTTCTAAATACAGCGATGATTCCGAGATCACCTATTCTTTCGGTAAGGGTGAGGCGGAGAGTGCCTACGAGGAAGCAGCATTCAATCTGGCAACGGATGAAGTGAGCCAGGTGATCCAGTGCGAAAGAGGATATTATATTATCAAATGTACCAATACCCTGGACAGAGAAGAAACCGATGCCAATAAGCTTAAGATTGTAGAGGAACGGAAAAGGGAAGTCTTCGGACAGGAGTATGACAGCTTCGTGAATACGCTGGTGCGTCAGCTCAATGACAAACTGTGGGATGAGATTACCCTGATCACGGACGAACAGGTGACCACGGATAACTTTTTTGATGTGTATGCAAAGTATTTTCCGGAGGAGTAATTCTTAGGATCACCATATGCTTTATTAAAATTTTAGAATTGCGGAAACACTGATAAATACTGGATTTTCGACAGATTGTTAGCACTCATTTGAAATGAGTGCTAAATTTGTCTTGACTTTTTATTTTTGCAGTCCTACACTTAGAATCAGTTAGATAACAGTCAGCCATGACTGTGCAATTATAGAAAAGGATGTGGTAAAAATGGCAGCAAAAAGCGGTAGCTTATCAATCAACAGTGAAAACATTTTTCCGATTATTAAAAAGTGGTTGTATTCCGATCACGACATTTTCTACAGAGAGCTGATCTCTAACGGCTGCGATGCTGTGACCAAGCTGAAAAAGCTGGACATGATGGGAGAATATTCTCTTCCCGAAGGTTATAAGGGACGTGTGGATGTCATCGTGGATCCTGAGAAGAAGACACTGACCTTCAAGGATAACGGTCTGGGTATGACCGCCGACGAAGTGGAAGAGTATATCAACCAGATCGCATTTTCCGGTGCTACGGATTTCATTGAGAAATATAAGGATAAGAGCAATTCCGACCAGATCATCGGTCATTTCGGACTGGGCTTCTATTCCGCATTCATGGTAGCGGATGAAGTACATATTGATACGTTATCTTACAAGGATGGCGCCAAGGCAGTACACTGGGAGTGTGACGGCGGCACCGAGTTCTCCATGGAAGACGGAGACAAGACTGATGTCGGTACGACTATCACTCTGTTCTTAAATGAGGATTGCCTGGAGTTCTGTAATGAGTATAAGGCTCGTGAGGTAGTGAAGAAGTATTGTTCCTTCATGCCTACGGAGATCTATCTGTCCAAGGCGAACACCAAGGAGACCCAGATCATCAAGGAAGAGGAAAAGCTTCCCGATGATGAAGTCCTCGAAGAGATCGAGCCGGAGAAGAAGGAAAAAACAGAGGGCGAGAATGCAGAAGCCGAGGCAGCAGAAGAGCCCAAGAAGCTGAAGATCAGAAAGCGTCCCGAACTGATCAACGAGACACAGCCTCTGTGGACCAAGCACCCCAACGAGTGCACCAAGGAAGAGTATCTGGACTTCTACCGCAAGGTATTCCAGGATTACAAGGAGCCTCTGTTCTGGATCCACCTGAACATGGATTATCCTTTCAATCTGAAGGGTATTCTGTACTTCCCGAAGATCAATATGGAGTATGAGTCCATCGAGGGTACCATCAAACTGTACAACAATCAGGTATTTATTGCAGATAATATCAAGGAAGTCATTCCAGAGTTCCTGCTGTTGTTAAAGGGTGTCATCGACTGTCCGGATCTGCCGCTGAATGTATCCAGAAGTGCATTGCAGAACGACGGATTTGTCAAGAAGATCGCCGAGTACATTACCAAGAAGGTAGCGGACAAGCTGGCCGGTATGTGCAAGACCGACAAGGAAGAGTACGACAAGTACTGGGATGATATCAGTCCCTTCATCAAATTCGGTTGTCTGAAGGATGACAAGTTCTGTGAGAAGATGAATGATTACATCCTCTTCAAGAATCTGGACGGCAAGTATCTGACTCTGCCGGAGTGCCTGGAGATCAAGCCTCAGGATGAGGAAGAGAACAAGGAGAATGCCGTAGACGAGAACGGCAACAAGGTAGAAGCCGAAGTCGTAGAGGACAAGGCGGAAGATGGGGCTTCCGAGGAGAATACCGAGGAAGAGAAGAAGGAGAAGATCATCTACTATGTAACGGATGAACAGCAGCAGAGCCAGTACATCAATATGTTTAAGCAGGAAGGCATGGATGCGGTCTATATGACTCAGAATATCGACAGCCCGTTCATCAATTTCCTGGAGCAGAAGAATGAGAATGTGAAGTTCCTGGCTATCAACTCAGACTTATCAGACAGCTTTAAGGAAGAGATGACGGAAGAGGCCAGGGAAGCCATGAAGGGCGATGCGGACGCGCTGACAGAGGTGTTCAAAAAGGCGCTTGGCAACGATAAACTGGAAGTAAAAGTGGAAAAACTGAAAAATGAAGCCGTTTCTTCCATGATTACGGTTTCCGAAGACAGCCGCCGTATGCAGGAGATGATGAAGATGTATGGAATGGATTCCATGGGAATGGATATGGGTGGAGAGAATACCCTGATCCTGAACGCAAATCATCCACTGGTACAGTATGTACAGAAACATGAAGATGGAGAAAATACATCTCTGATCTGCAAGCAGTTGTATGATCTGGCTATGCTGGCACATAAGCCATTAAATCCAGAAGAGATGACAGCATTTGTTCAGAGAAGCAATGATATTATGATGCTTCTGACAAAATAGATTCAATATTGGATTCATAGTGATATAAGTATAAAAGAACCTGCCTCACAATTTTGGGGCAGGTTCTTTTATACAGTTTTATTCTGAATGCTCTATGCTACTGGAAGTATGGTATCAATTAATGAAGTGATCTCAGAATCTTCGGCACCGGCCGCTGACAGTGTTTTGAAGTTCAGAGAAACGGTAACCGTTGTCTGTGCACCATAAGTTGGTGCAGCAGCGTATTTTTCCATCAATTCTACAAGAGCACGATCTACTTCTTCCTCAGAATAGTAAGTTCCAGTTTCGAGTTCATTCATAGCACTTTGGAAGCTTGTATTCGGAGTTACGGTTACATCAATCATGTAATTGAATAATCCGTCCTGTTTCTTTGGTGTTCCAACAGAATACTGACAGTTATTACAGATTGCTTTCAGCGCGGCGCTGTAACGCTCTGTGTATGAGGCACTGAGCTCTTCCGGTGGTGCGTACATAGAACTTTCTAATTGAGACTGGACAGAAGACTCGTCTTCGCCAGTATGTTTTGCATATTCAGCCACATCATTTTTAAACAGTGCATTCAGACAGGATGTGAGGTAATCCTGAGCGTCCAGTATCTCGCATACACTATCATATGGTGCCATAATGTTATCCATAGTAGCAGAGAATAATTTCTGTAACTGCTCGTCGTCTAGGCTGTAACCGTCTTTTGACTTCTTAACCTCCAGTGTAAGCTGAGTGGAGTTCTCGTAAGAAGGAGAGCTTTTTACAGCTTCCGTTGCTTTTTCGAGAAGCTTTGTCATCTCGGCATTCAAATCTGTAGAAGAGATGGCCGGACTGTATTTTTCGCAAGTGTTTTTCGTCGTTGCTTCAATATCCAGTGGAGTAAAAGTAAGCTGCACGGAATAACGTTCATCGTCAATTTTTTTAGCACCATTTATCTCAAATTCTACGGCATTAAATGATGCCTGAAGGAACTTAAGATAAGAATCTTTTAGCTCGTCCGGAAACTGAAGTACATATGTTTCGTTCTCATCTGAAATTCCCTGTTCCAGAAAAGAAGATAGAGAAGACGGATCCTCTTTTTTTATAGAAGTGATCAAATCTCCTACATACTTGTCTGCGGTCTCACCGCTGGCACATCCGCCAAGTAATAACGCAAAGATAAGCGTTAACACAAGGCATAAATGCTTTTTTTTCATTGTTTCTTCCTCCGTATTCAGATAATTCAAGAATGCCTCGGCATTCTTGCTGCGAGGTGCGTGTCATGCAATTGCATGACACACTTCTACTGCGCACCTCTGCAATCCTGCCGGAGGCAATCCCCCAGCTGATATAAAACCATGTATGAAAATGGTTAAATAGTTATTTATAATATACCACAAATAAGACTGGAAAAACATCATTATTTTTTATATAATAGTTGTGAGAGCGCATAGCGCGTAGTAATCGGTAATCATATGAGGATATAATCAATTATGTGATTTGATCAGTTACTAGAATACTTGTGGAGGAGAATATTCATGGAAATGTTGAATCTTGAAAAAGAATTACAGAGTAATTCCTATCCGGGACGTGGAATTATTATTGGTAGAAGTGCGGACGGTACGAAGGCTGTGACCGCATATTTTATTATGGGAAGAAGTGAGAACAGCAGAAACCGCGTGTTCGTAGAAGACGGAGAAGGAATCCGTACACAGGCATTTGATCCGTCAAAGCTTACAGATCCAAGTCTGATCATTTATGCACCGGTGCGTGTGCTTGGTAATAAGACCATTGTGACGAATGGCGACCAGACAGACACGATTTATGAAGGCATGGACAAGCAGCTCACTTTTGAACAGTCACTGAGAAGTCGTATATTTGAGCCGGACGGACCGAATTATACTCCTCGTATTTCCGGAATCATGCATATTGAGAATGGAACATACAACTATGCAATGTCTATTTTAAAGAGCAACAATGGTAATCCGGAGAGTTCACACCGCTATACCTTTGCATATGAGAATCCAGCAGCAGGAGAGGGACATTTTATCCATACATACAAGTGTGATGGTAATCCACTTCCAAGTTTTGAAGGGGAGCCTAAGCTTGTCAGCATTCCGGATGATATGGAAGCATTTACAGATCTTGTATGGAACAGTCTGAATGCAGATAATAAAGTTTCACTTTTTGTGCGTTATATTGATATTGCAACCGGAACTTATGAGACAAAGATCATAAATAAGAATCAGTAGGAGGAATATCATGAAAGAACTGGAATTAAAGTATGGATGTAACCCGAATCAGAAACCATCCAAGATTTATATGAAGAATGGAAAGGATCTTCCGATTCAGGTATTGAACGGCAGACCGGGATATATCAATTTTCTGGATGCATTTAACGGATGGCAGTTAGTCAGTGAGCTTAAGAAAGCTACAGGACTTCCGGCTGCAACATCATTTAAGCATGTATCACCTGCAGGAGCTGCAGTGGGACTTCCGCTTGATGAGACATTGGCTAAGATTTACTGGGTAGATGATCTTGGTGAACTGTCACCGCTTGCAAGCGCTTACGCAAGAGCAAGAGGTGCAGACCGTATGTCATCTTTTGGTGATTTTATTTCACTTTCTGATGTCTGTGACGTCGATACAGCAAAACTTATCAAGAGAGAAGTATCTGACGGCGTGATCGCTCCTGGATATGAGCCGGAAGCGCTTGAGATTCTGAAGGAGAAGAAAAAAGGTAATTACAATGTTATTCAGATCGATCCGGATTATGTACCAGACCCGATTGAACATAAAGAAGTATTTGGAATTACATTTGAGCAGGGAAGAAATGAATTAAAGATCGACAATGACTTTTTCTCCAACATTGTTACAGAGAATAAAGAACTGACAGATCAGGCTAAAATTGATCTTGCAATTTCCATGATTACTTTGAAATATACACAGTCCAATTCTGTATGCTTCGTAAAAGATGGACAGGCAATCGGAATTGGTGCCGGACAGCAGTCCAGGATTCATTGTACAAGACTTGCAGGACAGAAAGCAGATAACTGGTGGTTAAGACAATCTCCACAGGTTATGAATCTTCCATTTGTAGATCATATCCGTCGTGCTGACAGAGACAATGCAATTGATCTTTATATCGGGGAGGATTATATGGATGTGCTTTCAGATGACGCATGGTCAAATATTTTCAAAGAAAAGCCGGAAGTATTTACAAGAGAGGCCAAGAGAGAATGGCTGGACAAACTGACAGGTGTTGCTCTTGGATCTGACGCCTTCTTCCCATTTGGAGACAACATTGAAAGAGCACACAAGAGTGGTGTTACATATATTGCACAGCCTGGTGGTTCTGTAAGAGATGACCATGTTATCGATACATGTAACAAATATAACATGGTGATGTCATTCACAGGTATTCGTCTGTTCCATCACTAAGAAAAACGAACATAGAATATTTAAGAAGAACACTTTCTGAAAAATGCAGATTTTTTGGAAGGTGTTCTTTTCTATATTGTGAATCCTATGGCAGATGAAGAACATTTTCTATCAGAGAGTGAGAATGTATACGACATATTTTTATAAATGTAGCATTTGGATAACGTTTCCCACCTTTTGTACATTCCTTTCTTTTTCATGTTTTAATACAATGATGTCAAGGGACGGAACAAAACTTTTTTACTTATTTGTGAGCAAATGCATGAGAAGTGAAAGGTTTTGTTCATCACAACATAATTAAGAGTACAAGGCAGGTGATGGTTATGTCTGTTCTTGAGATTGTAATAATCTCAGCAGGATTGTCTTTAGATGTATTTGTAGCGATGGCTTATATGGGGGCTGGATTTTCAAAGATCAATAAGAAAAATCTATTTGGTTTATGCCTGCTTTTCGGAGGTGTTCAATGGGGGTGTCTGATTGTAGGAAATCTGCTTACTCTGTTGCCGATATTCTGGGATTCTTCAAATTCAAGTTCACGAATTGCAGATCACTGGGAGGCAGTGACAGTTCTGATATTTATAGGATTAGGCATATATATGATCTGGAAGGGACTTAAGAAGCGAAACATTCTTGAACAGCGCAATGATGAAATTGACTGGAAGAAAACGACATTTCTGGCACTTATTACAAGTGTAGATGCATTTCTTGCGGGAATTGGAATGGGGTTTCTGGAAGCGCAAATGATACACCAGTCACTGACGATTTTCCCAATTACGGTACTGAGTGTAATTGGTGGTGTATATGTAGGATATAGGCTTGGTACAGTGCATAATAGTCAGGCATATCTTGCAGGTGGCGCATTGTTCCTGATTGCAGGAGTAGATGTAGTGATTCAATATTGCATGTATTGATGTGCAATGTTGATAATCAGCTCAAATATTGAAAAAATAAGATATACGAGGAGGAAATGTGATATGGGTACATTGACACATAAGGCTGCCAGAGCAGCGTATGGAACCGCGATTAATGCAGTGTTAAAACATGTGAAGAAAGATCGTGAAAAAGGCCTTTTGGAACTGGTAGATCTGACAGAAAAATATATGGGAGACAATTTCCAAAAAGAAAGTTATGAGGCTGCACGTAAGATGATTCAAGATCCAGATAATAAATGGGTAAAATATGTCAACCACATGATTGATGAATTGGATCCATATGTCATTCGTCAGACTGCATTGAATCTGGGATATGAGGCAGCATTTTACGGAACAAAGACAATCCGTGAAATGCGTAAGAAATATGACTGTAATATCCCGTGGCTGATTCTTATGGATCCGACCAGTGCCTGTAATCTGCATTGTACCGGCTGCTGGGCGGCAGAATATGGAAATCGGCTGAATCTTACATACAATGACCTGGACAGTGTTATTACACAGGGAAAAGAGCTCGGAATTTACTTCTATATGTATACTGGCGGAGAACCGCTTGTCAGAAAAGATGACATTATAAAGTTGTGTAAGAAACATAATGATTGCGCATTCCATGCATTTACGAATGGAACACTGGTTGATGAAGCATTTTGCGAGCAGATGAAAGAAGTCGGCAATCTGTCTCTTTCTATCAGTCTGGAAGGATTTGAGGAAGTTAATGATCTTAGAAGAGGCGCAGGTGTGTATGAAAAAGTATTGCATGCTATGGATCTGCTGAAGTCTTCCGGTCAGATTTTTGGAACATCTATCTGTTATACAAGTAAGAACATTGAGACTGTTACGTCCGATGAGTTCCTGGATATGATCATTGAAAAAGGATGTAGATTTACATGGTATTTCCATTATATGCCGGTAGGAAATGATGCGGCATTGGAACTTTTACCGACAAAAGAGCAGAGAGAATATATGTATCACAGAGTTCGTAAGATTCGTTCCACGAACGGTGGAAAACCTATTTTTGCTATGGACTTCCAGAATGATGGTGAATTTGTAGGCGGTTGTATTGCAGGGGGAAGAAATTATTGCCACATTAATCCGAACGGAGATGTGGAACCGTGTGTATTTATCCATTATTCTGGAGCCAATATAAAAGAAGTATCTTTATTAGATGCGCTCAGACAGCCTCTTTTTATGGCATATCGGGATCATCAGCCATTTAACTGTAATCATTTAAAACCATGTCCGATGCTGGAAAATCCGGAATTGCTGCAGCAGATGGTACATGAGACAGGTGCCAAATCCACAGATCTTCAGTCACCGGAAACAGTGGAGCATCTGTGTGGCAAATGTCATACTTACGCGAAGTGTTGGTCAGAGTGTGCGGATAAACTCTGGAGCGAGCATCCGCGTGAGGCGAAAGGCTATCAGAATTATAAACAGAAATAAACAGTGGACTTGGTATTTCATGGAGGGGTGAAATACTGAATCTGATATTTTAGGCACAGGTTCCGTCTTGTTTAGAACACGGAATCTGTGTTATAATAATTCACAGATTATGTTGTGAGGAAGAGATAATCATGGAACGCAAGGGCGAGATGACAAAAGCGCTTCTAGGGCAGAAATTCAAAGAACTGGTCGTGAAGAAATCTTTTGACAAGATTACGATTAAGATGATCACAGATGAAGCAGGGGTAATACGCCCGACATTCTACAATTACTTCCGGGATAAATATGAAGTAATGGAGTGGCTTTT
>ENA-UPXC01004190-UPXC01004190.1-human-gut-metagenome-genome-assembly--contig:-NODE-4190-length-13492-cov-15.066716_pt1 | contig 13492 bp, 11 predicted proteins | sample MGYA00250047_ERZ773371 | MGnify/ENA primary metagenome ERZ773371 (study PRJEB29103, sample SAMN06111975) | human gut metagenome | biome: human gut; feature: ankylosing spondylitis patient; material... | reverse complement strand
CCTGAATGAGGGCGGCGTAGCGGGCTACGCCAACTGAATGAAGGCAAAATATACCGCAAATTGGGGCGTGCAGATTGCTGGAATGATTTTTCAAACACGCTCTAGAACATCATATCACTGAAATATGCTGCAAATATGTTCCTTGTAAAAATCATTTTCTGACAAAATGCAAATAATCCCACAAGACTTGCTTTCACTTATCCTGCGAGATTATTATGTAGATTACTTTTTCAAAAATGCTTTCTGCAAATTATGACCCGCAAATGCAGGAATGATTTTTCAAACACATTCGAATCCAAATTCTAGTTTTCCTGCTCAACACAAGCCATAGCAAGACCTGTAGCAACTGCATTACGAGGACCTTCACAACCACGGATATTACCACGGCCGGCAACGATCTCATAATCAGCTAATGCATCTGTTACAAAGTTTGGAATCTCAAAGTCAAGAGCAGAACCGCCAACCATTACAACGAACTGGATATCTCTTGGATTGCCTGTAGGACTTACCTTTGATAAGGAACGAATCGCATTGGTAACAAATACTTTCTTCTTTGCTTCCATACGAACTGCTTTAACCTTTTCTAAAGATTCCACACCGTCTAACGGTACAAGCTCATCATTCTCTTTTACAAGAACAACTTTTGCAAAAATGGATGGATCTAACGGTTTATCAAAAAACTGTACAGTTCCATTCTCATGACGGATATGGAATAAACTCTCTACCTTAGCCAGTGTATACTTCTTAACATCTTCTGCGAGTTCAAAGTCATCTAAACCAAGTTCAGACTGAATTAAGAGAGAAACCATATTTCCGGCACCTGCCAGATGAATCAGCTTAACCTTACCTTCTCGGTTGATAATAGAAGCATCAGTAGAACCAGCCCCCATATCAACGATAGCTAATGGAACGCTTGTACCAGGAGTTGTCAATGCGCCCTTGATAGCCATGTCTGCTTCTACTCCGCCAACATATACAGGAACTCTTAACTTCTCAGTAAGCACCTGTGCGATCATCTCCATCTGAAGGCGGTCAGACTTAACCATTGCAGCGATTCCAACCGCATTCTCTAATGCAAATTCATCAGCAATACCACCAACAACCTTCTGTGGATTAAAAGTATCTACTGCAAGTAAATCCTGAATCTTAATATCCTGTGGACTCTTATTCGTAAGACCAGCCATAACACGGCGAACCTTATTCAACATGTTACCAACATTCGTGCCTGTCTCACCCTGAATATCGTCAATCTCCTGAATAGAAGAAATGGCTTCCATAATCTTATCTGAACCTTCGTCAACATCAACATCAACTTCCTTTTTAAGACCGATGATATTGATCGTTCCCGCTTTGATGCTTCTTTCCTGTACATCACCTGTAGGTGTTTTAATCACTACTCCGGAACGTGCACCAATCAAAGAACGCGCAATCGGCACCACGCGCTTTGTCTCTTCAGAACTTAAATCAAACACTGTTGCGATTCCATATGGATTAGAAAGAGTTGATAATACAGTTCCCTGCTGTGCTACTTCAATCGCACAGGTCATTCCTAAAGGAACTTTTTCAATCATGGCAACTTCATCAATAATTGGAATCTTTTTATCAAGACGATTGTTCAGTAAAACACCATCATCTGCCTGCACGATCGCACCTGTAATATGTATATTCTCCTTTGCCTGATTCATAAGATCTGCTGCCTGCGCAAATCCAACTTTATTTGGAACAATTACGATAACATCCTTTGCCTCACGAATCTTAGAAAGCTCTGTTACAAGAACAGAAGTTCCAACTCCGATTCCTGTTCCTCCCGGTGTACTTGGATTATGTCCAATTACTGTTGACTCTGTAATAACAGTTTCAGAAATCGTCTCCATCGCTACATCACCGATAACCGGCGCAGCCTCATTAATACGAATCTCTGCCAAATCACTGTAATCCATGCCTGCCTTCTCAAGAGCATTCTTTAAAGACATGAAAACCCCGCTGATATTCTGCAAAGTTCCTTTGATTCCGGTTGTAGGTCCAATACCACTGGTCAAAAACTCAATGTCTTGCCCGTCAATCTTTGCAAGAGCGACTTCTGTGGTAGCGTTACCTATATCTACACCCGCTACATACTTCATATCTCCCATCCTTTCTTCCACCCAAATCATCTCTGGATTACCGGATATATTCCTCAGGCGGTCTTTTTATAATTCAGCTATCGTGCACTTGTAAAATTACACAATATTATGTATAAATTATATCACTGGCCAAAAAGAGGGTCAAACATAACCATTACGAATTTCTTGATATTATTATGTAATATTTACAACAATTTATGATATTCCAACTTTCTATTGGTAATATTTTGCTTACTTCTTTCTTTTCTTGACATTTGACTTATAAGCGATTAAGATTTAGTATGCAAGTTTATTAAATAAAAATACAGGAGGAATCATGAAAAAATTTATAAGACAACTTACTATCTTTTCCCTCATATTTATTATGACTTTTAGCGTAGGCTTTTCCTCACAAAAGGGAATAAATGTGCAGGCAGCAACAACACAGACTACAGCCACAAATGATGGAAAGCTCCGTAAGAATGGCGTTTTATTTACCGGTATCTCAGATAATAAGTATTATAAACGTGGTGTTTTCACCAAATATACCGGATGGAAAAACTGGAAGGGTAACCGCTATTACTTAAAAAAAGGAAAGGCTGTTACTGGCTGGAAATATCTCCGCGACTACAGCGGCAGCAGAACAAAATACAAATATTATTTTAAGAAAAACGGCCGGCTTTCCAAAGATCTTTTCAAAACATTTGGTTCCAGCTACAAAAAGAAAAGAATGAAACTCGAATTAAATCTGGTAACTCACAATATCACTTTCCTTCTCTACGATGGAAAAACAAACAAATATGACATTCCAGCCAAAACTGTTGTATGTTCTACCGCAAGAGACGGTCGCAGTACTTATGTTGGAAACCACTATCTTTCCAAAGGAACTGCCCGCTCCTGGTTCATTTACAAAAAAAGCAACCCTTGGCATTACTACCAGTGGGGAGTATTCGTAAAGGGAACACGCAGCTGGATTCATTCCGAGATGTACCGCGGCACAAGCAACAAGAAACTTATCGCAAGTACTTATAACGGACTTGGAACAAACCAGACCACTGCATGTATCCGCGTACAGGCAGGTAATGCAAAACTTATCTATGATATTGCAAAAACAAACCGCTATAGTATCCCTATCCGCATTTACCGTTCTTCTAATAAGGGACCATTCGGAAAGATTACTTTAAACGATACTACTGGAAAAATTCCTGGCAACCAGAATTACGACCCAACGGACCCTGCTTTTAAAAACAAGAGGTAATTTCTGGGGAGTCTAAAACAGACGCTCAATAGAAAACAGCTGCTGCCTATTTGTGACTTTAGCCGCTGCAAGTAGAAGACTTCTATGAAAAGTTCCGTATTAAATTATTGATTTTGACTCAGTTGTACAAAACACAAAGGTGTCAAAATCAATAATTTAATACGGAACTTTTCTAACATTATGTATACTCTCGCAGCTCCCCGGTCACAAATAGGCAGCAGCTGTTTTCTATTGAGCTGTTTTTTTGATAAAACCAGAAGTACTCTATATTCTGAACTTTTGTTTTTATAAGATTTATAAGAATTGAAGTTTCTCCAGTTGGTTGTGATGAAATCCTTCTGTTCGTCTGTTTATCTATCCCCCTGCAAATTAGCCAGCATCCCCGGTATTAACACACATGCCGGATAGATGTAGCGGAGATTATCATTTCGCGGTGATAACAGGCACACGCATACGATTAAGAATACCGGCACGAATGCTGCCATGTCAAAGTATTTTCTTTTTATCCATAAGGCAAAGAATGCGATAAGGATAAGCCATGTAATAACTCCCGGGTTATATAGCCAGTTCATAATTGGAATTTTGTAGGATATTCCCATTAAGAACTTCATCCTCTCCCGTATTGGTGACAAGATTTTAGGTTCTTTAAAGTCTACTTTGTCACAAAAAGATTCTGGAATCATTTCCTGTGCCCATTTTCTATTGGAACGGTAAAAACGGACGGTACTAAGACCCAGATACAATCCGCCACGGCTATTAAACAGTGGCGCATAATAGCCGTAAGTGTTAGCGAAGAATGCCTGGAAGTATTCATCTGGATGTTTTAGTCCCATCTGAAGCCAGACTTTAAAATAGTTCTTTAAATCCGTTGATGTAGCTTCACTTTTATAAGTACCTTTTACCGGATCGGATAAAGCTGGCTGGTATTTTTTGGCTAATTTTTTATAAGCAAGAACTTTTTTAATAGCGGCTTCTTCTTCCCCGGTCACCTCGTCCCCATGATACTTTACATATCTGGCTGTCTGCTGAAAACAAACAGATAAGGCTTCCTGCTTTCCTACTGTAGAAACACGGGCCGCTTTAAAAAGCAGTCCTGTATAGGCAAACTGGAAAATAAATATCGGAACAAACATTGTCACTAATATTTTTATTCTGTATTTTTTCAGACAGATCACACAGAAAACTAAAGTAACTAAGGCAATATAGATTCCCTGATTCTTTGATGCTGACATGAGAAAAACAATTACCGCAAAAAAGATGTCAAACTTTATATTCTTTAGAACCTCTCCCTGTGTTTTAAAAATCCAGAGGATTCCCACCATAAACCACAGGAAAAACATAGCAAAAAAGCTGTCTCCACCTACCATAATTGCATACAGAGGAAATACAGGGAATAGCGCATAAGCTCCTAAAGCAACTTTCAAAATTCTGTGATTTGCCCCAAACTTATATAAAGTCGTAATGATTGCGCTGATACCGCCAATATAGGCTGTCATCTGAAAAAATGTATACATTCCATATCCCAGCGCTTTATTATTTATTTTTATACCAAATTTAATAAAAAGCCCTACGAGCTGCGTATGTAAAAATGGATGATCATTACTGTAAAGTACATTTACTCCATCAGAGGTAAGCTGGTGCTGAAGCATTGTAGGATAATGAAAGAGCTGTAATACCTGCATCAAAAAATCACCATGGATTGTCGCAGGCCACATACTGATATAATAGGGCAGCCATAAAACAAACAGTACCAGTACACAAGTAAGAAATACTCTCTTTAAGCTATGCTCTGTCTGATTATCCGTCTCAGATATCCGAAGAATGACACGACATAGCAAAAGCAATATTCCAAATAAAATGATTGCATTTCCAAGCATATAGAATGCATTTAACAGAATGACATATTTATTCCGCAGAAAATAGTCCCAGGATTCTCTATGAGAAAATACGGTTCCTATCCACACGCAGAATCCATAAAGAATTGATAATATTGCGGCACTGATTACTTCTCTTACTGTATATTTATAAGAAAATACGATCAAAAACAGAATAAATAGTCCTGCTGCCATTAGCTGATAAAAAATCCCATTCCCCTCTTTATTTGTAATACTGACTCTGAATACTGCAATAAGCTGTGTCAGGAATGACTTGTACTCTATTTGTTTGGTTATCTTATCTGCATTGGTATGTAAGATAGATATGTTCGCACCTACAACGCCTAGTAGCGCAATAATTGCTGCATAGAGAACATATCTCTTCTTTTTTAACTCAATATGTATCTTCATACTTTATTCTTCTACACGCCTTTTTCATTTTACGCTTTCCCCTTCTTTTACACCTTTACTCTATACCTTTTATCCTCTTGTAGTGTTCTTGCTATTCTGTGCTTTTTTTCTTCCTGCTCTTCTTTTTGACACTTCTTTTGTGTCTTCTATTGCATTTGCTTGTTCCTCCCGCAGATTCCCAAAGGCGGCAGCAAGAAGTGCCGGAACCATACAGCAGGCCGGATATAAGTACCGCAGGTTCCCATTTTTCGGTGATAACAGGCAGACTCCAAAAATCAAAAATACAGGTAAAAATTCCAGTATAGATGTATATCTCCTCTTTGTCCAAAGTGCAAAGAATCCAATAAGCATCATCCATGTTACTACACCAGGATTTATAAACCAGCTGACAACTGGAAAACGACGCACTGTATCCATTGCAAGCACGCCCTTTTCACGGACTGGTTTCAAATTTTCTGGCACATGTACCTGAAGCTTTCTTATCAGTTTCTGAATTGCTTCACTTTCCTGCACCCACGGACGCTTTCCAATGTAGAAATCCATAATCTCCGGCTTAAGATACAATCCTCTTTTATTACGGAATTCCATATAATAATACTGATAGGTATTCGCTATGAAAGACTGAATATACTCTCCCGGATGCTTCAATCCCATCGAAAGCCACACTTTAAAATAATTTTTTAAATCTTCTGAAGTGGATTCTGTTTTAAAAGTCTTTTTCACCGGATCTGAAAGATTCGGATCATATACCTCACCGATAACTTCATATTTTAATATTTTATCAATTGCTTCTTTTTCTGGTTCAGTAACCTCGTCTCCATAATATTTTATATATCTTGCTGTCTGCTGGAAACAAACTGATAATGCTTCCTGTTTTCCTACACTGGCAATCTTCGCCACTTTAAAAAATGCTCCACAATATCCAAACTGGAAAAGAATAATTGGTACAACCATGCATACCACAATTCTTACCCGGTATTTGCTAAAGTAAATGATGCAAAACAGGAACATAGCCGCCGCAACATACACTCCCTGGTTCTTAGAAGCTGACATAAGAAAAATTTCTAAAATCATTGCCAGTATGAATTTATTATTCTTCAAAACAGCTCCCTTTGTTCCAAAAATCCATAAAATTCCCAGCATATAATATAAGAAAAATACTGAGAAGAATGAATCCCCGCCTATCAAAAGAGAATATAACGGAAATACTGGAATAACCGCATACAAAACCAGACTTATTTTTAATAATGTATGATTTACTTCAAAACGGTATAATGTTGCTATAATACTGCTAAATGCTACTATAAAAGCAATCATTTGTATAAATGTATAGATAGAATATCCTACATTTACATTGTGAATCTTAAATCCAAACTCAATACATAATCCAACTAACTTTGTCTGGAAATATGGATGGTCATTACTGTATAAAATATTCACTCCATCCGTTATATCATGTCCCTGAAATCTGGTCGGCACATGAAAATACTGTAACATCTGTGTCGGAAGATCTGTGTGCTGGAATCCTGACCAGAATACGATATAATACGGCAGCCAGCAAACAAGTAAAACTGCAGCACACATAAAAAATACTTTCCTTGTATTGCGAACCGTTTTGTCTTTTGTCTTGGCTTTCGTTTTTACTTCTGATTTTTGTTCTGCTTTGTTTCCAGATGCAGCCACAATTTTTCCAATGATAAGCAATGCGCCAAACATCGCTAATGCATACGCTAAAATATACCAAATATCTAAAATCTTCACATATTTGTTCCGAAGAAAATAATTCCACGACTCTTTGTTAGAAAATACTGTGCCAAACCACATACAAAATCCAAATATAATAGAAACAACGGCGGAACTTACTATTTCCCGAATACAAAAACGATAAGAAAATATAACAAGAAACATCAGGGTAATCCCGACAGCTACTAACTGATAAAACAGTCTTACATCGTTCTTCCCTGATATACTTGTTCTGAATACAGCCATAAAGTTATTCCATGTAGAACTATATTCAAACTTTTTTAAAAGCTTATCCGCATTCGTATTCATTAAAGAAATATTCATCCCCACCGTAGAAAAAATTGCAATTATAATCGCATAAATAATATAGCGGTTTTTCTTTGGCTTTATAAGAATATCCATACTTTACTCCCAATTCTTTAAAATGCTCTCCCGCAATCTTTTTGCAAAATCAAGTGCGTAAAAGACTCCGGGAGAACACCTTATTTTTTATTCTGCTTCTTTAGCCTCTTTTAATAATTCTTCTTTTTTATTTCTCGCCTGATGACGGGGCATCTCAAAGTCCTGTCTGTTCTTCCAGGTAATTGTCTTGAGAATCGCCCCGGAGAATAAAGAAACAATCGCTGTCAGAATCACAAAGCAGCATACGATAAGCGTAGGAAAACGTTTCACTAAACCTGTTGCAAAATAATCCTTAAACACAGGTATGGAAAATCCACCGCCTAAAACTGCTAATACTCCTGCGATAGAACCAAAATACTTCATCGGCTGATAAGTACGGAATAAACGTGCAATCGTTCTAAGAACTTTAAAACCATCAGAATATGTATTTAACTTACTCTCACTTCCCTCAGGTCTGTCCTTATAATCAACAACGACATTCTCCACAAACATATTTTTATCTGCCGCATGGATACTCATCTCTGTCTCAATCTCAAATCCTCTTGAGATTACAGGAAAAGTCTTTACAAACTCATAACTAAATGCTCTGTAGCCTGTCATAATATCCTTAATATCTGTGTGAAACAGATGATTAATCGAACTTCTTACTAAAGAATTACCGAAATTGTGGAATGGACGTTTATTTTCCTGAAAATATGTAGAAGATAATCTGTCACCAACGACCATATCAACATTTCTATTTAAAACCTTGTCCACCATCTCCGGCGCATTCACAGCCGGATAAGTGTCATCGCCATCTGTCATAATATAACATTCTGCATCAATATCACGGAACATACGGCGAATTACATTCCCTTTGCCCTGCTGATATTCATATCGCACGATTGCCCCGTTACGTCTGGCAATCTCGTCTGTACCATCTGTTGAGTTATTATCGTATACATAAATCGTAGCATCCGGTAATACTTCTTTGAAATCTTTAATTACTTTTTCAATTGTCTTGCTCTCATTATAGCAAGGAATAAGAACTGCTATTTTGTCCATGTTATCCCCCTTTTTCCTGAAAATTCTACATAATTCAATTTATTATACTTCATTTACATAATACCGTCAATTAGATGTGTGATTCTGGGCTGCCGCAGGCAAAGAGACACCCTCAGTAAATAAAATAATCCCTCTTTGTAACTTTCGTCGCAGCGTGTTGAATGCCCGTTCCTATGCGCTCGCATTTAACACTTGCTCCCAGTCCACAAAGAGGGATTATTTTATTTACTGAGGGCATCTTAATATCTACTTTGCCTGTTGCAAATTAGAAGTATACCAACTCCTCTTCCGGTGGTTCTGCCGCTTCAATTCGTTTTGCATAAAGCACCGGACCTTTATCCTGATATTCTTCATTATATTCCACTTTCACTTCTGCGGTAAGAGTTACCCACATTTTATTTTTGAGGGATTTAATCGTGGAAGACTTTGCATGATTTGTGTGACAAAGATAACCGATAAACTGGATATCATCTGCACAGCAGGTCATAGCATGACGGCCTGGAACGAAAGTTCCCTTCGGCATACGCATTGCCTTAAAGATTCTTGTTTTCATTACCATAGTCTTTCCGTCATAAAGTTCCGGACGTTCCATCGCATCGATGAACCATACACCGTAGTCATCATCTTCGAGATGAATTTCATCTCCGCTGATATCAAATGGAAGTTCATCCTCTTCTTCCTCCATGTCCTCACCTGGAACCATGGAATCAAAAACGACCTGTACACGACGGTTAACAGCTTTGATACTTCTTCTGTAAGTTGCTCTTGGTGTTGCCTTTGTACAACGGTTAATGATAACAAGTTCTGCCATCTTAAACATTTCTACAGCAAGAGAACGCATATTGTTCATATACAGATCAAATGTTTCCGCATTGGCACTTACGATTGTCTGGAAAATCATAAGTGGAGTTCCCTCCATCGCCTCTACTAAATGATCAATGGTCCACATACCATTATATTCTATAATAACACGGTCTGGATAATACTGTAAAAGCTTGCTTGTCAGGAATTCTGTATTGAAATCTTCCTGCTCTTCTACATAAACAACAGTTGTATTTGTTCTCTTTAACAGTTCTTCGTCGTATTCTTCCATTCCCTCTTCACAGGCAAATAAAAGTGTTCTTTCTCCGTCGTTAAAATAATCTTCTTCCAGTGTTTCCTGAATAAAGGTTGTCTTTCCGGCTTCTAAGAATCCCATAAATAAATATACAGGAATCTCCAGCTCCTTTTTCTTACCTAACATAAATTTTCCTCCTGTGGGGTTTCAAATACACTCTCAGAATCTTCTTACAAAAGCAAATGCAAGAAAGACTCCGAAAGCACATTTTCTATAAACCAAAAAGTTCTGCAAGTTTGTCCTCATTAAGTTTAGAACCGATAACACAGATTCTTCCCGTGTATTCTGCAGAACCATAACGTACCTCGTCCTCACCTGGCACGAGGTCAAAGTGAATCCATTTACCGTTTTCATCTGGAACAATACCTTTTGCTCTTAAGATAATACCGTACTCATCGGAATCCTCTTTAGATAAGGTATCAAGAATTGCACGAATTCCTTCTTCTGTAAATTTCTTAGGAGTTTCCTTACCCCAGCTTGTAAATACTTCATCTGCATGGTGATGATGGTGATCATGTCCACAGCAGTCATGATCATGATGATGCTCATGCTCTTCATGGTCATGTTCATGATGATGCTCATGCTCTTCGTGGTCATGGTCGTGATGATGCTCATGCTCCTCATGATCGTGATGGTGATCATGACACTCTTCGCCATGTTCATGATGATGTCCACATTCAGGGCAAACCTGTGCTGCTTCCATTAACTCTTTTGCGAAGTCATTTTCCCCTTCCATTACTTCAAGAATCTGTGCTCCGCTAAGTTCTTCCCAAGGAGTTGTCACGATAGGGCATTTATCATTCAGGCTGCGAAGTAATTCTACTGCCTTCTCTAACTTATCTTCCTTTACATTCTGGGAACGGCTTAAAATTACTGCACTGGCAAATTCAACCTGATTACGGTAGAACTCACCAAAGTTCTTGAGATACATTTTTGCTCTCTGTGCATCTGCAACAGTGATATGGCTATTTAATACAACATTCGCCTCTGCATCTACAACCTTCTGTACCGCTTTCATAACATCAGAAAGCTTGCCAACTCCTGAAGGCTCGATGATGATGCGGTCTGGTGTATACTGCTCTAAAACATCTTTCAGTGCTGTATTAAAATCACCAACTAAAGAACAGCAAATACATCCAGAATTCATCTCATTAATCTGAATACCGGATTCTTTTAAAAATCCACCGTCAATACCAATTTCGCCAAATTCATTCTCGATAAGAACAACTTTCTGTCCTTTCAGTGCCTCTTCGATAAGTTTCTTAATTAAAGTCGTTTTTCCAGCTCCAAGGAAACCAGAAATAATATCTATTTTTGTCATTGTTCCATTCCTTTCTTCATAAAAAAATAAAATGAAATTCTACCATCTGCTATCTCATTGATGCTTCACTTCTCGATGAAATAGTAAACCAAGTTAATCAATCTTATATTATACAGTCCTGACTTTAAAAATGCAAGTAATGTGCACTTTCTTTTGCATAAAAAAATCTTCCGAAAGCGATCACTTCTTCGGAAGACTCTCTTACTGTTTTGGGGATTTTCAATATGTCATTTTGGGGAACTAACATATCTTGAAATAAAACAGTTATTTATATAATACGCCCCCTATCTATATTTGTCAATTTATGTCCTTGTCAAATTTTTAAGAGTTTTTCTGGTGACATTGCAACATTATATATAAAATATTATATTTGATAAAATAAATTCATTAGGAGAGACGCCCAGGAAGAGAGTCTCAATATAGGCTATCTTCTTTCTTTGAAATCATCTGATCTTATGGACATTTCAGGCTGCTTATCATATATATAACTATATAAACTTAAGGAGACACCACCATGATGGAAAATCATTCTTCCTGTTCATATAAGCAGGAAAAAGAAGTGTTAAAATTAGATTCCATGCCGCTTGCTATGGCCTATGTTCCATGGCAGAAATGGCAGAATATATATAAACCTGAAAATGCTCTTTGCGCCGGAACAATCTTTCAGGAACTTGACCTGCCTTTTACTGGAAGGAGGTGCCAGAAATGATGCAGAATATGCATTCTTCTCAAAACTACACTACGCAAAACTGTAACATGAACTCCTGTCAGCATCATTCTATGAACTGCAATTTTAATGGTAATTCCGGTTGTAATTCTAACTCTGGCTATAACTCCGGCCGCAACTCTAATTCTGCCCGCAACAACAACCGAAACCAAAATTGTAACTGTAACATGAATCAGCAGAATTTAAAATGTTATATTGATTTTGTAAGCTTTGCTGCCTTAGACTCTGCCATGTTTCTTGATACACATCCTAAAAATGCTGAGGGTTTAGAATATTTTGAATATTATACAAACGCAAGAAAACAGGCATTAAAAGAATATAGCAGCCGCTTCTCGCCTCTGACGCTTGACACTGTACCTAAAGGTACTGACTTCTGGGCATGGGCAAATGAACCGTGGCCTTGGGAAATGGAGGGATAAGATTTATGTGGAATTATGAAAAAAGATTGGAATATCCGATTAATATAAAAAGAACCGATGCTGCTATGGCAAAAGCAATCATCAGTCAATTTGGGGGCCCTGATGGTGAGACCGGAGCGGCAATGCGTTATCTCTCTCAAAGATACGCAATGCCCTACAAAGAATGTAAAGCGGTACTTACCGATATCGGTACGGAAGAGCCGGGTGTAAGAAGGGGGCTGTAATGAACTCAAGTTTAACATGGATAGTCAGTTCGAACTGGTCGTTTCTCTCTCCGTCCCTGCCTCCGCGTTGATTTTTTGTATAATCGATGCGTTTAATAATCAGTTTCAGCAGAGTGTTTTTATAGACAGGATCTTTTGACTTGCGGTAGGAGTCGAGAATATGTTCACAAAATGGAGAAAATGTCTCTTGATTTACCAGACGGGCTCTGGCTTCTTCGAGTTCGCAGTCCATGTCCTTTCGCTTCACCAGCTTTTCTTTCAATTCCTCCCGCCAGGCAGGATGGGTAAAATCACCGGTTCCCACTAAAGAAATTCCTTTTTTTCTTGCCCACAGATCCAGATATTCCGGGGTTCCAAGCTTGCTTGTTGCCATGGAATATCTGGAATGAATGTGAAGATCTGCGATTATTTCCACTTAATTAACTCCATTTCAGTCATTTATATTTTGATTTGCAACTGCTCAAAATTCTCAAAACTATAGAAAAAAACAATTTCCAATGTGTTCTTTTTATTTCTTTTTATTTCTTTTTATACCAGTTTGTAATCCATTTTCCTGCTGCTGTCAGATTCTTTGAGGACCATTTTCCTGTATTACTGCAGCCGGATTTTATAAATGCAGAGCTTTCTGCCTTATTTGACAGGCTCCATGCCATATAGCTGATATTGTTTTTATCCAGGAAAGTCAGCCACTTTTTTGCTTCAGCTTTATCAAGTCCACCATTTCCAGAAGCATCACAGATACTAAACTCGGATACAAATAACGGCAGTCCTTTATCAAGGGAAGCATTGATGTTCTCTTTCTGTATGACCTTATAAGCTTTCTTGCGTCCTTCGGGAGTGGTGAAAGTCT
>ENA-UPXC01004188-UPXC01004188.1-human-gut-metagenome-genome-assembly--contig:-NODE-4188-length-13507-cov-36.964557_pt1 | contig 13507 bp, 8 predicted proteins | sample MGYA00250047_ERZ773371 | MGnify/ENA primary metagenome ERZ773371 (study PRJEB29103, sample SAMN06111975) | human gut metagenome | biome: human gut; feature: ankylosing spondylitis patient; material... | reverse complement strand
TAAATAAAAAATTAAATAGATGCTTTTTTTATCCTTTATACTCAATTTGTTAGCAACTTTATGCAGGCGATTGGAAGGGATTAATACAGTTCCAAACCAAACTCTTCTTTTAGTTGTAATAGGGCACTGTTCTTTTGTGCCATCATCTGGAATTTTTCAACGCGTCCGTAGGCACGTACCTTTTCAGTAGGAGCACTAATCCGGACAGTCATGGTGACTTTGCGGTTCTTTAGCCGGGTACGTAGGTAATTTTGCAGAGTGGGTATCATGCCGGTAAATTCCTTGGCAACGATTTCATTGTCTACCACAGCCTCAAAAGTTGTGTCATTTATTAAAGTGATGCGCATGTTCTGCATGCGCTTGGCAATGGCTACTTGCTCCTTGGGCATACGTCCGGCATACTCCTGCCAGTAATAGTTCAAATCCCTTTCATTGAAGATGTAGTCTTCTTCCGGTTGTGCTGCTTGGTGGGCGGCAGTAGGGTTAGATGAAGGGTTTCTTTGTTCCTCTTCTATATGGGGGCGTTTGATGGAGACCCCTAATCCGGACATTTTCATGACCGGAATTTTTTTCTCTTCTCTCCCTTGCGCCATTAATACGGCAGCAGGTGTGGCATGTGGAGTTGTTGCATTACTATGCTGCGTGGCAGCAGGTTGGGGAGTGCTGTTTGTCTGTACTGCCGGCTGTACGGTTTGTTGGGGCATGGCAGCAGTGGCCTGTGGCTGCTGAGCGGCGGCAGGCTGCGTGAATATGGGTTTTATAGCTTGTTTAGGGCTGCGCCCATTGGCACCGTCGTCCTCCTCGGCGGTCAGTTGTGCCACTTGTATCAGAGTGAGCTCTACCAGTAGCCGTTTGTTTTTACTGGCACGGTAGTTCAGGTCACAATCGTTGCAGAGCTTCATGGCACGGTAAAGAAAAGGGAGGGGGCATTGCTGTGCTTGTGCTTGGTAACGTTCGCGGATGCTTGCGCCCACTTCAAGCAACGGCAGTGTCGCCGGGTCTTTGCTGACAAGCAAGTCGCGCAGGTGGGATGAAAGTCCGGTGATGAAGTGGCTGCCGTCGAAGCCTTTGTTGAGCACATCATTCAGTAATAGCAACGCGTCACTGATTTTGTTCTCAAGAAAGAATCCGGTTAGTTTGAAGTAGTATTCATAGTCCAGCACATTGAGGTTTTCAATCACGCTCTTATAGGTGATGTGTCCTCCGGTGAAGCTTACCACCTGGTCGAAGATGGATAGTGCGTCGCGCATACCGCCGTCTGCTTTGAGGGCAATGACATTCAACGCTTCCGGTTCAGCAGTGATACCTTCTTTGGAGGCGACATATGCGAGGTGTGCTACGGTATCTTCCACACCAATCCGGCTGAAATCATATATTTGGCAGCGTGAAAGGATGGTGGGCAATATCTTGTGCTTCTCGGTAGTGGCAAGGATGAATATGGCATGGCGTGGAGGCTCTTCCAGTGTTTTCAGGAAAGCATTGAAAGCCGAGGCGGACAGCATATGTACCTCGTCAATGATATATACTTTGTATTTGCCTATCTGAGGTGGAATGCGTACCTGCTCCACCAATTGGCGGATGTCATCCACAGAGTTGTTTGAGGCGGCATCCAGCTCATGGATATTGTAGGAGCGCTGCTCATTGAAGGCAGTGCAGGATTCACATTGGTTGCATGCCTCGCCGTCTGCTGTGGGGCTCATGCAGTTGATTGTTTTAGCAAAGATACGGGCACAAGTTGTTTTTCCCACGCCTCTTGGACCGCAAAAAAGATAGGCATGCGCCAGTTTTCCGGTGGCAATGGCATTCTTCAAGGTAGTGGTCAGTGCACGTTGGCCTACTACGGACTCAAAGGTCGAGGGACGATATTTCCGTGCAGATACGATATAGTTTTCCATATTTGGGATATTCTTTGCTTTTTGTGCAAATGTACACAAAAAAAAGAAATCTTTCGGTTATTCCTCTTATCTTTGTGACGTGAAGTTATATGATGGACAAGCTCCATCATGAATGATAAATTGCTAAATAGTAGATAACGAGATGGATAAACTTGCTTCTCTTTGGTCTTTTGTCCGCAAGCATAAATATCTGATTACGCTTGCGTTGTTTGCTGTAATTATCGGGTTCCTGGATGAGAACAGTGTTGTACGCCGTTTGGGTTACGCCCGGGAAGAAAGCCGTCTGCGCGATGAAATAGAAAAGTACCGCAAGGAATACGAGGAGAATACCGAACGGCTCAATGAGCTTGCCGTCGACTCCGGTGCCATCGAACGGATTGCCCGTGAGAAGTATCTGATGAAAAAGCCCAATGAGGATATTTATGTATTTGAAGAAGATATAGAAGAATGAAACAACTGATACCCGCCCTTTTCGCAGTAGGGGCCGTGATGCTCTTGGCAGGAGCTGCCGTTTATATCACGGGCTGGCCTCTTTCACCTTATATATATACTATCGGCGCTACGATGGTTGCTTTGGCCCAAATTAATTCTCCGTCCAAATGTAAAAGTCCCACTGTCAAACGCCTGCGCCGACAGCAAATATTCGGTGCGCTTTTGCTGGTGCTTACGGGGGCATTCATGCTCTTTACAAGGGGCAATGAATGGATTGTGTCTCTGACGATAGCCGCCATTCTTGAGCTTTACACTTCGGTACGTATTCCACAAGAGGAGGCGAAAGAAGGTTTAAGCTAAATCCGGAACATATATTCTGCATAAACAAGAGGGGCTGAACTCTTTTATAGAGCCAGCCCCTTTCTCATTTAGTTAATCTTCTGCGTTATCCGTCTATCTTTCTACCTTTTCTACTGTCAGAACTGCCGAAGAGACACCTGCCGTTACGTCAACTGTGAACCGGTAAGCGACACCGTTTTCCAGGCTTTTGCCTTCTACGAGGCCCAAGTTGCCGGCATCACGTCCGTTGGTACCGTCACCTATAAATACTAGGTCACTGGTGGTAGACAAGGCATCGTTTTTATATTCACCTCCCCAACCTTGCTGGTGGAAGAACTTGAAGTTGATGTCATCAGATTTGATTTGCTCTCCCGCTACTACTGTTACCTGATACTTCTTCGCTTCAATCTGTGACATGCAGAGACCTTTTTCTGTAGTCCAACCTACGGCATTGGTCGCTACGGAAGGTTTACCGATACCGTCACCGATAATCCAAAGGGCGCCGGTTCCGTCATCGTTCAGAGTGGCGGTGCTTGTTCCGTTCATTTTCAATACTTCCAGATAATTCAGGGCCAGGTTGGCAATGACGCGATAAGTTCCATCGATGGGCAGGAACTTCAGCGAACCGTCTTCATTCTTTTCGAAGAAGTCGGGGTCTATCCAATATTGGTCGAAGTTGGGAATATCTGCAGTGATGTTGTCCCCTTGCTTCAGATTGAGGTCGATGCTGTAATGGTCATCATCCACCATCTCCATTTCAGAACCGTTCAGCAGTAGTTTCACGAAAGGAGCGGCTGCATAAGTCAACGTATTGAAGGAGATGGAATATTCTCCAGCTGACAGATTGGAGAAGGTAATTTCACTGGAGGTACCTTGTGTAATGGCACCGTTGCTCCATCCGAAGTTGATTTCATTCCCGTTGGCGCCTACTTTAGGAGCTTTGATGTAACCTTTCACTTTTTGTGCAAATTCACCGGTCACGCTATACTGATTGGCTGCGACTTTTTCCATGCGGTATTCTTGGTCTCCGGAAATCAGAGTTAGGTAGGGGAAGTCCGGACGACTCAGCGCCACGTCATAGCTTTTTTCTGTAATTGTGAAATTGATGTTCTGCAGAATGAACTTCAATGTAGCTGTTCCGTTGGGAATATTTGCCAGATAGGGAACATATATTTTCCCGGTATAGTCTTGACCGTTTACTTTTGTACGGATTATAGTCTCTGACACCATTTCGTCGCTGAAGTATAACCGCGCTTTTAACGTGGAAAGGGGTACATCTGCGTCCGATGCCTTGATTGTAAAAGGCAGACTGTCTCCGAACAAGGCTGAAGAAGGTTCTGCCTGAAAGTCCATTGTCGGGTTGCCGGGAACCGGATCGTCATCGCTGCAAGCATTCAGCATGGCTATGCCTGCCAATGCCATTAGATAGTATTTTAAGCTTTTCATTATAATCTTCTGTTTAAATTATTAGTTTTATTTTTTCCAACGGTAAGAAACGACTGCTTTGGCCGGAACTTCGTAGGAGAAGTAGTGTGTGCCGTCGCTTACGGTGATTCGCTTGGTCTCCGCATTGTTGTTGGCCAATACGAATGCATAGGTACCGTCCGTATTCTCGAAGGCGGAGTAAGTGATACCGCTGGCGGTGTAACCGGTCGTTCCGATACGTACAGCTCCCGGTTTCACGACTGAAGACATGTGCCCGATAAGGTAATAATGGGAATTACGGACAATTTTAGAATAGTTTGTATTGTCAATATCCACTGCACCGTAGCAGGTCTTGCAAGAACCGTCTGAAGGACTTACCGGTCCCAGGTCACTGTCCAATACCAGATTCCATACAATGGCGCCGCGGCACCAGTTGTTGGCTGTTCCCAATGCTATTTCTTCCATATCGTTAAGCAGGCGTGCTTCCAAATCGCGACCGGAGTTCCAAGTACCGATGGAGGTTTCCGTAAAAAGCAGTTCCTTGTTGGGATAGAGTTTGTGGATATTCAGCAACTCAGAACGGTTACCGCCATAATTATGGTAGGCAGCGCCCGCAATGTATTGTGAGGCTTCCGCATCATCATAAATCTTGGTAGGGTAACTTTTTTGGTCGGCCAGATTGTCGTAGTTGTAGTTATGGTCGAAAACATAAATCTTTGTAGTAACTCCGGCTTCTTTGAAGGCAGGGCCCAGGCCGGTCTTGATGAAGTCACGGGCTTCTTCCCATCCCATGAACAAGGATGCTGAGTTACCGTGGTTCAGCGGTTCGTTCTGCGGAGTCACAGCGTGGATTTTGATGCCTTCCTTTTCGAAAGCTTGTATCCATTTTACGAAATAGTCGCCATACGTTCTGTAATATTCGGGGTTCAAGTGTCCGCTGGTCCATGAGTCAAAGGGTACACGTTCCTCCAGGCTTTTCACTTTCATCCACTTCGGACATGTCCAGGGAGCGGCAATTATTTTGACGGCAGGATTGATTGCCAGAATTTCCTTCAATATAGGAATCACATATTTGGTGTCTTCCATCGGAAGGGCAAAGTGCTCAAGCCCCTTTTCGTCACAGCAAGTGAATTCACTGAATGAGAAGTCGGAACAACCGATGGCAATACGTACATAGCTGAAGCCATAGCCTTCTTTGTCCGAGAATGTTTCAGTCAGAAACTTCGTGCGGTTCTCTTGTGTCATCTGCATCAGGTTGTAACCGGTAGAGCCGGTGATGGCTGCACCGAAACCGTCCATTTCCTGATAGCGGGTGGCAGGGTCAAGTGTCACGGTAGAAGGTGACATGTTGCTTCCGGTGCCGAAGGCCAGCCCGGACTTTGTCAAATCATAAGTACGACTGGTGTTCGTTACATAGAGGGTAACATCCTTTGCCTCTTCCGTGGGTTGGTCTGGCTTGGGTTCCGGTGTAGGGGTGATGTTACTGTCATTGTCATTGCCGCAGGCTGCCAGTATGGTGAAGCAGCCTAATGCGGTAGTGAATATATTTCTTAAATTCATATTCAATTGATTTTTATATTACTCATTAGTATTAATAGCCCGGGTTCTGTATCAGATTTTCGTTCTGGTCGATGGCTCCTTGGGGAATAGCCAGCAGATAGGAGTTCTCATTGAACAGATTTTCTTGTGCATGGCGGCCGCTGTCTTTGGCGTAAACGGCGTTCATCACTTCTTCTACCTTATTGAGGCGGCAAAGGTCGTACCAGCGCTGTCCTTCAAAGGCAAGCTCCATGCGGCGTTCGTCCATATAAGCTTGGAGCAATGCTTCTTTATTGCTGCGGGTGCTTTGTGGAAGTTTGCCCAGTCCGGCGCGGTTGCGGATGCGGTCGATGATGTCGGCTGCACCGTTCAGGTCGGGAGCCTCTCCCATAATTTTTGCTTCGGCTTTGAGGAGCAGGATATCGGCATATCGCAGATAGATAATGCTGTTGAACGCAGAGCGGCATTTGTACATGAAGGCATAATGGTCTGCCGGATAATAGTTGCTCCATCCGCAGTCATACCATACAACAGATTCATTGTAACGTTTCGTGTCTCCTTGCTCTTCATAGAGGCGGATAAGGTCACGGGAAGGGGTAATCCATTTGGCCCAGGTGAAACTTTCATCCCAGTTGCTCAAGTTACGGCCGAACATCCAAGTACACCAGTTGCCGGAGCCGGGAGGAAAGTGGGCTTCGAGAATTGCCTCCTTGGTATTGCGTACCCGGCAGTCTTTTTTTTCCGTATCATACGCCCAAAGGTCGCTGAAGTCTTCCACGAGGTCGAAGCCGTCGGCAGCAAGTTCATCGGCATATTTGATAACCTTTGCATAATCGCGCAGAGGTTTTTCTGCATAGACCTTGGCAAGCATGGCACGTGCCACCGATTTGGTAAGTATGCTCTTGTCTGATGTGTCGTTTGTCGGTGTGTTGGGGTTTTCCACTGCTTCAGTCAGGTCTTTCTCTATTTGGGCGTAAGCCTCTTCAGCCGTATTCTGTGGAGGAAAATAGGTCGGGTACATTTCTTCTACGTTGTCTTCGGTAATGTCACCGCCCACGGTAGTGATGACCGGGAAGTTACCCCATAAGCGTACCATATCGAACATGACCATGGCACGGAATATCTTGGCTTGTGACTGATACTTGCCGCGTTCACTTTCACTGAGTGCCTTGAGCTGGTCACAGCCCACGATGATGCGGTTGGCAACGGCAATGTCGCCTAAGAAACGGTCCCAGTCACGTTTTAGTACAGAATTAGAGCCTTCAATGGAGTTGGTTTCGTAAGGCACCACTTCGGCCCCCGTTGTTCCGGCGTAGGCATTATCGGAATGAGCGTCACCGATAAGCAGTTTGTCGACATACCAGTGCTCCTGCCGGTCACGAAATTTTTTGTGAAGGGTTACCATTGAAGTTTCCACGTCTTGCACACTGTTGAAAATAGGCTTTTCATCAGTTTTGTTCACTCCTTCCGTTACATCCGAGTAGGTGTCTACCGGATTATAGTCCAAGTCACATGAGGTTGCGGTCATTGCCAACAATACACCGCAAGCTATACTTTTATATATATGGTTTAGTTTCATAAGTTATTTCTTCCTTTTTTAGAATTCAACATTGATACCGAAAACGAATGATTTGCTCTGCGGGTAAGTTCCATAGTCGATGCCCTGTACAGAACCGCTGTTGCCATATTGGTTCACTTCGGGGTCCATACCTGAATAGCTGGTCCAGGTCAGCAAGTTGCTGGCGGTAAAGTAAGGCTGTACGCGGCTGATACCCCATTTCTTGAACTGGCGGCAACGGATGTTGTAAGAGAGTGAAATGTCTTTGACACGCAGGTAGCTGCCGTCTTCTACAAAATAAGTGGAGTTCTTGATGTTGAAGTTGGCTTTCGGGACATTCGTAATCTGTCCGGGGATTCTCCAGCGTTTCAATACTTCCGTTGACTGGTTTTTGCCGTCGTACATGCCTTCGGTTTCCATACGGGACACATTGAAGATGTCGTTTCCGTAGCTTCCCTGGATGAAGATGCTCAGGCTGAGGTCTTTCCATGTAAAGGTGTTTGTCAATCCGTAGATGAAGTCGGGGTTCGGGTCGCCGATATAGGTACGGTCGGAAGTGGAAATCTTGCCGTCTTCGTTAAGGTCGCGATAGATCAGGTTACCGGTTTCAGGGTCTACGCCGTCGCTGATGTAACCGTAGAAACCACCCAAAGGACGTCCGGGCTCATTGCGTACGATATTCTCTTTCACCACCTCGGCACTGCTTGCTGCGGTATAGATTTTCTGCAATGACAGCTTGGTCAGCTTGTTCTTATTGAAAGAAATGTTGAAGTCTGTATCCCAGGAAAACTCGCCGGTCAGGTTGTGGGAGTTGATGGCGAACTCGAATCCCTTGTTGGTCATCTCGCCTTCGTTACGGGTGATGCTGGTGGTTGCTGCCGCACCCGCAGGCAGACTTACGTTCATCAACATGTCTGTGGTTTTCTTGTAATAGTAGTCCATGCTGAAGGTCAGTCTGTTGTTCAGTACGGTCAGGTCAAGGCCGATGTTGGTCTGGCTGGTGGTTTCCCATTTCAGGTCACTTGTTCTCAGGTTGGCCTGGCTGATGCCGGGAACAGCATGGTCGTTGCCCTCTTCGAACCACGGTATGCGGTTGATGTTGTAGCGTTGCAGATACGAGTAATCGCCTATGCCGCTTTGGTTACCGGTCTGTCCCCAGCCGCCACGGAGTTTCAGGTCATCAATCCAAGTGATGTCTTTCATGAATTTTTCCGATGAAATGCGCCAGGCAGCCGAGAAGGACGGGAAAATGCCCCAACGATGGTCGGGATGCAGTTTGGACGAACCGTCGGCACGCATGTTCATGGTAAGCATGTACTTGCTGTCATAATTGTAGGACACGCGGGCGAAATAGGAAGAGATAGCCCACTGTGAAGCTCCTGTTCCGGTACCGTCCCATGAAATTTTATTGGCGGCATTCAGAGTCTGTATCTTATCGTCCCGGAAGTGTGAGCCGTTTATCCAGCTGTTGGTATAGTCCGATTTGGTATAGGAAGAACCTGCCATGACGTCGATACCATGTTTCTTGATGTTGGTGTTGTAAGTCAATATATTGTCGAAAACCAATACGGTATTCATGTTTCGGTTGTCGGAAGCTGTACCGAAGCTGTTGCGTCCGTCGGTGGTCGATATTGGATCGAGGAATGTGGTGCTTACACCGTTACGGCGGTCCAGGGCTACGGATGATTTCAACTTCAGGTTGGGCAGAAAGCTGATGGTAGCGGCTCCGGATGCGATGAGGCGGTTCTCCTTGTTCTTGTTGTTTTTCTGGCGGGCCAGGTTTTCCATCGGGTTCATGATATTTACCCCGTAGAAGTTCTTATTGTATTGATTCGGCTTTTCAGGGTCCCAAATAGGAGCATAGGTCGGTGTGTTGATAACCGAGAGGACTACACCGCCACGGTTGGCACCCGTACCGGAAATGATGCCGGTGTTTCCGATATTGTCGGAGTAGGAGATATTGGCACTTACGTTCAGCCAACTGCGTATCTGGTTGTCAATGTTGGCACGGAAGCTATATCGTTTGAAGTACGTGCCTTCCAAAATGCCTTTTTCATTCAGATAACCGGCAGAGAGGAAGTATTTCATCTTTTCGTTTCCGTTAGATACGGACACCTGGTAGTTTTGGGTCTGTCCGGTTTTGTAAACTTCATCAAACCAGTCTGTCTGGTCTGTTAGACCTTCAAGGGCAGCGGGGTTGACAGCCCCGATTTCTTCCTGTAACTCACGGTATTGTTCTGTATTCAGGGCATCCATGCTCTTGGCTACTTTCGTCATACCATATTGTACGTTCAGTGCCACTTTGGCATTGCCTTCTGCTCCGGCTTTGGTCGTAATCAGTACCACACCGTTGGCTGCACGCGAACCATAGATGGCTGCCGATGAGGCATCCTTTAGGATAGAGAGACTTTCAATGTCGTTGGGAGAGAGAAAGTTGATGTTGTCCACGGGCACACCGTCCACTACGTAGAGCGGGTCGTTGCTGCCGTTGAATGAGGTGGTACCACGTACGCGGATGCTCATGCCTCCGCCCGGTTCACCGCTGGGTTGCATAACCGACACGCCGGCTGCTTTGCCTTGCAGGGCTTGGGCTGCCGATACAATGGGGCGTTGGTCCAAATCCTTTGTAGAAACCGTGGATACGGCTGTGGTTACGTCTTTACGCTTCACACTTCCATAACCGATAACTACCACTTCGTCCAGCAGTTCGTAATCTTCCTGCAATGTGATATTCATGTTGGTGGTTGCTTTTACCTCTATCGTTTTGTAGCCGATGAAGGATATTACCAGTGTGGCATTCTGTCCTACACTCAGGGAAAACTCCCCATCCAGATTGGTAACAACACCGTTGGTTGTTCCCTTTTCCAATACAGATGCACCAATGACCTCCAGGCCTGCGGCATCTACTACTTTACCCGTAGCTGTCAATCGTTGGGCAAATGCATTTGTTGACATTAGCAGTACGAGTAATGTCAGAAGGAGCTTGTAACTCCGCGTAAGAAGATTTCTTGTAATCATTCTCATAGTACTTTAATTGAAAGATTTAATTTATTATTAGAAAAGTATGTCCTAATAGAGATTGGTGGTTTTCCATAGTACACTTTTCTTTCTGTGCTGCAAAGATAGCGGACAACCCTATTCGTCCGATAGGCAGGTAATATGGAGAAGTAAGTCTGTGTGAAATGTAAATATCAGATATATAATAAGTTGTATTCTTGCTGATTACTGTGTAAAGTAAAGGTCGGCCACTATGGAAGGAGGTCTGTATATACTGTTTTGTCGCTTTGAGCGGTCGAAATATCTCTTAAATTTCATGTACTTTTTAGGGTGGAGGTAGTTTATGTTTAGATAGATTAATTTATCTTTGTGCTCTCAGCCTTATATAGATAATAGAAATGAAAAGAAAAATCATAGCTTTACTATTTTTGCTGATGGGGTGTACCTTTCTGAATGCGGCACCTTACAGTGAAAAGATAAAAGAACTGCTGGTGCGTCTTGATTCTCTGATTGCGCAAAAAAACACGTTTGCTATGCTTAAAGAGGCGAAGATTGCCCAGTTGCACAAGTTGCGAAAGGATGTGCGTACTTTGGAGGAGAGATATTGGCTGAATAAAAATCTTTATGATGAGTATTGTGTCTATAATGCCGATTCTGCAATGAATTATGTGGCAGGCAATTTGGACATAGTTTATAAGCAGAATGATAAATACCGGCAGATGGAGTGGAAGATAAAAAAGTCTTTTCTGTTGGCTGCCACCGGTCTGTTGAAAGAAGCCCAGGATGAGTTGGACGGAGTCTCGGGCGGTTCGCTCCCCAAAGAATTGTTAGTGGACTATTACGGACAAATGTTGTATCTGTATTCGCATTTCAATCAGTATACCGGTAGTGAAATGGGTACTTTGCATGAACATTATGCACAGTTGGAGCGTGTTTACAAGGACTCTTTGAATATGGTTCTTACCCCTGAAGACCCCTTGTTCTTGTGGTATAAAGGGCAGGTAGTACAAGGTACGGACAGTATGTATGTTTTTAAAGAACGTTTGCAGAAGGGAATTCTTAATTCTGCATTCGACACTCGGCGCGATGCCATGAATGCTTACGTGCTGGCCTGCTTTTATCGCGAGTCCGATGAGCAGGAAAATTATCTGACTTACCTGATATATTCTGCTATGGCCGATGTACGTATCTCCAATAAAGATATTGCTTCGTTGGAAGAGCTGGCGGGGGTACTTTTTAGTTTGGGTGATATTGACCATGCTTATGTCTACATGAGTTACTGCTTGCAGAATGCCTTGGCATATCGGAACCGGGTGAGGGTAGTGGGCATCTCTGCGGTGCAGGACACCATTCATCAGATCTATCAGGAACGTAATCAGAGGCAAGAAGCGCGGTTACGTATGTATTTGGTACTGGTCAGTGTCTTGTCTTTGATATCCTTGTTTGCCTTCCTATATATATACAAGCAGATGAAGCGGTTGAAGCAGTCGCGCCAACAGCTGAATGAGGCAAACAACCGCTTGAATAAGCATGTGGAAGAGCTTTCGAAAATGCACGGACAAGTGGCAGAAACGAATGTACAGCTTACTTCTTTGAATGAACAGTTGAGGGATACCAATAATCAGCTTCGTGAATCCAACTATGTGAAGGAGGAATACATAGGTTATGTCTTTTCCATTTGTTCCAATTATATCAGTAAGCTGGATGAGTATCGGAAAAATATCAATCGTAAGCTTAAGGCAAACCAGTTGGAGGATGTGAAAGCATTAACCGATACTCATTCTATGGCACAGAATGAGTTGAAAGAGTTCTATCATAACTTTGATGCTATCTTCTTGCACATTTATCCGGATTTTGTAAGTGACTTCAATGCCTTGCTCCATCCTGACGAGCAGATTGTGCTAAAAGATGGTGAGTTACTGAATACGGAATTGCGCATTTATGCTTTGGTGCGTTTAGGTATCACTGATAGTGTGAAGATTGCCGAATTCTTGCATTATTCACCTCAGACCGTTTATAATAATCGTTTGAAAACACGTAATAAGGCTATCATTCCTCGGGAAGAGTTTGCTGCCGTTGTGCGTTCTTTGGGTAGGGCACAGAAGTGGATTTGATAAAGGCTTCTACTGATTGTCGCAGTATGGTGCGTAGATGACACCTAAGAGTTAGGAAAAAAACTGCGATGTACTACCTTGTTTTTCTCTAAAAACTAATCTTTCCACAGCAATGTTCTTTTCTTACCACAGCTGTGGAAAGAAAGAAACGCGGGTGTGGTAAGAAAGAAACATATCTGTAGTGAGAAAAGTTGTTCAGTAGTTCTCGTTTAGTATCCGGGCTTTCCGGATGTAGCCTTTCGCAGGTTTATTGTCAGTTCTCTTTGGGCTCCTCAAGCGTGGTGCCGGCCGTTCTGTGGTCTATGTCAAGGGGTGAACTTAGTATATTCCGATGCGCGCGCGTATATATATAATGTGTCCCCTTCCTTCCTGCCTTTCTTTCCCTTTAAAAAATATGCTTTAAAACATATCTATCAATCAGCTAGTTATGAAAAAGTTCACGTAAACCCTCAAAAAAAGCTTGTATATATTTTGCAGATGTCCGTAAAAGCGCTACTTTTGCATCCGCTTTCGGGAACGAAGGCGGCGATGTTTTGACATTCTGACAGTAAAACGGAGCGGTAAGCTTCCATTTTTCTCTTCTTTGCCATAGGTTTCTTTCGGAACTTCGGTTTTGGAAAAGAAAAGTGAAAAAAAAACTTCCGGAAACATTTGGAAGTTATGCTTTAAAGTTCTTACCTTTGCACCCGCTTTTGAAAACGAAAGCAGCGCGAGTTGACATTCTTCTTTCAAGAAACGGTGACCGGTTTTTTTTCTTCCTTTTTCTTTTTGCCTCCCTTTCGACAAGAGAGACGACGAGGAAAGAGAAAAAAAAAAAAAATGAAAAAAAACTTCCGAAAATATTTGGAAGATATGCTTTAAAGTTCTTACCTTTGCATCCGCTTTCTGAAAAGAACAGCAATCGTGAAACGAGCGATCTTTGAACAGATTTACATAAACAATACAAGTAGTACAAGAGCAGGTGCTTCGCAAATTAATAATTGGAAACTAATGATTAAGGCGCGTCGTACCTGGGTAAAACAAAAGAACCGTCAATACTTATTCTATATAGATTAGGTAAAGATAAACTTTTTGAATTCGAGCGTCCTGGACAGATAATTAAGCTGCCGCACTTTAATTTGCGCAGTCACGATACTTTTACAATGAAGAGTTTGATCCTGGCTCAGGATGAACGCTAGCTACAGGCTTAACACATGCAAGTCGAGGGG
>ENA-UPXC01004172-UPXC01004172.1-human-gut-metagenome-genome-assembly--contig:-NODE-4172-length-13553-cov-15.549495_pt1 | contig 13553 bp, 11 predicted proteins | sample MGYA00250047_ERZ773371 | MGnify/ENA primary metagenome ERZ773371 (study PRJEB29103, sample SAMN06111975) | human gut metagenome | biome: human gut; feature: ankylosing spondylitis patient; material... | reverse complement strand
TTACTAATAGGTCGAGGGCATAACCAAGCAAGGTGATAGGAAATGGATGATTCTTTGTATGCAGTTTTGAAGGTACAGGAAATACAGATGGAATGAGAGGCAGCACCGGTTGGTGTTGTTTTTTTGTGTTGTTACTGTTTCTACGAATCTTTTGCTTTAAAATGACGAAATTTGGCGATAAGAAGACGGTGACTGGGATGTATATTAATGCTATAATGAAGAAAAATAAGAAAAGGAGTAGAGAACTTATGAAGAATATGGGGAAAAAGATACGCTACATAGCATTTTTTATCGGAGTATGTGTCTTGCTTGCAGGATGTGGGAAGAAATTTGATGCCAGTGGTTATACCAAGGCAGTTTTGGATGTAAGTTATAAAAACGAAATTCAGAAGTATGTAGAATTAACAGGGGCGGATGAAAAGGAAGCGGATAAAATATTTGAAGATAATCTTCAAAACAACATGGATATAATGCTACAAGAATTTTCCGGCTATGAATTGCCGGATGAGTTGGAAGAAAAGTATCGAAAGTTGTTTAGCGATATGATGAAGCAAGTAAAATATACAGTTGCAGAGGCAAAAGAAGTAGAAAATAAAAATTTCACGGTAGATGTAAAAGTAGAGCCTATGTTAATCTTTAATGATACCTATCAGGAGCTTCAGAAACAGACAGAAGATTATGCTACTCAGGTTAGTAATGAAGTGATGAATGGAGCATCCTTACCGTCTGAGACAGATATGCAGACACATGTTTTTGAAATTTATCATGATATTTTGCGGAATTATCTGGATCAGGGGATGAAATACGGGGATCCGGAGACGATTACAGTACATGTAAACAAGGATGATAAAAATGTATATACGATTGCTGATGAAGACATTTCTAAAATAGATGGGAAAGTGATGGCAATGGATGTAATTGAACAATAAAAACAGAGTGCACCTGACTTTTTGGGTGCACTGTTTGTTTGTAAATGATGTTAGAAATAAAATATTTTGAATTGTAGAAAAAATTCAAAAATTTTCTTGACAAACAGAGGAATAACAGGTATACTTAACGAGTATTCAAGAGATACACCATATAGGGGATTGGTCAAATGGTATGATAGGGGTCTCCAAAACCTTTGGTGGGAGTTCGATTCTCTCATCCCCTGTTCTTAGGAAGTCGTGAAAAGTTCTAGAAATGGAAGATTTTACGGCTTTTATTTATTATCAAAAATATAGAGGTAATCAAAGTTCCTCTTGAACAGAACCAACGATAAAAAGTTTTGACTTTTTCTAAAACATGTGATAAAATTTATAAGGTTAAAATAAAGTGTGAATGATAAGTACATTTGCACTTTTTTTATGCCTTGAGAACAAAAGAGTGAAAGATACAAAAGAGAGGAGAAGAATTTTGCTTACGATTACAGATTATGTGAAAGCAAAGACTTTGGAAGAAGCTTACGAATTGAACCAGGCGAGAAACAGCCGTGTAATGGGCGGAATGATGTGGATGCGTCTTGGAAATGCGAGAGTAAAGACAGTAATCGATCTGTCAGAGCTTGGTCTTGATCAGATTGAAGAGACAGACCATGTATTTAAAATCGGGGCGATGTGTACTTTGAGACAGCTGGAGTTACATCAGGGATTACGTGAAATGTATGGCGACGGAATTGCAGAGTGTGTCCGCCACATTGTTGGAGTGCAGTTTCGAAATCAGGCGACAGTCGGCGGAAGTATATATGGAAGATTTGGATTTTCAGATGTACTGACGGCATTATTGGCTTTGGATACATTTGTGGAGTTATATAATGGAGGAATTATCCGACTTTCGGAATTTGTAAATCGTAAAAAAGATAAGGATCTTCTTCTCTCTATTATAATAAGAAAAAGCAAGCGTTCCTTCCGCTATGATTCAGTACGGCAAACCAAAACAGATTTTCCGGTGATTGCATGTTCTGTTGTCACTGGAATGGTCAACGGAGTAGAGTCCTGGTACTTTTCAGTGGGAGCAAGACCGATGAAAGCAGCACTGTTAGAAAAGCAGTGGGAGATTCCGGCAGATATTTCGGAAGAAGAAATCCGGGAATATGCAAAAATAGTAGCTTCAGAATTTGAGTATGGAACCAATATGAGAGGAAGTGCAAAGTATCGTCAGCATCTGGCAGAGGTACTGATCTTCAGAGAGATGCGTTCAATCATCACGGAGGGAAGAGCATGGAAGTAAGGTTTAAATTAAATGGAAAACAGGTATCGGCAGAAGTATCCGGAGATACCATACTTCTGGATGTATTGAGAAATTTAGGATGCTACAGTGTGAAATGTGGGTGCGAGACAACAAACTGCGGACTTTGTACAGTCTGGATCAATGGAAAATCCAGACTTTCCTGCTCGATTCTGGCAGCAGGGATCGAGGGGCAGGAAGTGACGACTCTGGAAGGGCTGAAAGAGGAAGCAGAAGAGTTCGGTGCATTTCTTGCACAGGAAGGTGCAGAACAGTGTGGATTCTGCTCTCCGGGATTTATTATGAATGTGCTGGCAATGGTGCGGGAGTTAGAAAATCCAACGATTGAAGAAATGAAAGAATATTTATCAGGAAATTTGTGCAGATGTACCGGATATATGGGACAGCTTCGGGCAATCCGGAAATATATGGCGGTGAAAAAGCAGAGTGAGAAAGAGAAGGAGGTGCAGGCATGGGGAACAGAGTGGTAAGTCAGGCCATTCCGAAAGTGGATTATAAGGCGCTGGTAACAGGAAAGGCAGTTTACACAGATGATCTGGCGGCAAAAGACAGTCTTGTTGTTAAAGTATTAAGGAGTCCTCATGCACATGCATTGATTCAGGATATCAATCTGACAAGGGCAGAACTGGTTCCGGATATTGAATGTATTCTGACATACAAAGATTGTCCGGACAAGCGGTTTACGATGGCGGGACAAACATATCCGGAGCCGAGTCCTTATGACAGACTGATCCTGGATCAGAGAGTCCGTTTTGTAGGAGATGCAGTTGCGATCGTTGCCGGACGGACAAAAGAAGCGGTAAATAAGGCGTTAAAATTGATCAAAGTAAAGTATGAGGTATTAGAGCCTGTACTTGATTTTCATAAAGCCAAAGACAATCCGATTCTGGTGCATCCGGAAGAAAACTGGAAGAGTCTGTGTCCGGTAGGGGCAGACAACAAGCGAAATCTCTGTGCACATGACAGCTGTGAAGAGGGAGATATAGAAGCGGTTCTGGCAAACTGTGAGTATATCATTGATCAGGTGTATCATACAAAGGCAAACCAGCAGGCAATGATGGAAACATTCAGAACATATACATATCTGGATACGTATGGAAGATTGAATGTCCTTTCGTCCACACAGGTTCCGTTCCATGTACGGCGGATTCTTGCAAATGCATTGGATATTCCAAAGTCGAAGATTCGTGTGATCAAGCCAAGGATCGGAGGCGGTTTCGGGGCAAAACAGTCTGTTGTCTCAGAAGTTTATCCGGCACTGGTAACATGGAAAACGGGAAAACCGGCAAAGATGATTTTTACAAGAGAAGAATCTATGATTGCATCCTCTCCGCGGCATGAGATGGAGGTTCATGTCCGTCTTGGAGCTGATAAAGACGGAATTATTCAGGGAATAGATGTCTATACGCTTTCCAATACAGGAGCGTTTGGGGAACACGGACCGACAACAGTTGGACTTTCCGGTCACAAATCGATTCCTCTGTACGGGAAGGCGAAAGCATTCCGTTTTGCTTATGACGTGGTATACACGAATGTAATGTCAGCCGGTGCTTATCGTGGATATGGTGCAACACAGGGCTTGTTTGCAGTAGAGTCTGCAGTCAATGAGCTGGCAGAAAAAATGAATATGGATCCGGTCACGCTGCGTGAGAAAAATATGGTTCGTCAGGGGCAGGTAATGCCTGCATATTACGGGGAGACGGCAAACAGCTGTGCCCTGGATAAGTGTATGGAAAAGGCAAAAGAAATGATGAAATGGGATGAAAAATTCCCGAGCCGTGATATGGGAAATGGAAAAGTCAGAGGTGTCGGTGTGGCAATGGCAATGCAGGGCTCAGGTATTTCCGCTGTAGATACAGCATCTGTTGGAATTAAAGTGAACGATGATGGATTCTACAGTCTCTTGATTGGTGCTTCAGATATGGGAACAGGGTGTGACACGATTTTGTCACAGATGGCAGCAGAATGTCTGGACTGTGAGATGGATGAGATTATTGTGCATGGAGTGGATACAGATTCTTCTCCTTATGATACAGGTTCCTATGCATCAAGTACTACATATGTGACAGGAATGGCAGTCGTACGTACCTGTGAAACACTAAAAGACAAACTTTGCGAAAAAGGTGCACAGTACCTGGGATGTGATGTGGACGATGTGGATTTTGACGGACAGTGTGTTGTGAATATCAAAACAGGTACATCCATTTCGAGAGCGGAAATCGGAAACCGTGTGATGTGCAACAATGAAGAGGCGCTCTATGCCAGTGAGGCATACAGCTCACCGATTTCACCGCCGCCGTTTATGGTTGGAATGGCGGAAGTGGAGATTGACAAAGAAACCGGAGAACTGGAATTGATTGATTATGTGGCAGTAGTAGATTGTGGAACGGTAGTGAATCCAAGTCTGGCGAGAGTACAGACAGAGGGAGGACTTGCGCAGGGAATCGGAATGGCCATGTATGAAGATGTCATCTATAATGCAAAAGGAAAAAATTACAGCAATTCCTTTATGCAGTATAAAATCCCAAGCCGTCTGGATGTGGGCAATATCCGGGTGGAATTTGAAAGCAGCTACGAGCCGACAGGCCCGTTTGGAGCGAAATCGATAGGCGAGATTGTGATCAATACGCCGTCCCCTGCGATTGCAAGTGCAGTCAGCCATGCGGTCGGAGTAAAAGTGAGAGAACTTCCGATCACCGCAGAAAAAGTATTCTGGGGGATGCAGGAAGAAGATTAAGAAAAATCTCCATATCCGATGAAAATTGGATGTGGAGATTTTTTTAGAAAGTGACTTTGTGAAAGAGTAACAAAAACGAGAAAAATAGAAAAAACAGCTGTACTGCTCTACAGAAGCATGTTATAATCATCTACATCAATAAGAACAAATCTGGTAAATTCTTATTCTTATTAATCTGCATACATTTCTTAATGTTGTAAAAATCTCAGTCAAATAAACAATGCATTGCTTATGAAAATATGTTTCCAAAAAACAATATAAAAATAAAAGAAGGAGTTTATTGTATGGGTATGACAAATGAACAATTGCTGCAGTCTATCACTACGGTTATTGTAGACCGTTTTGATATGCTGGATGGAAGAATCGAGAGGTTGGAACAGCGGGTAGATAAAATGGACACCGAGTTCCGACAGAAATTTGAACAAATAGATCAGAAGTTTGAACAAATAGATCAGAAGTTTGAACAGATAGGCCAGAAATTCGAACAGATAGACCGGAAGTTCGAGCAGATAGACCGGAAGTTCGAGCAGATAGATCAGAAGTTCGAACAGATAGACCGGAAGTTCGAACAGATAGACCAGAAGTTTGAACAGATAGACCGGAAGTTTGAGCAAATAGATCAGAAGTTTGATCAGATGGATCGAAAGTTGGAACAAATAGATCAGAAGTTCGAACAGATAGATCGAAGATTAGAGGATATGAACCAAAGACTAGAGGGTACGAATCGAAGATTAGATTGTGTGGAGCAAAAATTAAAGGATATGGAGCATACGATCATAGAAGTGGAAAGCAATGTCCTGTCAGAATTGGATACAGTGCAGGAACATGCGAACAATCGATCTGAGCGTATTGAAAACCGTTTGGTGTGTCTTGAACGCAATGGCAATAGTGCGCCAAATTGCGCACTTGCTTTGCGGACAGAAAAGTTGGAAGAGCGAGTAGAAGCTTTAGAACGAAAGGTATCATGAGGATAAGTTTATTTGCTGTCCTGTTTCTGATAAGCAATTCGGCTTGATCCATCTTCTGTCAGGATGGTTCCGCATTTTTTGAAATCCAGTTTAGCGAGAAGACTCTGCATGACGAGATTATCCTGATGGGTGTCAATTTTCAGATTGTGACATTGTGAGAATGCCCAGCTTAAACAAAAAGAAGCTGCACCTTTTACTGTACCGTCAGAAGCAATTCGGTGAACGACTCCGTAAGGTGCGTCATTTAACCAGTTCCCGTCGTAGATTGTGGTATAAGTGACATCATTTTCAAATGCATAGTAAAAAACAGCAATAACGCGATTGTTTTCTTCGCAGACATAGGCGTTGCCCATCCGGATATCATGTTCTATCATATCAACAGGAGGATATGTGGTTCCCCATTGAGTCGGATTTCCATGAGACGCCATAAAAGAACGGGCATGTTCATAAATGCGAAGGATAGAATCTAAATCTTTTAAAGTAGCAATTCTGATTTTCATAAGTGCAATTTCCTTTCCCTGATATATTAGATTTTATTGTAAGTGATAAGAAGAAAAAATGCAAATTGAAGAAAAAAATAGGGGGGGGGAAAAAATGATGGTAGAAGCTGGAGAATGTGAAAAAAATATGGAAAAATTGTGAATAAAATGGATGTAAAGTGTTGACAAACTGTGCTAAGAGGAATACCATGATAATACCAAATAGAGGGATTATTAGGCTTACCAAGCCTAAGTTTATACACGTTTGGGAGTATAAATATAGGCACGACTAGAATTTGTAGCTTAGAAAATGAAAGGGAAAAGTCGGAATTGTGCTGTTTGGGTAAAACTTATTAATTAAGAGAATGTTTAGGAGGAAAGAAACATGTATAGGAAAAAGTTAATGCGCGCATGCTTAACAGGACTTATGGTTGTGACTGTTGCAACAGCAAATGTAGCGCCAGTATTTGCAGCTGAAGCACCAGCAGGAACAGAGACGACAACTTCAAAAACATCTGTTGTAAAAGCACAGTTTGTAGATGCAGCAGGAACAGTCGTAGCAGGTGGAGACTACTTTGTAGATGCAGATGGAGATGGAGTTTTCAATGTGAGTGAACTTCCGGTACCAGAAGGATACAAACCAATGGTTCTTGGAGATTTCTTTGTAGCGGATTACAAAGACTGTCCATTACAGATCAAAGTAGAGAAGATTGCAAAAGAATCAATCGTGAAGATTCAGTTTGTAGATGCTGAAACAGATGAAGTCGTAGCAGGCGGAGACTATTTTGTAGATGCAGACGGAGATGGAATCTTCAATCATACAGAAGTATTAGAGTGGGTACCGGAAGGATATGAATTACAGGAATTTGGAGATTTCCAGGTAGAGTTTTATAAAGAAACTCCATTGCAGCTTAGTGTGACAAAGATTGCAGAAGAGCCAGAGAATCCAGATCCGGAAGATCCAAACAAACCAGAGAAACCAGAAGATACAGGAAAAGAAGACACAAATAAAAAAGACGACAAAAAAGAGGATACTAAGAAAGAAGATAAGAAGAAAACTTCTCCAAAGACTGGAGATGAGACAAGTGCAGCAACCGCAGCATTACCTGTAGGTGTGAGCCTTGCAGCAATTCTTGCAGTATTAGTGAAAAAATTTAAATAATCTGAAAAACGCATAGACGGATTTAGGTTATAAAAAATGGAAATATTGCCAAAAATGCATTGCGTTTTTGGCAATATTTTTCTATGGGGAGTACATGAAAGACAGGGGTATAAGCCAGGTGGCGAAAGGAACAAGGATTACAATGAGAAAATACATAAGATTGGTATTGATGATATGTATATTGGGAATTCTGACATGTGGATGTGGGAAAAAAGATAAGGAAGAAAAAACAGTACCGTTGACAATATATGAACAGCTGAAAGTTACAGAGGAGTCCCTTCCAGATGAAGAAACAAAAGTAATACAAAAAGGTGTCAATAGTTGGGCAAAAGCATTTTTGGCGGTAAATAGTGATGCTCAAGATAAAGAAATAACAGATCAGAGTTTGTATCAAAGTATTGCAAATACAGAACATAGAAGATTATTAAAAGAAGAAAGAGATGCTTTTTATAAAGAAAGCGTGGTTAATATCAATGAAGTGTCTACACAAGTAAAAAGTGCAAAGAAAGCGCAATATGGTAAAACAGATGTAGGTGTTGTGGAATGTGATATAGATGTGAAAGGCACAAGAAATGACCAGGCATTTGAAAAGATATATACTATGCAGATGGTAGTCAATTATCAGACAAATGTTGTATCAGTGTATGAGGTTGAGGATATTACGTGGGAATAAGAAATACCGGTAAAGGGATATCAGTTTTGGAGAGATATCAGGTTACCGGTATTTTTTATGACAAAGAATATAAAAAATGCAGCAATTTTTCATAGAATATTGGAAAGTATTGACAAAAAAAGATTCGAATATACACTAGAAGTGTTTAGGTAGCAAACGTTACGGAAATTTGAAATGGTTTGTTATTTAAGGGGAAACTAAAAGTTATAATAGGAGGAAAGTAGTATGTACAGGAAAAAATTAATGCGCGTATGCCTGACGGGTGTTATGGTTGTTTCAATTGCAACAGCGAACGTTGCACCAGTGTTTGCAGCAGAGCCAGTGGAAAAGGTGGAGACGGAGAGCGATAGTTGGGATAGTATTTCTGGTGAAATTAATTTTAGAGATACAGACAACAATGAATCTATCTTTGTGCAATTTAACAATGAAAAAGTGGAGGATTATCGTTGGGGTGATGATCCGAAAGATACATATGAAGTATTGCCGGCAGAAACTGTGAAAAAATATCTTCCAGAAGGATATGAATTGGTAGAAGGTATCTATTCGGTAGCAGGTGGAGAGACACAGGATTCTTATTTTGTATATGCCGAGGTAAAGAAAGTACTTGTCGAAGAAACACAGGATGTGAAAATCAATTATTATGATGAAGCAGCTGGAAAACAGGTAGCAGAAGTGCCGGTACAGGTATCAATTGATACATCGTGTGTAAATATGGCAATCCTGACAAGATACCTGCCAGAAGGATATACACTTGAAGGTTCTGATTGTATCATCAGAGACGGATATGTATATGTATCCGTAGCGCCAGCAGAAGAAGTACAGAATGTAAAAATCAATTACTATGATGAAGCAGCAAAGAAACAGGTAGCAGAAGTACCGGTACAGGTATCAATTGATACATCATGTGTAAATATGGCAATCCTGACAAGATATCTTCCAGAAGGATATACAATCGAAGGTACAGACTGTATCATCAGAGACGGATATGTATATGTTTCTGTAAAGAAAGATGTAGAGATCAGAGAAGCAGTGCTTCACATTACATTTGAAACTCCGAACGGAGAAGTTGTTACAACAGAAACAGTAACAGCAGAAGGCGCTGATGGAGAAGACGCGGTATTCAGACTTGGTGTAGACTTCAATCTTCCAACAGGATACAAGCTGTCCAACGACAGAGATCAGGTAACAGAAATCACAATTCCATTTGGATCCACAGGCGGACATACAATGGTTGTAGAAAAAGGTGACCTTTCTTCCATCGTAAAAATCCAGTTTGTAGATGCTGAGAATAATGATGAAGTGGTAGCAGGTGGAGATTACTTTGTTGATGGTGATGGAGACGGAATCTTCCACACAAGAGAGATCACAGAGTGGGTACCGGAAGGATATGAGTTACAGGAAGTTGGAGATTTCCAGGTAGAGCTGTACAAAGAGACACCATTACAGCTGAGCGTAACAAAGATCAAAGAGGATAAACCGGAAACTCCGGATCCAGAGGAGCCAAATAAACCAGAGAAACCAGAAGATCCTGACAAAGAAGACACAAATAATAAAGACGACAAAAAAGAGGATACTAAGAAAGAAGATAAGAAGAAAAATTCTCCAAAGACCGGAGATGAGACAAGTGCAGCAGCTGCAGCATTACCGGCAGGTGTCAGTCTTGCAGCAATCCTTGCAGTATTAGTAAAAAAATTCAAATAATCTGAAAAACGAATAGACGGTTTTCGGTTATAAGAAATGAGAATATTGCCAAAAATGCAGTGCGTTTTTGGCAATATTTTTTTAAAATTTTCAGATTGTACTAAATCAAATACAAACGAGAATCATTCCTGTTTTCTCTTGTCTTTCTTTTAACATAATGGTATACTAAGACCCGTAAGAAAGAGAAAATTATTCATGTACATTGAAGGAGGATTTTAAACGATGGCACAGTTTGAACAGTGGTCAGGATTTAACGGAAGACTCTGGAAAGAGGAAGTTAACGTTCGTGACTTCATCCAGAACAACTACACACCATATGAAGGTGATGAATCTTTCCTGGTTGGACCTACAGAGGCAACTGACAAATTATGGGGAGAGCTTCAGAAACTGCAGAAAGAAGAGCGTGCAAAAGGCGGCGTTCTGGATATGGAGACAGAAGTAGTTTCTGGACTGACAGCGTATGGCCCGGGATATATTAACGAAGAAATGAAAGATTTAGAGCGGGTTGTTGGTCTTCAGACAGACAAACCGCTGAAGAGAGCATTTATGCCATACGGTGGTATTAAAATGGCTGAGCAGGCTTGTACAACATACGGATATGAGCCAAGCCCGAAACTGCACGAGATCTTCACAAAATATCATAAAACACACAATCAGGGAGTATTCGATATCTACACACCTGAGATGAAAAAAGCCCGTCACAGCAAGATAATCACAGGACTTCCGGACACATACGGAAGAGGACGTATCGTAGGTGACTACCGTCGTGTAGCTCTTTACGGAATCGATTACCTGATCGAGCAGAAACAGAATGATTTTATCGAGGGTGAAAGACACGGAATGAAAGGAACAGATTTCCGTCTTCGTGAAGAAATCGCTGATCAGATCAAAGCATTAAAAGAAATGAAAGAAATGGCTGCTGTTTACGGATTTGATATTTCCAGACCAGCTACAAACGCAAAAGAAGCTGTGCAGTGGCTGTACTTCGGATACCTTGCAGCAATCAAAACTCAGAATGGTGCTGCAATGAGCGTTGGACGTATTTCTACATTCCTTGACATTTATATTGAAAGAGACTTAAAGAACGGAACACTGACAGAGACAGAAGCTCAGGAACTGATCGACCACATCGTTATGAAGTTCAGAATGGTTAAATTCGCAAGAATTCCATCTTATAACGAGTTGTTCTCAGGAGACCCGGTATGGGCTACACTGGAAATGGGTGGTATCGGAATGGACGGACGTTCTATGGTAACAAAGAACGACTATCGTTTCCTTCATACACTGGAGAACATGGGACCTTCACCAGAACCAAACCTGACAGTATTATATTCTTCTAATCTGCCAGAGAACTTCAAGAAATATTCTTCTTATATTTCTATCAAGACAAGTTCTGTACAGTACGAGAACGATGATGTAATGCGTCCAGTATGGGGAGATGACTATTCTATCTGCTGCTGCGTATCTGCAACACAGACAGGAAAAGAAATCCAGTTCTTTGGAGCACGTGCAAACCTTGCAAAATGTCTGCTTTACGCAATCAACGGTGGTGTTGATGAGAAGAATAAAGTACAGGTTGGACCAAAGTATCAGCCAATTACTTCTGAGTACCTTGATTATGATGAGGTTATGGAGAAGTATGATGCAATGATGGACTGGCTTGCAGATATCTATGTAAATACACTGAACCTGATCCAGTACATGCATGATAAATATTATTATGAGGCAGCTCAGATGGCACTGATCGATACGGATGTACGCCGTACATTCGCTACCGGTATTGCAGGTTTCTCACATGTAATTGATTCCCTGAGTGCGATCAAGTATGCAAAGGTAAAAGTAATCCGTGATGAGAACGGACTTGCTGTAGACTATGAGACAGAGGGAGATTTCCCTAAGTATGGTAATGACGATGACCGTGCCGATGAGATTGGTGTATGGCTTCTCCGTACCTTCCTTGGGAAGATCAAGAAGCATCATACCTATCGTCGTTCTGAGCCGACTACATCTATCCTTACGATCACATCAAACGTGGTTTATGGTAAGGCAACCGGTTCTATGCCAAACGGCAGAAAAGCAGGACAGCCACTTTCACCGGGAGCAAACCCAAGCTACGGTGCAGAGCAGAATGGTCTGCTGGCTTCCCTCAACTCTGTTGCAAAGATTCCTTATGAGTGGGCTCTGGATGGTATCTCCAATACACAGACCATCAATCCGGACGCACTTGGCCATGAGGAAGAAGAGCGCAAGACAAACCTTGTACAGGTTATGGATGGTTACTTCGATCAGGGAGCACATCACCTTAATGTCAATGTATTTGGCAAGGAGAAGCTTATTGACGCTATGGAGCATCCGGAGAAGGAAGAGTATGCAAACTTCACCATCCGTGTATCCGGTTACGCCGTTAAGTTTATCGATCTGACCAAGGAGCAGCAGATGGATGTAATTTCCAGAACCTGCCACGCACAGATGTAGTCAGAACGCAATACGCGAGGGCTGGGAGGTGTTGTTGGCGTCTTTGCCTTTGTGTAAATCAGATGTATAGATATGAATACAAACCTTGCATTTTGGTGTATAATAGGATCAGAATGCAAGGTTTGTGCTGTATAAAAGAGAAGAACAGCAGACAGGGAGGCACCGGTAGGGGAAATGCAGCAACCGGTAAAGCTGACTTCGTCTGCAGGAAAAGGAGAGAAAACATGGGACAGGTAAAGGGACGGATCCACTCCGTGGAGACATTTGGTCTGGTGGACGGACCGGGTGTGCGCTATGTAGTGTTTCTGCAGGGCTGCCGCATGCGGTGTAAATACTGCCATAATCCGGAGACATGGAAGCCGGATGAGGGTGAATTAAAGACAGCACAGGAGGTCTTTGACAAGGCGTACCGTTACCGCAGTTACTGGAAGAACAACGGCGGTCTGACGGTCAGCGGAGGCGAGCCGCTGTTACAGATTGATTTTCTGACAGAGCTGTTTACCTTAGCAAAGGAAAAGGGCATTCACACAACACTGGATACCAGTGCCAATCCGTTTGATCCGGATTCGGCAGAGTTTATGGAGAAGTTTGAGAAACTCATGGAAGTGACAGATCTCGTTATGCTTGATATTAAGGAGATGGATCCGGAGAAGCATAAGGCGCTGACGGGGCAGACGAATGAGAATATTCTGGCGCTGGCAGACTGGCTTAATGAGCATGGAAAGCCGATGTGGATCCGCCATGTTCTGGTGCCGGAGCTTACCGATGATGAGGCAGGCTTACAGGCACTGAGGGAGAAGCTTGACCGGTGGAGTAATGTGGAGCGGGTGGAGATCCTGCCATATCATACGCTGGGACTGTTCAAGTGGCAGAACCTTGGCATTGATTATCCTCTGGAGGGGGTACGAACACCGACGCAGGAGGAGGTCGAAAAGGCAGAAAAGATTCTGGGGATACGAAAGCAGCCGTGAGAAATAACGATTCATGAGAGTATTATGTCAACGAGAATTGCGAAGCAATTCTTGGAGGGCAAAACGCTGGTTTTGCCCTTTATAATATATAGGAAAATGCTCGTAACGTAGTGTTATGTCAACGAGAATTGCGAAGCAATTCTTGGAGGGCAAAACGCTGG
>ENA-UPXC01004171-UPXC01004171.1-human-gut-metagenome-genome-assembly--contig:-NODE-4171-length-13554-cov-7.327744_pt1 | contig 13554 bp, 8 predicted proteins | sample MGYA00250047_ERZ773371 | MGnify/ENA primary metagenome ERZ773371 (study PRJEB29103, sample SAMN06111975) | human gut metagenome | biome: human gut; feature: ankylosing spondylitis patient; material... | reverse complement strand
GTGGCAACCAAAAATACTTTCTCTGAATTGAATGTGTACTGTGGTGAACGCAGTTTTTTCTTCCATACCATAATCTCTAATTTTTTTTAGTTACTAACTGCATTTATTAATTCGATGCAAAAGTAAGGAGGACTTCACCGGGAAGCTGTTAGAGAATGATTAGAGTGGTATTAGAAAACGATTAGAGTTTCTTAGATATGCGGGAGCTTCACCACAAAGGTAGTGCCCTCATCCTTATGGGAAGATACGGTAAGTTCGCCTTTGTGAAGGTGGATGATCTTTTGTGTCAAGGCCATACCTATACCATTTCCGGGAGCAATATTCTTGTTTTCTCCGCGATAAAACAGTGTAAACAGGTTTTCTTTATCCGTATCAGACATGCCTACACCGGTATCTGACAGGCGGATGATTGCCCATTGCTCCCAATAGGCTATCAAGACTGACGAAGTTCGGTTGGAAGAATATTTGCAGTTATTCTCTATTAAATTCACAAAAGCGGTAGTCAGCAAATAGCTATTCCCGATTACCGTCAACACATTATCTTCTTCGGCTTCCTGCTCAAATACTAATTCGATGTGATAATCCGGATGGGCTTTTAATACCAGCTCTCTGGCATCCAGCAACAACTCGTCCAAACGGACTTCATCCATTGTTATCTGTTCCGACTGATAGTCGGCTTTTGCCAAGTTCAACAATCCGTCGATCAGGTTTACAATCCTGTGAGAATCCTGCAGTGCATTGCCGATAGCCATCTGATATTGTTCGGAACTCCGTTCTTTCAATAAAGCTAAATCCAGTTCAGCTGTAAGGGCTGCCATCGGAGTACGTAATTCATGAGATACATTACTGACGAACATCTTTTGTGAATTGAAAGACTTTTCCAGGCGCTCCAACAATGCATTGAATGTCGTACTTAATTCTCCCAGTTCATCCTGTTCATTTTTTACAGGCAATCTTTTATCAATATGCGATGCTGTGATTTTTTCCGCTTCTTTCACTATATTACGTATCGGTTTTAAAGTGCTTCGAGACAGGATATACCCCACAACCACCAATACGCTCAATCCACCGATAAATAAGAGAATGAGCATATTTCTTAGCGCATCCCGGTTAGCGTATCCGTAACCGTCATAGGCTGCGGCAGTAACCACATAGTCTTTGCCCTCAAACGGATACACCAGTCCTATAGCCTGATATTCATCTACATAGAAATTGATGTTCTTCCGCTGTAAAATACGCTTTATCATCTCCGGTGTTTCTTTGACAATATCGTTTTGCAAAGCATCATGATATAATATTTTAAAATCTGTTGTATAGACGGCAACCTCTACTTCATCAATAAACTTCTGATTATTCAGGTATATGGACTGCATGGTTTTGGCATCTACTTGATTTTTAAGGAATAAATGCGCTTTGGTTATAGCTTCACTTTGAAGATTACGAAAGAAAGCATTACTACGCGAGTGTTCACTTACATAGTAGACAGCCATCACAAAAACAAAGAATACCGCAGCTGTAAGCCCTGCATATTGTAGAGTCAACGTTGTCCTGATCTTCATAATTTATCAGTCAGTATGAAACCCATTCCGGCTTTGGTATGAATAAGTTTCGGTTCAAAGTCCCTGTCTATCTTTTTGCGGAGATAGTTGATATATACATCTATGAAATTCGTTCCTGTATCAAAATGGGTGTTCCATACTTTTTCTGCTATTTCAACCCTGCTCAATACTCTTTCGGCATTTTCTACCATATATAACAGTAAGTTGTATTCCTTAGGAGAAAGTTTTATGGATATGCTGTTTCGTTCTACGTCTTTACGTTGAAGGTCAATACGCAAATCTGCATAGACAAGTTCCTGCGGCAATTCCTGTGCATTACCCGCTACACGTTTCAACAACACTTTGATTCTGGCATTTAACTCTCTGAAATCAAAAGGTTTCACCATGTAATCGTCTGCACCGGCATCGAAACCGTCCAGTTTATCGTTTGTTGATCCTAATGCCGTCAACATCAATATAGGGATATGGGGATTGGTTTTGCGAATTTCTTTCGCCAATTCAAATCCGTCCATCTTAGGCAGAACGATGTCGGATATGACCAGATCGAATGTATGGGCTTGAAAAAGCCGTAACCCCATTAGTCCGTCATAAGCCACCATTGTCTGATAGCCATTTTCCTCCAGTCCGTTCATCAGCAAACTTGCAACCCGGGGTTCATCTTCTATAATTAGTATTGTGTACATAGGAAAGAATTCATTAATCTGAATGTATAAAACGAAACAAAAATAATGATTATTCCCCACTTATAGCCTTTTTCCTTGAAAAATCGGTGAGAATATATACATATGCTACATTTCGTGGGAAAGAACCTTGTAACCATTTTATATTTGTTATATTTGTGCAATCATCACTATTTGAACTCATGTCAGGTATTAAAAATTTAGATATATTATTATCCAATATGGAACCTGTATTGGATGAACGTGACTTTGTTTTTTGCTCTTTCCCGATATTTGATTGGGATAAAATGCGTGAATTAAACCCGATCGGTTTTTTTCAGGAGAAAGAAGGTATGACCTTCATTCTTGACCTGAAAGATGCCATAGGCAAAGATATAGATTGCCAGTCTGTTTACAGGCTTATTACTCTCAATGTACATTCAAGTTTAGAAGCGGTGGGGTTGACAGCTGCTTTCTCTGCTAAACTTACAGAGAAAAGCATTAGCGCTAATGTAATAGCAGCGTATTACCATGACCATATTTTTGTGCCTAAAGAGAAGGCGGAACAAGCACTGAATGCCATTCTCGAACTTCAGAAGATTAAATAAGAAAGGTACCCAACGCAATGTGGATACCTTTATATGATTCATTTACATAAACCGGAAAATGACTCGTCCGGTTTGTGGACCATTTACCCATTTCGGTTGTGAAGAGGGACCACACAAATCGGTGGAGTTTACTTTATTACGTACCGGAGGAATCACGTTCAGGACAGAGATTCCGCTTTCGGGAAGAGTATAAAGCAAACGGTCGCGGCCATCACGAGGCTGATATACTCCGATATATGCGTCGGGAGTTTCGTTTGTCAGGCTGATAGTGCCTTCTTTCGTTTGGATATTCATCCAGGAAACATCACCAAAGTATCCTTTGAATTCGGGATATGTGAAAGTCTCACCCGGAATAGGATCGTTATAGTCGTTTTCCCAAACATCGTATTGTGTTCCGTGAATACGGTTTTGCCATACACGGTAAGGTCCGGCACCCAGCCAGCGTTTGCTGATTACCTGATCTTCAGGATAGTCGAAACGAATACCCATCAAGTCTACGACACCGGAGAAATTATAGGTGTAATCCAAAGCCAGTTCCCCACTCGGGTTAATTGTCCATTGGGTCTTATCCAGGTTGCCCAGTTTATAATTGGCGGTAACAACCAGATTACCTCCGTCTTCTTTCACATCCAGTTTCGTAAATACGGCAGCATCGGGGAATTCGCTGTATGTGCGGTCTTTTTCTTTTGCTTTCTCATCATCATGGTTATAGAACTGATCCAATGAGCGGTCTGCACGACGGGCTCCGATGAAACGGGGGCCATTGGCGAAACTAATCTTACGGTTATCTACAGATACCCCTTTCAGTTGTCCGTCTTTCTTTGAGAAGATGAATGTACGCTTATTCGCTTTCACAGTAAGATCATTTTCTGTCTCTGTATAAGTAGGACGACTGGACAAGGGAGAAAGCTGTTCTGTCTGCTGATTCAGTTTGTTGACCGGGAAAGTCCAGCGCCAAAGTTCATGGCCGTATGGATCGATTGCTGTCAGGAAGAGGGCGTCTGCATTGGGGAGGATATTTGTTTTTATATCCAAAATGCCTGCCGAGTGAGCAACCACGTCACTGCCTTGCACTTCACCCTCTTTCAACACTTGAATAGCAGCATTGGAAGCATCTGTTGCCAGCGGGAATTTTACTTGCTTCCAAAGGAAACGGCAAGTATTCAGATTCAGATAATCGTAACGGTTTTCTACGGAGAATTTGCCATCAAATTGCTTGTCGATAGAAGTATTCATGATTTGCACCGGACTCCATAACTGCTTGATAGTGTAGTAGCTACCCTCCTTTTCGTGATGTGGTCCTACAATTCCGTCTGCTCCAAAGTTTCCCTGGTTATCGATGAATCCGTCCATATCTACACGCTTCACACCTTCGTCTGCCAATACCCAAAGGAATCCACCAATACAACGGGGATGCTTGCGCATCATTTCCCAATAATCGTATAATCCGGCACCATGGCCGCCATCGTACAAACCATGCAAGAATTCCGTAGGCATAAAGATTTCCGGTAAGCGCATGTAGTTCTGGCTTTCTCCGTAAGAGCGGTAATGCATGGTTTCAAAACCGGAGAAATTACCTTGCGGGTGAATAACCGGACGTTTCTGCGGATCGTATTTATGAAACTCTCCATCCAGTTCGGTATTCCATCCTTTTTCATTACCATTACTCCACCAAATAATAGACGGATGATTCACGTCACGTTCTATCATGCCTTCAATCAGACGTACTCCGGTGGGGGTATCATACTTGCCATGCCAGCCTCCCAATTCGTCCATCACATAAAGTCCGAGAGAATCACAGGCTTCCAAAAATTCCGGGTCAGCCGGATAATGGCTCAAACGGACAGAATTCATATTCATGCTTTTCATCAAAAGAACATCTTCTATATTCTTCTCTTTACTCAACGTACGGCCACTTTCAGGACGGAAACTATGGCGATTGACACCACGTACATTGATACGTACTCCGTTTATATAAAGTCCGTCGCTTTCGCGTACTTCAATCGTGCGGAAACCAAAATTTTCTGTTTCACTATGCAAAACCTTACCGGCCTTATCCAATAGAGAGAATTGCGCTTTATAAAGATTCGGAGTTTCCGCTGTCCATAATGCGGGGTTAGATACATTCAGTTGCAGGGAAGTCCAGTCGCCTCCTGCTTTTACGGGTACGGTGGTTTCCGTTATCTTTTTCCCTTTTTTATCTAAAATCTGTGTACGGATGCTCATTCCGTCATTAGAGATATTTGTGTAGCAGTTGGCACGGAAAGTTCCATCCATCTTTGCGTCAATGGCAATGTGCCGCAGGTTTACGGCTGGTTTCACCTCCAGGAACACCGGACGGAAGATACCGCCAAAATTCCAATAATCAGCACGACGTTCGGCAAGGTTCACACTGGCATTTTCACTTTCTTTGGCAACAGTGACTTCCAGTAAATTCTTTTTGCCATATTTCAGGAAATCCGTGACGTTGTATGAAAAACGATAGAAGGCTCCCTGATGTTTGGAACCAACTTTGCGTCCGTTCACTTTTACTTCCGTATCTGTCATTGAAGCTTCGAATACAAGATTGACCTGTTTGCCGCGGAATTTTTCCGGAACTTCAAACTCATACTTATACATACCTTTTTCATTGGCAACGCCTTCAGGGAATGGTTTACCATAGAAAGTGATTCCATACTGATAGGTGCCGAATCCTTGCAGCTCCCAACAGGAAGGTACACCGATTTTCGTCCATTTGCCGGAATTGCGTCCGTCGGTACAAAAGAAGTCCCATTCAACCATATCGTCGCATCCGTGACCGGAGAGATATTGCCTTTCCGTTTGTGGAAGGTTTTGAGCAGCCAGGGTAGTTGCCAACGCCAAGGTTGATAATAAAGTGGTTACTTTTTTCATTGTTACTTTTATTATTGTGTTAGTTATTTATTGCTATTATTGTTTACTACTGATACGGAGATGCAACGTATGTTCTTTTTTCTCTATGGCATATTTCTTCAATACACCCGGTCCGCAACTACTGTTTCCTAATCCAAGTACGGCAGCATCCATACTAAGAATAACTTCTGCACGTGGTTTTAAATCGCAATCGTGAGTTTCTTCATAGATGTCTTGTACGGTGTAATGCAGGGCAGATGCAGAAAATGCGTTTTCTACCGCGTCAACACGAATGCCTTTATTCTGTTTGTCGGTCAAGGTAAGATAATGCACTTCTTCTTTGTTTCCACTGTCCTGCGGACGTGGATAATGTACGTATTGGTCTGCAACGCTTCCTTTCCAAAGCCCTATCATAGCAGATGTTTTGCGGTCAGGATAGTTATCCTGTGGTCCTCTGCCATACCAGGTAAATGTATCATAAGCAGGCGCCAGACAGAATGCGATTCCTAAACGGGGAATTTCAGGAAGAACTCCTTGTGGCAAGAAAGTTGTTTCCAGATCAATCGTTCCATCTGAAAAGACCGTATAGACAGAAGTCGTCGCCACTTTTCCTTCTTTATATAAATTACTTGTTTGAATCCGGACAATGGCCGCCCCGTCTGCACGTTTTTCATGGTGGAAAGATTCCAGATTTATCTGCGGATGATCCATTCCATGCAATTTCCAGTCTTTAGCCAACCAGTTTCCAAAGCTCTTGTCATTATCTGTCGGAGCACGGAAAACTTGAGTGACGGGCTGAACCGGAAAATCATCGGAGTGAGCCAGCATTTCTTTGTTCTTATATATAAGGGAGGTCATACTTCCGTTCACTTTCTTTTCCCACTGAACAGAAAAACCGCGTCCGCTAATCAATAAAGATTTATCATCCTCTTCCACTTGAAGCGTTCCTTTATTAATTAAATCAGCAGAAGCTAAATCTCCTTTTTGCAAACAGAATTGTTCCCAGGCCACTTCATGTCCCGCCTTTGCCCAAAGAGCATCCGATTTCAAAACAATGCTTACTTTCAGTTGGTAATCGGAAAGAGGATTCAATGAACGGAAAGTCGGCAAATCTATTGTTCCACTTTCTCCTGGAGCTATTTCCGGCAATGTAATTTCTCCTTGTTCTTTCTGTTTTCCATCCACAGACAATGTCCATAAGCAGCGATAAGATGATAAATCGATATGATGGTTCCGGTTCGTCACTTTCAGCTTCCCATTTTCCATTTTCAGTTCAACTGGTGCATATCCCTTCTTTACCTCCCAATATTTAGGCGTAGTTTCACGGTCACTCATCAGTAATCCATTAAAGCAGAAAGCTTTTAAATTCGGCTTATCGCCAAAGTCACCACCATAAGCCACCATGGTACGACCGTCGGGTAAAGTCTTGTAGATTCCCTGATCTACCCAATCCCATATAAAACCACCCAGCATACGGGGATTACTATATATCTCATCCCAATATTCCTTGAAATTTCCTAATGCATTCCCCATGGAATGTGCATATTCACTCGTCATCACCGGACGGTCGTCATTGGTACGCTCCGCAATCTCCAGCAACCGTTCCCAACGTGCATTTTCAGCGCGTTCTTTATCCTCTCCTTCTGCAATACCGGGATTTAAATATTCTTGTTTCACCCGGGTATAAAAGCGGCTGATAACATCGACCGTCTTCGGGTCAGGATTTCCGTCCACTCCCTGCGCCCCCTCATAGTGTACAGGACGAGTGGGATCGAAATCATGCAGCCATGCCGAAATAGCAGCGAAGTTCGGTCCGTAACCGCTTTCGTTTCCCATGCTCCACATTACAATACATGGATAATTCTTATCACGTTCCGCCATACGGACCGCACGGTCCATAAATGCTGCATGCCAGTCGGGGGTACTTGCGAGTGTGCCACGCAATCCGTGTTCTTCTATATCCGCTTCGTCCATCACGTACAATCCCAAGCTGTCGCATAGCTCGTACCAACGGCTTACATTCGGGTAATGACTGGTGCGCACAGCATTTATATTTGCCTGCTTCATTAAAAGAATATCCTGAAGCATTCGTTCTTCGCTCATGACACGTGCCGTCCGTGGATCATGTTCGTGGCGGTTCACTCCACGAAAACGAACCGGATTACCGTTCACTAACAGTTGTCCTTTTTTGATTTCTACAGAGCGGAAACCTACGGCCTGTTCTATCTGTTCTACGACTTTTCCTTCTCCATTTTGGAGAGTTAAGTGTAATTTATAAAGATAGGGTGTTTCTGCCGTCCATCTTTCCGGCGATTTTATAATGGCTGACAAACGTCCCATCTTACGCGGGCCACGCTGCGGATACCATTCATTCATCCGGCTTGCTTTATGCTCCAAATCAAGAATATCTTCCACATCGCCTTTCAATGTGGCAACTTCTTTGCCTGAAGCATCCTTTAATACTCCCTGTAAGACATACCCTTTTCCGGTCATCCCTCGATATACACTAAATTGCGGATCAATCTGCAAAATAAAGTCTTTATAATCACCCACAGATGCGGGAAGAGTGCGTATCGCATAATCACGGACATGAATATCCGGCGTATGTATCAGATGAATACTACGATGAATACCACCAAAACGCCAGAAATCCTGATCTTCCAGATAAGAACCGTCACTATATCGGTAGACTTCCAGTGAAATCTGATTTTCTCCGGATTTCAGATACTTCGTGACATTAAATTCGCTCGGTTCCATACTGCCTTGGCTATACCCTACCCGTTTGCCATTGATCCAAACATAAAAGGCGCTCATTACGCCCTCAAACCGTAGAAAAGTCTGTCCATTCGCTTCCCATCCGGCCGGCAAGACAAAGGTACGACGATATTGCCCTACCGGGTTTCGTTCTTTATACGTGGTATAGTCAGTTTTCGGTTCTCCCATCACCCGTGGAGGATCTATTTTAAACGGATAGCCTGCTGAAACATAGATAGGCGTGCCATATCCGTTCACTTCCCAATTGGCGGGAACAGGAAAATCCGTCCAATCTTTATCATTAAAATTTGTCTGATAGAAATTCATGACTCTTTCATTGGGAACGGGAGTCCAACGGAATTTCCAGGTTCCGTCTAAAGAGATTGAACCGTCTCCTTTCTGTACAGAGAAAGGGGTAAAAGCGGCTCTTGCCGGTTCACGATTGATCTGGAGAACATGATGATTCTCCCAATCATGCATTGTTTGTGCCTGTGTAGGACTTACAAACAATATACCAAATAGCAAAGTATATATTTTCATTCGTTCTTTTTTCTTCATATCAAGTAGACGGACGAAAGGGTATTTTGTACCCCTTTCTTTTACAGAAATATTAAAGAACAATAAAAGGAGTAACACTCTATGAAGAAAATCTTTACCTTGTGGCGTATAATTACTTCTAATATTATGATGATGAAAAAACTACTATTTAGCAGCTTCTTTTTATTAGGCAGTCTCGTTTCACAAGCACAACACGAGTACACAATTAAAGGTGAGGTAAAAGGAGTGAAAGACGGAACTCATGTTTCCTTATTTTTGACGGATGGACGCGTAGGAAGCATAGTTGGTACGGATACGATACGTAATGGAACTTTCTTTTTCAAGCGAAATGCAGGAGAAAGCGGTATGGATCAACTGTCTCTCATGTGTCGCGATACAGATTTCCCTCCAATGTCGTTAGATATTTATGCAACTCCGGGCGCAAAAATAAAAGTAACGGGCACAAACCCTCTGATTTATACATGGAGGGTAGACAGTCCGGTAAAAGAACAACAAGAACATAATAGATTCATTGAGGATTCCCGTGACTTATGGGACGAATTTCAACGCTTGGCTATCAAAGAAAGAAGTATGCGTTCAGCTTCAGAAACCGAACGAAAAGCACTTCGAACAAAGAGTGATAGTATATCTTCCATTATTAATCAACGGGAATTAAAGTTGATGAGGGAACTCCCTATTTCTAATGTCTGGATGGAAAAATTGCTCCGTTTGAGTATGTCATTGAAGTACAATCCAAAGTTTACCAATAAGGAAGAAATACTGGCTTTGTATGACAGATTAAACGAAGAACAGAAAGCTTCCATTGAAGGACAAGAAATCAGGGTTAATCTCTTTCCTCCTAAAACGGTGAAAGAAGGAGATGACATGGCAGATGCCGATCTTTTTGATTTAGATGGAAAGGTGCATCATTTGGCTGATTTCAAAGGAAAATATATGTTACTTGATTTCTGGAGCAGCGGTTGTGGTCCCTGCATCATGGCTTTACCTGAAATGAAAGAGATTCAGGAGCAATATAAAGACCGACTCACTATCATCAGTTTGAGTTCGGATACGCAAAATAGGTGGAAAGCTGCTTCTGCACAACATGAAATGACTTGGCAAAACTTAAGCGACTTGAAACAGACTGCAGGACTATATGCTGTGTATGACGTTAACGGTATTCCGAATTATGTTCTTATCTCTCCCGAAGGCAAAATCGTGAAAATGTGGTCGGGCTATGGTAAAGGCAGCTTGAAATTAAAGATGCGTAGATATTTGGATGCACCAAAGCGTGAAATGAGTATCACCGGGGACACCAATAGAAAAGTCGTTAATCATCCGAGTTTTGAATCAACCAATACTGATATTCTTGAAGTGAAGCAGGTAGAATTGACTGATACAGCCACTATCGTTCATTTTTATGCATATTACATACCCAAATACTGGATACAAGTAAGTGTAAATGCCAAACTAGTAGACGAGCAAGGTGCATCATACACATTACAAAAGGCTGACGGCATTACTCCCGGTAAGCATTTCTTTCTGCCTGAAAGCGGAGAAGCCGAATTTTCCCTAACTTTCAAACCATTACCTCTCAAAACTAAATCATTCAATTTCACAGAAGGAACAGCCAAAAACGATTGGCAAATAAATGGGATAAAGCTTACTAGATAAAGAAAAAGAAATGTGCCAAAATAAAATCATAAAGGAGTTTTGGCACATTCTCTCTATTAATATTTGAATATCGAATATTAAAATAAGAATATTGTATTAACATTAAATATCTTGCAATTTAAAATAACCGTATAAGTCGCTCAAAAAGAGCTGTAAATATGTTATAATCTTCGCAGAAATGGTTTTCTTTGTTATAAGATATGTCTCATATATCTTATATTCAGTACAAAACAATAAAAGAAATGGAAGATTACAAACAGACACTCTATAACGATGAATTATTAAACATTTTACCCGACGGAGTGATTATATTTGATACAAATGGAGAAGTTATACAACTCAATCAGCAGGCTTTTGCAGAACTGCATGTTCATCCGTCGGTCAATGATATGCTTCCCTTTCCTACCAATCGTTTATTTAAACTGCTAAATAAAAAGGAAGATATACTTTCGACTATTCTGGAAAAGATTCGTCAGGGAGAAAATACGTATTCATTACCTGAACATACCTTCATGCAAGAACAGGTTGATTACACACAATTTCCCATAAGAGGAGAATTTGCAACGATCAGGGATAGAACTAATTTAAACAAGATCTTATTCTTTTTCCGCAATATTACAGTAGAGCTTACACAGGAATATATTCTGAATACTGCTTTGCAAAGAACCAGAATCTATCCATGGTATTATGATATAAGTCGGAGTGAATTTACTCTTGACGATCGTTATTTTGAACATTTAGGTATTCCGGCAGGAGAAAATAATACTTTGACAATGGAGGAATATGTGAATATGATTCATCCGGACGATCGGCAACCTATGGCTGATGCCTTTGTTGTACAACTTAGTGGTAATACAACTTTTGACAAAACAGTTCCATTCCGTTTGCGCCGGGGAGATGGTACTTGGGAATGGTTTGAAGGGCAGTCAACTTATATTGCAAACATATCCGGCCATCCCTATCGGTTAGTGGGAATCTGCTTGAGTATTCAGGAATATAAAGACATAGAAAACACCTTAATCGAGGCACGTAAAAAAGCAGAAGAAAGCGATCGTCTTAAAATGGCGTTTTTAGCCAATATGAGTCATGAAATCCGTACGCCGCTGAATGCAATCGTCGGCTTTTCTGATGTTATAGGTTCCACTTATGATGAGTTAAGTGAAGAGGAACGTGCCGATTTCGTGCGACTAATCAGCATCAATAGCGAACATTTAGTACGATTGATTGACGACATACTTGATTTGTCCAAGATTGAATCAAATACGATTAAATTTACTTTCTCCAACTGTTCCCTTAACTCTTTAATGATGGACATAGAGAAAGAACAGGCAATGAAACCTATTTCCGAAATTGAAATAAAGTCATTATTACCGGATGAAGATGTTTATATCAACACAGATATTACACGCCTGAAACAAGTAATATGCAATTTCATTAATAATGCCCGGAAATTCACCCAAAAAGGATATATTCATTTTGGGTATACGCTTGATAACAGAAATGCGGATTCAGTACAAATATTTGTAGAAGATACCGGTTCGGGAATTCCGCAAGAATGTTTGAATGAAATCTTTGATCGTTTTTACAAAGTAGATACTTTTAAACAGGGAACCGGTTTAGGACTTTCTATCTGTAAAACGATTGTAGAACACCTGCAAGGAGATATCTCCGTTAAATCAGAGATTGGGAAAGGTAGTTGTTTTACCGTTACATTACCATTTGATAGAAAAACAGAAGATTAGCGTCCTCTATATTCTTGAGGGGTAATACCAGTATGCTGCTTAAAAAACTTATTAAAGAAGGAGATATTATTAAACCCTAAAGATAGAGCTATATTTTTTACAGGTTCATCGGTCGACTTTAAACGGGATTTAGCTTCCATCAAAATGACAGAAGCAATCACCTCTAATGGAGTATTTCCTGCCGCCTTTTTAATTGTAGAACAGAAATGGGGCAGGCTAAGTCCTAACTCATCAGCATAGAAAGATGTTCCGTGATGGATTGTATAATGTTTCATGACTAATTTTAAAAACTCCTGATAAATCTCATACTTTCTTGATTGAGAAGACAAATACCAATTATTCTGTAACTTATATATTTCTGTAGCCCCTTGGATAAACATGGTAAGAACAGCTTTTACTATCTCCTTATTTTCGCGCGTCCTAAGTGAAGCGTATGAAAGAATAGATGATTCATAAAACATTTTATAACTACAGGCCTGAAGTGGAGATAAAGCAACTATCGGATTCTCCATAATTACCGGAAGAAGGTGCTGGGTAGCTTTCATCAAATTTATACTTTCTATAAAATGAGATGAAAAGCCTGCATAATAAATCTGGATATCGGATGAGAATGTGTGCACCTCTAATATGCAATTAGGCGGCAAAGTTATTAAATCATTTTCACTAATATGATGGGTATTGGTATTGATCGTCACCTCCATAGTGCCTTTTATACAAAGAATAAATAAGCCGGATTCAATCTTACATGGAAAATTCTTATAGCTCTTCAGTAAATCTTTTGCGAATCCCTCTCCTACAATATAATCAACCGGCAAATCATACTTTGGTATATTACTTTCCATTATTGCTCTTTTTGTTTGTCCTCAAAGATAGAGATTATTTAATTCCTATCTTTTAAATAATTAAAATCGGAACATTGAATCATAAAAAAATAACATCTATATTCTATTTCTAAGAAAATGATCCGAATATAAAAGAAACGGGATGCGGAAAGTTTACCTTATCCGTATCCCGTTTTATTGAAATCAATTGATAGAAAGATTTATTGAATATCCAATGCATCAAAAGCAATTCCGTCCATATTTTCTGCCGAAAGTAATACTTTGTAATGTCCGGCATTGATAAAGGTTCCGGTAGTGGTGCTCATCAT
>ENA-UPXC01004170-UPXC01004170.1-human-gut-metagenome-genome-assembly--contig:-NODE-4170-length-13556-cov-10.319237_pt1 | contig 13556 bp, 8 predicted proteins | sample MGYA00250047_ERZ773371 | MGnify/ENA primary metagenome ERZ773371 (study PRJEB29103, sample SAMN06111975) | human gut metagenome | biome: human gut; feature: ankylosing spondylitis patient; material... | reverse complement strand
ATAGAAAGGCTCCAACGCTTATGTACTTTTGCAATCAGCAAAAGATAAATGGGGCCAGCAAGCAGCCCACCTCCTGCTGGCATGAAAAAAGTAAGTACAGGATTCGTTGCAAAAAAGACACCGCCCACCAATACAAAAACAAATAACAGTGCAGTAAAAATACCTGTTGTTACAAGGTCTTTCACTGTCAGACCTTTGTTCATAGAATTTACTTGATTACTCATTTTGACCTCCTACCTTTCATTGTCTTGACTCGACAAGTGGTTTGTGATATTCTTCGGTTAGATGCCTCTAATCTTCGTCTAATACAATACGCATTTATCGAACAACATTCAATAGGTTCCGGCAATGTTCGTCTGTTCCTTTCAAAAGTTCGTCTAATCGTTGCAAAAAGGAGGCGGTCTGTTTTCATGTCTGAAATTATTGACCAGTTTTATACACCGCTACTGATTGGACACGGTTTTATCCGTGACCCAGACAACCAGCAATATGGGGCATTAGGTGACTGCTGGAAACTTTCTCCCGAAGTTGGAGAAGGCACCTACTGGACTTATGGACAGAAAGACTTATATGATATTAAAATCCATAACTTTTCCTTCCACGAAGATTTCATGTTGGAATGCTCCATGCCGGAATGTCTGAGTATCACTCGGTATGACTCTATTTCCGGGGAGGAATTATCTCCATACCGTAGACTGTCTGCCGGTTGTATCAAAACATTTATTGGAGGCTACGCTCCATACAAGGCTTTGATACATAAAAATATTCCAATCCGTTCGGTTGGGATTGAGATTGCACCGGCATATTATGAGGACTACCTGAAAAAACTGTACCCGGAGGCACAGATCAATCCTGTGGATGCATTTCGGAAGATCGACCAAACATCCGACTTTCCAGAAATGTCACGGTTACTCACAGAAATCAAAGACTATCGCGGGGAAGGGATTGCAGCAAAACTTTTTTATGAGGGTAAAGTCGCAGAAGCTGTTTCAATGGTGGTGGAATATCAGAAGAAACATCCTGATAAACCAGCCCATAAGCTCTCTCAACAGGATATTGAAAATCTCCAAATAGTTGCCGCTTATCTTAGCGATCACTATGCTTTTGATATTCCTCTGGAACGGCTAACACAGATTGCCTGCATGGGAACAACAAAGCTCAAAAGCTGTTTTAAGAAATACTACGACTGCACCATCACGGAATATGTTCAACAGCGGCGCATGAGTCAAGCAGAATATCTGCTGGCATATACAGAGCTGACAGTCGGGCAAGTTGCCCAAACAGTAGGCTATTCCACTTCAAGCCGATTTGCAGAATTATTCCGTAAAAGCACTGGATTGTTGCCACTGGAGTACAGAAAAAACGCACAGCGAAAATAAAATGAGTGCCAGAGGAAACTCTGGCACTCGTGAAATTTTTCACCCACATTCTAGTCGGGCTTAGCCATGTGTGGAATATATACGGAATGCATCGTCAATATTCCACTGCTGCTTGCGGTTGTTACCAAGATAGTGAGAGCTCATCTGAACACAAAGTTTCCATTGCCCTTTTTCGTACCTAAACGAAGTAAGATTTCATGTGCATGCTCATCACTGAATTTTTAGAATAATCCGTCCTATGTCTGACAAATAAAAATTGCACAAAACACATGTTTTATTTCCCTTTTTCATGATAATCCATTAAATTCATCAATATCAGCCTTAACTCTACTAATATCCATATATCAGAACAATATAGCAGACATATTATCAATAATTGTCTTGTACTTTATATTATTCTTTATATTTCATATTCCGGATTTTTACATAATCTTATTACCAGATTTTGAATATTTCAGACATTCCTTACAATATATTGATACATTAATTATCCATATAAGACATACAAGAAACGATGGAAAGAAGCCAATACCAAACATAAGTGCACTGACAGCAAGAATAATTGCAAGAATGCTGCACACACTATTAGTCACATTAAATGCTTTAAATGCACATTTCCCAACTATAATCTTCTCTGCTTCATCACATGTATCAAGCCACTTTTTCTGAAACTTTATATCATATATTGATGCTTTTTTTTCTGGATTCATCACCTTTACACTGTCTACACTTTTCTGCTGTATAATAACAGCCTCTGCCATAATAGCTAAAAAAGCTACTATACCGACACCAAATCCTATCATGCTCTTAACATTTTCAAACATTGTAATGCCACCTGCGTATGATGCTGCAATAAGGAAATATGAAATTATAAGTGAACCACTCGTAAACCATTGAACAATAGACAACTTATTTTCAATGTCATCCGATATTTCCTCATCTTCTCCATCCCACAAAGCAAGCTGCTTCTTAGCCTTTCTGTAATATGGCACTGTCACCACTGGAAGCATAACTGCAAGTGCAAGCATAAGCCATGGTGCAGTTAATACCACATACTTACTTACTACTGCTTTTATATTCCCGGACATAACATCAAGTCCCTTCGCAACAACTAAATGTCCTATTATACCTCCGACTAAACCTCCTATAACGCAAAGCAATATGAACTTAGGCAGTGCCTTTTGGTTTGCTTTCTTAATCTGTTCATTTTCCATCTTTTTCTTCCTCCTGTAAATAAAATACCTCTTCAACAGCGACTCCGCATACCTTTGCAATCGTTAATGCAAGTGTTACTGATGGTGAATAATCGCCTCTTTCTATAAGGCTGATTGTCTGTCGTGATACTCCACACAGTTTTCCCATCTCCTGCTGATTGACTCCAAGCGCAGCCCTGCGTTCCTTTAAACGATTCCGCAGTATCATACATACCTCATTTCTATGCACGTTTTACATATCAAGTTTGTGTAAGATGCGCGCATACACAAATCTTACGTGTGAAATATTAATTTCACATTATATCTCCATATAAAGGTCTTTCCATATGAAAACTTATTGCCCTTTTGACAACTCTCATTATCAAAATGACAACTTTTCTTGTCATTTTGCATTATACTCTTGTCATTATATTCTGTCAATACCTTACTATGCTGAATTGAAATCCGAAGTCTGCAATTTAAGTATCTTTAACTCAGGGTTGAACATGGAAAAAGGTCTGTTAAAACCAGTATTTAAGATTCAAGTATAATAACATAACTGCGGATGCCGGTTATGAAAATGAGGAAAACTATCTGTTTATTGAAGCAGACAATCAAATTGCAGTGACTGCCCTTACAAGATGACTGCATAAAAGGTAATGACTGCATAACACCGTTAGAAGAAAGAACTAGGGTATTACAAGTTGCAAAGACATTTATAAAACACAGAAAATAGGATTTGAATCAAATCATATCTGATTAAGGTGTCTTATATCGGATGAACCGATGCATTCAGCTGAAAGCTCATTTGAAGATTTAAAAATTGTATTTTTATAAGAAATAGAGGCTGTCGCCTTAACGAATTTCAATCGTTAAAACGACAGCCCCATTATGTATTTTATAACATTATAACCATATATTTCAAAAGATATTATCTAAAATTAGTAACCTTAACTGTACATGTAAGTGTCTTATTATCAACAACAGCAGTTACAGTAGTCGTACCAGCCTTTCTTGCTGTGATAGCACCACTCTGCGTTATCGTACATACCCTTGGATTACTGCTTCTCCATATAACATTATCACTTGTTCCAATAACATCGAGCCAGAACTGGTCATACTGTTCAAGTGTTATATATGACTTGCTTATAGCAAGAGAATGAACTATACATGATGAAGAAACCCCTGCATTATCACTCTCAACAACAACTTCTGCTTCACCAGGACCTACTGTTGTTATAACACCATCATTATCAACAACAACAATTCCTGTATCTGTAGAATACCATGAATAAGAATCTGTATTATTAGCAGGTCTTACTCTTACAGATAACTGTCTTGACTTACCATTAAGCATGTATATCTCTTTTGAATTAATCTTAAGTGATGAAATATTAATTACCGGCGTTACATATACCCAGCATGAACCCTGAATTGCATTACCATCAGCAGATATAGCTGTAACCTTACATTTACCTGTACCAAGTGCAAATATCTCACCTGATTCATCTACTGTAGCAACCGCCTCATTGGATGATACCCATGTTACATCCTGAACTGTAGCATCTTCCGGTTCAATATGAGCATAAACTCTCTGCGAATCACCAACTAACATTCTTACGGTATCAGGTTCAATCCATATAGAAGAAACCGGATTAACTACTCTTACCAGACATGAAGCACTCACTCCGCTTCCATCTGCCGCAGTTGCCGTAATTACAGCATTACCTACGGAATTAGCATATATATTACCATCACCATCAACACTACACACACTATCATCCGATGATGACCATACTATAGCTTTATTAGTTGCAGTTGATGTCTGTACTGAAGCTACCAGCGTACCAGATGCTCCTATATTCATAAATTTATCTGTCTCACTCAATGTAATACTTGAAACATATTCTTTAACATCAATTGTACATGCAGCCGTCAGACTACATTCTTCTGTAGTTACCTCTATAATACATGTACCACCGCTTACAGCCGTTACAATACCATTTTCATCAACTGTAGCAACTGATGGATCACTTGATAAATAAGTAACTTTCTTATTCTCAGCATCATATGGTTCAATATTAGGTATAATTGCATACTTTGCACCTACCCATAATAACTGATAATCAGAATTTAATGTAATTCCTGTAACCGGCTGTGTTACCGTAACTACACAAAACGCTGTCAGACCACTGTCTGTATTAGTTACAATTATTGATGTAGTACCTGCACCTACTGCTGTTACCTTACCATCATTTTCAACTGTACATACGCTCTCATCACGGCTTGTCCATGTACATATCTTATTATCTGCATTCTCAGGCAGACATGTTGCATTAAGCCAGAATACCTGTCCCTTTCTTACTGTAATATCATTAACATTTAAAACAACGCTTGTAACAGGCTGTTTTACATAGATATTACACATTGCCGTTGCATTACCATCATAGGACTTACAAAGGATTGTACAGCTTCCAACACCTACAGCCTGAACAAAACCTGTTGAATCAACTACACAGACATTTGTATTAGATGATTCCCATACAACAGTCTTATCTGATGCTTCAATTGGTGTTACTGCTGCAGTTATCCTTAATGTATCTCCAACTCTCATTATCTCATCTGTATAATCAAGTGTAATGTTCTCTACTGGAATACTTATAAAGAAATTACATGTTGCCATAAATGCATTATCTTCTGTCTTACAGATTATTGTTGCATAACCAGGTTTAACAAACTTAACAAGACCATTAGTATCTACTGTACAGACACTTTCATCTGATGATGACCATGTGACATTTCTGTTAACTCCATCTCCATCAGGAAGAACTGTGGCTTTTAACTGATACTGTCCAACAGCCATTGAAGAATGAACTGTTGTTTCATTAAGTACAACACCTGTAACAGGTTCTCTTACATATACATCACATGTGGCAATCTTTAAGCCATCTTCCGATATAACTGAAATCGTAGCAGAACCACCTGATACACCCTTAATTGTAGCTGTATAACTGTCACCCTCTACTGTAGCTACTTCCGGATTAGATGTATACCATAAAACATTATCATTAGTAGGGCCTGACGGATTAAATAATACCTGAACGGTATCCTGTTCTCCTCTGTTGAGCCGTAATGAAGAAGGATTAATGCTTATATCACCAACCGGAGTTGTAACATATACTATACAGCTCGCCGACTTAACTACCCCATTAATATTCTGTGTTGCAGTAATCTTAACTGTACCCGATGCAGCACCGGTTACTGTAAGCACCTTACCATCCTGTTTAATTGTAACAAGATTACCTGTAGGAACAATTCCTGTAGGCCCTGCCTGATTTTCAACCTTAAATTCTACCGGATACTTTGTTACATCATTAGTAACAAGTGCTTCCAGATCAAATGATTCACCAATATTAACATTTGCTTTATCAAGACTAAGTCCAAAAGCATCAATAACTGTAAGTTCGTATTTTAATTGACATTCCTGACCATACTTAGTATATAACTCATCCTGTTCCCTTACAGCATATATTGTAGTCTTACCTGCGCCTACTGCTGTTACAAGACCTGTCGATGGATCAACCTGTGCAACTGTATTATTACTCGTTGACCATGTTACAGTAGTAGGATCTGCTGAAGTTGAAAGCTGTAGTGTATCACCAACATTCATATTACTTACATCTTTACCCATCTTTTTAAATGGTACAACGATTGTAACAGTATCCCTTGATGTCCATACTTCATTGCCAAGCTGGTCGACAGAACATAAACCTGCCGTTACTGTTGAGAATCCTGCTCTGACACCTATTACATTACCATACTTGACGCCACATATTGATGTATCTGCTGATCTGTATGTAACACCTGATGTCTCAGGTATCTTTACATTAGATGGAACCTCTTCATATGTAAAATCAGCAAAATCTGTTCTATCAAGCACCATGTACTTCTCACCACTTGCAAGAGTCATTATCTTATGACCTGCTGAGTTACTTCTTGATGTATCAAATAATACCTCAGCTCTTATTTCAAAGCTCTTACTAAGATTGCTTATTCCATCACCATCAACTGTTCTTACAGTTATCTTGGTATATCCACCCCCGCATACTCTTAACTGTACCGAATTAGCTGTAGATGACACAAGCTCCACTACGCCATCATTACCAAGTGTACCACTACCATCATTAAGTGATGATACAAACAATCTGTTAGTTTCACAGGTATTAGCTGTTATATTGATTATATCTCCAACCTGATATAATGACTTTACATTATCCATCTGGACTGATAAAGGAACTGTTACATCAGCATATACACTCGTAATTGCTTCTTCTGAAACTATAGCTCCATTGTCTCCATATTGCTTGGAAACATATGTAGCAGTAAGCTTTGCTGTACCGGCAAATCCACCATGAATTACAGGATGTGTTCCGTTAGTGGTCTCACTTCCTCCACCATCTGTAAAGCTTACAATATTAGAATCGGATGTCTTCCATGTAATATTATTAGGATTAGGCACATGATTCAATGCCGGATCTGGATCCAGTCTGTTATCATCGGTTCCTGTTATATCAGAAATATATAGCGCACCGACACTGTCCATATTCTGTCCTACTGTAATTGACTTGGTATTAAGTGTCATATTAACTTCTGTACTTGCGTTAGCATATATGACATAACCACTAAATGCAAAGACAGCAAATATTACAGCACATAAGACTTTCCATTCCTTTCGTAGTTTCATAATCTTTTTCATACAATGATAACCTCTCTTCCATATTTTATATTAACATTACTGAAAACAGATTTTAGCTGATTTATCTGTATAAAAAATTAATATTTATTTTATAATACTATTATTTTACATTTTTTTCAATATTTTGTGTATTATTTATATTATAAAATCTTAATATATAATTTAAACATAAATATATTCTGTTCTTCATAGCCGTATAATTATTTATCGACATTTTGCACATAATCCTTATAGTCCTTATTATCCATATATGCAGGATTTAATCACGCAGAATCACCTTATATGGCATAGTCAGAAATTCAACAGGCAAAAAAGCTCATGAATGAATCTTAATATTAAAATAGAATATAATTATAAGTGCATTTAATTACCTCTGCAACATAAAAAGACTTCTATAACAACAAAGCGGCTTCAGAATACAGATATTAATTAATCATCCGTATACCGGCAATATTATTATAGAAGTCTTATATAATTATAAAATGTTATACTGTATCATTCTAATAATATACAGTCATTAGCCTTTATTATTAAAATAACACATTCCCAAAAGTTTTTAGAATTACTTCTGAACAAGATGTATAGCAAATCCGCCAAACTCTCCCTTGAAGTAAATAGCTTTAATTCTGCCTTCCTTTATTACTGTAGACTCTTTATCAAATTCAAAGCCTCTCTTCTCAAGATGATAAATTGCTCTTTCAATGTAGTTAGTTGCAATGGCAATATGTCCGTTAGTTCCACGACCCGGCTTCTTCATAAGTTCAAAACCTGTACCTGAGAATATTGAGCTGTTACCAACTTTCTTCTCAAAGCTGAACATATCATTTAATGTATCAGCAAGTTCATCTGCTTCATCAGCACTTGCAAGATTAACACCAACATGTCTTACTTCAAATCCAAGCATAGTATCTACAGCCTGCTTAGTAAGATTCTTAATTCCTTCAAAATCACCTGCTGTTACCATGTCCTTCTTAACCATCCAAGAACCACCACAGCATACAATTTTATTAAAATCAAGATATGACTTAAGGTTGTCAGCATTGATTCCACCTGTTGGCATAAAATGCATCTTTGTATATGGCGCTGCCATAGACTTAATCATCTTAAGGCCACCTGCTGCTTCTGCCGGGAAAAACTTAACTGTATCAAGACCAAGTTCAATAGCTGTCTCAACATCTGATGGATTACTTGTACCTGGAACAATAGGATATCCCTTATCAAGACAATGTTTAACAACCTTAGGATTAAGTCCCGGACTTACAATAAACTTAGAACCAGCTGCCATAGCTCTGTCTGCCTGCTCAGGTGTAAGCACTGTACCTGCACCAACAATAAGTTCAGGATACTTCTCTGACATAATCTTAATTGATTCTTCTGCGGCTTCTGTTCTGAATGTAACTTCTGCACATGGAAGTCCGCCTTCAATAAGTGCCTTTGCTAATGGCTCTGCATCCTTAGCATCATCAAGTGCTATTACCGGAACAATACCAATCTTACCAAGTTCTTCTACAACTTTATTCATCTTAATCTCCATTTCTGTGCTTCTAATGCACTCTATAATAGTTGTAAATAATTGCAGCTATTACGAATATTTTATTTATTAATTATATATTTATAGGTATTTTTTGTCAACTATTATACATTTTTGCACTATCTACACTGTTATACGATTTCACACTATCCGCATTTCTAATCAATTATCACTGCAAACCATAAATTAAAGCTTAAATTTTACCTTATAATAAAACAGAGGAATTCCCTACATTGTCGTAAGGAACTCCTCTGAAAAAGAGTATAATTATTAATTATAATTATCTCTGTACTCTGGCACCAGCGCCACCCATGATTGCTTCAACTTCCTTCTTAGAAGCCATTGTTGTATCACCAGGAGTAGTCATAGCAAGAGCGCCATGAGCTGCACCATAGTTTACAGCAGTTTCAGCATCACCTGTTGTCATAAGACCATAGATAAGACCTGAAGCGAATGAATCACCGCCACCAACTCTATCCATGATTTCAAGACCATCATACTGCTTAGCCTTGTAGATTTCTCCACCTGCCCAGCAAAGAGCTGACCAGTCATTAACTGTAGCAGTCTTAACTGTACGAAGTGTTGTAGCAACAGCCTTGAAGTTAGGATATGTCTTAACAGCTTCGTTGATCATCTTCTTATAACCATCAATGTTAAGAGACTTAAGGTTCTCATCATTACCTTCAATCTGGAAGCCAAGGCATGCTGTGAAGTCTTCTTCGTTACCGATCATAACGTCAACATACTTAGCAATCTCCTTATTAACTTCCTGAGCCTTCTCTAAACCACCGATAGCTGACCACATAGATGGACGGTAGTTAAGGTCGTAAGATACGATTGTACCATACTTCTTAGCTGTCTTAATAGCTGCAAGAACTGTCTCACATGACTGTTCAGATAAAGCAGCATAGATACCACCTGTATGTAACCAACGAACACCAAGTGTTCCGAAGATATATTCAAAATCGAAATCTTCCGGCTTAGCCTGAGAGATTGCTGTGTTAGCACGATCTGAACAACCAACAGCTCCACGGATACCAAATCCTCTTTCTGTGAAGTTGATACCGTTTCTGCAAAGACGTCCAATACCATCTGTGTTCTTCCAAGCGATAAGTGATGTATCAACACCACCCTGAAGGATGAAATCTTCCATAAGCTTACCTACTTCATTATCTGCGAAAGCTGTAAGAACAGCAGTCTTAAGACCGAAACATCTACGAAGACCACGTACTACGTTATATTCTCCGCCGCCTTCCCAAGCTCTGAAGCTTCTTGCTGTACGGATACGTCCTTCGCCTGGATCAAGACGAAGCATAACTTCTCCAAGTGATACTGCATCAAATGCATAAGTGCCTTCTGGTTTTAAATTTAAATTCATTATTAAATATACCTCCAAAGTATTTTTTTATATTTTACCACATATTAACTTATTAATCTATGTTTTTTTTAATTTAATATTACAATTTTTCATATATTATAATGTAACGCCCTGTTTAAAGATTGCAAGGTCATGGAATCCAGCTATTTCAGCCTTAACCTTCTTACCTGATGCAACATCAAGTACAAGCTGGAATAATTCTTCTGCAAGCTGTTCCATCGGAATATCATCTGTAACCAGTCTTCCAGCATTGAAATCAATCCAGTTCTTCTTATTGCCTGCAAGTCTTGAGTTAGTCGCAATCTTAACAGTTGGTACAGGTGATGCAAATGGTGTTCCTCTTCCTGTTGTAAACAGAACCATCTGTGCGCCTGCTGCTGCACATGCTGTAGAAGCAACAAGGTCATTACCAGGAGCACTTAAAAGATTAAGCCCCTTAGTATTTACTCTTTCACCATATGCAAGTACTCCCTTTACAAGTGAACTTCCTGACTTCTGTGTACATCCAAGTGACTTGTCTTCAAGTGTTGTAATACCGCCATCTTTATTACCAGGTGATGGATTTTCATATATTTCCTGACCATTCTTAATAAAGTATTCCTTGAAATCGTTAATAAGGTGAACTGTCTTATCAAAGAGCTCCTTATTAGCACATCTGTCCATAAGAAGTGTCTCAGCACCAAACATCTCAGGAACTTCTGTAAGTATTGTTGTTCCTCCCTTAGATACAAGCATGTCTGAGAAAAGGCCAACTGTTGGATTAGCAGTAATTCCTGACAAACCATCAGAACCACCACACTTCATACCAATAACAAGTTCCTTTGCACTTACCTTTTCACGCTTAAATGTTGCAGCATAAGCCATGAGTTCCTTCATAAGCTTTTCAGCTTCTTCCTGCTCATTTTCAACATCCTGTACCTGTAAGAACTTAACCCTGTCAGGATTAACCTCTCCGATATAGTCCTTTAATACTTCAATACGGCTGTTCTCACAACCAAGACCAAGTACAAGAACTGCTCCGGCATTAGGATGATTAATAAGGTCAGCTAATACTGTTCTTGTATTTTCCTGATCTTCTGTAGTCTGTGAACATCCGTATGGATGAGGAAATGCTACTACTTCATCAACACCTTCAGGCTTATTCATTCTTGCAGTTGCCTCAATAGCTCTTGCAATAGAATTAACACATCCTACAGTTGGGATAATCCATACTTCATTACGAACACCAACCTTACCATTTTCTCTCATATAACCATCAAAAAATGCTTCTTCTGTTGGTTCTACATCCTTATGTCCTTCCGGATTATAAGTATATTCAAGTAATTCTCCAAGGGCTGTCTTTAAGTTATGTGTATGAATCCATCCACCAACCTCAACATCTGCCTGAGCATATCCAATTCTGAATCCGTACTTTATAACTGCGTCGCCCTTCTTTACAGGCTTAATTGCAAACTTGTGACCCTGTGGAATATTTTCTATCATAGTCACTTCTGTGCCTGCAACATTAACAGTTGTTCCTTTTTCAATCGGCTTTAATGCTACGGCTACATTATCATTCTTATTAATCTTAATAAAATCCTGCATGATACGCCTCCTTTATGTATAAATATATCTCATAACAACAGAGCGGATGCAATATTTGCTATTCATCCGCCCTGCAGTATTATTCTAACTGCCAATACTAAAACTTAGATTGTATCAGAATACCAGTCAGGTATATCAGTTAAAACAATTAATTGTTTATTATTATATCCAATCATTTATATATGTTGTTTGTATTAAATACTTATATATAATCGTTTATATAAGCACTATTATAACACATATATATTAATTACTTATTGTTTACTAAATCAGTAACAACAGCTCTCATTCCTCTTTCTCTGATATCAGCAATGTAAGCTGTGATTGCATCTTCAAGTCCTGCGACCTTAGTAAGATCTTCACCGCCAAAGAACTTAGTATTGCTTAAGTAAGCATGTGTAAATTCAGCAGGTGACTTAGCTGAGTTATCTCTGAAGAAGTCAAGAACGCTCTTGTCATCACAGATATTGTACTCTTCACCATTTCTGTTACCCTTTAACACAATACCACCATTAAATTCAGCTTCTGTCTGTGATGTATAGAAGCTCATTAATGCTGCAATAGAGAATGTTAAATACTTAGGAAGCTTATTAAACTTATTAACATATCCTAAGAATGAAGGTAAACATCTTGCTTCCCACTTAGATACTGAATTAAGTGAAATGCTAAGTAACTTGTGATCTACGAATGGGTTAAGGAATCTGTCAATAACAGCCTTAGCAAATTCATCACAATCTTCTTTAGCAAGTGAAAGTATAGGAATAACTTCATCATATAATGTTTCTTCCATATACTTTCTTATTGTAGCATCTTTCATTGAGTTTTCTACATTGTCATTACCTGCAAGGAATGATGCAAGTACGAAAGATGTATGAGATCCGTTAAGAATTCTAACCTTTCTTTCCTTATATGGATGATGATCCTTTGTAAATACAACATTTAAACCAGCTTCCTTAAATGGAAGTTCCTTCTCAAGCTGCTCTAATGGGAGATTAGAATCACTTTCAACAACCCAGAGACCGAATGTTTCAGCTCTGTCGATTAACTGATCTTCATATCCCCATTCTTTGCAAAGTTCTTCTGCATCATCTCTTGGATAACCAGGAACGATTCTATCTACTAATGTAGGACAGAATGAGCATGCTGTATTAACCCAGTCCTTGAATCCATCTTCTAATTTCCATAAGTCGATAAACTGCATAATGCACTTCTTAAGTTCAATACCATTATCTGCAATAAGTTCACATGGAAGTAAGATAAGTCCCTTATCTGCTGCTCCGTTAAACTTCTTATATCTTTCAAAAAGAAGCTTTGTAAGCTTACCTGGATATGTCTTAGGAGGGCATGCATTAAAATCATCAGTCTCATCAAATACAATACCTGCTTCTGTTGTATTGGAAACAATGAATCTAAGAGTCTCAGATGTGCCATATTCCATGAACTTGTCATAGTCTTCAATAGCTGCAACAGCATCAACTACAGATGTAATCTGACGAGTAATCTCCTTAGCCTGTCCATTTTCAAAGCCTCTTAACTGAAGTGTATACTGACATTCCTGATCATGGAATCTTTCAAGTGTACCAAATTCGATAGGCTTAACGACTACAACACCACCATTGAAATCTGTCTTTTCGTTAGTAACATCGAAGATATAATCAACGAATGCTCTAAGGAAGTTACCTTCACCAAACTGCATAACCTTTACAGGTCTGTCAACTGCATGTGTAATACTCTT
>ENA-UPXC01004165-UPXC01004165.1-human-gut-metagenome-genome-assembly--contig:-NODE-4165-length-13576-cov-4.592118_pt1 | contig 13576 bp, 10 predicted proteins | sample MGYA00250047_ERZ773371 | MGnify/ENA primary metagenome ERZ773371 (study PRJEB29103, sample SAMN06111975) | human gut metagenome | biome: human gut; feature: ankylosing spondylitis patient; material... | reverse complement strand
GCCGTTCTGTCGGTTCGGGCTTTGCTTTACCTCCGTTACCGGCGGGCGGCTGTGTGCCGCTTCAAATTCGCCGTTCTGTCGGTTCGGGCTTTGCTTTACCTCCGTTACCGGCGGGCGGCTGTGTGCCGCTTCAAATTCGCCGTTCTGTCGGTTCGGGCTTTGCTTTACCTCCGTTACCGGCGGGCGGCTGTGTGCCGCTTCAAATTCGCCGTTCTATCGGTTCGAACTTTACTTTACCTCCGTTACCGGCGGGCGGCTGTGTGCCGCTTCAAATTCGCCGTTCTGTCGGTTCGAACTTTGCTTTACCTCCGTTACCGGCGGATATTAACGTTATAAACATACGATTAAGAACGATACTGCACAATCTTAGCAGTACCCCAATTCTATTGAAAAAACCTATTAATTATAGAACCGCATTTTCTACAAAACAAAATCCCTGAGAGCCTCAGCTCTCAGGGATTTACTATACTATATCAACTTTATCAACTTTCGTATTGCCGTCCGATAAATCAATACTTAGCGTAAGGATTCTCACCGTCATACAGCATACCTGCGGGACGGTTGAATTCAAGGTCCTCAACGCCGAGGTACTTCAGTGTATCGAAGATAGCCTTGCCGTAGTGACCGAATGCTACTGCGCCGTGGTGAGGATAGTTCTTCTTGATAAGAACGTTGCGGTAGAATCTGCCCATTTCGGGGATAGCGAATACGCCGATAGCGCCGAATGAACGTGTAGCAACAGGGAGAACTTCACCCTCGGCAACATAAGCTCTAAGCTTAGCGTCAGCCGTGCTCTGTAAACGGAAGAATGTGATGTCGCCGGGAACGATATCGCCCTCGAGCGTACCTCTTGTAATATCAGGCTCCTTATCAGGCTCAAGACCTCTGTGCATGATAAGCTGATACTTCATAGTCTTGCTTGTCAGCTTGCACGAAGCTGTGTTACCGCAGTGGAAGCCCATGAATGTATCCTTGAGTGTGTAGTTGTACTTGTCCTTGATGGATTCAACATACATATCTGCAGGAACAGAGTTGTTGATGTCAAGCAGTGTAACTGCGTCTTCTGAAATGCAAGCACCGATATATTCGCTGATAGCACCGTATATATCAACCTCGCACGCTACGGGGATTCCTCTTGCTGTAAGTCTTGAGTTTACATAGCAGGGAACACAGCCGAACTGTGTCTGGAATGAAGGCCAACACTTGTTGGCGAATACAACGTACTTTCTGCTTCCCTTGTGCGCTTCCATCCAGTCAAGAAGCGTAATCTCAAGCTGTGCAAGTCTGGGCAGGATACCGGGCATCTTGTTGCCGTCACCAAGCTCCTTTTCCATATCTGCAACAACTTCGGGGATTCTTGCGTCATTCTTATGCTCGTTGAATGCGGCATAAAGGTCAAGCTCCGAGTTCTCTTCAATCTCAATACCAAGGTTGTAAAGCTGCTTTATAGGAGCGTTACAAGCAAGGAAGTCCTGAGGACGAGGACCGAATGAGATAACCTTTAAGTTATTAAGACCGATAACCGCTCTTGCAACAGGGATAAATTCCTTTATCATATCTGCAACCTCTGTAGCTGTTCCTACAGGGTATTCGGGTATGTATGCCTTGATGTTTCTGAGTGCTAAGTTGTAGCTTGCATTCAGCACGCCACAGTAAGCGTCGCCTCTGCCGCCTACTAAGTTATCCTGTGTTTCCTCTGCCGCAGCAACGAACATTACAGGACCGTCAAAGTACTTTGCAAGCAGTGTTTCAGCCGACTCGGGTCCGAAGTTTCCGAGGTATACGACCAGTGCGTTGCAGCCTGCGCCCTTAAGCTCCTCAAGAGCCTGCATCATATGTGCTTCGCTTTCGATAGTGGTGGGACATTTGAATACGTCAACACCGATCTCCTTACATGCCTTTACAACAGCCTCACATCTTGAAGCTGAAAGGCTCATGGGGAAACAGTCACGGCTTACAGCCGCAATTCCGAGCTTTACATCGGGTATGTTCTTCATAGCAAAAATTCCTTTCTGTGCAGTTTATTCTCTGCTTTATAAATCTGTCATAATACCGCCGCATTTTTTTGTTATGTACCGATTACATTTTGAGTAATCGTTTACTTGTAGTCATAAAACAAAAAACCTCTGCGACAGGTGTTATTATTATTGTATCACAAATAATCGTCATTGTCTACAGATTTCCGATAATTTTACGCCGTTTTCACACAAAATTATCAGAAAGTCGATGTAACAGGTTACACGGTAATTAAGTAAAACGCATTTGTTTTACCGTTTATTGACACGCCGTGCTATTTATGTTATCATTTTACTATATTAAGTATTTAAACAGCGGAGGAAGACCGATGAAATACAGACGATTGCTCTTTTGGGTAAAAGACCCGTATTCCGATAGTTCCGACGAACTGTTCACCAAAGCCGTAAAAGAAAATTTCTCCTACTGCGTTTCCCATTGCGACGATTACCGCAGAATATGCGAAAATCTCGGTATATCCTCTCCCTCGGATGCGTCCGGACTTCCCGTGATACCCACATTGCTGTTCAAGAAAAAGCAGATTTTCAATAAAGGCTGTATTCCGCTTATAAAGGCGACTTCCTCCGGCACAAGCGGCAGGAAAAGCACGATAGCCTTTGACACGGGCGGCCTTCTCTGCGGACTTAAAATGGTTATGCGTGTATCAAAGCTGAGAAATCTGTTATCTCCTGTTCCGTGCCACTATATCATTATGGGTTACAAGCACCACAGAGGAAACAAGACCGCCGTAACAAAGACGGCTTTCGGTGCAACATTCTTCACTCCTGCACTGAGCCGCAATTATATCCTGACATATAAAAAAGGCGGATATTCCCCCGACTTTGACAGGATCATAGATCTTATTGTCAGGCATTCACATTCACGTTTCCCGACAAGATTCATGGGGTTTCCGGCTTATACTTATTTTCTGCTGAGAATAATGGACGAGCGTAAAATTTATCTTAAAATGCCGAAAGGCTCACGCATAATGCTCGGCGGCGGCTGGAAACAGTTCTATGCCGAGCAAGCCGACAAAAATTCCTTTTACAGCCTTGCCGAAAAGGTACTCGGCATAAAGGAAAACGATATTATCGAATTTTTCGGAGCAGTAGAGCATCCGATTTTATACTGTGACTGCAAGGAACATCACTTCCACGTTCCCGCTTACAGCAGAGTTATAATCAGAGATGTCGATACGTTAAAACCGCTTGAAAACGGCAAGACAGGACTTGTAAACCTGATAACTCCTATGGTTAAAGCGACCCCCGTGCTTTCCGTAATGACAGATGACCTCGGCATACTTCATAACGGAAGCGAATGTTCCTGCGGACTGAAAACGCCGTTTCTTGAAATTGTCGGCAGAGTTGCGCCGGAGGATATAAAGACCTGTGCGGCAGGCGCAGAAGAGATAATAAAGGGTGTGAACGTATGATTTTCTTTGATGGCAAAATATACGAAAACGATATGTGCGACAAGCTGTTAGCCTGTTTTGAAGACAGAATATGCGACACTCTCGGAAACTGTCGGCTTTCTGCTAAACAGGTCATGCTTGCCGCCGAAAAAATCAGCACGGATATAGAAAACGGCGCTTTTGACGATATGCTCTCAGCGCTTGACGTTGAAAATGTAAGTTACTATAAACAGCTTATACTCGCCTGCCTCAGCCGTGAAAATCTTGAATACAGGCTGAAAACCGAGCTTGGAGATTCAGACGGCTTTATCGGTTCTACGAACGGCATCACTCCGAAAATAAAAATTCAGACAAAACCTCTCGGCGTTCTGTTCCACATAGCCGCAGGAAATGCCGACGGCTTACCCGTGATGAGCGTTGCAGAAGGACTTCTTGCAGGCAATATCAATATACTGAAGCTTCCGTCCGCCGATAAGGGCTTGTCAATCCGCATAATAAAGCGGCTTTGCAAATATGAGCCTTTGCTGTCACGCTACATATATGTCTTTGATACCCCGTCAAGCGATGTGCGTACCATCCAGACGCTTGCAGGCTTTGCCGACGGCATAGTGGTATGGGGCGGTACTGAAGCCGTAAAAGCAGTGCGTTCACTTGCTCCGCCGGGGATAAAGCTGATTGAATGGGGACACAAACTCGGTTTCTGCTACATTTCCGATTACGCAAACCATACAGATGAATTTTCGGCTCTTGCCGAGCATATAGCCTCTACAAAGCAACTGCTCTGCAGTTCCTGCCAGACCGTGTTTATTGACACCGATGATAAAACCGAGCTTACCCTATTTTGCAAAATGTTCCTTCCGTATCTTGAAGCGGCAGTCGGGAAACACAGGAACACCTCAATAGGCACACGGGCGAGAGATACGCTCATAAGCTACTCCGCCCGTCTTGAACAGGCAATCGGGATACGGCAAATTTCTCCCGATGTATTTTACGGTAAGAATTGCAGCCTTATCATAAAAGATGACTTTGAACTTGAACTGTCGCCTATGATGTGCAATGTACTTGTAAAAAGACTTCCGAGAAAGGACATAATGTGTACACTGAGAAATGCAAAAGGCTTTTTGCAGACCGCAGGGCTTATCTGCGACAAGGCTGACAGAGCAGAACTTACCGACCTGTTGCTCTGTGCAGGAGTTACAAGAGTTACGCAGGCAGGAAATATGTCCGCTTACTTTTTCGGAGAATCCCACGACGGAGATTATCCGTTATCCCGATACACAAGAAAAATCAATATCGAACTGAATGATCAGACTGAGGAAACAAATATATGAAAAAACTCGTTTTACCGCTCAACATTATTTTTCTCGGCTTATCGCTTGCTTGCGATACAGCTCTGATAATTACTCATCTCTACCCGATAAAGATAACCGCAAGCGTCTTCTTTATGCTTGCCGCTACAGTAAACCTGATATACGCCCTGAAATACTTCCCCGATAAGAAACTGCCGTCAGTAATACTGACCGTCGGCGTATTCTTCGCAATGAGCGCAGATATAGCGATAAACTTAAATTTCATCGCAGGAGCGGCGATTTTCGCCTTAGGTCATATCTGTTATTTCATAGCATATTCGCTGATGCAAAAGCCCCGTCCGACCGACTTTATCCCCGCAATTATAATATTTATCCCCATAGTGCTGTTTATGATGTTCTCACCGCTTCTTGACTTCGGCTCGTCGCTTATGAAAATCATCGGCATTTCATACGCAGTTATAATCTGCATTATGACAGGCAAAGCAATAATGAACTTTATTCGCATAAAGAACAGATTCAACCTTATACTTGCGCTCGGCAGTCTGCTGTTCCTTATATCCGATATAATGCTCCTGATGGCGTACTTCTCAAAAATAGATTTCCCGTTCTCAAATTTCTGCCTTGCACTCTATTACCCCGGACAGTGCCTTATCGCAAACGGCCTTGCACATATTAAAACAGCTATAACAGAAAAAATCCGTGTCGCCTGACACGGATTTTTTATTACCGATTATTGCGGGCCATCGTCCGCTCCCGACCGTACCACAAAGTCACGCAAACTATCGACATTTCAAAAGGTCGGAATTGTCAGCGGCGACCCGCCGCTTAGTGCTTGCGGAACCAGTTACGCATCCACTTGCCGTTTTCGGTGAGATTGCTCTCGCTCCAGTTACCGTTTGCCGATGTTCCAGGCCGCAGTACCGAGCAGGTTTCATCCTTGTTGCAGATACTCCAGTTACAGTAGCTTATGCCTTGCTTGTCAAAATAGCTAAGCCACTTCTGCGTTTCGTTGAAGTCGTTCGCACCTCCGCCCGATGCATCACAAGTACCGAATTCCGACACGAATACCGGCAGTCCCTGTGCCACGCAGTTTTCTACGTTTGAACGAAGTCCTGCGTGAGTTGCCGCATAGAAGTGGAACGCATACATTACATTCTTGTAGTTCAGCGGATCGGAAAGCGGCTTGTCGATCTCCTGACTCCATGTTGGCGTACCTACTATAATTACCGAGTTCGGCGCATTCTTGCGGATAACGGGTATTATCTTTTCCGCATACGGCTTGATATTACCGCTCCACGATGCACCGCCGTTCGGCTCGTTGCATATCTCATAAATTACATTCGGATATTTTGCATATCTCTTTGACACCGTTTCAAAGAAGGATTTTGCCTCGTTTGTATACTTGGACGGGTCACCGGGATTAAGAACGTGCCAGTCAATGATAACATACATATCCAGCTTGATGCAGATGTCAACACCCTTTTCAAGCAGTTCAAGGCTTCCGCTCTTGTTGCCCATATAGCACTGACCGTTGCCCCACTCGTCAACATACATTGCAAGACGGACAACATTCGTATTCCAGTCGTCACGGAGCGTTTTGAATGCGCTCTCGTTTACGAATTCGGGGAACCATGTAAGCCCGTGTGTGCTCATTCCTCTGAGCTGATAACCCTTGCCGCTCTTATCGACAAGCTGTCCGTTCTTTACCGAAAGCTGTCCGTGCTGTGATACCGGCGTAGTGCCTTTAGGGTCGCTCGGTGCCGGAGGAACTGTTGCCGCCGGCTTTTTGGTCGTTGACGTATTATTATTGTTGTTATTGCTATTGTTATTATTGTTGCTGTTATTTCCGGCACTCGTTCCTGCGGTACTTCCGTTCACAGTCACTTTACCCTCATTGATATAAGCGTCAGCCGAATAATTGAAGCCGAATGAAACGCTCTTTCCCTTTTCTATAGTTCCGTTGTAGTTCTCGTTCTTGACGGTCATTGTGTTTCCCGAAATGCTGAATATTCCGTTCCACTGCGACATCAGCTTTGTGTTGCCGGGGACGGTTACCTTTGCCGTCCAGCTGTTCACCGTATCGCCGTTATTGGTTATAACAATCTCATAACCTCCGCACTTCTTACCGCCCTCTTCCCAGCTGCTCGACTTCTTCCATTGAACAGTGAAATTGCTTGCAGATGAAGCTGGCTTGCTCTGGCTGTTGTTTTTCGTGTCGGCAGTTGACGGTGCCTTTGTTGTATCGGCAGGCTTCTCGGTGTTCTCTGCCTTTGATGTATTTTCCTGCTTTGAAGTATTACTTTCTTCCTGTTCGGAGGTATCGGAAGATGTGTCGCTCTCTGTTACTGAGCTGTCAACGGAAGTAACCTCAGAATTTTCATCAACACTGCTCGTATCCTCAACATACGATACATTGCTTTCGGTCTCCGAGTTGCTTCCGACAGACGATAATACACCGCTGTCCTGCGCCGCACAGCCTGCAAGCATAGCCGCCGCAATAAACGCAGCTATCGCACGTCTGATTATAGATTTTTTCATATTTCCTCTTTCGGTCGTGATATTAAAACAGCCCTCACGAATGAGGGCTGTCGTTATTCGTTAATCTTTTTAAGATTACTTTCTCTTCTTAGCAACTACTACTGCACCTGTTGCGAGGAGTGCAACACCTGCAACTGCTGCAACGCCTTCAACACCTGTGTTTGTGTTGGGCTTTGTAGAATCGCCTGCTGTGGGAGCTGTTGTGTCAGCGGGAGCTGTTGTATCAGCAGGAGCTGTTGTATCAGCAGGCTGCTGAGCGTCAAGACCTGAAACTGTAAATTCAATCTCTAAAGACTTTGTGGGGTATGCACCGTTATAACCATCTTTCTTAAGAGCATCGTTCCAGATGTTAGCGAACAGAACCTTTGTATGACCTGACTTCTTACCGTCTTCTGTATCAATGATAGGATCAGCAACTTCTGATGTTACTGTACCGTCAACGATAATCTTGCAGTCAGAGAACTTAGCGATAGATTCACCGTCTTCGCCTGCGTCCTTGTTGAAAGGAATATCTGTTGAAACGAACAGAAGGTTGAATGCAGATGCACTGTCAAGTGCCCAGTCAAAGTCAGTAATACCAACCTTGTATGTGCCGTCCTTGTCGATCTGTACATCTGTGTATGTAGCAGGAAGAACATAACCGGCATTACCACCCGGCATATCATCATCGAATTTGTCTTCATACTGAGGGAATGTTTCGGGATCGTTGCCGCCCCATACGATTACGCTGTTGAAGTACTTGCCGTCTGCAACGTCCTTACCATATGAAGCGTCATCAAAAGAGTTTCTGAATGAGTAGGGTGCTGTCTGGAAACCGATATAAGCATTATAAGTTTCTGCTGCTGCGCCTACTGTAAGTGTGCCTGCTACTGCCATTGCAGCTGCTGCACCGATGAATCTTTTCATCTTCATTTTAATTACCTCCAAACAAATTGTATATGTTTCATTCTTATGAGTGTTGTTAAAAGTTTACAACATCCTCAATAAATTAATTATAACCTCTGCCCACCAAAAAATCAATTTGCATTTTTCACACATTTACCACATAACTTTTAGTTATTTTGTACAATCAGGTTATCAAGTTATAACGCAGACCATTCTCGATTGTCACCCATTTGTGCAGTTTGGTTGACACAAAGCGCTGTCGGTGGTATTCTGTTAAAGTCGTTTGACAAAATGGAAAGGAAACAAAAAATATGAACAGACAGAAAATCACAACAATCGTACTTTGTGCGCTCTTTGCGGCAATTACGGCAGTACTTTCGCAGATAGCGATACCGATGCCCTCCGGCGTACCGGTTACATTACAGACCTTTGCAATAGCCCTCTGCGGCTTTTATCTCTGCACGGCAAGAGCAACCGTTTCAACGGTCGTTTATGTTCTGCTCGGTGCGGTAGGCGTTCCCGTATTCAGCGGCTTCAAGGGCGGAATTGCTTCAATAGTAGGTCCTACGGGCGGATTTATAATCGGCTTTATCGCTATGGCGGCCATCAGCGGAATCGCATTCAGAAATATGCCCGAAAAGTTCCGTATACCGCTTAGAATAGCAATGGGCATCTTAGGCGTTGCCGCTTGCCATATCTGCGGATTTGTACAGTACGCTCTCGTTGCAGGCAAGGATCTGTTATCCAGCTTCCTGCTCGTATCCGCTCCCTATCTTATAAAGGATATAGCAAGCGTAGTTCTCGCATACTTTGCCGCTCTCGCAATTTCAAAGGCTCTGAAAAGAACAGGCTTTGCTCCAAGCGAACAGGCGTAATTGCAATATATTTATAAACATTAAAGGCAGTGCCGAGCGGCGCTGTCTTTTTGTTTTTATAATAACAAGCACAAAGTAAAAAACAATTTACTGCTCCCTCATAAAAGGTAAAATTGACATAAAATCCGAACAATTAAAACCATACACGTTTTAATACCCGCCGATAACGCAAGCCTCGCCAACCTCAGACAATTCCAAAGGCGAAATTTACAGTGACTTTCAGTCACCGCCGTTTCGCTACCCTGCGGATAACTCAGACATTTCCAAAGGCGGAATTTGAAGCGGCACATTGCCGCAGGAGGAATTTACAGTGACTTTCAGCCACCCGCCCTGCTTTGACTTTTCTTCTGTTAAGTGCTATACTCTATAAATAGAAAGACAAAACACGGAGATACTATAAATGGATAACAAATACGAAGAACGGCTCGGCACAGCCTCGATGCTGCCTCTCATACTTAAAATGGCACTGCCGGGCTTTGCGGCACAGCTTATAAACCTGCTGTACAGCATAGTTGACAGGGTCTTCATCGGACACATAGAGCTTATCGGCACAGATGCGCTGGCAGGTATCGGTGTTACAAGCTCGATAATCATTCTTATCTCGGCATTTTCACAGATAGTCGGCGGTGGCGGCGCACCGCTTGCCTCAATAGCGCTCGGCAAGGGCGACCGTGAAAGAGCGCACAGGATACTCGGCAACGGCTTTTCGCTGCTCGTGCTGTTTACTGTAGTAACATCGGGCATAACCTACATCTTTATGGAGCCCCTGCTCCGCCTTATCGGCGCAAGCGACGCTACTATCGGCTATGCCACAGACTACCTCTCGGTATACCTTACAGGCACGCTGTTCGTAATGTTCGCAACCGGACTTAATTCGTTCATAAATGCACAGGGCAGACCCGGAATTTCAATGATAGCCGTAATAATCGGCGCAGTCCTCAACATAGGCCTTGATCCGCTTTTTATCTATGTATTCGGTATGGGCGTAACGGGCGCCGCTCTCGCAACGGTAATATCGCAGGCGGTAAGTGCCTTTATAATAGTCGGTTTTCTTGTATCCGACAAAGCGACTTTGAAAATAAAGCCGAAATATCTTAAGCCGGATATAAAAATAATCGGCTCGCTGTTTGCACTCGGAATCGCCCCGTTTATAATGGCAAGTACGGAAAGCCTTGTCGGCTTCGTCCTCAACGGCTCGCTTAGCGGCTACGGCGATATATACGTCAGCACCCTTACGGTAATGCAGAGCGCAATGCAGTTTGCCGCCGTGCCTCTGAGCGGCTTTGCGCAGGGCTTTGTTCCGATAGTCAGCTACAATTACGGCAAGGGCAACACCGACCGTGTCCGCCTCTGTTTTAAATATTCCGTGATAATTATGTTCTCATTCTTCGCCCTGACAAACCTGTTTATGATTACCTTTCCCGAATTTGTCGCAGGAATGTTCACAGACGACACCGCACTTATAAAAACAGTCGGCAGAATGATGCCTCTTTTCCTTACAGGCATGACCATATTCGGACTTCAGCGTACCTGCCAGAATATGTTCGTTGCTCTCGGTCAGGCTAAAATTTCACTGTTCATAGCCCTTTTGCGTAAAGTGATACTGCTTATCCCTCTCGCCCTTATCCTGCCGAATTTTCTCGGTGTAGAGGGTGTATATCTCGCTGAATCCGTAGCGGATGCTACCTCGGCAATCTGCTGTACCGTTATCTTCACTCTTACCTTCCGCAAGATACTCAAAAAGCGTGAGCAGACATAAATTAAACAATCAAGCGGTCACAGGGAAAGATACAGCCCCGTGACCGTTTTTTCTTATACGATTTTCAAGCACCGCCTGCACGTTTCCCGTGCCGGCGGTGCTTTGCATTTATTTCAGGAATTCCGCAAGTATCTGACCGAGTACCCTGTACTGCTCATCGCTGAGCCTTTTTCTTACTGTATTGTTGTATTCGTGAAAAGCGTCTATAAGCAATCGAACACAATCAGCCTGTCCGTCCGTAAGTCCGATAAGTGAAACCGTTCCGGATTGCTGTAAGCCGCAAAGATAGTCAAGCGATATATTATGTTCTCTTGCAATTGAGCAAAGAGCCTCATACGTCGGACGTTTCTCTCCGTTTTCATATCTGCACATCATACTTTTATCTATATTCGCCCTGCTTGCAAAGTCCTTTTGCGACATATTCTTTTCTATTCTGATTTTCTTCAGCCTGTTGCCAAATTCATTCATACAGCACACCTCTGATTGCATTTTATGAAATTATCTCATAAAATCGTTGCTAATTGAGCAATTTTGTGCTATTATTATTGTATGATGGACAATTTTTATCCGAATAAATTGCTTAAATACAAAAGGTGATTAAGTGCAACAACAAATAAAATCCAGACAACGTGTTACCGAACACGGCGAGGTTTTCACCGCCGAGCGTGAAGTAAAGGCAATGTGCGACCTTGTAAAACAGGAAACCGAGCGTATCGACAGCCGTTTTCTCGAACCCGCCTGCGGAACAGGCAATTTCCTTACCGAAATTCTCGCAAGAAAGCTTGCGGTCGTAAAGTCCGAATACGGTCGCAGTCCTCTTGAATATGAAAAATACTCGCTCCTTGCGGTAAGCAGTCTTTACGGTGTCGATATAATGGCGGATAATGTCGAAACCTGCCGTGAACGGCTGTTTAAGCAGTGGGACAAGCAATACAGATCCGTCTGCAAAAAAGAATGCAACGATGATACAAGAAAATCCGTCCGCTTTATCCTGTCAAGAAATATCGTCTGCGGAAATGCCCTTACTCTTAAGTGCGTAGACGAAAACTGCAACGATACCGAACAGGATATAGTCTTTTCCGAGTGGGCATTCGTTTTCGGCAGTAATATACAGCGCAGCGATTACAGCTTTGACGAACTGGTGAACGGCAATAAGGAAAAGGCTTCTCAGCTCACCCTCAGCGACAGCACAGAAGGCGAGGGTACTTTTTTACGGAAATATATATGCAACTACAGGAGGTTATGGGAAAATGGCTGATAATATTTCAACCGGAATTTTAAGCGGACTTTACGAAAAGGTATACAACCCCGATGTTCTGTCCTGCCTTGCCAATCTCTCAAGCGATGAGGTTTTCACACCTCCGGAGATAGTAAACAAAATGCTCGATATGCTCCCGCAGGAGCTTTTCTCATCTCCCGATACAAAGTTTCTCGACCCCGCAGTGAAAACGGGAGTTTTCCTGCGAGAGATAGCAAAGCGTCTTATAAAAGGTCTTGAAGCCGTTATCCCCGACAGACAGCAGCGAATAGACCATATTTTTAAAAATCAGCTTTACGGCATTGCGATAACCGAGCTTACAAGCCTGCTCTCACGCAGAAGCCTTTATTGCAGTAAGTACGCAGACAGTGCTTTTTCGGTAACACACTTTGAAAATTCGGACGGAAATATCCGTTTCAAGCGTATCCCCCACTCGTTCGACAAGTCCGGCAGATGTATTTTCTGCGGTGCGTCCGAAACGCAGTACGACCGTGGCGAAGAACGTGAATATTATGCGTATGAATGGATACATACATTACACCCCGAGGAGATTTTTGGCATGAAGTTCGATGTTATTATTTCAAATCCGCCGTATCAGATGACATTCGGCATAGAAGGCGGTAATAGTGCGAATGCAAAATCTATATATAACGTTTTCATCGAAAAGGCAATAAAACTTCGCCCAAAATATATTTGCATGATTACACCGAGCCGTTGGATGACAAAAACAGCTCAAGGAATACCGGATAGTTGGGTCGATGCTGCTTTAGCATCCAATAAATTCAAAATTATTCACGATTTTGAAAATGCATCGGATTGCTTTCCCGGCGTTGACATTAAAGGCGGTGTTAACTATTTCTTGTGGGATAGAGATTATTTCGGAAAGTGCGAGTATTATTTTCACCAATCACAAGACCAGCTTGTTTTAAATAGATTTGACTATCTTGATTCTAAAAATTCAGGAATAGTTGTAAGAAACCCTAAATCATATTCTATATTAGAAAAAATCGAATCAGTTGAAGGAAATTATTTTTCGGATATTAATAAAAACTTTTCCGGTTTGGTTAGTGCAAAACACTTTTTTGATGACAGTAATTTACTTACTTCAAACTGGACTGATTACCACGATAAACCGGATTCTGTATACTGTATAAAATACTATCTCAATATCAATAGAGAGAGAACAGTAAGGTGGATTAGCAAATCGCAATTACCCAAAAATTCACCAACAAAAGATTTGTATAAAGTCTATATCCCCGCCGCAGGCGGAAATGGGTACGATGAACAAATATTGGGCAAGCCGTTTTTAGGCGATAAAAACAGTGTTTGTTCTCAAACTTTTCTTGTTATCGGTTTTGACCCACAAAAGCACAATTTCACTAAAGAACAATGTGAAAATATCATAACATACATACAAACGAGATTGTCACATTGTTCTTAGATCGGAAGATCACACGTCTTAACTCCAGTCACAGTCAACAATCGCGTATGCCGTCTTCTGCTGGAAAAAAAGAAGGCCACTGGGCT
>ENA-UPXC01004163-UPXC01004163.1-human-gut-metagenome-genome-assembly--contig:-NODE-4163-length-13584-cov-2.604427_pt1 | contig 13584 bp, 12 predicted proteins | sample MGYA00250047_ERZ773371 | MGnify/ENA primary metagenome ERZ773371 (study PRJEB29103, sample SAMN06111975) | human gut metagenome | biome: human gut; feature: ankylosing spondylitis patient; material... | reverse complement strand
ATCCTCTTTTTACGGCAGTGGTGGGCACCTGCTTTGCGTATGAGGGCTGGATTTGTGCAACCTCCATCAACGCGGAATTGAAGGATGCGAAGAAAAACCTGCCCTTGGCGCTGATTTTCGGATCTGCCTTTGTGGTTCTGGTTTATATTCTGTATTATATCGGGCTGGCTGGCGCAGTCAAAAATGAGGTCATGATGGCGGGCGGCGAAACGGGTGCGCGGATTGCGTTTGAAACCGTGTTTACGCAGCTTGGCGGCACACTGCTGTTCATTTTTGTTGTCATTTCCTGTCTGGGCACGTTGAACGGGCTGATGATGGCGTGTACCAGAGCGTTTTATGCCATGGGTGTCAGGGACGAAGGGCCTCGTCCGCAGGTGTTCAAGGTAGTGGATACAGTGACGAAAATGCCGACAAACTCTGCGCTGATTGGTTTGATGATGGCGATGCTCTGGCTGACGTATTTTTATGGTGCAAATCTGGCACCAAAGCCCTGGTTCGGGCCCTTTTGCTTCGATAGCTCTGAATTGCCCATCGTAACGATTTATGCGATGTATATTCCCATTTTCGTGATGCAGATGAAAAAAGAAAAGGAGCTTGGCTTCTTTTATCGTGTAGTGGTGCCTGCTTTGGGGGTAATTGCGAGTGCCTTTATGGTTCTGGCGGCGATTGTATCCCTCAGAAAGGCGGTGCTTTACTATCTGATTTTGTTTGCGGTGCTTATGGGAATCGGGCTTCTGCTGAAAAATTACGGACACGAGGAAGAATAAAACGGATCAGAGAAAGAGAGAAGGTCGTATGTAAAAAGATACATACGACTTTTTTAATTATAATATTGACATATGTCAGAATAAGTGTATACTGGAGAAAGCGGTATATGTCAAAAATAAGGAGGCGTTTCTATGGCAAGACCAAGAAAGTGCAGACGTGTCTGCGGGATGCCCCGAACAAACAGCTTTGCGCCTATGGGCAGCCAGCTTTGCGAGGAACGCATCATCATGGCGGTGGATGAATACGAGACGATCCGTCTGATTGATTTGGCAGGCTATACGCAGGAGGAATGTGCCGCGCAGATGGGCATTGCCAGAACTACGGTGCAGGGAATTTATAACGATGCACGGCGGAAGCTGGCGGATGCGTTGGTAAATGGGAAGATGCTTTTTATCGAAGGCGGAGATATCGACATTTGCGAACGGGAAAATGCCGGCTGCGGACGAAAATGCGGACAGCTTTGCCGGAAGGAAATGAAGGATGAAAAGAATAAGAGAAATTTAGGAGATGAATTTGATGAGTGAAAATTGTTCTCACAACTGCGGCAACTGCTCTTCCAACTGCAGCAGCAGAAAACCGGCGGATTTTTTGGTACCCCCCAATGAACACAGCAAAATCAAAAAGGTGATTGCTGTTGTCAGCGGGAAAGGCGGCGTTGGGAAATCCATGGTAACCTCTACTATGGCGGTTCTGACAAACAGAAGGGGCAAAAAAACAGCTATTCTGGATGCGGATATCACAGGCCCTTCCATCCCCAAGGCATTTGGTGTGACAGAAAAGGCGTATGGCACACAGATGGGGATTCTGCCCTGCGAATCCAAAAAGGGCATTGAGATGATGTCTGTTAATCTTCTGCTGGATAATGATACAGATCCTGTAGTCTGGAGAGGGCCGGTTATTGCGGAAACCGTAAAGCAGTTCTGGAAGGATGTTGTCTGGGGGGATGTGGACTATATGTTCATTGATATGCCACCCGGCACAGGGGATGTTCCGCTGACTGTTTTCCAGTCTATCGCGATTGACGGCATTATTATTGTAACTTCTCCGCAGGAGTTGGTTGGCATGATTGTGGATAAGGCTGTAAAAATGGCGGAAATGATGAATGTGCCCATTCTGGGTATCGTGGAAAATATGTCCTACTTCAAATGTCCCGATTGCGGCGGTATCCATCATATTTTCGGGGAAAGCCAGATTGAAGCGATTGCGGCAAAGCACAATATTCCCGTTGTCTGCAAGCTGCCCATTGACCCTGCGATTGCAGCAAAATGCGACAGAGGTGCAGCAGAGGAATACGAAGGCGAATGGCTGGACCCTATGGTAGATTTTCTGGAAAAAATGAGATAATAAAAACAGGGAGAGAATAAAATGAAAACGAAAATTGCAGTGACCTACGAAAATGGCGAAGTATTCCAGCATTTTGGGCATACAAAGGAATTTAAATTCTACACCGTAGAGGATAAAAAGATTGTGGACAGCGAGATTGTTCCCACAATGGGCAGCGGACACAGCATGCTGGCGGATTTTCTGCTGCTGAATGGTGTAACTGTGCTTATCTGCGGCGGTATCGGCGGCGGTGCAAAGGCTGCACTGGCGCAGAAGGGCATCGAACTGCGCGGCGGTGTGAGCGGCAATGCGGATGAGAAGGCGCAGGCGTATGTGGACGGTACATTGGAATACAATGCAGCAGTAGAATGTACCCATCACCATGACCACGACCATGAAAACTGTAGCGAGCATGACCATCACTGCGGCGGTCACTGCCACTGAATATTTTAAGCCGAAAACAGGATTTTGCAGGCGGAGAGACACTATTTTAGTGTCTCTTTTTTTGTACAAAATGACAAAATGCGATTATTGCATTATGTAAACTGATTGAAAATGTTGAAAATACTGCAAAAATTTAAAAAAATGATGATTTTTTATGCAGATTTACTGATGGATATCGTAAAAAGGCGTAAAGATGTTGTTAAGATGTAGTTAAAAAGTACATTTATCACTGAGCAATAGTACAGTGCGTTTTCCATGATTTTTTGGGGATAGTTTGTCAAAGGTTCTGTGTAAAATCAATAAAATGAAGTTTTTTCTGATTTTTGCGATATAAAAAAATGCTTGAATTTACAGGGAAAATCGCGTACACTGAAAAAGCAGAAATCGAAATGCAGGTTTCATAGATTCGATTGCAACGTAGTATCCGTTTTCGTGGGGACGGAAAATTTTTTTAGCCATGATATAAAGAATACGTTAAGAGAGAATAAAGAAACTGTTAAGATTTCGATAGCAATTCTATTGCACTTATAATCAATTACATTTTTTGGGAGGGAATTGTAAATGGAAACTTTTAACAACGTAGTGCTGTCCATCAAGGATTTCTTGTGGGGACCTATTATGCTGTGCCTGCTGATTGGTACACATGTGCTGTTAACAATCAGAACAAAAGGGATTCAGAGAAAAACCTTCACAGGCGTAAAACTGTCTGTAACACCGGATAAGGAAGCATCCGGTGATATCGGCGGCTTCGCAGCTCTGGCAACAGCTCTTGCAGCTACTATCGGTACCGGTAATATCGTAGGTGTTGCAACTGCAATCGGCATTGGTGGCCCCGGTGCTGTATTCTGGATGTGGTTCACAGGTCTGCTGGGTATGGCAACCAAATATGGTGAAGCAACACTGGCAGTTAAATACCGTGTGAAAGCAGCCGACGGCTCTTTCATCGGTGGCCCCATGTACGCTCTGGAAAGAGGTCTGGGTCATAAATGGCTGGGTGTCCTGTTCGCAATCTTTACAGGTATCGCTTGCTTCGGTATCGGTAACATGACACAGGCAAACTCCATTGCTGAATCCATGAGTGGTACATTCGGCATTCCTAAGATCGCAACAGGTATCGTTCTGATGATCATCACAGGTCTGGTTATTCTGGGCGGCGTTAAGTCCATCTCCAAGGTATGTGAAAAGCTGATTCCTCTGATGGCTGGTCTGTACATCGTAGGCTGTATCGTAATCTGTATCGTGAATGGGCCTCATATTCCTGCAGCTTTCGCAGCAATCGTAAAAGGTGCATTCAACCCTGCAGCAGCAGGCGGCGGCTTTGTTGGTGCAACAGTAGTAGCTTGTATCCGTGCCGGCGTATCCCGTGGTCTGTTCACAAACGAATCCGGTCTTGGCTCTGCTCCTATCGTTGACGCATGTGCAGCAACAAGAAACCCTGCAAGACAGGCGCTGATTTCCATGTCCGGTGTATTCTGGGATACAATCGTAGTTTGCTTGCTGACAGGTCTGGTTCTGGTATCCTCCATCATCAAGGACCCCGCAGGTATGGAAGGTCTGGTAGGTGCGCAGATGACAGCAGGTGCCTTCAATGCGATTCCCGTAATCGGTCCCGCAGTTCTGACATTCGGTCTGCTGACATTCGCATGGTCCACAATTCTGGGTTGGTCCTACTATGGTGAAAGATGTTGGGTATATCTGGTAGGTGTTAAGTCCATCATGCCTTTCCGTGTTGTTTGGACATTTGTTGTACTGGTAGGCTGTGTATCTGCACTGGATGTAGTTTGGAACATTGCTGACGTACTGAATGCTTGTATGGCATTCCCTAACTGTATTGCTTTGATCGGTCTGAGTGGTGTTATCGCTTCCGAAACAAAGAAATATGTATGGGATAAGAATGCAGAAAAGGGCGGTCTGATGAAGTGGATGGATGACGTTGCTCCTCAGATTGAAAAATAATTGATTCCTTACATTTACCCACGATAAAAAGAAAGGGGCGGTAGAAATACCGCTCCTCTCTTTTTTGCGTATAAATATAAAATAGATAGTATTTTGTTTTTGCTCGGAAATGAAACAAATAAAAAACGTATATCAAAGAGATATACGTTTTTTTCCGTGAGTGACATGATTCGAACACGCGACCTTCTGATCCGTAGTCAGACGCTCTATCCAGCTGAGCTACACTCACATATTCATTTGGCACATGAACTATCATACAATATGGGAAAGAGTTTGTCAAGCATTTTTTGAAAAAGATTGGGAAGAATTTATAAAAAAACACAGAGCCCTTAAGGTGTGTTCCAATAAGAAAACATGAAGAAAATGAAATAGCTGAAAGACTGCGGATACAAGGAAGTTTCCCGCAGGCATCCTTTGACTTAGGCTGTCAAGGGGAACTGACGCAGTAGCCGTAGCTTTCAGCATTTCAGAATTCGGGGTTTCTTATCTGGGCGCACCTTTTCAGACTCTGTGAAAATTTGGCTTCCATTTTATTTATTCGCCTTTGGTAGAAGAAAGAAAGTTCGCTGCTTTTTTTAAATAGGTACGGGAAATCTTCCCGGGCAACCCTGTAATGCCCTTGGCGGCCTTTGCGCCAATCACAAACGGAATAACAGGGGCGGCGATGGGCTTGGGGCGTTCCTCCTGCTCCAGAATATTTTGGTACAGCTGCTCCACGCTGTCTGCAAAGTTCTGCACGGAAAGAGCATCCATCGCCTGTATAGAGGCTGTGGAAAGCTTTTCGGAAAGGGCTTTGTCGGTCAGCACACGATAAAGCAGATCCGGCAGGTCTTCATTTTTTTCAAAAAGCATGCCCGTTTCACCGTCAGTGATGATATTTTCGATACATTCATCCTTTTTTGCCACAACAGGGATGCCGCCTGCCATTGCCTCAGCAAAGGTAAGCCCTTGTGTTTCGGAAACAGATGCACTGCAGAAAACATTGCCGAGCTGATAATATTTTCCGATTTCATCCCAAGGCTTGCCGCCTGTAAACATCACATGAGCACCAACGCCGAGGGATTCTGCAAAGTTGCGCAGATTTTCAATTTCATTGCCTTCGCCGACAATTACCATCTGCACTTCCGGCAGCTTTTCAATTAGCTTTGGCAAGGCGGAAATGACAACATCAATGCTTTTTTCCTTCGCAATGCGCCCGATGGAAATGATAACGGGAGTATCCGCTTTTAAGCCAAGGGATTCCCGCAGGGCAAGAATTTCTGCCGCATCGAAGTTTTCCTTGCGAAAATGCGCGGTATTGATGCCGGTAGGGATGATGGAAATCGGCTTTGTTACGCCGTAGCCGGAAAGCAGCTGCTCTGTTTTATGCGTAGGCGCGATGACTGCCATTGCCGTATTGCAGAAGGCACTGCTGAATTCGCGAGCCATGTTTTTGGAAATGATGTGTCCGCCGCCGATATAATGTACATAATCCTCATACATGGTGTGATAGGTATGCACCATGGGGATGCCCTCCGTTGTGGAAACCAGCTTTCCCAGAAAGCCCAAGGGGAATTCTGTCTGTGTATGCACGATGTCCAGATTCAGCTTTTTGATTTTTTTCAGAATATGCGGCGGGAAAATATATCCTGCACGATAATCCCGTACGAAATAAACGGGGATACTGGGCAGACGAAAGATATTCTCATCATCGGGCTGCCCTTCGCAGCGAGGGTCGGAAGGGGTGAAAATATACACCGTATGTCCCTTTTCGCGCAGGGCATGGGTGAGCGTGCGGATGGATGTTGCCACACCGTTCAGCTGTGGAAAATATGTGTCGGAAAAAATGCCAATATTCATTAGAAACCTCCGTGTTTTCTATGTCTGGAAAACATTTCTCTGGATTTTTACTTCAAATTTTCGGTTTCGGGTATTTAGCCTGAAACATGTATTATTTTAATACAGAATAGAAATTTGCGCAATGAAAAACGCGTTAAGGGTTTTGTAAGGTTTTATTAAGATAGGACAGAATCTGTGTTTTTTTGGCATTTGGCAGAAAGATGTGGTATACTTAATGTTTAGAAAGAAGCGAAAAAGGAGGCGATACTGTGGGCAAAAAACTGAATACGGCACAGCAGAAGGCAGTCTGCCACGAAACAGGGCCGATGCTGGTTCTGGCAGGGCCGGGCAGCGGAAAAACAACAGTATTGCTTTGTCGCATTTCCAGATTATTGGAAAGAGGATTGGCAAAGCCGCAGGAAATCCTTGCGCTGACCTTTTCCAAGGCGGCGGCGGAAGAAATGAAAAGCCGATTTGAGAATTTAAACGGAGCCTCCGGCGTTTCCTTCGGAACATTTCACAGCATCTTTTTCCGGATTCTGCGGAGCAGATACGGCTGGAATGTGGAACAGATTTTTCAGGAGGAGGAAAGAAGAAGCATCCTCAGAAATAGTATTGAAGCAGAAAAATGGGATATTCCTGATTTAGAAGAATATATTTCGCAATTCTTTTCGCAGCTTTCTCTGATGAACAGTGAATTGGAGCAGCCAAACCGCTTCATGCCTGTGGGAATGCCTGTGGAGGAATTTCGCAAGCTGTATCGTGCGTATGAAGGGTATAAGGAACGGCATGAAAAATTGGATTTTGATGATATGCTGACGCAGTGCTATCAGCTTTTGCGCGAGGATGCGGCAGTGCGGGAGTATTGGCAGAGGAAATATAAATTTATTCTGGTGGATGAGTTTCAGGATGTCAATCAGGCGCAGTTTGCCTGCTTACAGATTTTGGCAGAGAAGCATCAGAATCTTTTTGTGGTGGGGGATGATGACCAGAGTATTTATGCCTTCCGCGGCGCAAGGCCTGATTTTCTTCTGCATTTTCCGACGCTATATCCTGCGGCAAAAAAAGTAACATTAAATACAAACTATCGCTCTACGGAGAGAATTGTCAATTTGGCGGAGCGCGTCATCGGCAATAATGAGGTGCGCTTTGTGAAAAATATGAAGGGCATCGGGGAAGCCGGTGATAAGGTGACATTTTTTCTGGCGGAGGATGCGGCGAAGGAAGCAGCGCATATTGCGGAGAAAATCGGCAGACTTCTGGATGAAGGCATGCCGCTGACGGAAATTGCTGTCATTTACCGTACAAATCTACAGGGTGGTGCATTCGCCAGAGAATTATATAAAAGAGGGATTCCATACGATTTGCGCGATAACAGCGGCAATGTGTATGAGCATTGGGTGGCGAAGGATTTGCTTGCTTATCTTTTGCTTGCGGAGAATGAGGAATCGGACAGCGCACTGCGGCGGATTCTGAATAAACCCAAACGCTATATCGGGAAGGATTTGCTCGCAGAGGCGGAAGCTATGCCGTATACGTTATTGCGCAGCTTTTTTGTCTGTCCGTCCTTGAAGGGGTGGCAGGAGGAGAATCTGGAAAACCTGCGAATTGATTTAAATCAGATTCGGAAGCGCACCCCCTATGATGCCTTGAAATATATTCGTAAAGTCATCGGATATGATGAATATTTAGAGGAATTTGCTGCATATAGAAGAACAAGTGCTCAGGTTTTGCAGGAGATAGCGGACGAGATTATGGAAACAGCAAAGGACTGTGCGGATGTGCGCAGCTTTCGGGAGCAGCTGGAACGGCTGAGTCTGCAAATGAAGGAGCAGAGCCGCAAAAAGGGGCAGAAACGAAACGGCGTTGCGCTCATGACGATGCATGGCGCAAAGGGCTTGGAATTTCGTGCGGTATTCCTGCCTTCTCTGGTGGAGGGAATTGTGCCGCATGAAAAGGGCATGGATACGGTTGCGGAGGAGCGGCGGCTGTTTTATGTTGCCATGACAAGGGCATCCGAAAAGCTCTGTCTTTCCGCAATTCTGCAAAGATATGAAAAGGAACGGAAGCCCTCTCGTTTTCTGGCGGAAATGGGACTGGACGCAGAGAAGGCATTTCGCAAAAATAAGGAGAAAGAAGGAAATAAACGATGAAACCGAAGGATAAATATCGGATGAAAAAGAAAATTGCCGCAGGAATTGCACTGCTTTTGGCGGTGGTAATGGTGCTGAGTCTGGCTGCGCCGTTTCTGGGCTATGGCATCTATTGAGTGGCGAAACCGAGAAGGGACTGTATGATTTGCAGAAATGGCATAAAATCGTAACAAAAATGTAAGGATTTTTTCAAGGAATTGCTCTTGTAATTTACAGTAGACTTCGTTATGATAAGGGGGACTATTGATAAAAATAGTCAGGGTATGACAAAGCTTGTATCAAACAGGCAATTTTGCATGAAATACATTTTAGGGGGCGAGAAGAGTTGGAGGAAAGCAATAGACCACGACAGCAGCGACATCAGCAGCAATCGCGCCAGCATCAGGAGCATCACCATCAGAAGGATAAAAAAACAGACAATAACAATAAAAAGCCTTTAGTGATAATCGGTGTTCTGGTTCTGCTTGTGGCAGTGGCTGCGTTCGGGTATCATGAGGTACATAAAAGAAAGGTTTTGAATCTGCTGGCACAGGAAGGCATTTATCAGGGCATTACGATCAATGGTGAGGATGTATCCGGATTGAGTCAGGAGGAGGCTGTTGCACAGCTGCAGGAAAGGTATAAATCCGAGGTTGTCGGGCAAATTCTGACATTGCAGTATGGCGAAGAAGACGCGCTGCAGAAATGGGACATTCCCTTTGAGGACATCGGCGCAGGGTACCATGTGGAGGATGCTGTAAAGGAGGCATACGAAACAGGGCGTACCGGCACGGAAGAGGAGCGCTTTCAGGTCGGCGCGAAATTGCTGAAGGATGGCGTGAATATTGAGCTGACCTATGGCTATGATGCGGAAATGCTGCGCGCAAAGCTGGACGAGGTTGCGGAGGAATTTAATCAGGATGCCATTGACAGTACCGTTGTAAGGCAGAATGGCAGATTTGTGGTTTCCCCTGAACAGACAGGGCTTGAAATGGAAAAGGATAAAACCGCAAAGCATGTGGCAAAGGTGATGGAAACACGCAAAAGCGGCACAGCGGAAATTGCGGCAAAGGTAACAAAGCCCAAGATTACGGCAGAGGATAACTCCCATGTAACGGATCTGATTGGGTCCTATTACACAACCTATACAAACAGCGACAGAAACAGAAACAACAACCTTGCGGTAGGCTGCAATTACATCAATGGTACTGTGATTGCACCCGGAGAGGTATTTTCCGCAAATGCGCATCTGGGCAGCCAGACGGCGGCAGGCGGCTATAAGGAAGCCGGCGTTTATGTAAACGGCAAGGTGGAAAAGGGGATGGCAGGCGGCGTTTGTCAGGTAACCTCTACCTTATATAATGCAGTCATTCTGGCTGAGCTTGAGGTGGTAGAGCGTTCCCCTCATTCCATGACGGTTGGCTATGTGCCGCTGGGCAGAGATGCGGCTGTGGCAGGCACCTATAAGGATTTGAAATTCAAGAATAACACCGAATATCCTATTATGATTGAGGCTTACGCAAGCGGCGGCAAGCTTGTCATGAATATTTACGGGCATGAGGTGCATGATGCAGGCAGAAGATTGGAGTTTGAAACGGTTTATGAGGGTACAATTAACAAGCCTGCGGAAATCGTGAAGAAGGATCCCGATTTGCCGGAAGGCGAAAGAGTTGTAACCTCTCGCGGCAGAACGGGCTGCAAGGTGAGCGTAAGCAAAAAAGTGTATGAGAATGGGAAAATGATCAGCAATGAATGGTTCAGCAGCTCTTCCTATCGTGCAGCGGCGGATGAGGTAACTGTCGGTACGAAGAAGAAGGAGGAAACGACAGAACCAACCACACCCACAACAACAGAAAACACAGGGTCGAGCGATCAGTAAGCGAATAAGGCAATAAAAGCCTCTGTCATTGGACATAGGCTTTTTGCGAAGGAAAGGATGAAAACGATGTTTGCAATCGGAAAACTTCCTCCGGAGATTCTGGAGAAAATTGTGATGGAGCCTATGCAGGCGAGCAGGGTGAAGCGTGAGGATGTCATTTTGCGCCCGAAAACGGGAGAAGACTGCTCTGCTGTTGATTTGGGCGGAGAATACTGTATTCTGTCCACAGACCCCATTACGGGAGCTGCGAAGGATGTCGGCTATCTGGCGGTGCAGATTAACTGCAACGATATTTATTCCTCCGGTGCGGAGCCGATGGGCATTCTTCTGACGGTGCTTTTGCCGCCGGAGAGTGAGGAAGCCCTACTGGAGGAAATGATGTCCGGCGCGATTCGCGCGGCGGAGGAACGCAATATCGAGATTCTGGGCGGACATACCGAGGTGACGGATGCAGTTGTAAAGCCTGTCATTTCCGCAGCGGTTATCGGGAAAACGAGAAACAGAAAAATTCTTTCCACCGGCGGTGCAAGGGCAGGGCAGGATGTCATCATGACGAAATGGGCAGGTACGGAAGGCACTGCCATTCTTGCGAAGGAATGGGAGGAAGACTTGCGGCAGTATCTGACAGAGGAAGAGCTGCAAAATGCGCAGGCAATGAAGGCGTATCTTTCTGTCGGGAAGGAATCTGAAATTGCCTTTGCTTATGGCGCAACCGCCATGCACGATGCTACGGAGGGGGGCGTTCTGGGTGCCGTCTGGGAGGTTGCGGAATGCTCCGGCTTAGGTGTGGATGTTTTTGTGGAGAAAATTCCTGTCAAAGAGGAAACAAAGAAAATCTGCAAGGCAATGGGCATTGATTATCTGGGATTGATTTCCAGTGGTACGATGATTATTGCGGCAGAAAACGGAGAAAGATTAGCAGAGAGATTACAGGAGGAAGGCATTGCGGCGGCGGTTATCGGAAAATTGACGGAGAGCGGCAGATATATGCTGGTCAATGATATGCGGCTGCCTTTGGCACAGCCCAAGAGTGACGCTTTGTATGAGGCGAAGCTTTGAGAAGCACTGCCTTGCGGGTATTTAGCGAGAAGAAAATTTAAGAGGAACAATTTAAGAGAGAGACCGGATGGGAGGAGTTTGTTTTGTCCATTGGCTTTATGTTTTTGTTTAACAGTGTGTTGCTGGGGGTAGGGCTTGCGATGGATGCCTTTTCCGTATCCCTTGCCAATGGGTTGAATGAGCCGCAGATGGGAACGCAGCGGATGTGCGGCATTGCGGGCGTGTTTGCCTTTTTTCAGGCACTGATGCCCATGACGGGTTGGGTCTGTATTCATACGATTGTAAGCCGTTTTCAAGCCTTTGAAAAGCTGATTCCGTGGATTGCGCTGGTGCTTTTGCTGTATATCGGCAGCAGTATGCTGAAGGAAGGCCTTACGGGCGGCGGGAAAGAGGAGGAGCACTGCGGCGTTGGTTTTATGGCGTTATTCATACAGGGGGTTGCGACCTCGATTGATGCGCTTTCGGTTGGTTTTACGATTGCGAAATATGATTTTTTTCTCGCTCTTTTGGAAGCGCTGATTATTGCAATGGTGACTTTTGTGATTTGCCTCTGCGGTCTGCATATCGGAAAGAAGGTTGGCGTGAAGCTGGCAGGAAAGGCGAATATCCTTGGCGGTGTGATTCTGATTTTCATTGGTCTGGAAATTTTTGTGACAGGTGTATTTCTGTGATTTCTTAACGGATTTTTTAGGATATAAATGATTGACTTGAAGGCTTTTCTATGGCATACTGCCATATATATTATTTGAGGAGTGTGAGAATCGGCATGGATGCGGATGAGGATCGAACTTGCTTTGCTGCAACAGAATATGTCGTTGAGAAATAGAGAAAGGGTGTACTTTGCTTTTTGGAAGGCAGAGTATGCCTTTTTTGATTTTTTCGGACGTAGACAGATAGAAGCAAAGGAGAATGGAATATTATGGAAGCTATTTTACTACAAGTGATTCTGATTGGTTTGAACGCTGTTTTTGCAAGTGCGGAGATTGCGGTTATTTCTATGAATGATACCAAATTGGAACGAATGGCGAGAGACGGGGATGCGCGGGCAAAGCGGTTAGCGGCACTGACTGCACAGCCGACAAAATTTTTATCAACAATACAGGTGGCAATTACATTAGCAGGGCTGCTTGGCTCTGCGTTTGCGGCAGAAAATTTTGCCGGCACGCTGGTGCAGGTAATACAGAAAACGGGTATCGATGCTTCGGAACGCATTTTAAAATCACTTTCTGTTTTTCTGATTACACTGGTATTGGCATATTTCAATCTGGTTTTTGGGGAGCTGGTGCCAAAACGAGTTGCGATGAAAAAGGCAGAAGGACTGGCATTGGGCATGAGTGGCATGCTGACAGGTGTTTCCCGTCTGTTTGCGCCGCTGGTGGCTCTTCTTACGATTTCTACCAACGGTGTGCTGAAGCTCTTTGGAATTGACCCGACAGATGAGAAGGAGGAGGTTTCCGAAGAGGAAATCTATATGATGCTGGAGGCAGGGGAGGAAAAAGGGACGATTGACGCGGAGGAAACGCGGTGGATTCGGAATGTATTTGCCTTTGATGATATTTCTGTAGAGGAGATCTGCACACATCGTGTAGATATGACTGTGCTGGGCTTGGAGGAATCGGATGCGGAATGGCAGGAAACAATTCTGCGAAGCGGCTATACATATTATCCCATTTACAGAGAGAATACAGATAATATTATTGGTGTGCTGAATACAAAGGTATATTTTCGCCTGATGGAGAAGAATAGAGAAGCTGTGATGGCGCAGGCGGTAGAGAAGCCTTATTTTGTACCTGAGATTATGAAAGCGGATGTTCTGTTTCGGAATATGAAGCAGGAGGAAAAGCTGTTTGCTGTGGTACTGGATGAATATGGCGGGGTGAGCGGTGTGATTACCCTGCATGATTTGCTGAAGCTGCTGGTAGGGGATATTTATACGGATGAAAAGGAAATTGAACAGCTTGGAATACACACATATAGAATGAAAGGCAGCACTTCTCTGGATGATGTGGCTGAGAGTTGGCGCAGAAATGTCACGGCGGTGACCTCCGATTTCTATGTCAATGAGGAAAGCGGTATGCCGAATGTGGTCGATCAGTCATTGGTGGTCATTGGCGGTATGGTGACGGGCAAAACAGTTAAATCAACAAAGAACAACAAGATGATGGCTTTTATTCAGCTGGAGGATCTGCTGGGAACAGTAGAAGT